>ERZ1034543.519-NODE-519-length-9663-cov-3.083680_pt1 | contig 9663 bp, 9 predicted proteins | sample MGYA00520654_ERZ1034543 | MGnify/ENA primary metagenome ERZ1034543 (study PRJEB33760, sample SAMEA4777712) | hypersaline lake metagenome | biome: hypersaline environment; feature: brines | place: Spain | collected 2012-08 | depth 0 m ... | reverse complement strand
CGAACCCGCAGTCCCACTACGAGACGACGGGAGCCGAAATCGTCGAGCAGGTGGACGACCGAACGGTCGACGCCCTCGTCTGTGGCGTCGGCACCGGCGGCACCATCTCGGGCACCGGGCGCCGGCTAAAGGAGGCGTTCCCCGACGTGACGGTGGTCGGCGTCCAGCCCGACACCAACCAGTTTCTCACCGGTAACCCCGGCGCCGACGACTTCCAGGGGATGGGGCCGGGATTCATCGCCGAGAACGTGGACACGGACTTGCTCGACGACGTGGAGAACGTCTCCCTCGACGCCGCGGAGGCGGAGTGTCGCCGTCTCGCGCGGGAGGAAGGGATCCTCGTGGGACAGTCGAGCGGCGCGTCGAGCGTCGGCGCGAAGCGGGTGGCCGAGCGACTGGACGCCGCCGATCCGCTGGTCGTGACGGTGTTCTGGGACAGCGGCGAGCGGTACCTGTCCACCGGCCTGTTCGACTAGCCGAACTCGGCGTCGGTGACGCGAACGACGAGCGTGTCGTCGACGTCGCGAAGGTCGTACTCCGGCACCGCTCCGTCGACGCGGGTGGCGAACATCGGTTCGACGAGTTCGTCGCCGTCGAGGCCGTGTATCCGGAGGAGCCGGTCGGTCGCCTCGGGGGGCAGGTCGCCGTCGCGGACGCGCTCGGCCAGGTCACGGGAGAGCCACTCGTCGGTCGAGACGCTGGGTTCGCGAACCAGTGCGTAGTCGGCGAAACGGACGAGATACCAGTTCAGATCGTTCAGAAGGGCGACGGCGGCGCCGAGGCTGACGGTGTCGACCGCTACGGCGTTCGCGAAGGGTTCGTGAAGGTCGTAGGTGGCGAGCGCCGCGCGCGCCGTCTCGCGCGAGAGGAGTTCGTACCGGAGGTCGACGTCGTCGGATCCGACCAAGCAGACCTGCGTCACGGACGGTGAATCGACTGGCAGGACTAAAGCGGTTGCGCCGGCGGGTCGACGACGCGGCAGTCGTCGACCACGGTCGCAGCCTGCGCCGGAAGGTCGTCGGGCCCCGCGGCTTCGACGGCGGCGCGGTCGGCGACGTTCACGGTCACGGAGCCGTAGGCCGAGGGGGTACCATAGTCGTTCGGTCCGGCCGTCAGAACGTCCGGAGCTCGCCCTCGATCACGTCGCGGGTCACGTCGGTCACGGCGGCGAGTTCGCGGTCGACGATGGCCTCGACGTCGGTCTCGATGTCACTCAGGGCCACGTCGCCGGCGGTGACCACGAAGGCGTCGGCGACGTGTGGCTGATCGATGGGACGGCCGATCTGGGAGAGCAGGCGAACCCGAAAATCGCGAATTCCGGGCACCTCGTCGACGACGGCCTCCGCGATCCGCGTGCTGAGGAGGTTGTAGATCTTCCCGATGTGGTTGACGGGGTTCTTGCCGCTGGTGGCCTCCATACTCATCGGACGGTTGGGAGTGATGAGGCCGTTCGAGCGGTTGCCGCGCCCGACGGAGCCGTCGTCGCCCTGTTCGGCGCTGGTGCCGGTGGTCGTCAGATAGATGGCGCCGTCGTCGTAGTCGTCGGCCGTGTTGACTTCGACGCCGACGCTCCGATCGGTGTACGACTCCGCGAGGTCGGCGACGGCCTCGCGGACGGACGCCACCGCGTCCGTGTAGGCCGCCATACCGTCGAGATAGCGGTCGATCATGGCTGCAGCCACCGTGAGGTCGATGTGGTCGCCCTCGCGTTTGCCCATGATCTTCACGTCGGGACCGAGTTCGGGGTGGTCGTCGGCGTACGGGCCGTTGAGGTACTCCTCGGCTTCGAGGACGATGCGCTCCGTCTCGGTCAGGGGCGCGTGACCGACGCCGAAACTCGTGTCGTTGGCCATGGGGACGGCGGCGCCGTCCTCGCCGAAGACGGTCTGAAGGTCGCCGCTCCCCTCGCCGAGGCGCACGTCGACCACCACGTCGGTGCCGAACTCGAGTTCGGGGACCGTCTCCGCGAGGTAGTCGCGGGCGGCCGCGAGCGCCACCGAGTCGACGGGGAGTGTGTACTCGGTGCCGTCGTCGGCCTCGTACTGTTTGGTCGCGCGGCCGACGAGGAGAACGTAGATCGGTTCGACGACTTCGCCGCCGCCGAAGGCGGGGGCGGCGTTGCCGGCGGCCAGCTGCGTCTCGTCCGTGTTGTAGTGGAGCACTTCGCCGACGCGGTCGAGATAGAGGTTCGAGAGGGCGCGGGAGACGCTCTCGGCGATCCCGTCACAGAGGGAGTCGGGGTGGCCGACTCCTTTCCGCTCGACGATCTCCACCTCTTGATCCTCGACTGCGCGACGGTCGACGGACTCGATACGGATGTTCCGATCGCTCATCGACGGACGTTCTCGCCGGCGGGTGCTATAACTTGCGGAAACCTTTCTCCCCCTGAATATTACTATGAAGAATCGAGCAGGAGGCCGAGATACGACGTGCGGATCTGGTCGTCGGGGTCGAGACCTAAGGAACGGAGGTGTGAGACGGCGCCCTGGCGGGTAGATTCGACCGCGTCTTCGGGCGCGTCCCGTTCGATTTCGACGAACTCGCCGAGGCCAGCGACCGTATCTAGCGTGACGACGTAGTCGTCGAGGGCGTAGCGTTCGCGGTCTTTGGTTACCTCCGCGGCGGGCGAGAATCCGAGGGCGGCGAGGATGTCGTCGAAGCGGTCGTGGTCCTCGACGCCGGTCTCTATCTCCTCGCGGGTCTTCGACGCCGCCTCGACCAGCGGTCCCTTGTAGGTGACGCGGGTCGCCGACTCCCCGCCGCGTTCCTCGCGTCGGATACGGAGCGCCTCGTCCGTCTCGGCGAAGTCGCGATGCGGGGCGTCGTAGTACGTGTCCACCTGCGAGACGGTTCCGGTGCGCTCGGCGCCCAAGGCGTCGAGGCGTTCCCGGACCGCGTCGTGGCTCGCCCGAAGCTTCAGTTCGACTTCGTACATAGGCGTGGCGTCGCGAGCGACGGTGAAAAACGGCTCGCAAACTGGAAACGTGATTCTTAAGAGTCGCACGGAAGTTGTAGGACGTATGAGTGACGAACAGGCCGAATCGACCGACGAACCGGTCGACGCCGATGCGGCCGATGACCCCGAAACGGAGCCCGAAACCGAGACCGAAACCGAGGCCGACGAGGCGGCTGGCCTGCAGGACGGCGACTTCGTCCGCATCGACTACACCGTCCGTACGGTGGACGACGAGACGGTCGTCGACACGACCGACGAGGACGTGGCCGAAGAGGCCGGCATCGACGAGGAGGGCCACGAGTTCGGCCCCCGAACCATCGTCGTCGGCGCCGGCCACGTCTTCGAGGCCGTCAACGACGACCTGATCGGGAAGGCGGTTGGCGACGAGAACACCGTCCACATCGACGCCGTCGAGGCCTTCGGCGAGTTCGATCCCGACGACGTGCGCACCGTCAGCGCCAACAAGATCGACGAGGACGACCGCTACCCCGGTGCCCACGTCAACGTCGACGGCCAGCAGGGCCACATCGAGACGATCATCGGCGGCCGCGCCCGGGTCGACTTCAACCACCCGCTCGCCGGCGAGGACCTCGAATACGAGTACGAGGTCGTCGAGGCCGTCGACGACCCCGAGGAACGGGCGCAGGGACTGCTCGGGATGTACCTCGACCACGCCCCCGAGGTGTGGATCCAGACCGACGAGGTCGACGAGGAGGTGCAGGTAGAGGTCGAGTCCGACGACGAGGACGCCGACCCCGAGTACGAGACCGAGACCCAGACGGTCGAGAAGGAGACGCTGTACATCGAGGCCACGCCGCAGATGACGATGAACCAGCAGTGGCTCTTCCAGAAACAGCAGATCGCCCAACAGGTCATGGACCGACTCGACCTCGATCGGGTCATCGTCCAGGAGACCATCGACGGCACGGGCGGCATGATGGGCGGTATGGGCGGTATGATGGGTGGCATGGGTGGCGCCGGCGGCGCCGACGTGGAGGAAGCGCTCGAGGACGTCGACGTCGACGCCGACGAGATCGTCGAGGAACTCGAAGAGGACATCGAGGAGTAACCCTCGATTCCTGTCGCGACTCGCGCTTGCCAGATCATGAACGTTCCCGACGAGGTAGCGGCCGACCTTCGGGTCGCCGCCGTCGCGGCCGGCTGTACCGTCGCCCTCTCGCTCGCGTTGCAGTACGGTCTCGACGTGTCGGCCGGCCCTCTCCTCCGTCTTTCACCGATCGCCGTGTACTTCGGCTACCTCTTTCTGGGCAAGGGGTCGACGGGGAGCGCGTTCGAGAACCCCCGGCTCTGGATGCTGTTGACGGCTGCCGTGACGGTCGGTACCGGCGCCTACGCCGTCGCCTAAGCGATGTCGCGGCTGGTGTCGATCGTGACGCCGTCCGTGAGCTGAAGCTTGATCGTCTCCTCGAGCGCACTCCCACCGCGGAACTTGGGGACCGCCAGCCGGTTGACGATCTGTGAGCCGTCCGTGTCCGTCCGCAGGTCGAACACCACGTCGGCCATGTGTTCGGTCAGCCCCCGGTTCGCCGGCGGGTCGCCGTGCATCGCGTGTAACACCGCGATAGAGCCCGTGTTGACCATGTGGGTCTGGAGTTCGTTGAGGAAGGCCCGATACCGGGTCGAGTCGGCCTCTTCGAGCGGGTCGACGACGTCGACGAGGAGGTTCGAACTTTCGGGGAGTTCCCGCACGAGACGGGTCGCGTTGTCGATAGGCGGGTAGTCGCCCGCGTCGCGGATCGTCAGCCGGCCGACGCTGCCGCGGTATCGGTCGACGGCGTCCCGGACCGCCTCCTCGGATCGGACCGTCGTCACGTAGAGCGTCCCCCGGGCACCGGCGATTTCGTACAGCAAGGACTCCGACTGGCTGGCTGGATCGGCGCTCAACAACAGGATACTCCCCGGCGGGATCCCGCCGTCGAGCTGTCTGTCGAGAACGGAGATGCCCGTCGGCAGACGGTCCGCCATAGTGTACCGGTTCGTGACCGGTCATAATAGGTCTTCTCCCAGCCGCGCGGCGAGTCGGCGATAGGCGGTCCGAACCGTCTCGTCGGCGAGGATCGGGGGGTCGACGGTCGGGATCGACGCCACGACCGGACAGCCGAGCAAGTCGACGACGGCCTCGGGCGCCGACCGCGTCCGCGTCAACACCACGCCACGGGGTGGCGCATCGAGCGTGCGGGCCATCGCCGCCGTCTTCGCCGCGTCCCGCAGCGCCGGCGCACAGAGCGTGGTGACGAGGAGGGTCGCGTCGGCCGCCCGAAGCGGCGTCGCGGCGTCGGGACCGGCGCCCGCGGGGCAGTCGACGACTACCGGCCGACCGCTTCGGGCCAGTCGATCGAGCGACCGGTCGAGGCCGCCCGCGTCGTCGATTCGGGGAGCGGGGAGGACGCTCACGCCCGACTCGGGGAGCGACTGCGCGACTGTGCCCGGGTCACGACCGTCGAGGGACGAAAGCGTCGGTTCGCGGTCGACGCCCGCGAGGGCGTGGAGGTCGGGCATGTCCGGGTCGGCGTCGGCCGCGACGACCGGCGCATCGAGCGCGGCCGAGAGCCCGAGGGTCGTCGTCGTCTTTCCCGCGCCGCCTTTGCCTCCGGCGATGGCGAGCATGGAGCGGGGTAGCCGCCCGATCGGGTTTGAACCCTCGGAGCGTAATCCGACACATAGTAATCTGCGAGCGGCCGGTGCGCTCGCGCGACGAAACGGCAAAGTCTCACGGGGACGGCTCGGCGGTTCGGCTCCGCCGGGGGAGTTCCGTCGCAAGGAAGCCGAACGACATCGCGGGGGAGTTCGACCGTTCGTGGCGGACGGTGCTCGTGGCGGCGGGACGGCGGGAGACGCCCCCATCACCGCCGTCAGTCCTGACAGCACCCGCCCGCTTCCCCGCCGAAGTCGACGGAGAGCGGCTCCGAAATCGCCACGTTGATCGCCTCTAGCTGGCTCTGGAGCGCCTCCTGGGCGTTCAGATACTCGACCATCACGTCCATCGAGTGGAGGTCGTTCTGGACCGCCTGGAGCTTCGCGACGTGTTCCTGGGTCGCCGCCCCCGTCTCGCGGGCGGAGACGAACTCGTCGCGCAGGCGTTCGACCTCCGCGATCTTCGCCTGTGCGTCGTCGTCGTCCTGGACGGCCGCGCGCGCCGCCTCGAACCGCTCGTAGGCCGGCGTGTCGGCGATGGCGTCGCCGAGTTTCCGTCCCATCTCTTCCAGCTCTGACACCTGCGTGCTCATGAACTCCTTTACGGGTCCGGTCGCTTCAATTTGCCGCCATCGGGCAACCGGGATTTATGAGTCCCAGTGCCGTGCCCCCGATATGGAAACCGACGTACGGGTCGGGGTCGACGTCGGCGGCACGTTCACCGACGTGGTCGTCGCCGGCGGGTCCGGTCTCACGATGCTCAAGGTACCCTCGACGCCCGACGCGCCGGACCGGGGTGTCCTCGACGGCCTGGACGCCGCGACCGAGCGCGCCGACTTCGCGCCCGCGGACGCCACCTTCTTCGGTCACGGGACTACCGTCGCCACGAACGCCCTCATCGAACGCGAGTGGGCGGCGACGGCGCTCGTGACGACCGAGGGCTTCCGCGACGCGGTCGAAATCGGCCGGCAGACCCGCCCCGATCTGTACGATCTACGGGCGGAGAAGCCCGATCCGATCGTCGACCGCGACCGGCGCTTCGAGGTGCCCGAACGCCTCGACCGACGGGGCGAGGTCGTCGAACCGTTCGACGAGGACGCCGCCCGTGCCGTCGCGCGCACCGTCGCCGACGCCGACGTCGAGAGCGTCGCCGTCGCCTTCCTCTTCGCATTCGAGAACGACGCCAACGAGCGACGGATGCGTGAGGTCCTTCGCGAGGAGGGCGTCGACGCCGAGATATCGTTGTCGAGCGACGTGCTCCCCGAGATCCGGGAGTACGAGCGCTCGCTCGCGACGAGCATCAACGCCGCGCTCAAGCCGGTGATGAATCGGTATCTCGGCCGCCTAGAGACGGGCGTCGCCGACGCCGGCGTCCCGACGGGGGTGAAGGTGATGCAGTCCAACGGAGGGATGGCGTCGGCGACGGCCACCCGCGAACGGCCGGTGAACACCCTGCTCTCCGGCCCGGCCGCGGGCGTCCGCGGCGCTGCCCACGTCGCCGGCGAGAGCGGCGTCGACGACGTGCTGACGATGGACATGGGCGGTACCTCCTGTGACGTGTCGCTGGTCCAAGACGGCGATCCCGTGGTCACGACCGAGGGGCAGGTGGGCGACTACCCCGTCACCGTCCCGATGGTCGACGTCCACACCATCGGCGCCGGCGGCGGCTCCATCGCCTGGGTGGACGAGGGCGAAAGCCTCCGCGTCGGCCCCCGATCCGCGGGGGCCGACCCCGGCCCCATCTGTTACGGCCGCGGCGGGACGGAACCGACGGTCACCGACGCCCACCTGTTGCTCGGGCGAATCGACCCCGCCGCCTTCTTCGAGGGGAGCGCGGACGAGGCGGCGGTGCGTGCGGCGGTCCGCGAACGGGTGGCCGACCCCCTCGGCCTGAGCGTCGAAGCGGCGGCTCAGGGAATCGTCGACGTCGCAAACGCGAATATGGAGCGTGCCCTGCGGGTCGTCTCCGTCGAACGCGGCCACGACCCCCGCGACTTCTCGCTCGTGGCCTACGGCGGCGCCGGCCCCCTGCACGCCGCGGAACTCGCGGCGGAACTCGACGTGCCGCGGGTCGTGGTGCCCCGATCGGCCGGCGTCCTCTCGGCGCTCGGCCTCCTCATCAGCGACGCGGCTTACGAGGAGGGCGTCTCCGCGGTGCGTCCCTGGGCCGAAGTGGACCCCGCGGACCTGACCGAGCGCTTCGAGACGATGGAAGCCGAGGGGCGGGAGCGGCTGGCGTCGGAGGGCTACGGTCCCGACCGCCGACGGTTCGAACGCGCGGTCGACCTGCGATACCGCGGCCAGTCGTTCGACCTCCGCGTGTCGATGCCGGAGGGTCGTCTCGACGCCGAGTCGCTTCGGGCCGCCGCCGACCGCTTCCACGAGCGCCACGAACGTCGGTACGGTCACGCCTCGCCGAACGAGCCGGTCGAACTCGTGACGGTACGCCTGCGCTCGCGGGGCGTCGTCGACCCACCCACGCTGTCGGTAGCGGAGGGGAACGGGACCGACGCCGAGGCGACGCCACGGACGACGCGGCCGGCGACGTTCGGCGGCGAGACGGATGAGACGCCCGTCTACGACCGGGAGACGCTAGAACCGGGCGCGGAATTCGACGGTCCCGCGGTCGTCGAGAGCGTCGAGAGCACGGCCGTCGTCCCACCGGGCGCCGGCGCGCACGTCGACGACTCGGGGAACGTGGTGATCGAGCCATGAGCGGCGTCGACCCAGTCACCCTCGAGGTCCTGCGTAACGCCTGCGTCGCGGTGGCCGAGGAGATGAACGCGACGCTCGTGCGGACGAGCTACTCCCCCAACATCAAGGACCGCCGCGACTGCTCGTGTGCGCTGTTCGACGTGACCGCGGACGGCACGGCCGAGATGATCAGCCAAGCGGAGAACATCCCGGTGCATCTCGGCGCGATGCCGTACTCCGTGGCGGCGGCCATCGAGGCGTTCCCGCCCGCGGAGCTGAACGACGGCGACGCGATCCTCCTGAACGACCCGTTCCACGGCGGCGCCCATCTACCCGACATGACGCTCGTGACGCCGGTGTTCGTCGGCGACGAGCTAGTGGCCGTCGCGGCCAACCGCGCCCACCACGCCGACGTGGGCGGGGGGCGCGCGGGGAGCGTCGCCGCCGACTCCACCGAAATCTACCAGGAGGGGCTGCGCGTCCCGCCGGTGAAACTGTACGAGGGCGGCGACCCGGTCGAGGCCGTCTTCGACCTCCTCCTGACGAACGTGCGGACGCCGGACGAGCGTCGGGGCGACTTCCGCGCCCAGCGGGCGGCCAACCGGACGGCCGTCGAACGGGTGCGTGCCCTCGCGGACCGACACGGCCTCGACACCCTCCGGGCGGCGACGAGCGAGATCAAAGCCTACGCGGAACGGCGGATGCGCGCCGAGATTTCGGAGCTACCGGACGGGACCGTCACCTTCGACGACCACCTCGACGACGACGGGCAGGGCACCGAGGACGTGCGAATCGCCGTCGCGGTGACGGTGAACGGCGACGAACTCGTCGTCGACTTCGAGGGGACGAGCGAGCAGGTGCCGGGCGCGATCAACGCCCCCCTCGCGGTGACGGCGTCGGCGACGTACTACGCGATCCGTTGTGTCACCGACCCGGACGTGCCGCCGAACGCGGGGACGTACCGCCCGGTGGAGATTCGGGCGCCGGCGGGAACCGTGGTCAACGCCCGGCCGCCGGCCGCGGTGGTCGGCGGTAACCTCGAAATCTCTCAGCGGGCGACCGACGCCCTCCTCGGCGCGTTCGGCGAGGAGGCGCCGGAGCGCTCCGTCGCGGCCGCTCAGGGGACGATGAACAGCGTCACCTTCGGCGGGACGGACCGGGCGGGCGAGGCGTTCGCCTTCTACGAAACCATCGGCGGGGGGTACGGCGGCCGCGCGGGCGCCGACGGTATGGACGGCGTCCACGCCCACATGAGCAACACGCTCAACACGCCCGCCGAGGTGTTAGAGACCGTCTACCCCGTCCGCGTCCTGCGCTACGAGTATCGCCCCGATACCGGCGGCGCGGGCGCGTATCGT
>ERZ1034543.518-NODE-518-length-9663-cov-6.294130_pt1 | contig 9663 bp, 9 predicted proteins | sample MGYA00520654_ERZ1034543 | MGnify/ENA primary metagenome ERZ1034543 (study PRJEB33760, sample SAMEA4777712) | hypersaline lake metagenome | biome: hypersaline environment; feature: brines | place: Spain | collected 2012-08 | depth 0 m ... | reverse complement strand
TCGATCATCACCGCGACGATCTGCCCCACGACCACGCCAAGGCCCGGCGGCTCGCCGACGGCCTCGCGGCCTGCCCGCCCTTCCACCTCAACCCGGACACGGTCGATACCAACATTGTCATCTTCGACACGCCCCCGAACCAGGCCGCCTCCATCGTCGAGGACCTGCGGGCCCACGGCGTGCTCCTGTCTCCGTTCGGCCCCTCTACCATCCGGGCCACCACACACCGCGACGTGTCGATGGCGGCCATCGAGGAGGCGCTTCAAATCATTGAGGCCTACGTGGACCGCTCCCTGGCTTCGGTGCAGTCGTAGTGCGCACTGTGCGGGACGGCGGCGGAGACGGGGCGTAGGACGGCGGCAGGGACGGCGGCGGTACACGGACGTCCCTGCGCTCGGCACTCTCGCTTACGGAACGACCCAGCTGCCGTCGAACGCCTCCCGGTCCGGCTGGTACGCAAACCGGGCCCGGTAATGCCCTTCCGGGTGCAGGTGGAGCCACTCGATTTCGTCGACGACCGTCCGGATTGCGGCAAAGTACTGCCACCCGTCGGCCACGTCATCTTCGGTGATGGGATCGGACTTTACGGCGGGACGGAGCCGATCGTCCGGCTCGTCGATGGGCGTGCCGGGACTCGGCGGGCACACGTACAGGTCCAGCGACGCGGGGGACTCGTGCTCCCAGAGCGCGGTGGCGACCTCGTCGTGGAGGTGGACGGTGGCGGTGCCGGAGAGACGAATTTGCTGCGCCGACTCGGGGTCCCAGCCGTGCCAGGCCACCTGCGGGTTGTCCCGCAACGCCTCGACCTTGCCCGAGCGACGGTCCGTGTGGAATTGGAGCTGCCGGTCTTCGGCCGACGCTGCGCGCAGCACCACCGTCCGCAGCGCCGGAGCATTGGCCTCCACGGTCCCGAACGTGAGGGTGCGAAAGGCGTGACCGGGGTCTTGAGCGGCCGTCTCCAGCCGTTCCCAGACCAACTCCTGAACCGTGTCGAGATTCTCGTAGCGAGGCATTGCCATTGCAACGAAGCGATGTGTGAACCTACAGCGACAATGGGGGCTCTCGAAAACCAGCGGCCTACTCAGGGCGCCCCACGGAAACGTGCAGCGGCGCCAGGCCGGTGGCGGTGGCCCGCAGTTCATCGCCGGGATGCACCGGCCCCACGCCCGAGGGCGTGCCAGTGTAGAGCAAATCGCCGGGCGAGAGGGTGAAAATCTGCGAGCAGTGGTGCACCAACTCGCGCACCGAAAAGAACAGGCGCTCGGTACTCGCCTCCTGCCGCACCTCGCCGTTGACCGTGAGGCGGAGCGTGAGGGCCTGCGGGTTGTCCACCGCCGCGGCCGGCCTCAGGGGACCGAGCGGCGCAAACGTGTCGAATCCTTTCGCCACCGACCAGGGATGCCGCCGCTCCTTGGCCTCCTGCTGCAGGTCTCGGGCCGTCATGTCGAGCCCCACTGCGTAGGCCGCCACGTGGTCGAGTGCTTTGTCTTCGGGAATGTGCTTCCCTTCCGTACCCATGACGGCGACGAGTTCAATCTCGTGGTGGACATTCTTGGACTGCGGCGGCAGCCGGACCGCCTCGCCCGTACGGATGAGGGCGGACGCAGGCTTCAAAAACACCATGGGCTCCTCCGGCACCGCGCGCTGCATCTCGGCGGCGTGATCGGCGTAGTTGCGCCCGATGCAGAGGAGCTTGCCAACGGACACGGGGGACGGTGCTTCAGGAAGGTCAATCTTCATGCGAAACGGAAGGGGGAGTGCGTGATGGTGGGGAACGGATCTACGGCGGTCGCGTGGCTTAGCGTCGACGCACACAAACCGGTCACTCTCGCGTCGGTAACCAGCCCGGCGCCCCAAAGCAGAGACGCCTTATGTACGCAATTGTTGACGTAAAAGACAAACAGTTCAAGGTTCGCGAGGGCGATACCCTCTACGTTCCCTACCATTCGGAAGCGGAGGCCGACCAGGAGCTCACGCTGGATCGGGTGCTCCTCGTGTCCGATGGAGAGGGCGACACGACCCTCGGCACCCCAACCGTGGAGGACGCCACCGTGACCGCCCGCGTGCTGGAGCACGTAAAGGGCGACAAGGTGATTGTGTTTAAGAAGAAACGGCGCAAGCGATATCGCGTTAAGCGTGGACACCGCCAGCAGTATACGCAGATCCAGATCGAATCGCTGAGCGCGAACGGGGGCGGTTCCTCGGCTGCGGCGGAGGCATCGGCCGACACAGCATCTGACGCCGAGGCATCGGACGAAGATGCCACCGAAGACCCAGCCCCGGCGGGCGAAGCGGCTGAGGCGTAGGCTTTTTTCGAATTGCACTAGCTTGTACACGAACCCCTGCGAAGTTGCCATGGCTCACAAGAAAGCAATGGGGTCGACGGAGAACACGCGCGACTCCAACCCCAGTTATCTCGGCGTAAAGGCGTACGGAGGCGAACACGTGCACGCGGGAAGCATCATCGTGCGCCAGCGCGGCACCAAGTTCCACCCGGGCCACAATGTAGGACGCGGGAGCGACGACACCCTCTTTGCCAAGGACCACGGCGTCGTGAAGTTTGCCCGGAGCGGCGGCGATCGCCAGTACGTTCACGTAGTGCCGGAGGAGGCGTAGGTGTTGCGCCTCCCTCCAGGCCGCCGAAGTATTTTGGCTTGCAAAGAGCTCCTCTCGCCCTAGAGCGGAAGGGGCTTTTTGCATTTGAGCCCCCCTCCGAACTGCGCGCACGGGCGGCTCCGTGCGGCTCGCACTCGCTCCTCTGGCGCTGCTTTTTCTCATTTCGACGCGCCCATGTCCCCTCCCCCACTTCCTTCCGCCTACCGATCTCCGGATCCGCCCAACGGTGTCGAGCTGCGCGCCTTCACGCACGGACTGCAGCCGGAGCGCGTGCCGGTAATGATGGAGCACTTTACGGAGGACTGGCGCCGCTTCGGGGTGGACGCCTGGAACGAGGTGCCCAACCACTGGCGCCCGGAAAGCGGCGACGCAGTCGGGTGGTGGACGCTGCCCACGTACCTCGGTGACGAATTTATCGCCCCCCTTCTGGGAGCCGCTTCTGGCACCTGCATCCTGCAGCCCAGCGTGCACTGGACCGTTCAGTGCCTGCTCTCCAGCCCCGAGCTGGCCGCACGCGGACGCGAAGTGCTCGTGCCAGACACCGCGTTTCCGTCGGTCCTGCACAGCGCCAAACAGTGGAGCCACCTGCGCGACCTCTCGCCCCGCGTGGTGCCCGCCACCGAGGACTCCCGAGTCGACCGTACGGCGCTGCTCGAGGCCATCGGCCCCGACACGGCGCTCGTGGCCCTCAGCCATGTCGGCTTTACCACCGGCGCCCGCCTGCCCACGTCGTTCTTGCGTGCAGTGGCCCAGCGTGTGCACGCTCACGGCGGCCTGTTGCTGCTCGACGGCTACCACGCCGCCGCTACCCAACCCATCGACGTGGACGCGTTGGGCTGCGACCTCTACGTGGGAGGGCTGCTGAAGGAGGCTTCCGGATCGTCGGGCAATGCTTTTCTATACCTGCGCGACGACCTCACGCTCACGCCCCGGCTCACCGGCTGGTTCGGGGACGCTGCTCCCTTCGAGTTTCGGCCCGATCCGGAGCCCCACCCCGACGTGCGTCGGCGTTTCCTTGGAGGGACGACCGCCGTGGCGTCGATGTACCATGCCGTGGAGGGCGTCCGGCTCCTTCTCGACGTGGGCCTTGAGGCGGTCCGCACTCATTCGCTGGCCCTGACTCAGCGCGCCCTCGACCACGCCGACGCCCTCGATCTTTCCCTGCGCTCGCCTCGTGCCGCCGACGCCCGCAGTGCCATGGTGCTGCTGGACGTGCCCCGTGCAGAACAGATGGTGGCCTATCTGAAACGGCACGACATCTACACCGACAGCCGCCGGAACCAAGTCGTCCGCATGGCCCCCTTTCTCTGGAACACTTCCGAGGACGTGGACCGCACGTTCCGGCGCATCGACAAGGGCCTCTCTACAGGAAACTACCAGGATGCAGAGGTCGACACGCACGGCCCCGTCACGTAGCACGGGGCCTGTTCCACGTAGCACAGGGCCTGTTCCCCCTCACGTGGCGGGGCTCGGAACGGAGGCCTCTTCGTCCGCCCCTCCGGTCGCCGCAGTGCCACCGTCCAGGACGGTTCCTGTTCGGGGATCGAGCCGAAAAAACGCCGCCAGCGCCCGAAAGAGCGCCTCGTGACGGCGTGCCATCGCCCCGGGCTGCTCGAAGAAATGCTCCACGGCCACCGCAAAAAATTCAGAGGGCGCCTCCGCAGCGTACGGGCGAAGCAGCGACCGGCCGGCCCGAACCCGACGCATCTCGTCCCGCACGAGGGCCTGCCAGTCCGGGGCAGACCCCGGATCCACGAGGGAAGGCACCCCATCCGGCCCCTCGTTGTCAAAGTCGAACAGATGGGCAAGTTCGTGAAGGACTACGTTGTCGCCGTCGTTGGGGCGGGCCCAGGCCGCCTCCACAGCCGCCACTGTGAGAATGATGGGACCCTGCTGGTGGGCCATCCCGTCGTAGCTCGCCGTCAGGGTATCGTGGTACGTCTCGTCGAATCGCTCCGGGTAGAACAAGACCGAGCGGCTACCCGGCAGCTCCCAGGAGGGGCGCCCGTGGAGCAGCACGGCAATGCCCGCCGCCACACTCAGGCGCAGCGCATCGGTCACCGCGACCCCACGCACCCCTTCGAACGAGTACTCGGCGCATGCAAACCGCACGTCGCGCTCGAACGCGGCCCGGCCCTCGGCATCGAGCCGCCGGTAGAGCGGCACGTGCGCCCGCAGCCAGCGCCGGTGCGGCGCCGGCAGGGCCTGGCGGGCCAGCCGCCACCGCCGCCAGGGCCCCCGTCCCCCAAGGAAGAGTACAACGAGGGCCGGCACAACGCCAAGGAGCGGCCCCACGGGCGTGGCCTCGTGCCCAATAATTGCCCCGCCCCCGCCCAAGATAAGGGCGAGAAGGCCCGTCGTGATCATGGAGGACGGCCGTGCGATGCGCATGAGGCTGTGGGGCGTACGCCGAAGACGTGTAGACCCGTGGAAAGCGGAAGTGGGGGAGCCGGGTGTGTCGTTTGCATACGCCACGCCTCCCCGCTTGTGCCTTGTCTTCCCTAATCTTTTCTACGGGACGAAACGTCCGGGGGATGTCCAGCCCTTCGTCTACCAGGCCGCTCCCGTGTGCGACTTTTCATGGAAGAAGGGACCCGCAGCCCCGCCCTTCCTGCGAACAATTCTTTGTGACAAAAGGTACAGTAGGAGCGCTTTCCACGCAGCCACACGGCTGTGTTCCTTCCTCCGCCACTCCATTTACCAACTTTCACGTCCCCATGGGCGCGATGAACACGCTCCGGCAGAACACCGGGGTGATCCTTTGGATCCTCGTACTTTCCTTCGGGATCATCTGGACGCTCCAGGATTCCGACGTCTTTTCGGCGATGAACCAGCAGAACCGAAACGTCGCGACGGTGAATGGAAGCCCGATTCAGCAGCAGGAGTACCAGCAGACGCTGGAGCAGCTGCGCCAGCGGTTCCAGCAGCAGTTGGGGGGGAGCCTCAACCCGCAGATGCAGCAGCGCATGCGGGAGCAGGCCTACACCCGGGTCGTGAACCAGAAGCTGCGCGAGCAGGAGATGGACCAGCTGGGCATCTCGGTAACCGACGCGGAGGTGGAGGCCATGGTTTTTGGCGAAAACCCGCACCCGCTCATCCGCCAGCAGTTCGCGGACTCGACCGGCCAGATCAACTACCAGTTGCTCCAGAACCTGGCCCAGGACCCACAGCGGAAGCAGCAGTGGCTGCAGCTGGAGCAGTTCCTGCGCCAGCAGCGCCGGCAGCAAAAGATGAACTCGCTGGTGCAGGCCACCATTCAGGTCTCCGAGCAGGACATCAAAAACCACTACCGGCGCCAGAACAGTGCGGCCACGGCCCGATACGTCTCGCTGCGCTACGCCCGGGTGCCGGACGACTCAATCTCGGTCTCGGAGTCGGACCTCCGCAGCTACTACGACGAGAACCGGGACGATTTCAAGCGGTCGAAAACGGTGACCATCGAGTACACCGCCACCTCTAAGCAGGCGACGGCCGAAGACTCCACGGCCATCGCCGGCGACCTTGGCGACCTGCGCGACGGATTCCGGACGACGGAAAACGATTCCCTCTTCCTGGTTAACAACGCGTCGGACGCCGAGTACTCCAGCCGCTACCGGACGCCGGACCAGATGAACGAGCGCGTGGCGGACTCGGTGTTTGCGGCCCCCACGCCGGGGCGAATTGTGGGCCCCGTGTTTGGCGGGGGACAGGCACACCTTCTCAAGATTCGCGACGTCCGGCCCGCCGATACCGAATACGCCCACGCCCGGCACATCCTGCTGAAAACCGACCAGGAGGACCCCGAACTGCTGGGCCGCCTACAGGCCCTCCGCGACACAATTGAGGCGGGTGGGGCCTCGTTTGCCGACCTGGCCCGCCGGTACTCCGACGACCAGTCTGCCTCGCAGGGGGGCGACCTCGGCTGGTTCTCGCGTGGCAGCATGGTGGAGGCCTTCAGCGACGCCGTGTTCGACGCCGAAGCCGGCAGCCTCGTGGGGCCGGTCCGCTCGGAATTCGGATATCACCTGATTCGGGTAGAGGCCCGCGCCTCGCAGGCCGTACAGACAGCCGACCTGGCGTACGCCCTCAGCCCGAGCCAGTCGACGCTCTCGGACCAGGAGAGCCAGCTTGGGGACCTGGCCTACTTCGCGGAGGAAAGCGGCAACTTTGCTGAGGAGGCCGAACGGCTGAACCTATCGGTGCAGACAGTCCAGGTGGAAACCGGACAGTCGTCGATTCCCGGCATTGGCCAGAGCCCAGCCCTGTCGCAGTTTCTGGAGTCGTCCTCCTCCGGAGCGATCAGCGACGTGGTGGAGCTGCCCGACAAGTTCGTGGTGGCGCACGTGACCGAGGTGACGCCGGAGGGCTACCGCTCCTTCAGCGAGGTGAAGTCTCAGATCCGGCCGCAGGTTGCCCTTCAGAAGAAGCGCGCGGTGCAGGCCCGCCGCATGGAGCGCGCCCTGGCCCAGAACAGCTTCGAGGCGCTGCCAGAGGTGCTGGGCACAGACCTGCGCACCCAGGAAGACGTCACGTTCGAGACCAGCCGGGTCCCCGGCCTCGGCCGCGAGTCGAAGTTCTCGGGCGTGGTCTTCGGGCTTCAGGAAGGAGAAACCTCGCGGGTGGTCGAGGGCGAGAACGCCGCGTTCGTCGTGCAGGTAACACAGAAGAGCTCTCCTCCTCCGCTCACCGACCAGAAGCGGCAGGACCTCCGCCAGCAGCTCCTGCAGCAGCGGCGCAAGGAGGTGGCGTCCGACTGGCTCGCTGCTCTTAAGGAAGAGGCCACGATCGAAGACAACCGATCACAGTTCCGCTAGGGCGCCTCGGCGCGTCGGGGCGCCCCCGTCCCCGAGAGGGCGTCGGGGTGCGGCACGTGTCCCCGAAATACCGAGACGGCCGGGCCTTCGAGGTAGCGTTCCGTTCCCCGGTCGGTGACGGTCCGTCCCACGCGCAGGGTGCCGCCCCGCGTGCGAACTGTGACGGCGCCGCTCCGGCGAGAAGGGTGCGTCCGCTCCACCACAACCGCCGCGGCGAGGACGCCCGTGCCGCACGAGAGCGTCTCGGCCTCCACGCCTTTTTCGTAGGTGCGCAGATACGCGTCCCCACCGGCCCCAATCTCCAGAAAGTTGACGTTCGCCCCTTCGGGCTGGAGACGGGGATCGTGGCGGAGCCGCTGGCCCCACCCTTCGACCTCCGCAGCCTGCGCGTCGTCGACCGTCGCCACGAGGTGCTCCGTCCCGGCGTGGACGAAATGCAGCGCGCGCACCGCGGTGGGGACGGGCCGCTCCAGCGCAACCTCCGGACGGACCTCCGTGATGTCCGGAACAAACAGGCGCACGTCTCCGGATTCGTCGCCGGCCTGCGTGGCCCGGTAGAGGCCCGCATCGGTGTCAAACGCGAGCGGATCTTCCTCGAACCCCCGCTGACGAGCAAACCGGAAGAGGCACCGGGCCCCATTGCCGCACATGGTTGCGCGGGACCCGTCGGCGTTTGCGTAGTGCATCCGGTAGGCGGCAGGGGCCGTCTCTGGGGCGTCGAGGGCGAGAAGTCCATCCGCCCCCACCCCATACCGGCGGGCACACCAGGCCGCAGCACAGCTCGACAACTCAGCCGCTGAAAAGCCGTACGCCCGGTTGTCGATTACGACGAAATCATTGCCTGTTCCCTGCATCTTGACGAACGATACTTCTCGCACCTCCATGGGCGTTGTGCATTGGTAAAAATTATCGTTCGGGCCTCGGCACGATCCCTCCTGCCCGTCGTATAGCTTCTACGGAGGCATCGTGCCCCATTCACCGTCACTCCAACTGTTCACCGACCCCTTCAGTCCCTTTGCCCGAGAAAACACTGAGCATTGAAGGCGCCGACCCGCTCCTGCTGTTTGGTTTTAACGACGTGTACCTCCGGAAGATCGAGGACGCCTTTCCCGAGACACGCGTCACCGCCCGCGGCAGCGAGGTGCACCTCAGAGGCGACGAGGACGCGCTCCAAAAAGTTGAGCGTGTCTTCAACGAAATGATGACCTTGCTCGACCGCAACGATCACCTGACCGAGGACGACGTGGAAACCGTCCTCGCCCTGTTCGACGCCGACGACGGCACCGCGGCTGCCCCGGCCCAAACCGGTCAGCGGGACGCCATCCTCTCCACCCCCGATGGGGAGATCATCAAGCCCCGGTCCGACAACCAAGCACGGCTCGTGCAGTCCGCCGCGGCCAATGACGTTGTGTTCACCATCGGCCCGGCGGGCACCGGCAAAACCTACATCGCCGTGGCCCTGGCCGTGGCGGCGCTCAACAACCACGAGGTCAACAAAATCGTGCTCTCCCGCCCCGCCGTAGAGGCCGGCGAGGAGCTTGGATTCCTGCCCGGCGACTTTTACGAGAAGGTCGCCCCGTACCTGCGGCCGCTCTACGACGCGCTCGGCGAAATGATGCCCCGCGACGAGCTGGCCGAGTCTCTGGAACAGGACCGCGTGGAGGTGGTGCCGCTTGCCTACATGCGTGGCCGCACCCTCAAGTCCTCATTCGTCATCCTCGACGAGGCGCAGAACGCCACCACGAGCCAGATGAAGATGTTTCTGACCCGTCTCGGGCCGCACAGCCGCGCCATCGTCACGGGGGACGTAACCCAGACCGACCTTCAGGACCGGAGCGCGAGTGGGCTCATTCAGGTACAGCACATCCTGAAGGGCATCGAGGGCATCGAGTTCATCTATCTGGAGCGCGAGGACGTGGCCCGCCACCGCCTCGTGCAGGACATCATCGCCGCCTACGAGGAGCACGATGAGTGAGGCGCACGGACATGAGGCCCAAGAGTACGAGGCCCAAGAGCAGCGGAGGTTTTGATCATTCGTGTGAGGAAGGGCGCCGCCGCCTCACGGATCACGCCTCACGCCTCATTCGTACTCAAAAAACCCCTCCCCTGTCTTTCGGCCGAGCTGTCCGGCGGTCACCTTGCGGCGCAGGAGCGGGCACGGACGGTACTTGTCGTCGCCTAGCTCGTCGTGGAGCACCTCCAGGATGTGCAGGCACACGTCCAGCCCGATGAAGTCGGCCAGCGTGAGGGGGCC
>ERZ1034543.517-NODE-517-length-9679-cov-2.903574_pt1 | contig 9679 bp, 10 predicted proteins | sample MGYA00520654_ERZ1034543 | MGnify/ENA primary metagenome ERZ1034543 (study PRJEB33760, sample SAMEA4777712) | hypersaline lake metagenome | biome: hypersaline environment; feature: brines | place: Spain | collected 2012-08 | depth 0 m ... | reverse complement strand
GATGGTGCCCGCCAGATCGTCGAGGTCCCACTCGAACGCCACCTCCCGCACCACCTCGATGCCGTTGAGTTCGTCGCCGTGGGCGGCCGCCGACAGGAACACCGTCGGCCCCGGCCGCTCCCCGTTGACGATGGTGACCGGAATCCGCACCGGATCGCCGAGATACGTCTCGCTGATGCCGTACCGGAGGTTCTGCCGCTCGCCGGGGGCGACCTTCCCGCCGTTGTACGTGAAGGCCGCGTCCGAATCCATATCCGGCCTTGCGCGAGGCGGCTACTTAAACTATTCAACCTCCGCCTCGCGACAGACTTTAGCTTCGACCGGTTCACCAAACGACCGATGGTCACGGTCTCGCTCGACCTCGGGCGCTACGTAGAGTACTACCTCGGTAACGCGCCCAGCCTCTCCACGCTCCTGGTCGCCAACGGCACCGCCTTCCTCGTCGGCGTGAGCTTCTACGTTCACGCCGACCCCTCCTTCGCCGACCTCCCGACCGTCCTCTATCCGCTCTTTGGCGACTCTCCGACGGCGCTCGCGCTGGCGACGCTCTCGCTCGCGACGCTTCTCCCCACCCTCGGGAACCGCGTCCGCGACGCCCCGACCAACACTCCCCTGGTATACCTCCATACGTTCGCGTTCGTCTGGCTCGTCAAGTACGGCCTCTGGACCGTCGTCGCCCTCAACCTCCACCCGGACCAGTACGTCGGTGCTCCCGGCGCCCTCTGGAGCTACTGGGGCATCATGTTCACCCACCTGCTGTTCGTCGTCGAGGCGTTCGCCATCCCCTACTACGGCCGGACGACCGACCGTGCGCTCAAGGCCGCGCTCCTCGCCCTCCTCGTCAACGACGTCTTCGACTACGCGTTCGGTTACCACCCGCCGCTCCGTTACGACCCCGGAATTCCCCTGATCGTCGCGACGCTTCTCCTCTCGGTCGGCGCCGTCTACGTCGCCGACCGCGTCTTCGACCGCCCGGAGCGGTTCGATCCGCTGGCGCCGAGTGGGGAGTGAGGTCCCGCGGCAAGTCGCTTACGTCCGCTACCTCCCCACGCCCGCTATGGACGACGCCGTGATCGAGGAGCTCACCTCCACCACCGACGTCGGAACGTGGACGGCGAAGATGCAACTCCTGTTCTCGCTCGGCCGCCCGGACGTGTTCCCGGTCGGGGACCCCGGGATCCGGACGGGGATGCGGACCCTCCGTGGCGACATCGACCGCGAGCGAATGGTCGAGACGGCCGAGCGGTGGGCGCCGTACCGGAGCTACGCCAGCCTCTACCTGTGGCGGATCGAGGAGGATATCGCCGACTCGGTCGACGAGGGTCGGGAGCGCTAGCTGTACGCCCGATCCAGCGGGTCCTCCAGTTCACCCATCACGGCCTCCAGCGCGTCCGTCGCGGTCAGGAGCCCGACCACCTCGCCGTCTTCGAGCACCAGCGCGAGCTCCTGGTCCTGCGCCTGGAACTGGTCGAAGGCGTCGCTGACGTTCGTCCCCGCCGCGAGCGTCATCGGCGGCGCCGCGATGGACTCGAACGTCCGCTCGCCGCGTTCCAGCGCCTCCAGATGCGTCAGCACCGAGGGCGTGTAGACGACCCCTCGGAAATCCGCGAGGTCATCGCCGACGAGCGGGAACCGGGTGTGGGGCGTCGCCCGCATCGTCTCGAGGTTCTCCGCGGTCGTCGCCGTCGTCGACAGCGCCACGATGTCGTCCGGGTCGGTCACGATCTCCGCGACCGCCATCTCGTCGACCGTGAGGGCGTTGAGCACTTCCTCCCGACGCTCCTCGGGCACGTCGCCCTCGTCGAGGAGGGAGCCGAGACGGTTCCGGAGGTCCGCGCGCGACTCGATCACCTGCTCTTCGGTTTCGAGCCACGCGCCGGTCATCTCGACCCCGAACAGACTCAGCGTCGCCTTCGCCACGCTGTCGCCGACGCGCATGATCGGCGAGATGAGCCACGCGAACCAGTAGAGCGGGCGCGCGCCGTACCGGCAGACGAACTTCGAGCGCTCGACGCCGAGATACGTCGGCGTCTGCTCGCCGTGGGTGAGATGCAGGAGGTTGATGATCGCGTACGCGATGAGGGCGCCGGCGCCGACCGACGCCAGCGCGCTCCCGGCGAAGTACGGTTCGAACAGCGCCGCGAGCGCCGGCTCGGCGACGATACCCACGGCGATGCTGGAGGCGGTGATCCCGACCTGACAGCTCGTGAGGTAGATTTCGAGGTCCTGTGTCATCTCCCACGCCCGTTCGAGCGCGGGCGTGTCGAACTCGGACTCGGGGTACTGGCGAACGCGCGTCAGCGCGAACTCGACGGCGACGAAGAAGCCGTTCGCGAGGATGAGGAGGACGCCGGCCACCAGTCGGAACCCGATTTCCAGCGGGGTCATCGCTCCCGATTTCAGGAACGAGTCGGAAAAGGTTACCCCTACTCCTCCAGCAACTCGCCACCACTCCGCTCGTCGTCGTCGGCGCGTCGGCGCACGTCGACCCGGTAGTGTTCGAGTACGTCCCGCCCGAGCAACAGGGGGTAGTCCATGTGGCCGCGGTCCTCGACGCTCGCGGTGACGGTGTGTTGGGTGCCGCCGATGCCGATGACCAGGTCGACGACCGGCCGCGCCTTCCCCGACTTGACGCTCCCCGATTTCACGCGCGTCATGCTCTTGATCGGGCCGGCGCCGATGTCGGCGGCGAGGCCCGTGTCGATGCTCGTCCGCGTCGCGCCCGTGTCGGACTTGGCTTTCACCTGTTTCGAGCCGCTCGTCCCGCTGACGATGACGTCCTCGATGTAACCGATCACCGGGAGATCCTCCTGTTCCGGCGGGGTGATGCGTGGCTTGCAGGAGGGCGTCGAGTCGTCGAGCGTCGCGGAAAGGCTCTCCACTCGCTCCTGCTCTACGCCCCCGCCGGCTCGTTCGATGGCGAGTTTCGCCACGTGGGGCGCGGGGCTGGTTCCCGTCGCCTCGTACAGCCCCTTGAACCCCGCCGTCGGGTTGACCTCGAGGACGAACCAGCCGTCGTCGCCCTCGATGAGGTCGACGCCGGCGTAGTCCAGTCCCATCACTTCGGCCGTGTAGAGCGCCGTCTCGGCGGCCGATTCGGGCAGGTCGTCGCCCGCGTCGGCCACGTCCCCGCCGAGGGCGACGTTGGTCCGCCAGTCACCCTCGGGCGCGTAGCGGTACATGGCGCCGACGATCCGGTCGTCGACGATGTACACCCGTAGGTCGCGGTGGCGGCTCTCGTCGCGTTCGACGAGGTCCTGTAAGAACGCCTGGCGGTTGCCGACACGTGGGTTGACGGGTTCGGTGAGGTCGACTTTCCACGTCCCGCCGCCGTGGGTGCCGATGGCCGTCTTGTAGACGCCCACGTCGCCGAACCGGTCCCGGCCGCTGTTGAGGCGGTCGTTCGACAGCGCGAGGAAGGCGTCGGGAACCCGGATGTTCCAGTCCGCGAGCGTCGACGCCGTCGCGAACTTGTGAATCGCCGTCAACACCGCGCCCGGCTCGTTCAGCATCGGGCGGATGCGGTTGAAGGTCGTCGCCAGCCCCAGCAACTCCGCGGGTTCGCTCGTCGTCGACAGGAGGAGTCGGTTGGCGACCACGTCCACGTCGGGGTCGACCGTCACCTCGCTATCTTCGATGCTGACCGTCATGTTCTCGCGTCGGAGCCACACCGGTTCGTGACCGAGGTCCTCGACCGCGTTCAGGATCGCCTTCGTCTCCTTGCTGTTGTGTAGGGAGAGCACCCCGACACGAACGGGTCCCTGTTCGTCGGTAGACATGGATGCGTGTTCCGAAGCAACGCTCAAAGGCGTGCCGATGGGCGGCAGGGCGAGACACCCCGCGAACGCCGCTCCGGACGCGATGCAACAGGTAGTTAACCGCCGCCGGCCTCGCTCCGACCATGGACGCCGCGCTGGTCATCCTCGACGGATGGGGACTCGACGGCCCCGGCCGCAACGCCGTCTCGGCCGCCGACACCCCGACGTTCGACCGCTTTCTCGCCACCGGCGCCTCGGGCACGCTCGACGCCTCCGGCCGACGCGTCGGCCTCCCCGACGGACAGATGGGCAACAGCGAGGTCGGCCACCTCAACATCGGCGCCGGGCGGGTCGTCTCCCAACCCCTAGCGCGAATCGACGACTCGGTCGCGGACGGCTCCTTCGCGGAGAACGACGCCCTCCGGGGCGCCGTGGACCACGCCACCGACACCGGCGGCCGTCTGCACGTCATGGGGCTCGCGAGCGCCGGCGGCGTCCACTCCCACCAGCGTCACCTCCACGCCCTGATCGACCTCGCCGCCAGCCACGACGTCGCGGCGGTCACCCACGCCTTCACGGATGGCCGCGACACGCCGCCGGCGGACGGCGCCGACGCCCTCGCCGAACTGGAGACCGTCGCCGCCGACCACGGCACCGGCGACGTCGCCACCGTGACCGGCCGCTACTACGCGATGGACCGCGACGAGAACTGGGAGCGGACGAAACGCGCGTACGACGCCATCGTGAACCGCGAGGCCGAGCACACGGCCGCCTCGGCCGTCGCGGCCCTCGACGCCGCCTACGACCGTGGCGAGACCGACGAGTTCGTCGCACCGACGCTGATCGAGGGCGGTCCCGCCCTCGAAGACGGCGATGCCGTCGTCTTCGCCAACTTCCGTGCCGACCGCGCCCGGCAACTCGTCCGGATGCTGGCCGGCGTGGACCCGGAGTGGGAGTTTCGGACCGATTCGCCCGACATCCACCTCGTCACGATGACCGAGTACGACGAGCGCTTCGAGTTCCCCGTTGCCTTCCCGCCGCTCGACCTCCCGGACACCCTCGGCGAGACGCTCGCCCGTGCGGGCAAGACACAACTCCGGATCGCCGAGTCGGAGAAGTACGCCCACGTCACCTACTTTCTCAACGGCGGCCGCGAAGTCGAGTTCGACGGGGAGCGGCGCCGGATCGTCGAGAGTCCCGACGTCCCCACCTACGACCGCACCCCCGAAATGAGCGCGGCCGCGGTGACCGACGCCGCCATCGACGACATCGAGCGTGCGGACCCCAGCGTGCTCGTCTTGAACTACGCCAATCCGGACATGGTGGGCCATACGGGCGACTTCGAGGCGGCCGTCGAGGCCGTCGAAGCCGTCGACGCACAGCTCGCCCGCCTCGTCGACGCCGTCCACGCCGCCGGCGCGCACGTTCTCGTCACCGCCGACCACGGCAACGCCGACGACATGGGGACGCCCGACGACCCACAGACCGCCCACACGCCAAATCCGGTGCCGGTCGTCTACCTCGCACCCGGTTCGGACCCGTCGGGCGGTCGGCGGATCCGATTCGGCGGCTCGCTGTGTGACGTGGCGCCGACGCTGCTCGAACTGGTCGGCGTGGAGCAGCCGGCGGCGATGACCGGCGAGTCGTTGCTGGAGTCCCCGTCGGAATGAACCACGACCGCATCCACGCGCGCCGTCCGACCCACGACCGCGACCGATGGTCGACAGGGACCATCGAATCGATCACGGAGCGCGATGGCCACTGCGTCGTCACCGTCGAAACGGCGGCCGACGACGTGGTCGAACTCGTCGTCACGTTCGCGATCCGGGAGCTCGTCCTGTCGCGACTGGACGTCGACGACGGGGCGTCGCCCGTCGGCGAGCGGGTCTGGTACCGCCAGCGCGGGGGGTGAGCCGTCGCCGCCGCGGCGCTCACCGTCGGTCCGGTTCGGGCAACGGCCGCGTGTACCAGGCCGCCCAGAGGATCAACACGGCCTGCAGCGGCAGCCGTCCCCAGCGAACGAGGGCGGACGGATCGCCGCCGCCCGGCAGTCCCTCCACGACGACGCCGGACGTCGCCATGTAGACGTTCGCCGGAAAGACGGCGACGAGGAGGGCGACCGTCGCCCACGCCGCCAGCCGCCGCGTTCGCGGGAGCAGAACCCCGACGCCGACGGCGATTTCCGCGACCCCGGAGAGATACACGAGCGCGAGCCGCGCCGGGAGGATCGGGGGGACGATCTGAACGTACAGCTCCGGCACGACGAAGTGTCCCACTCCGGCGACGACGTACAGCGGTCCCATCAGGTAGAGCAGCGGGCGTTTGGACCGCCGCCGTAGTCCGGTCACCTCCGTCGGTATCGTTCGTGCCGTGAAGTAGCTACCCCCTCGACGACTCTCCGGCCGACCGACCGCCGCGTTCGACGCACTCACTGGCGGGCGTAGAGCCGGTACGCCGGCCCGGCGAAGGCCAGCGCGGCGAGTACCGCGGCCCCGACGACCACCCGCGGGTCCATCGCGGCCGAGAGCGACGCGGTCGAGAGCGCCGCGAACGAGTCGCCCGCGACGACGCCCGCCGCGACCCAGGGCACCTCGCCGACGGCGGTTCCGAGGGCGAACGCCCGGAACGGGACGCCCGCGACGCCCGCGCCCGCCGACACCACGTCGGAGGGGAGAGGCAGGAGGCGACTCCCGACGACGCTCCGCACGTCGCCCGCCTCGGCGACCAGTCGCTCCCCCGCCGCGGCGACGGCGCCGTCGCCGGCGCTCAGGCCGGCCATTCAGTACGGGGGGAGACTCGTCACGACGACCAGCGCGAGCGCGAGCGGGAACCCCCCGAGTCCCAGTCCGTAGCCCGCGGCGACGGCGAGCAGCGTCGTCGGCCACGCGAACAGCGGGCGGACGACGGCGACGGCGACGAGCGTGAGGGCCAGGCGAAGCGGGTCGGCGGCGACCCACGCTAGCCGATCGAGGACCGCCGCCGGCGAGGTGAGAACTGCGAGGGCGGCGACGACGGCGACGAGACCCACGCCGGCGCCGAGGCGGACGCGTCGGTCCATATCCGTCGCTCGTCGTCACGGCGCAAACGGCTTGCGCTTCCCACCGCCGCGAACGGGACGTTGATGAGCGCCGCTCCCGAACGGACGGTCGTGACGGACGACACGCACGGGCGGGCGAGCGCGAACGCGGACGACCGGGTGGAACTCGCCCTCGACCTCCTCGCGGCCCTCGAACACGACGCCCTGCCGCTATCGGCGACCGTCGACCGCATCGAGACGGTGACGACCGATCCGACGCTCGTCCGTGCTATCCTCGACGAGGCCGAACTCCGGGGGCTCATCGAACGCGACGACGGCCGGGTCCGGATGCGTCGCGAGGGTGGCAGCTTCGTCCGCTTCGAACGGCAGGTCGTCGAACGGGAGGGCGATTTCGACTGCCGGCGCTGTGGCGCGCCGCTCTCGACCGGCCACTTCGTCCAGTTCGAATCCGGCGAACTCGGTCCCTTCGGCTCCTCCTGTGTCAGAAAAGTGCTCGGCCGGGACTAGCGGCCCTGCCGGAGTTCCTCGATCAACTGCTGGATGGTCCGCTCCTGGCGGTCGAGGCGGTCGTTCTGTTTCTCGACGACCTTCCGCAGTTCGGCCAGTTCCTCGGCGACGCTGTCGTCGGCGACGCCCGCCGACCGAAACCCGGAGTCGCCGAAGCCGTCGTCGGGGTCGGTCGCCTCCGAAGCCCGTCCCGACTCCGACGTTCGCGCCGCCGTTTCCGGGCGGTCCACGCTCCCGCCGCCGCTCCCCGTTCCGTCCTCCGCCGTCACGTCGCCGTCGATGCCGCTCGTATCTAGGGGGTCGGGACCGTCGCCGAACGATACGGTCCCTTCCGTGTCGGCGTCGGCGTCCGACTCGTCGTCCTCCGCCTCCCTGGCCACCGTCGCCCGGAGTTCGTCGAGGTCGTCGACCCCGTGGTAGGCACACACCGCCGAGACGAGCCCCTCGCGGACCGCCCGCGCCTGATCGTTCGGCGTCTTGAACCGCTCCTGCCGGCCGTCGACGGTGAGGACCACCGACGTGGCGACGCTGCCTTCCTCGAACGTGAGGTCGGTCACGTCCGCGAAGCCGTACTCCTCGTACTCCTCGTCCCACACCGCGGCGCCGATGTGGCGGATCAGGCGTTCGCTCGTGATGACGATCGTCAGTTCGCTGAATCGGTAGGTCTGTTTGACAGTCTCGCCGGTGTCCGTGATTCCGCGGGCGTTGAACACGCCCGCCAGCACCGGATGGAGTACCTGGTCGAGCTGTTTCGTCGGCACCGAGAACGTCCGCTCGCCGTCGAGCCCGTAATCGAGCGAGACCTTGGCCTTGCGTCGGCCCTCGGAGACGCCGACGTGTTCCGCGTCGTGGGGGTACTCCTCGACCGCCTCGTCGGAGAGGAGGCCCTCGGCCCGGTAGACGAGCGTCCGCGTCGGCGTCACGAGAAGCAGGTCGTCACCGCCGAGTCCGACGCGTGCCGCGACGGATTCGCCGTCGAGCGTGGACTGGACGATCTCCGGCAAACTCATGGACGGATGGTCCCCGTCGCCAATGATAATACTGCCGGCTGTGTCGACGTCGGGAGGTCACCGGTGGGCGGATATGGGAAGCTTCAAGGGCGGCATTTACCTACGACTTACTGCGCCCGGGTGGCTTAGCTGGACATAGCGCCGCACTCATAGGGTATTCGAGCTTCGGTGCGGATACACCTCGGCCTTGGAAGCCTCCGTCCCCCTCGAGGCCCGCCGAGCCTCGTAACCTGGGACATGCGGAGATCGTGGGTTCGGAGCCCACCCCGGGCATTCTCGACCCGTCTTCCGACCGTGGTTTTTAAGCTCCGTGGGAGTGCCATCACGCGGTGGGATGCGCACACGGGGTTTGCAGGCGACGATACGGGGGACAGGGACCCGACTCGGCCGGGCCGTGGGGCGGACGCCCCCCTCGGCCGCCGTCGTTCTCGCGGTCGCGACCGCCGCCGTCTTCTATCGACTCGGGGATCGACCGCTGTGGTGGTGGGACGAGTCGTTCTACGCGAACGCGGCACACAACGCCATCGCGGGGGGCCACTGGCTGATCCCTCATCTCGCCGGCTTCGACACCATTCACCCGTCGCCGTTCCTCGAGAAGCCGCCGTTGGCCATCTGGCTCGAAGCGCTCTCCATCGGCGTCTTCGGCCCGACCGAGTTCGCCGTCCGGGCGCCGTCGGCCGCGGCGACCGTCGCCACGGCCGTCCTCGTTTTCCTCCTCGGTCGCGAGATTCGGGGGCGAGGGGCCGGCCTCGTCGCCGCGGCCGCGTTCCTGACCACGCCGGCGGTCATCGTCGGGACGAACGCGGCACGGTTCGGCGCCACGGATTCGTTGCATACGTTCCTTGGCTCCCTCCTCGTCGCCCTCGTCTGGCTTCACGCGGCCGACCGGCGTGACGTTCCCCCCGCGCTCGTCGGCGGGGTCGCCGCCGCGCTCCTCCTCACCAAGGGGTTCGCCGCGGGCGCGTTCTTCGCCGCGCTCGTCCCGCTTTTGCTCGTCCGCCGCGGGCGGTTCTCCGCTCGGTTCGTCGGCGTCGCTACCGCCGTGACGACCGTCGCCGTCGGCTGGTGGGTGGCCGCGGTGTACCTGCTCGTGGGGGACTACTTCGTCGAGGAGATATTCCTCGAACCGGTCTGGCACCGCATCGTCGGTGCGGACGCCGCCTCGACGAGCCGTCGAACGCTCGTCCCCCTCTTCGAGTATCCGTACCTGACGCGGCTCCAGTCGGCGTTTCGTCCCTGGTGGTTCCCCTTCCTTTTCGGCGCCGTCGTCGCCGCGGTGACCGGCCGGCGGACACCACCGGACGGGCGTTCCGGGGGGCTCTCCCCGCGATTCCTCGTCTGGTGGACCGCGGCCGTGTTCGCCCCGT
>ERZ1034543.516-NODE-516-length-9682-cov-3.114262_pt1 | contig 9682 bp, 10 predicted proteins | sample MGYA00520654_ERZ1034543 | MGnify/ENA primary metagenome ERZ1034543 (study PRJEB33760, sample SAMEA4777712) | hypersaline lake metagenome | biome: hypersaline environment; feature: brines | place: Spain | collected 2012-08 | depth 0 m ... | reverse complement strand
CACGACGGGGGACCCCCGGCTACGCGGGAAGCGGTCGCGGATCCCGCAGCCACGCCGTTCCGTTCCACCGATACACGTCGGGGCCGGTCCGTGGGTAGCCGGTCAGCACGGCGTTGGTGTTCGTGCTGACGATGATTCGGGTCGAGTCGACGCCGAAGCGATTGGTCGGATACGACCGCGGTCCCGACGACCGGCCGTCGATGGCGGCCGTCAACGCGAGTTCGAGCACCTGCGAGTCGGTCATCCGGTTCGGGAGCGGCTGTGCCGGGCGGAACCGGCCGGCTGGAACCGTGCGTCCGGTGGGATAGAGCGGCGTCACGTCGTCCGGCGTCAGCTGCCCCGTGACGTGACGGCCGCGCAACTGTTGCCACCGGACTCGCGTGACGAGGACGACCTTGTCGGTGGCTCGGGGTCCGGGTCGGGATTGGAACTTCGCCGCCCGAATCTCTTCGACTCGCACCTGCTCGGGGATCGACCGCATAATCTCGACGAACTCGGTGGGGCACCGAGACGTTGCACCTGGTTCCGTCCGAAGCCGGCGGCCCTGACGATAATCTCGTTGAGCCGTGGCGAGACCGACGGGCCGACCACCCCCGGTTCCGCGAGGAGTCCGATCGTTCCCTCGCTGTAGCCGGTTTTGTCGGCGTATCTGGCCGCGAACGTCGAGATTTCGTCGGTCACTTTGAGGGCGTCGCCGACGGCGGGGACGAGCCCCACGGCGGAGGCGGCGGCGAGAAGTTTCCGCCGGGAGAGGGTCAGCCGGTCGTCAGTCATTGCCACTCGTCGCACGTTCGTGTCTGTTCGGCGTCACATCGTGGGGGAGGACCAGCAATTCTTAGTTAATTATCAATTAAGCGGCCGAAGCCCGCAACACTCTCACGAGGCCGACGACTCCGCCCCCACGAACGTTCCCACAAATAAACGCGAATAAACTGGTGGACGTTGCACAAACGCTACGTTAAACTATCCACGCGCCGTAAGTTTGGATGCCCGCTGACGAATCGGATCGTCTCTCCCCCTCCTCCCTATGTGGACTCCCGTAGCCGTGTGCCGGTGGTTCGCAGGCCCCGCCCGGTGCATCACCGGTCCCGGCCAACCGGGGACCGTCTCACGTCGCCGTACTCACGATTTTGATCACGTCGCCCGCCGACAGTTCGTGGTCCTCGCCGATCCGGCGGTCCGACCGCGCGTCGACGGCGTGGAGGTACCCCTCGCCGATGTCGGTGTGGATGGCGTAGGCGAGGTCCGGCGGCGTCGACCCGCGGGGGAGGAGGACGGCGTCGGGGAGGACGGTTCCGGTGCCGTCGGTCCATTTCGTCTCGTTCTGGACGGGAAAGACGGTGATCCGATCCAGCAGGTCGTAGACGGCGTGGTCGATGGCGGCCTGGACGCCGGTGCCGCCGTGTTCGGTCATGACCTCGCGGATGCGGTTCAGCCCCTCGCGCTGGGCGTCGGTCACGTCGCCCGTAATCTCGAAGTCGGGGTCGCCGGGGTCGTAGTCGACGACGCCCGCCTCCGCCGCGGTCCGTAAGGCGAGTTCGCCGTCCGCCGTCGCGGGGACGACGAGGTTGTCCGTCTCGCGCAAGCGGTCGAGGTTCCCCGGCGGCGCCACGTCGGCCTTGTTGGCGACGATCACGAGCGGTTTCGTTCGTGCCCGGATCTCCTCGGCCAGGCCGGCGCGGTCCGCGTCGGTCCACTGGATGGGGTCCTCGGGGTAGTTCAGGTCCCGGAGGCTGGCGGCCACGTCCGCCACCGTCGCCCCGAACCCGGTGAGCAGGTCCGTCAGCGCCTCGTCGATGTCGAAGTCGGGCGAGCGGGACTTGCGTTCCACACCCTCCCAGTTGCGGGAGACGATCCCCGCGAGCCACTGGTCCATCTCGCGTTCGACGAAGTCCACCTCCTCGACGGGATCGTACGTGCCGACTTCGACCGGTTCGCCCTCGGCGTTGGTCCCGCCCGAGGCGTCGACGACGTTCAGGATGGCGTCGGCGTTCGTGAGTTCGTCGAGGAACTGGTTGCCGAGCCCCTTCCCCTCGTGGGCGCCCGGAACCAGCCCCGCCACGTCGAGGAGTTCGACGGGGACGTACCGCTTCCCGTCGTGACAGCGCTCGTTGCCACAGCGCGAGTCGAGCGCGAGGCAGGGACAGTCCGTGCGGGCGTGGGTGACGCCGCGGTTGGCGTCGATGGTCGTGAAGGGGTAGTTCGCCACGTCGACGTCGGCGCGTGTCGCGGCCTTGAAAAGCGTAGACTTGCCCGCGTTGGGCTTGCCCGCGAGCGCGAGAGAGAGCATGGTTGGGAGTGGTCGGTCGCGGGGAACTTAGTTTCGGTCGCTCACTCGATTTCCCGTTTCGCCTCCGGCCGGACGATCCGCATCTCGCCGCGCGACCGGATCGACCCGTCGACCACCGCGTCCTCGTGGAGTTCGAGGTCGTTACAGGAGACGTCGCCGAGGACGCGCACGTCTTCGGCCACCTCGACGGTGCCGCCGCGGGTGGTCACGTCCCCGTGGATGCGGGTGCCGGAGCCGACGACGACGTCGCCACGGGCGCGCAGGCTCCCGAAGACGTTGTTGTCGGCGCCCATCTCGATGGATTGGGCGCGGAGATTACCGTGGAGGCGACAGCCGTCGCCGACGTGGGCCGGCGTGGACACCTGCCACGAGTCGTCGGAGACGTCGCCGCCGCGGGGGATCACCAGCGGGTCGGCCGCGGTTTCCTCCTCGCCGGACAGCGCCTCCGCGATTTCGTCGGCGGCGTCCGTCTCGCCCACCCGCAGAAGCTGCGAGAGGACGATGAAGTAGAAGACGAGCGTCGGGACGGGGTTCCGGATGACGATCCAGCCGTTGGCTTCGAACCCCTCCTCGATCTCCACGTCGTCGCCGATGTCGAGGTCGCCCGAGACCATCAGCTGGCCGCCGACGTGGACGCGTTCGCCGAGGTATGCGTCCTCGCCGACGAGGACGTTCCCGGCGACGTCCGACCACATGTCGAGCCGGCAGTCGCCGTCGGCCTCGATGTCGCCGCCGAAGCGGACGCGCTCGCCGGCGACGACGTTGCGACCGCGGACGCCGAACTCGACGGTGCTCTGCCCGCCGACGATCACGTCGCCGTCGGTGACGAGGTCGTGCTCCTCGACGGTCGTCCCGTCGGGGATCTCTAGCGCGTCGAGCGGGTCCCTCCCGAGTGCCACGCGGATGTGTTCACGCTTCTCGTATTAAAACGGCCGTCAGACGCAGGGCTGACGGGGGCGAGGAGCCACGGTCCTCCGCGGCGCCGACGTGCCGGCAGGGTTTTTTCGGGTCGTCGACTACGAGCGGCCATGACTGTCCTCTCTTTCGACGAGAACGGCGTCGACGTCGTCTACGAGGGAACCGAGTTCCGACTGGAGAAGGCGTTGATCGAGGAGGCGGTCGGGAAGTCCTACCCCGACGTGACCGATCACGAGGTGTTGAAGATGGTCGAGAAGGACCCGTCGCTGGGCGGCGAGCCGCGCCGGATCGGCGATATCGTCCGTTAAGTCCGTTCCACGGTGTCGGTCGTCGCCACCGAGTCCAGCGACGTGTCGAACCGCTCCTCGATACCGACCCGGAGGATGGACTTCGCGATGGCGGCGCCGCCCCGGAAGGGATCGAGTTTCGTCTCGCCCGCCCGCTCGTCGTAGTCGATTGGTACCTCCGTCACCCGGTGGTTGTGGGCGACGGGGCGCATCAGGAGTTCCGCGGAGAGACCCGTGTTTTCCGTCCAGTCGATGCGGTGGAGCAGGTCGCGTCGGTAGGCGCGCATCCCCGTCGTCACGTCGTGGAGCCGACGACCGAGAAGGAGGCTGGCGAGGGCGGCGAACGCACGGTTGCCCAGCCGATTGAGCGCGGGCATCGTCTCCGGACCGGGGCTGATCCGGTCGCCGCTCACCACGTCGTACCCCTCGTTGATCAGGTCGAGGAAGTCGGGGAGGCGCTCCATCGGATAGGTGTCGTCGCAGTCGGTCGTGACGACCACCGGCCGGTCCGGGGTGAGCACCGCCTCGCGGACGGCGACACCGTAGCCCTGCGGTTCCTGTTCGACGACGCGAGCGCCCATCCCGCGCGCGATTTCGGGGGTGCGGTCGCTCGACCCGTCGACGCAGACCACCTCGGCCCGTCCGCCGGTCACCCGGTCGACGTCCGCCAAGACGCTCCCGATGGCCTCCTCCTCGTTGTACGTGCCCATCACGACGGCCACGTCGTCGAAGGTGTACTCGCTCATACTCCTACCTGTGAGTCGGCCCACTTGAGCGTTTAGGTTTGCCTAAAACGTCGCGTCGGCCGGGCAGCAGGTGTCGTGAAGGCGGCTCGTGACCAGGTCGGCGAGCCGTTCGAGGTTCCGCGTGTCCTCGCGGTTGTAGGAGACGAGCGTCTCGAGCGCGGCGTCGTCGCCGCGTTCGTACTCACGCCAGAGGCGTACGGCGTCCGTCCCGGAGAGGTCGGGTCGGTCCCGGTCGATGCCCACGTCCCGTTCGATGCGCTTGAGGCCGCCGGTCAGGTCGAGGCGGCGGCACGGGTACATCAGGTCGAGATGTGGCGCGTCGATGGAGACGGGAAACGACTCCTCGAGGAAGGGGACGTCGAAGCGCGCGCCGTTGAACGAGACGATCAGCGGTGCGTCCGCGAACCGTTCGCGGAGGGCGTCGGCGGTGAGGTTGTCGCCGCGAACGAGGGTGTCGGTGTCGCCGTCGCGGTGGACGCTCACCGTCGTCACGTCGTTACGCGCGGCGTCGAGGCCGGTGGTCTCGATGTCGAAAAAGAGGGCATCGTCGCGGAAGTTCTCGTAGAGCCGCCAGCGCTCCCCGGACGGGAAGGCGTCGTCGAAGAAGCGCGCGTTCCCCCGGCCGAGGTGGTCTGTGGCCACGTCGACGAACTCGTGGATGCGGTCGGCGGTGGTCGGGCCGACCACGGAGCCGTCGAACGCGTTCCAGTGGGTGATACCTGCCTCCCAGAGCCGGCGTTCGGTCGTCTCGCCCACGCCTCGAATGGGGATGAAACTGTTCTCGATGCGCACACCGATACTGGTGAGTCGGGGGTAAAAAACGTCGCGCTTGCTCGGTTACGCGAACGGCGAGGTGGTGCCGAACGACGGCGACCAGCCGTCGGGCTTCAGTTGCACGTACGCCCGGGCGCCGATTGCGACGGAGAGGAGACCCGCCACCGCGCCGACGAGGATGCTCGCGGCGACGACGACGGGCGTCGGCGCGCCGACGAACCCGAGGACGACGCTGGGGACGGCACTCGTCAACCCGAGCGCGAAGATGACGAGAAGCAGCAGGAACACGCGGAGTCGTTCCCCCTTCGTCAGTTCCCAGCCGGTTCGCAGGGCTTCGACGGCGTTGTGCTCCTCGATTGCTACTTCGAACTGGACGAAGTAGAGCGCGACGGCGACGTAGATGCCGGGGATGACGAGCAGGATGGCACCGAGGCCGGTCAACACGTTGACGACGAAGCCGGCGACGAGGGCGTTCAGGACCACCCACGTCAGGTGACTGGTCACCCCCGACGGGAACGACGTCCGGGCGTCGCTGACGAACGTCCGAATCCCGACGACGCCGACGACCTGTGCGAGGACGACCTGTGTCAGAAAGAGGGCGGCGGCGACGGGCAACCCGACGTCGAGGGCGAGTGCGCCCCCGCCCATCCCGGGCGTCGTCGGGGCGGCGGCGTCGGCGGGCACCGTCGTCCGGAGCGCGTCGACGACGGCGAGGCTGAGCGTCTGTGCGGCGACGGTCGATATCGCACCGACGGCGAGATACGCCGCGAACAGGGTGGCGGCGACGCGCGTCGGGATGCGGGAGAGCCCATCGGTTAGCGCGGCGGGGATGTCGAGTGACATGAGGGCAGTGGATACTTTCCGTCGACCGACAAATAGGTGCGGGACTGCGGTCAGCCGCTCGCCGTCGCGTTGGTCGTGCCGCTCACCACCCGGACGGTCTCGTCGTCGTAGATTTCGAGCGTCTCGATCACGGTCCCGTTGGGGGCGACGCGTTCGACGACGATGGTCGGCGTTCGGTCCGCCGTCCCACCCGCCTCCGGCGACGACTCGACCGGTGCGCCGCCGAGGAACGCCCGCACTTCCGCGGTCGTACTGACCTCGTGAACGTCGGTCGTACGGGCGTTCACGAAGGCCGTGTACGCGATGCCGCTACTATCGCTCGGGACGACCCTGACCTCCCAGTAGAGGTCGCCGTCGACGACGACGGGGATGGGTTCGGACGGCCGGAACCGGTTCCAGTCGGTCGTGCGCGCGGCCTGCCTGACGTAGTCGGTGGCCTTGCGCGCGCCGAACAGCGACTCCGTCGGCGTGTAGATTTCGTACTCGCCGGTGCGGGCGTCGACCGTCCACACCTCCTTCAGTCCCTGTGCCTCGCCGTAGGGTTCGACGGCGACGACGTACTCCGGCCCGGACTCGGTGAACACGAGGAACGGTTGGTCGTTCCCTTCGCCGGGCACCGGGGCGACCTCGATCTCGTCCTCGTGGGCGGTGAACGTGTTGACGATGCCGTTGCGGTACTTCGTCGCCGCGACCCGCTCCCGCGTCAGTCCGAAGGGGTAGAGCTTCTGTTCCTGCAGGGCGGGGTGAGCGCGAGCCTCGGCGGGCGAGAGATCCTCGATGGTGCCCTGTCCGTCGACCAACACGACCCCACCCCACTCCGGGGTCGTGTAAGGCAGGGGAAGCCAGTGGAACTCCGGCTTCGTGTAGGGGACGGCGACGTACTGGTCACCTTCGTGGACCACCATGAACGGATCGTCGTACTCGACCAGATAGTTCGCCCGCTTGAGGGTTGCGAACCGGTAGTTGTTGTAGAAGGCCGGGCCGACGCCCTTTTCCAGGTCGCCGACCACGGTGTCGACGTCTGCGTTCTGTCGGGTCATGTCGACCAGCACCGTGCCGTGTTGGCGCTTGGTGTAGTAGTTGAACGCGCCGTCGGGGGCGAGCGCGTACGACCAGTAAGGAGTCCCGTTCCGGACGGTGACGTCGCCCCCTTCGACCCGGTACTGCGGGAAGTTGAGCGTGTTCGAGGCGTAGCGGGACGCGACGGCTTTCGTCACCACGCGCGGTTTCGTCGGATCGGTCTCGCGCAGTTCCTCGGCGGCGCCCGCACGCTCCATCGTCGCTTTCCCGAGGTCTTCCCCGGCCACCAACCCGGCGACGCTCGACCCGGCGACGAGGAGGACGAAGAAGGCGGCGAGGCCGACTCGGCCGCCGACGAAGGCGCCGAGACGTCGTCTGGCGAGGAGACCGACCCCGAGTCCGAGGACGGCCGCGAGCGGCAGGATCGGCGTCGCGTAGACGCCGTAGATCAGCGAGTGAAGCCACGGGCGGAAGTACCACGCGAGCGCAAGCCCGGCCGCGGCCGCGGCCGCGGCCAGACCGGCCGCCGTCCGCGGGTCGCGTTCGTACAGCCGGCGAAGTCCATCGCGGAGGGCGAGGAGGAGTTCGTCGAGGGAGGGCATACGCGCGGTTGGGTGCGGACGGTGATTACCGTTCCGACTCGGTCGACGCGGGGCGCGACGCCGACGGGGTGGGATCACTACGATCGATCCGGGTATCGCCTGCCGTGGGGTAGCCAGCGGGACGCGACGTCGGCCGTTGGCCATCCGCCGACCGGTGAGTCGGAACCATTTATCAGGGTTCGGGACGCGGTTCCGTGTACCGAGGATCGATGGACGACGAAACGACGCCTCGAGAGCGGCGTGAACGCGAGTCCGAGTGGTATTCGACGCTCGTCGCGGAGGTAGACGACCTCGTAACGGTGGTCGATGCCGACGGGATCCTAACGTACGTCAGTCCGGCCGTCACGCGGGTTCTCGGCTACGAGCCCGACGACCTGGTCGGCCACGAGGGATACGAGTTCGTCCATCCCGAGGACCGGGAACGAAACGCCGACGCGCTGAACGCCGTTCTCTCGGACCCGTCCGAATCCGAGACCGTCGAGGTCCGATTCCGCCACGCCGACGGTTCGTGGCGCTGGATCGAGGCCACGATGCGGAACCGACTCGACGACGGCGTCATCGACGGGGTGCTCCTCAGCAGTCGCGACATCACCGAGCGAAAGGAGTACGAGCTCGAAGCCCGGGCACTCGCCGAGGAGTACGAAGCGCTTCTCAACAGCGTGGAGGACGCCATCTTTCTCCTCGACGTCGAGGACGGCGGTGACGGAGTCCGGTTCGAATTCGAACGTCTCAGTCCCTCCTACGAGCGCCAAACCGGCATCACGACCGAGGAAGTGCAAGGCCGGACGCCGCGGGACGTGTTCGGGGAGGAGCAGGGGTCCGAGTTGGAGGCGAACTACCACCGCTGTGTCAACGCCGGCGAACCGATCTCGTATCAAGAGGAACTCCGGGTCGGTGACGGCGCACGTTTCTGGCAGACGAAGCTTGCACCGGTGGTCTCCGCCGGCGACGTAACTCGCCTCGTTGGAGTCACGCGGAACGTCACCGAACGCGTCGAACGGGAGCGACAGTTGCGTCAGCAGAACGCACGCCTCGAAGAGTTCGCGAGCGTTATCTCCCACGATCTACGCAATCCGCTCAACGTCGCGCAGGGTCGTGCCACGCTCCTCGCCGAGCAAGCGGAGAGCGATCATCTCGGGCCACTCCTGCAGGCGCTCGACCGGATGGAGGCGATCGTCGAGGACACGTTGACCCTCGCCCGTCAGGGCGACATCATAAGCGAAACCGAGTCGGTCAGTTTGACCGACCTCGTCGGGAGGTGCTGGGCGGCAGTACACACGGACGACGCGACCGTCGAGGTCGTCGACGAGGTGACCCTCCAAGCCGACCCCGATCGGTTACGACACGTGTTCGAGAACCTGTTCCGGAACGCCGTCGAACACGGCGGGTCCGACGTGACCGTCCGTGTCGGGGCGCGCGACGAGGAGGCGATCTACGTCGAAGACGACGGACCGGGCATTCCGGTCGAGAAGCGTGAGAAAGTGCTCGAACCGGGACACTCGTCGGCACGCGATGGTACCGGGTTCGGGTTGACGATCGTAAAACGAATCGTGGAGGCTCACGGGTGGGAGTTGTCCGTAACCGATGGCACTGATGGTGGCGCGCGCTTCGAGTTCGAGACGGCGAAGCAAGGAACGTTCGCGTGAGGGGACGGGACGGAGCATCTCACTCCCCGATTCCCGTCCCCTGCTTGGCCGGCGCCAGCGTGTCGTTCACTGTGCCCGGCGGCGAACGTTCTCACCGGTCAACCCGACCTGTACCAGGGATCGACTGCTCGCCGGACCGAGTACGACAGACGGGCGAACGCGAAGTAGCAGGGCCGTAGCTCGAACTCCTCCGAGGTCGTCGTAGCCACGAACCGCTCGATCTTCGCAACCGTTGGCTCCGTAGAACGTGTCCGTCGCCGAGGGCGCGTCTCAGGACAGCGTCGAAGTGCCACCCGTCGCCGTCGCCCTAGAGGTTCCGGTCGGACTGTCTGTACGTTACCAGTTCAGGGCGCGGACGATCCCCTACGAGGACGTGGCCGCGATCACCGTCACGGAAGTATCTCCGACGGCCGATTTCGGTGGCGTCGGCGTGTGACTCCGGCCCTCGTTCTACCGCTGGGGCAGCCGGTTCGACGGCCCTGTCGGCTACATCGTCGACGGACGGCAGGCGATCCGGATCGAACGGGCCGATGGGAGGTCACTCGTCCCGACAGCC
>ERZ1034543.515-NODE-515-length-9689-cov-2.533838_pt1 | contig 9689 bp, 9 predicted proteins | sample MGYA00520654_ERZ1034543 | MGnify/ENA primary metagenome ERZ1034543 (study PRJEB33760, sample SAMEA4777712) | hypersaline lake metagenome | biome: hypersaline environment; feature: brines | place: Spain | collected 2012-08 | depth 0 m ... | reverse complement strand
GGATGAAAACCGAGGTAGGAGATATCGCAGAACAGATCGAATCCGCTGAAGACAAAAAGACTCCGTTCCAGCAGGAAGTAGACGTACTTGGAAGACAGATAGGATACGGGATCATGGGTGTAATCGCACTTGTTGCAGTGGTCCAGGTTTTCGTGACAGGCGGCGGAATAGAAAATCTTTCAGCCACTAAACTCGTCCCTATCTTACTTGTAGCCATCACATTGGCTGTGGCGGCAGTACCAGAAGGTCTACCGGCAGTTGTTACACTGACACTTGCTCTAGGCTCCAAAAAAATGCTTAAGAAAGATGCACTTGTGAGAAGGCTTCCAGTAGTAGAGAGCCTTGGTTCTATCGATTACATTGTCACAGATAAGACCGGTACACTTACAGAAGGAGTTATGACGGTCAAAAAAGTTTTCTACAACGATGAAGTCTTCAGTGTAACCGGTACAGGATATGAAACAGAAGGAAATTTTGTAAAAAATGGAGATTTGGTAGAATCCGATCAACTCAGCAAACTTCTGGAGTGCGGTGTCTACTGCAACAATGCCGAGAAGGCGCCTGAGGAAGACGAGAAATCTTTCTTCGGCGATCCCACCGAGATCGCGCTCAAAGTCTCAGGTCTGAAAGGAGGAATTAAAAACAACAAGAGTCGCGTAAAAGAGATTCCCTTTTCTTCAGATCGCAAGAGAATGACGGTAGTTACAGAAGATTCTACGGCTTACATGAAAGGTGCTCCTTCAAGAGTTCTTGAGCGCTGTAATCGGATATTAAAGGACGGAGAGCTTAGAGAGCTTGATGAAGAAACCAAGGAAAAGATAATACAGAAGAACAGGGACTTCGCCGAAGATGCCCTGAGAGTTCTAGGCTTCGCTTACAGAGAAGATGTAGACTATGGAAGCCTGGATGACGAGCAGATTGAAAACGACATGGTATTCCTGGGCCTCCAGGGCATGATAGACCCTCCTAGATCTGAAGTTAAGGAAGCAGTAGAAGACTGTCGGACAGCCGGTATAAGCACCGTCATGGCTACAGGAGACAACATTGAAACAGCTAAAGCCCTCGGAGAGGAAATAGGTTTCAATCCCGAAAACGCGATGACCGGGAAAGAAGTAGATAATCTCGATGACGAAGAACTTCAGGATCAAGTGGAGAAAACCGATATTTTTGCCAGAGTTTCACCAAGCAATAAAGTAGATATTTTGCAGGCCTTGCAGAAGAACAAGAGAAATGTTGCGATGACAGGTGATGGTGTAAACGATGCACCTGCTCTCAAAAATTCCGATGTAGGTGTAGCCATGGGTCAGCGAGGAACAGATGTCGCAAAGCAAAGTGCAGATATGATACTGCAGGACGATAACTTTGTTACTATCAGAGATGCTATAGCGGAAGGTAGAGGAATCTTCGACAATATAAGGAAGTTCGTAAACTATCTTCTTTCCGCAAACGCAGGAGAAGTTCTAGCTGTCTTCATCGGGGTTTTGCTCGGAAGCTTCTTCTTCCCGGAAATTTTCCAGTCGAACAGCGAAGCATTGATACTTACTCCTGTCATGTTGCTCTGGCTTAATTTTGTTACAGATGGTCTCCCAGCCCTGGCTTTAGGTGCTGATCCGCGAAGCGACGGAATAATGGAGAGAGATCCTCGTGGAAGCGAGGAACCTGTCATAAGCAAGAGGATGCTGGCATCGATAACAGGTATAGGAATCCTGATCACAATTACAGGACTTCCTCTGTTCTTCTACGGGATTTCAAAGAGCCTGGCCTATGCACAGACAATGCTGTTTACGTTCCTGGTTGTTATAGAAATGGTGAGAATACAGACAATCAGAAGCCGTTACGATCAATCAATATTCTCGAATTACTGGTTGCTCGGCGCTCTGATTTCATCTCTAATCCTACAGCTAGTTGTACTTTACACCCCGATCAGAGGTTACTTTGAGACAGCCTGGCTGACACTCCAGGGATGGGGCGCACTAGGTTTGGCCACATTAGGCTTCCTGATTCTCTCTTATGGACTTAGCAGCTTACTGGACAGAGTTTTCACCGAGTAGAAACTACGCACCAATAATTGAACAGGCTTTAAAACCAAGGAAATCTAAGCTAAGTTTATGTCTTTACTTGGAGACTCCGGAGACGAATGTTACGTCTGCGGAAAGGAACTCGGAGACGACTTTGAAGAGGAAGACGGTAAAAAATTCTGCTGTAAGGATTGTGAAGAGCAGTATGAGGATGAGAAAAAATCGGATGAAAAAGAGGAAATCTGCCAGTTTTGCTGATTGAAAAATGAAGTTGCTGCGACGCGTTTTCACAATTGCAGGAGTCTTCTTGCTTGCAACAGTCGCAGCTATACAGTTCTTACCCGATAGAAATTTTGTGAACTATGTTTTGCCTGTTTTACAGGTAAGCGCAGTAGCTCTTGTATTCCTGTCAGCCGAAGCGATTAGAAAAGAGGAATATATGACAATGCACGACAAAAACGTGCTGATGAACGGATTCCTCATAGTTATTCTAGGTGCTTCGTTCTTCACAGCTTCTGCTTTCGTACACCTGAGTCAGACATCCTGGAGTGGCGGAGAGGTACATTACCACGCTGATTACGAAGTACTAATCGAGGAAAACGGAAGTCTTGAAAGGTTGAACCTTATCGACCCCTCAGAATTCTGTGGGAGAGAAGTCGAAGGCGGCTACATGTGTAATCTAAACGACAGAACTGGAAGCACAAAGTTCCACGAACACAATGATAATAGAATCCATCTAGAGGGAGTTTTCAAGAAAAGAGAGCACGCAACACTTGGAGCGTACTTTGAAACCTTCAACGGCACTCTTACAAGCAACCAACTGGTCTATCCAACAGTAGATGGTGTTGTAGAAATTTCAGAAAGCACTGACAGCAATAAAACCTTGAAGGTTCTCGTTGAGAGTGGTGTTGCCGATGAGAGAAGCTGGAAGGTAATTGACAATCCTTCGAACTACATAGTATCTCCGTATAAGAGAGGTCCAAACCTAGATAATATTTTCATAGTATGGGACAGCAAACCGGCAAACTACGTAAAAGAACAGTTACGTGTGAATAACGGCACTTACCGTGGACACGGACTGGTTAAAGCAGGTGAAGGTTTCTAAATGGTTGAAGCAACACTACCTACACTAGCGGCAGTACTTATTACAGCTGCAGTGGATTCTATAAATCCATGTGCTATCGGCGTAGCTCTTCTGCTTGTGGCAACTCTTGTTAAGCAGGATCGAAGACGCGATATACTGAAGATCGGGATGATTTATGTCACAGCCGTGTACATAACGTATTTCGTGGCCGGACTTGGAATAATCCACTTCTTGGTAGGTCTACCAGTCCAGATAGCCAACTACGTGACAGTTTTCGTTGCCTTACTGGTCATCATAGGTGGATTGCTGGAGATCAAGGATTTCTTCTGGTACGGTAAAGGAGAATCCCTAATGATACCGGAAAAGTACGCAGAGAAAATTGCGGACAAGATGAACGATCTCTCAACACCTATGGCGGTACTCCTCGTATATTCGTTGCAGCAGTGGAGCTGCCATGCACAGGAGGACCTTACCTTGCGATCTTGACGATTATCTCACAACAGGGAGTGAATCTTGTAGCATACGGAATGATGGCGCTTTACAACCTGATCTTCGTGCTACCACTGATCATAATAGTGGCGCTTTCCTACATGGGCAGCTACAAGGTCAGCGAGATGAAAGAATGGAAACACATGAACAAAGCCCGGATGAGACTTGCTGCAGGACTCCTTATGGTATTCCTCGGCTGGATCCTGCTAATCCTGGCAACAGGCATAGTGAGGTTCGGTTAAGGATGAAAGTAGCTAAAGAAAACGGTGAAAAAGAAGACCTTGACGAAGGAAAACTCTGGAACTCTCTTTTTTACCCGGCAAGAGAAGCACATTACGATGAAGATGAAGCCGTGGAAATAGCAGATCAGGCAAAAGACCAGTTGATGGAATGGATACACAATCACGAAGATAACGTTGTAACCACCAGAGAGATATCAGATATGGCTGAGGAAATACTCAGACACCTTGACGACCACGTAGCTTTGATGTACGACAAACACCTTGACATAAACTAAACCCAGAGAACAGTTCTCAGAATTTTTCTCCATATATATTTCTCCATTTCCGACAGGGTTCTCGAAGTCTCAGTTTTTTAAGTTAAGACCTCCCTGTAAATTATATGCCAGAATGTGAATTCTGCGGAGAGGAGTTTGAAAGCGACAGAAAACTCCATCTTCACTGGGGAGAAGAACACGAAGACGAACTGAATTCTCACCAGGAAGACACGGTTAAGAAAGCGGAAAGAGAGTTTGAAGAGGAAAAAAATAAAGAAAGAGAACGCAAAAAAGATCTGGCATTCAAGGGACTTGTTTCAGTTCTTGCGCTTGCAGTTGCAGGTCTTGTAATCCCTCAAATGCTGAGTATTGGTGGCGGAGGAAGCAGCAACGAGACTGCAAGTTTCAATCTAGATGACCAACCTATGCTTGGTGACCCCAATGCTTCAGTCACAGTTGTCGAGTTCGGGGACTACAAGTGTCCTTACTGCGCAATGTTTGAACAACAGGTCCTGCCACAGTTGAAGACTAATTATATTGACACAGGAGAAGTGAAGTTTTATTTCCTGAACTACGCTTTCCTGGATAATACAGGAGATTCCAGTACTACTGCTGCTGTAGCAGGTGAATGTGTCTACAACCAGAATGAGACAGCTTTCTGGGATTTCCACAGGTCAGTCTACGAAAATCAGGGTCCTGAAAACCAGGACTGGGCCACGGCAGATAAACTTACAGAAGTAGCAAGGGAGTCAACAGATGGCCTTGATTACGACGAACTCAACCAGTGCATCCAAAGTCAGGAAACTATAGACCAGGTAAGGTCAGACAAGACCCAAGGCATAGACTCCGGTGTCACAGGAACTCCTACTGTATACGTCAACGGAGAAAAAGCTTCGAGTTTCGGGTACGATGGGTTAAAATCCCTGATCGACCAAGAACTTTCGGACTGATGGAAAGATCAGATATAGAGAATCATTACAGAGAAAATAGAAGAGAGATAGAGTCCAGACTCGAATCTTTTGAGTCACTGAAAGACAGCGGTGAAGAAAGGAAGTTCAAGGAACTTGTCTTCGTAATTCTTACGTCTCAAACTGACGCCGAGAAAGCATGGGAAGCCACCGAGACTCTCGAAAACAGAAATCTTCTCTACAAAGGAAAGAAAAAAGAAATAAGCACGGTTCTGGAAGCGGAAGGAATCCAGTACGCTGAAGAAAAATCAGGATACATAGTCGAGAACAGAGAATCTCTTTCACAACCTACATTAGCAGATCCTGAAAGGAAACTCAAAATCAGCCAGAAAATTGACGAATCAAATCTCAACCAGTCCAGAGAATGGTTCGCGGAGAACGTGAAAGGGATGAGCTGGAAAGGCTCATCACATTTTCTGCGGAACATAGGGTATGGCGATGATTTTGCGATAATCTCAGGACATATAATCAATGTCCTACACGAGCTAGGAATCCTGGAAACTCTTGAACCTCCTTCAGGTAAGAAAGAATACCTTGAAATCGAGAATAAGTTTCAAGACCTGGCGGAAAACCTTGAGACTGGTGCAAAGGAACTTGATCTTGTTCTTTGGTCGATGAGAACAGGAAAAATTTTCAAGTAAAACTTCAAGTCATCTCTCTCATCTTATAGACTCCGAAAGTCGTTATAAGCGAGGCTATGTTCGCACCCAGAAGTTCAAAAAGCCTCCATGAACTTGCCTTTGACGAATCAAATAGGACAATACCCGAAACGATAAACGCAAGTAAAACTACCTCTAAAGCTACCAATACTCTGAAGATATTTTTCACATCCATATTATACCTTTTCACCCTTATCATGCAAAATCGTACTGGAAGTAATTAAATCTCACGTAGATATAAACGATGTAAAGCACGACGAGCAGTAATGCTCCTGCTATAGAGATAACTCTATTCTCCGTTCCCTCCAGTCTTTCAGCAACTTTATTAAAACCTGCTTTTCTAGCAGGAGCGGCTAGAGCATCGCCTATCCTTTCTTTGGAAAACATATAGATAAGCATAACTCCTGCAGTCGCTGTTTCCATAGGAAGATCCCACAGAACGAGAGGTCTCGGCACCGCATAACTGGAAATCAATGCACCAGTACCTATAGCGAAGAGCGGATTAGTTATATTACTGCCTATTAACGTACCTAGAGATACTCCTTCACTGCCGTGTCTAAGGCCGGATATAGCTGTGATCATTTCAGGAAATGCAGAGACTATACCTACAGATGCTACTCCAATCATAGATCCTGATAGCCCTGTCTGCTCCACTGCAACCTCAACCACGCGGAGGAAAACCTCGGCAGAGACTAGAACCAGTGCCATAGCCAGTATACCCTGGATAAAGTCTATCTTGGGTTTTTCAGATGGCTTGGTGTCTCCCTGTTCTGCGAGTTCCTCTTTTCTTGTAGTGTATAGATAAATCATGTACAGCAGAAAACTCCCTACCAGAACCATTCCATCAAACCTCGTGATGGTTCCTGAAACGTTTAGAGGTCCTCCTGTCAGAAAACTTATGACTCCTTCTAGATTAAGAGCTAGTATAAGCGTCATAAGCGTGGTCCCCATCATAGGCGCGTAATCCCTGATGAGAAACTTTCTCGAAAATCTGAAGCTATGCTTATCCGCCAGTAAAGCCGATGAAAAAATTACAAGACCGAGTACAAGAGTCTGTTGAACCACGTCACTACCGATATTTGCTCCAAGAACAGCACCGGATGTCTCGCGGTATACTTCAGTAGAATTTGCCGCTGTCGACGCATTGATCGTGCCCTGCCTTACCAGTTCCTGTGTGGCATTAATGTGGCTGCCGAGAAGCATATCTGGAATATGGACTGTGAATAACTCCAGCGGCGCTCCAGAACTTGCAAGTATATTGAAAGAGCCTATGACATGCAGAGCTAGCTCTGGCAGTGATGTACCTACAGCCACTATCGTCATAGCGATGACTACTTCAGACACTCCAAAAGATTTCGCCACCGCCTGCATCTTAGAAACAACTATTTCAGCTCCGTATACAAGGAGTATGATGGAAAAGATACCGATCAATGCTATTGGTATCGTACCGGAAAATCCGAATACCATACAGATAATTAAGTTGAGGCAGGTTAAAAAATATCCCAGCTTACTGGAAGCGTCCTAACCCACTCTGTTTACCCTTACCTTTCAACTGACTTTCAGTATACCCAAAAACTTTCAGTACACGCAAACAAGCAGGTATAATCTGATTATCAATGTAGTAATCGGCATCGTATGACTCAGCGTACTTAGTCATCTCCGCACGCGAAGATATACTACCTCCGCCGCGCGTGATCACGTAATCAATCGTAGTCTCCGGCGAAACATCATCTCCCCTATCCATAGCCTTTTTTGCAGCCTCTACATGTGGAGAAGTCGAACCGTAGTCTTCAGGCGGCTTCGTCAAAGTAGTATAAATCTTGAGATCATCCAGCGGCACCTCACCAGCCTGAAGCCTCTCTATCGTATCTTTCACGATCTCAACAGCTTCATCGACCTTGTTCTCAAGCACTTTCCTGAGAATCTGCTTCTGAGTATCCTTGGCCACACTACTCCAGTCGCGCCTCACCTGTTCAAAACCTGTGATCTTCAGTCCACCGTCTTCATCCATCAAGGCATATTTTTTCTTCGCGCCCTGACCGGACTCAGTTGAAGTGAAAAATCCTCTGGTGAAATAACCTTCGAACTCCAATTCCATGAACTCAGGAAGCTCTGAATTGACTTTCTCCAGGAAATCCTCTTTCCTCTCCTTTATCTCATCGCCTTTCAGGAATACAGAGTCCGTATCTCCATAGGTAATCTCAAATCCCATCTCCTCTGCAGTTTCAATAGTATCCTCGATATATTTCCTGCCCATGTACGTTGTCGCCTGTGCAGACTCCTTTGAATACCACCTTGCACCGTCGTAACCAAGGTAACCGTAGAAAGAATTGGCAAGGATCTTCTGAGCCTGTTGACGGCTGTATATTCTCTCGTACTCGAGCGAACCCTTCTCAAGATCATACATCTCATCCTTCAACCTGTATCTCGACTCCACAAGACCTTCGATTAGCTCAGGGAAGAATCCTTGCTCGTCCTGACAGAAATAGAAGTCAAACTCCTCTAAATCAAATTTTTCATCGCAAGAATCCAGATTCAGAGTTTCCGGAGAGATATTATGCGCCACCATCACTGTAGGATACAGTGAGCGGAAGTCAAAGACACAGATATCTCCATGAAGACCTGATTCCGGTGTATAGACGAATCCTCCTTCATAAGCACCTTGATTTCCTCTTCTACGTCTCTGGTTCCTTGTCGGCCGATTAGGTGCGAGGATATTTTCTTTGAAAGCCTCTTTCAACAGAAAATTTTCTGTTAATTGGCCATAGGTAAGCCTACAGGCGTCAAAAGGTGTCAATCCTGTGATCCTAGAAAGCTCGGTTATCTGAGGTACAAGCTCGTCGGAGAGTTCGTAAGCTAATTCAGAGTCTTTCAGTGCGTAGCGGGCGAACTCTTCCAGGTTTTTCTTTTCTCTCCACCATTCCTCCATCTGCTCGAAGCTGACGTCGTCTTTGTTTCTTCCGAGCATCTCCTCTGCGACCGAATCCAGATCCAGGGTTTCTGACTCAAGTCCCGGCGAGACCACGTGAGAGATAAATGGATACAGGTCCAGATGCATACGGCCCTTGAGACGCGCTCCCGCGAACCTGCCACGGCGGTTGAACTTCATTCTTTCGCCGTTCCTGCCGAGTGAAAGCTCCATGCCGTGGTGCTGCATCCGGTCTCTGAGAACATCGAAATCAAACTCGTCTGTATTATATCCTGTCAGGACGTCGACATTTCTTTCCTCTACTATCTCCAGCAATCTTTCAAGCAATTTTTTCTCGTCCTCAACCGTTTCAACAAAATTCTCATCGATCTCTACCGTGCTGAGGACTTTCTCAAAATTTTCAGCATAGAATGAGCACATTATGATCTCATCATCTATGACTTCTAGGTCAAACGCCAGTTTCTCGAAATCAGGCTTGTCTTCCTTCCCTTCCAGAGGTTCCAAATCCTCCAGCTCCATGGCATAGTCAAAATCTTCTTTCTCGAATTCTTCCCCTCTGAACTCTAGCATCTTTGTAGGCAAAGCCTGTTTGTCTATCAGGAATCGCTTGTAAAATGGAATATCGTACTCTCTACAGTGGCTGACTTCTTCCAGATCATATATTTGATCTTTCAGCTTTGGAACGTTAGGTGGAACCGTCGTGGCTATTTTCACGACTTCTGTTTCCTCTGTTCCATCAATTTTTTCCTCTACTCTGGTTTCAACTATTTCCAGTGGTTCGCCTTCATCTTTTCGGAACTTTTCCTCCTTGATTCTCTCCCTGACTTCTTCAGCATCTTCAGTTTCCTCAGGTACCGCGTAGAAGTACGGCAGAAAATCTTTCTCGTGGACAAGCAGGTTTTCCCCTTGCTCGGTTTTGGCAAAAAGTCTGAGGACTACCTCATCGTCCTCTATCATGTAGTCCACGTCTATGATCCTTGCTTCGAGTTCCACGTCCCAAGTTTGCGCCGCGAGAATTAAGTAACTGGAATATCTTGAAGCATATG
>ERZ1034543.513-NODE-513-length-9708-cov-2.591837_pt1 | contig 9708 bp, 7 predicted proteins | sample MGYA00520654_ERZ1034543 | MGnify/ENA primary metagenome ERZ1034543 (study PRJEB33760, sample SAMEA4777712) | hypersaline lake metagenome | biome: hypersaline environment; feature: brines | place: Spain | collected 2012-08 | depth 0 m ... | reverse complement strand
CTACACGACGCTCTTCCTATCTGTATAGTCAACGACGGTATAGCGCTGCTCGCGGAGATAGTCGAACGCAAACGTCCCGTCCTCTCCGGTCTGCGTTCGGTAGGCGGGCCGGTCGGGAAGGGAGTCCGGCGCCGCGCCCGCATCGGCCGCGTAGGCATAGACGTTCACCCCTTGCTGCGGCCGACCGCGCATCGGCTCCACGACGCGCCCGGCGATGCGGCCTTGGTTGATGCGCGGCCCCGTCGCAAACGCGATCGTGATCGGTTCGGAGAGCGACACCCCGCGTGTATCCTGCAGATCGGTAGCCAGATTCAGGATGTAGGTGGTGCTGTCGCGGAGCGTCTCCGGCAGTTCGATCTCGACGGCGCGCCCGTCCCAGTCGTAACGCAGCGGCTCGTCGAAGGGAGGCGTCAGCGAAAGGGCGCGCGGCAGGCTGCTGCGTTCGACGTACTCGCTAAATTCCAGCCGGATGCGCCGGGTGGAGGTCGGCACGTTGACGCTGTCAGCCGGCGGCAGACTCCGCACTACGCGGGGCGGCGTCTCGTCCCGCGGTCCCCCCGACGGTGGAACCGGATTCGCGCAGGCGGTCAGCACGAGAAGTGCGACGAGGCAAAACCGAAAGGCCGGGACAAGCAAGAAGACAATTGCCGTTGTGCGGTGAGCGTTGGGACGTTGGACGTTGGGCGTTGGGACGTCGGACGTTGAGACGTTGGACGTTGAGCGTTGGGACGTCTCCCCGGTTCCCCGTCTCCCCGGTTCCCCATCCCCGGCCGTTACGCATAGATCCCGCGGATGCGGAGGGCTTCGGCGACCTTGCGGATGCCCATGACGTAGGCGCCGATGCGAAGCGAGACGTCGTGCTCCTCAGCGGTTTCGTAAACGCGTTCGAAAGCCGTTCGCATCATCTGCTCGAGCCGGTCCCGAACGCTTTCCTCGGTCCAGAAGTAGCCCTGCCGATCCTGCACCCACTCGAAGTAGGACACGGTCACTCCGCCCGCGTTGGCGAGAATATCCGGAATGACGAGAACCCCTTTCTCGTTGAGGATGTCGTCGGCATCGGGCATGGTCGGGCCGTTGGCGCCCTCGACGATGATTCGTGCGTCGATGTTGCGCGCAATCTCGGCGTCAATTTGGTCCTCCTTCGCCGCCGGCACGAGAATGTCGCAGTCCAGCGTCAACAGCTCCTCGTTCGTCAGCGACTCGGCCTGGTCGTAGCCGTCGAGCGTTCCGTCGTGGTTCTGGACGTAGGTGCGCATCGCGGCGATGTCGAGCCCGTCCTCCCGGTAGTAGCCGCCGGTGACGTCGCTGACGGCCACGACCGTGCAGCCGCTTTCCTGCAGGAGCTGAGCGGCGATCGAGCCCACGTTGCCAAACCCCTGAACGGCGACGGTGCAGTCGTCCGGCGTCAGGTGGAGCCGATCCATGGCGGCGAGCGTCACGGTCATCACGCCGCGGCCGGTGGCTTCCTGCCGGCCCTTCGAGCCGCCGAGGCCGACGGGTTTTCCGGTCACGACGGCGTTTTCGGTGCGCCGCGAGTGCATGGAGTACGTGTCCAGTATCCACGCCATGATCTGCTCGTTCGTGTTCATGTCGGGCGCGGGGATGTCCTTGTCGGGCCCGAACACGTCGATTAGGTCGGCTGTGTAGCGGCGGGTGAGCCGTTCCAGTTCGCCCGGACTCATCTCGCGCGGATTGCACACGACGCCGCCCTTTGCGCCGCCGAACGGGACGTCGACGACGGCGCACTTCCACGTCATCCACGCCGCAAGGGCTTTGACCTCGTTCATGCTTACGTCCGGGGCGTAGCGAATCCCGCCCTTGCTCGGCCCCAGCACGTTGTTGTGAATGACCCGGTACCCCTCGAACACCTTGATGTGGCCGGTGTCCATCACGACGGGGATCGACGTGATGTGCGTTCGCGTCGGGCGGCACAGGTACTCGTAGAAGCCGGGGTTGAGCTCCAAGATCTCGGCCGCGATGTCGAACCGCTCCATCATCGACCGGAACGGATCATCGCGGTCGAGCGGGGCGGGTTCGCGGTACACGGAGCGGTCGTATACGTCAAACTTGAAAGGCATGGGGCGGCGTTGTTGGGAGGCAGGGGTTGGGAGGCAGGGCGGGACGACAGATTCGTCGCCAGCTTCTTCGCCGGCGTCGCTTCGAGAAGGACCTTCGTGCAGGAAAAGGCCCGTTGCGCAGACCACACGTCGCGCAGAAGGCAACAGCCGAACCGGCAACCCGTTCATCGGTGTTTCTGCACCGTGTAAGGTCTCGATTATCGAATGGAAAATCGAATCCACTCGCTACGCGGAAGCGACCGGGCGAGGACACCAGGCGCGGACATCGGGCGAGGACACCGAACGGGGCGACCGGGGCCGGAGATCACGCTGAACGAGAAAGAGGATGCCCGGTTGCACGGAAACCGGGAGAATTGGAGGGTGGACAAACGGGAGACCGGGAAAGCCGGAGCGGCCTCCGCGTCTCACCGGTACGGAGAAGAGCGTTGCGGCCCACGATCCTCTCCCCCCACGAACGCCGAGCCTGTCTTTCATGCCCACGTCTCTGTCCAACCGTCGCCGGAAGCAGATTTCATCGCTCACCCGCCGGAAGGGGCGAAACGAACACAATCAGACCCTCATTGAGAGCCGGCGCGCCCTGGCGTCGGCGATCGAGGCGGGGGCTCCGATGGTGGAACTGGTCGTTGCCGAGGATGCACGGCACGACCCCGAGGTTCAATCTCTGGTCGACCGGGCGGGCGTGCCCGTTTCCGTCACCGACCCCGAGACGCTGCAGAAGATAACCGACGTGCAGTCCCCCCAGGGCGTTCTGGGGGTTGTCCAGCGCCCACTGGCGTCTCCGGAGGGCGTCCGCGAGGCAGTGGGCAAAAACGGGACGGTGCTGCTGCTGGACGGGGTTCAGGACCCGGGGAACGTCGGCACCCTTGTGCGCACCGCGGCCTGGTTTGGGGTGGGGGGCGTGATTGCCGGCCCCGGCACGGCCGGCCTCTTTCACCCGAAGGTGATGCGGGCGGCGGCAGGGGGCCAGTGGGACGTGGCTTGCGCTCGCAGCCCGAGCCTCCCCGATGAACTGGACGATCTGCGCCGCGCCGGCTACGCCCTCTACGGGGCCGACCTGCAGGGCACGCGCGCTGATGCGTGGGTGCCGCGGCGTCCCTCGGCTCTCGTCCTGGGCAGCGAGGCCCACGGGCTCGGCGCCGCCGTCCTGGGACGGCTCGACGAGTCGGTCGCCATCCCGGGCGCCGCCACGCGCCGCGGCACCGAATCGCTGAACGTCGCCGTTGCCGCGGGCATTCTCGTCTACGAGTGGATGGGTTGAGGGAATGGGGGAATGGGGGATTGGAGGCTCCGGACGCTGTGGAGGCTGTGGACGCCTTGGGGGCTGTGGACGCTTTGGACGGTTGGGGGCATTTTGCACGTCGAACGGGCGAGCAGCCGTCTCTCATGACCGATGACCGTCGACGAATGAGCGCCTCGGCAGGTAAACGCTGCAACCGCTGAATCGGTGATTTGAAGAACTGAAGAGAAGAACCGTCCAGGCAGGGAGACGGCGAATTTCCAACCACCAACACCGAACCACCAACACCGAACCACCGCGGCATCGGCACCGATCCGGAGGGCCGGCTTCTCCTGCCAAGAGGGAGGCACTGTGTGCAAAAAGGCGTGGCGTTTTATACCTTGACTTGATTACACGACGCACATCTGCCTGCCGGGACCGACGTCCTGGAACGGCACGAATTGAGAAAGCACCCCGCCACACATGGAAATCCCCTCTCTTCAGGGCTTTACGCGCGAGAGCGGCCTCATGACGATGGAGAAGCCGCTCAAAAAATCGGAGGAACACGAAGCCCTCCGGATTGGCGTCCCGCGGGAGGTGGCGAACGAAGAACGGCGCGTTTCGCTCGCGCCGAGCGGAGTCAGCACGCTCGTCGCCAACGGGCACGAGGTGTACGTCGAGCAGGGGGCGGGGCGTCAGGCGCACTTTCGCGACGATGAATACAGCGAGGCCGGGGGAGAACTGGTCGACGGGCCCGGAGACCTGTACAGCCGGTGCGACCTGATCGTGAAGGTGGGACCGCCGGACGACAATGAGGTGGACCTCCTCCAGGAAGGACAGATCCTGATCTCTGCTCTCAACCTCGGCGGCACGGAGCCGGACTTCCTGCGCCGCCTGATGAACCTGAAAATTACCGGCATCGGATTTGAGTTCATCCGCGACCCGGACGGTACCTTCCCCCTTGTGCGCATGATGCACGAGATCACCGGGTCGATGTCTATTCAGATTGCCGGCCGGTACCTCGAAAGCAATGAGGGCGGCAAGGGCGTGATGCTCGGCGGGATTTCGGGCGTACCGCCCGCGACGGTCGTGATCCTCGGGGCGGGGGGCGTCGGCGAATGGGCGGCGCGCACAGCGCTGGGATACGGCGCTCACGTGATCGTCCTCGACAGCGAGCTCGGCGCGCTGCGTGCCCTCGAACACTACCTCGACCGCCGAATTACCACCGCCATGGCGAGCGAACAGTACATCCGCCAGGCCGTCCGCTCCGCCGACGTCGTCATCGGGGCGATGATGTCGGAAGACCACCGCTCCCCGATGCTGGTTACCGAAGAAATGATCGCGGAGATGACGCCGGGCGGGGTGATCGTCGACGCCGTGATGGACCAGGGAGGCTGCGTCGAGACGAGCCGCCCCACCACCCACTCCGACCCGGTGTACCGCCGCCACGACGTGATCCACTACTGCGTCCCCAACATGCCGTCGAACGCGTCGCGGACGGCGACCTACGCGCTCACGCACGTCCTCGTGCCCTATCTCCTCAAAATCGGAGAGGCCGGCTCCATCAACGAGGCGCTCTGGCAGGACGAGGGGTTGCGCAACGGCACCTACGTCTACCGGCAGCACCTCACCAAGAAAAGCCTCGCGACGATGTTCGGGATGCCGCACCGAGACATCGAGCTGCTCATCGCGTCTGGGATTTGAGAGGCGTGTTCGGTACTCGGTATTGGGGGCTCGGTATTGGGTACTGGGTACTCGGTATTGGGGGCTCGGTGGGTGGGCGCCGAGGCAGGGTTGGGTGGACGGACGCGGCGCGACTCGGAAACCAAGGGCGGTTGTCGCGCATCTGCAACGATGTGGAACGATGGGCGCATTGACAAATTCTTCGACGAATGAAACATCCATTTGGAGGGGGTCGTTAGCAGCCATCGTCGAACCGTCAGAACCTGTTCGGTGGACGAGCCGGAAGCGAAGGCCGCAACGTCGCCAGCCGCCGACCGCCCGCCGAACTGATTCAAACCGTCCCGCGCGTCCTGCCCCATCGTGCCGGTGACCGCACCGCAGGCACTCTGAGAACAACTTTTCCCAGCCATGGCACTCCGCAAGAAAGACGAGGCCAACCTCCGGAACGAATACCCGGTCTGGATCGAGCTCGGCCTCGTCATTACCCTCGGTCTTCTGATCGTCGCGTTTCGCGTCAGCTACTCCGGCAGCAACGACTTCCAGGTAACAATGGAGGAACAGGAGGTCGTGGAGATGGAAGAGGTGCAGCAGACGAAGCAGGAGCAGAAGCCGCCCCCTCCGCCGAAGCCGCCCGTCCCGGTCGAGGTCCCGAACGACCAGACCATCGAACAGCAAGACGTCGACTTCGACGCCTCGCTCGACCTGGAGGAGTCGCTAGACACCAGCCAGGGACCTCCGGCTCCGGAAGAAGAGGAGGAAGAGGAAGAGCAGGAAGTGTTCGTTGTCGTTGAGCAGCAGCCCGACTGCGGCGGTGTGAAAGCGTTGCAGGACAAGGTCGAGTACCCGGAGTTTGCGAAGAAGGCGGGTATCGAGGGCCGCGTCTTCGTTCAGTTCATCGTCAACGAACAAGGGCAGGTCACGAGCCCGAAGGTGACGCGCGGCGTGCACAAGCTGCTCAACCAGGCAGCGCTCGACGCGGTCAAGGACCTGAAGTGTAAGCCCGGAAAGCAGCGTGGAGAAGCCGTAAAGGTCCAGATGTCCCTTCCGGTTACCTTCCGGCTGCGGTAGAGGAGCCGGTTTCTGGAAGCGATCCGCACACGGAGCCCGGTCCGCGCTCCTCATCACGACGGACCGGCCGTGCCGCACGATCTATAAGAGACGCCCCGCCCGACCCCAACAGGTCGAGCGGGGCGTTTTTCGATGCAGTGGGGTCTGCCCGCGGCTCGAGACACGGGGACGTCTCCAGATTGCCGAGGCAGAGCGACGGCGCTATCCGCCGAGGATCTCCACCGACCCGTCCGGCTGCCCGACCACCCCCTGTGTGGCGAGCCCGAGGAACAGGCCGTGATCGAGCACGCCCGGACATCCGTCTAGGGCATTCGCGACGACGCCCGCGGCGTCCAGCCCGTCTTCGAAGGCCGCATCGACGACCCAGAATCCCTGGTCGGTGACGACCGGCCCGTCTTTCGCCTGCCCCATCCGAAGCGTCGGGACGGCTCCCAGCGACTCCAGGCGATCCAGGACGGCGGAGGCCGCCATCGGGAGGACCTCCACGGGCACCGGCTTCGACGTGCCCAGACGGGATACCTGCTTGGTCGGGTCGGCCAGCACGACGAAGCGCTCCGCCTGCGCGGCGACGACCTTTTCCCGGCTGTGCGCCGCTCCCCGACCTTTAATGAGATCGAGATCCGGGCTGACCTCGTCGGCCCCGTCGAGGGCCAGGTCGAGGTGCGGGCCGTCGTCGAGCGACGTGAGCGGAATGCCGTACCGGCGGGCGAGGCGCTCGGCCGCGTAGGAGGTCGGAACGCCCTCGACTCGCAGACCGTCTTCCCGCACGCGCCGCCCGATCGCCTCCAGGGCGTACGCCGTCGTCGACCCCGTCCCGAGGCCGATGCGCATGTGAGAGTCGACGAGTCCGGCCGCATACGTGCCGGCGGCTTTCTTGGCGGCGTCCTGGTCCATGGAAGGGAGATCGAAGCAGTGATCGGGAGAGGTTCATCCGAAAGATCCCCCGCACGCCCCCTCGAATGCAAGGCCTTCCGCACGACCGGACGAGAAACGAACCGAGACTACTCGAAGCGGAGTGACTCGATCGGGTCGAGGCGGGCGGCCTTCCAGGCGGGATAGAGCCCGAACAGGACGGCGACGACGGTCACGCCCCCGACGGCGATCCCGGCCCAGTCCCATGGAAACGACGGGCTGATGCCGAAATAGAGAGAGACGAGATTTCCGCCGATCCCGCCGAGGGCAATGCCGATCAGGCCGCCGACCTGGCAGAGAACGACGGCTTCCAGCAGAAACTGGCGGAGAATGTGCCTCCGCTTGGCGCCGACGGCCTTGCGCACGCCGATTTCGCGGGTGCGCTCGGTGACGGAGACGAGCATGATGTTCATAATGCCGATGCCGGCGGCAAGCAGCGCGATGAGCCCGATGGCGGCCCCGCCGACGGTGAGCCCGGCCGTAAACTGATCGAAACCGCGGCGCACGGAGTCGTTCGTTTCGATGGCGAAGGTGTTGGGCTCTCCGGCGCGCACCTTCCGGATCACGCGCATGTGGCTGATCACCTCTTCCTGCGCGGCGGCGAGCTGGTGCAGGCTCGGGGCGCGGACGCTAACGGAACTGATGTTGCGTCCGTTGTTGCCATAGATCCCCAACAGATGCGTCATCGGAGCGAAGACCCGCTGGTTGGGATCCCACCCGAGAAACCGCCCCTTCTCGGCCAGCACGCCGACGACCTCGAGACGCACGCGACCGATGCGCACCGTCTTGCCCAGCGGCGTTTCGTTGGGGAAGAGCGCCTCGGCGATCGGCGCGCCAAGCAGCGCGACGGGACGGGCGTACTGCACGTCCTGCATGGTGAGGGCGCGTCCCTGCGCGAGTTCGTATCCGAAGTTGGAGAGAAACGCCTCGTCCGTCCCCATCAGCATGACGTTCGGCTCCGTATCGCGCGTGGCGTATCGCGCCTTCTGCAGCCAGTCAAAATCCTCGTAGGCACTGATGGTGAGGGTGCCCTCCGTCCGGCGCTTCAGACGCAGAACCTGCTCGTAGGTGACCGGCGGGTGGTACACGTCCCGATCCCCACCCCCAATCCGAATCTCGTAGCGCTCCACCGAAAAGCTCTCCGATCCGAAGATGCGGAGGGATTGCTTGAAGTAGAGATCGATCACGTCGACCGCCGTTACGGAGGCGATCACGGCAAAAACGCCGATCACCATCCCGACGAGCGTCAGCGACGACCGCAGCTTGTTGGCGCGCAGGGAGCCGAGGGCGAGGCGGATGGTTTCCAGAACACCCATGGGTCGGTCGGGGATGCAGGAGAGGGGGACGGGATCGGTTTCGAGGGATGAGCACGCAGACTGCTCACCGGACGGCAGATCGCTGACGGCTTTTGGCGTCACGCCGAATCGCGTCGGCACGGTGGCGGAGGCGATTACGCGTAGCGAAGGGCCTCGATCGGCTCGGCATTGGCCGCCTGCCAGGCCGGAACGATCCCGAAGGCGATGCCGACGCCGACGCAGATGGAGAAGGCGACGAGGACGGTACTGAACGGCATCACGGCCGTGAGGCCGAGCGCATTCACGACGCCCATGAGGCCGGCGGAGAGCGCCACGCCGATGAGGCCGCCGATCAGACACACGATCACGGCCTCGACGAGAAACTGGAGGAGGATCGTTCGTCGCTTGGCGCCGACGGCCTTCCGGATACCGATTTCCTTCGTTCGCTCCCGCACGGAGACGAACATGATGTTCATCACCCCGATGCCGCCCACAAGCAGGGCCAGCGCCGTCAGGAAGAGGCCGACGCCGTAAATGGAGATTTTGACGCCGGTGAACGTCGACCGGATCTGGTCCTGATCGTTGATCTCGAAGTTGCTTTCCGCGCCGGGTTCGACGCGGCGGGCGGTGCGAAGGACGCCGGTGAGTTCGTCCTTCACGGTCGCGAGGGGCACCCCGGCCCGGGCCTTCACCATGAGGGTGACGTCCCGGCGCGGGCTGATGCCGAAGAGCTTCCGGAAGGTGCTGAAGGGGACGAGAATCCGCTCGTCGTCGGAGATGTCGCCGCCGAAGAGACCCTGGCCCATTTCTTCGCGCACGCCGATGACCCGGCAGGGCAACCCGCCGATACGGATTTGCTTTCCGAGCGGGGCTTCGATGGGGAAGAGGGTTTGGGCTACGGTCGCGCCGAGAACGCAGACGTTGCGGGCGCCGCGCTCGTCGGACGCCGTGAAGAAGCGTCCCTCGGCCAGGTCGACGGTGCGGATCCGGCCGTAGTCGGGCGTGGAGCCGAGGATGTTCGCCCGCAGGTCGCGCCCCTTGTAATGGGCGGTCCGGTCCGTGTCCGTCATCGGTGCAGAAAAGGCCACCGTGCGCGAGCGCTCCATCACGACCTCGGCCAGGCCGGGGTCGATCTGCGGGCGGTTGATGTAGTTCCACCAGTCGAGCCCGGCGTTATTGCCCCAGGGCCACTTGCTGACGTAGACGACGTCGGTGCCGAGCTGCGAGAGCGTCGACTCGAACTCCTGATCGACGCCGTTAATTACCGTCGCCATCGTCGTCACCGACGCAATGCCGATGATGATGCCCAGGGTGGTGAGCACCGCCCGCAACCGGTTGGCCCAGATGGCCCCGCCGGCAATGCGAACCCCTTCAAGAATCTCAAACCAGAACCGTTGCACGGAAGCTACGAACGAAAGGAGGGGGGCCGAAGAGTGGACACCCCCGTAGACGCGCC
>ERZ1034543.507-NODE-507-length-9785-cov-3.091264_pt1 | contig 9785 bp, 6 predicted proteins | sample MGYA00520654_ERZ1034543 | MGnify/ENA primary metagenome ERZ1034543 (study PRJEB33760, sample SAMEA4777712) | hypersaline lake metagenome | biome: hypersaline environment; feature: brines | place: Spain | collected 2012-08 | depth 0 m ... | reverse complement strand
AAGTGTTCGCGGACGATCTCTTCGTGTTCCCGGACGGCCTTGTCCATGTCACAGAAGATGACGCCCTTCTCCTCCCAGCGCTCCTGCATGTTCTGGTAGACGATCTCGGACTCATACTGAGCACCGACGCCGGAGAGCGCGTTCTTCTCGGCCTCGGGGATGCCCAGTTTATCGAACGTATCCTTGATCTCCTCTGGGAGGTCGGTCCAGTCGTCGACGCCGCCGCGGGCGTCGATATCAGGACGGATATATGGGACGATCTCCTCGATGTCGATCTCCGAGAGGTCCGGTTGTCCGGGCCAGTCGGTCGGCATCGGCATCTGCTGGAACTGCTTCAGCGCGCGCAGGCGGCGCTGTAGCATCCACTCGGGTTCGTCCTTGTCATCAGAGATGACGCGGACAGTCTCCTCGGTGAGACCCTTTTCGCTCTCGAAGGCGGACTTCTGCTCCTTCTTGAATTCGAAGCGGGCTTCGGTGTCGGTCTCTTTCAGCTGATCTTGATCTGAACTCATGTGTTGTAGTTGGTGTGTATCGTCTTGATGATTACGCCGTGCTGTACACCTGCTCGCGGACCCAGTCGTAGCCGTTCTCCTCGAGTTCGCGCGCGAGATCCGCGTCACCCTCCATCGCGACCTCACCGTCGAGCATGATGTGGACGCGGTCCGGTTCTACGTAGTCGAGGATCCGCTGGTAGTGGGTGATCTGGAGGACGCCGGTGCCCTGCTCGTCGCGCAGGGCGTTGATGCCGTCGGCGACGTCCTGAAGCCGGTCGATGTCAAGCCCAGAATCGATCTCGTCGAGCACCGCGACCGATGGCTCAAGAATCGCGGCCTGCAGGACCTCGTTCTGCTTTTTCTCGCCGCCAGAGAAGCCAGCGTTGAGATAACGCTGGGCGAAGGAGGCATCCATATCGAGTAGTTCCATCTTCTCCTGAAGCCGCTGCTGGAACTCAGCAACGCCGATCTCGCCGTCGTCGGCGGGGCCCTCCATCGGGGAGGTATCGTAGCCTTCCTCCTCCTCGGCTTCGGCATCGGCGTCGTCCTCGTCCTCGAACAACTCCGCACGCTCCTCGGTCTTCGCGTTCAGTGCCTGACGGAGGAAGTTCGTCATCGTGACGCCCTCGATCTCCGCCGGATACTGGAATGCTAGAAAGATACCGAGTGCCGCGCGCTCGTTTGGTTCGAGTTCGAGCAATTCCCAGGCCAGGTCTTCATCATCTACCTCCTCGTCGATGTCCTCGACCTCGGTCTCGTCCAGATGAAGGGTGATCGACCCGTCGGTCACCTCGTACGCCGGGTGGCCGGCGATGACTTTCGCCGTCGTCGACTTCCCGGACCCGTTCGGTCCCATCAGGGCGTGGATCTCCCCGGAGCGGACCGTCAGGTCCACGCCGTGTAGGATCTCCTCGCCGCTCTCCGCGACCTCGGCTTCGAGGTCTTCGATTTCAAGTGTAGCCATGTACTTCGTGTATAGTCAGTAGGGAGAGGGAGGGATAATGGTTACGAGTCACCCCGTGTTAAATTTCGGGAAACACAACGAAAGTTCCAGTTAAACGAAAACCTCTCAGCCGAACTGCCCGAGACCGGTCTGGGTCTGGCCGCTCCGGACCTCGTCCCACGACATCCCGAGTGCCTCTATGACCCGGGCAATCGGTCCCTGGAGCGTCTTCTCTAGCATTCGCTCCCAGTCCACCTCAAACTCGTCGGGCACCTGGTCGTCGTACTCGAAACAGATCACGTCGGGGTCGCGTTTAAACGCCGCGTAGACGGGGTCGCTCGCGGGGTCGAGCCCCTCTTGCTCCTCGAGGTGACGGAAGAAGTCTGGGTGGACCTTCCGGAGGTAGACCCGTTTGGGCTTCGACCCTCGTCCGAAGTTCGTTCCCAGCAACTCGTTCGCATAGCGCGCCCCGCGCACCTGCGCAGTGTCGGTATCGTATGCGTCGAGGCGCTTACCGATGCCGCCCGGAATGCCCACCTCCGTAAGCGACTGTTCGCCGGACTCAAACGTAGTGATCTCCTGATGGAGGAACTCCTTTACCCCATCCAAGTCCTCTCCGCGGACGATCATTTCGATTACCTCACGCTGGACTCGCTTCGTGACCTGTGCGATATCGGACCGCTTGTATTCGAAGCCCGTAATATCGATATCGTCGACCTCTTTCCCTTCTTTCCAGACGATATGGCCCGCGTAGCGCTTTTTCTTGCCGGCCTGGAAAAACCGGCGGTAAAGCTTCTCAAACTCAATCTGAAAGCGGTGTTCTTCGGTGTCCAGTCGCTCGCGAGCGAAGTCGTCGTAGCGGTCGTTAATGTGGGCCTCGATGTCAAAAGACAGGTCGATGGCCTCGGACTTCGTTACACTACTACCGAGTTCTAACATGACGGAGTCTGTGTTGTGGAGGACGACCCCGCCGACGGCGTCGACAAAGTTCTCGTTCTCGGCGACGCTCAGGTCGTATACGTAGTCGTGGTGATCAAACTCTGTGAGTTCGGGGGCATGACCCTCGCAGTAGGAGTCACAGGTCCGGACCGTGTACGACTCCTTTGCGTCGTGGTATTTTAACGAGTGTTTGCGACCGCGCTGAGTGAGAAGCATCGAGAGCCCGGCTGCGAGTTCCCGGCTCGTCGTCTCGAAATCGAAGTTCCGCTCGGCGTACGCCTCGGAGTAGCGTGGGAACTCACGCGACCCATCGCCACCGACCAGCGTGTCGAGAAACAGCGTCTGAAGCTCGTCGGAGAGGTGGAAGACGAACGACGGAATCCGCTTTCGCTGGGAGGTCTGCCCCGCGAACTCGCAGAAGAACACCGTCGAGAGTTCGTTCATCATCTGGAGTGTTATTATACAGTCGTCGTACGTCACCGACTCGCCATCCACGTTGGGTTCGTACTCGACTGTCTGATCGCCGCTCGTCACCAGGCTCGTCGCCGCGCCGTCGAACAACCGCTGGTAGTCCCGCTTCAGTCCGTCGAGCCACTCTCGACGCGATTCGGCGATACTCGCGCCAAAGCGAGAGTCGGTCGTTTCGGCGGTCGACGCGCTCCCTTCCGTGACGTAGGCAGCGAGGAGTCGGACCAGCGCGCGACCGTCCTTGCCGTTGAGGTCGATCTGCCGTTTTACACGGACCGGCTTCGACTGGTGACGGGCGTGCTCGTGACCGAACCAGACCCACTCGTCGTCGGCGTGGACGCGCTTTATTTTCGTCCGGTTATCGCCGTCGTCTCGACCGCTGGCATACTCTCGGTCGTACCCTTGAAGTACCTCGTAGACGTCGAGTGTCTTGATCCGCTCCACGTTGGGGAATCCAGGAACCCGAAGCGGCTCCGACACATCTTCGGGTGGTGCTTCTGTGAACGCGTCTCCGTCTTCGACGACGTACGAGTGGTCACGGGTGGTCGTCGACTCGCCGAACTTGTGGCGGAGGCGGACGACGGAATCGTCGGTTTCGTGACGGACCACCTCCTCGATAGGCTGCCACTCGGCGTCCCCAGCGTCGTTCACCGAAAGCGCATCCCAGCCGTCAAGCGTGCCGCGTTCTTTACCGAGACCGACGGTCGACGCTGCGCCACCGTCGGCAGTGATCAGGACTTCTGCCTCCGGTCGGATCTTCGCTCGTTCGAACAGATCTGTTATTGGGAGGATACGGACGAGCCCGTTGGAGTCGCGGACCACGACTGGCCGGTCGCCCGTGACGCTGTCACCGTACGCGATCTGATAGTCTATCTCTCCCGCGACGTCTTCGGTGAACGACAGCACCTCCCGGCCGGTCGCCGTCACCGCCGCGGCGTTCTCCTTGTCGTAGAGTCGGAAGCGATCCCACCCCGACACTCCGTAGAGGGAGTTCATGATGACTTTCGTTGCGGCCTGTTGCCTATTGAAAAGAACATACTCATCGGTCCCCGGCTCGTGCTGGTCCCGTCTCGTCTTCTTCTCCTCTCGCTCCGTCAGCAGCTCGTCCACCATCTCGCGCATCATTCCATCTGGTTCGGCTCGGAAGTGGGTCCCATTCGTCGGGGTCGACCTTCGTCTCGGGGCTCGCGTTGATCGTCACCATACACATCGGGTAGAGGCTCTTCAGGTCGAGGACGGTGACGTTCTCGCGTACGCCCGTGACAGGTTCGAAAACGGCACCGCCCTCGAACTCTTCCGACTCCTGTTGGCCCTTCGTCGGAAGGGCGAACCGGCCGTAGGCGTTGTGGAGGACGTAGACGTCCACAGCGTCGCCCGGGGTCGGTGCGTCCTCGAGGAGACAGCCGACGAACCGGCGCACCTCATCCCAGAACGCAATTACTGATTGCTTGCGGTCGATCTCGACACAGAGTTCCACGTCCCGGAGGTTGTACTCCAAGAGGCGCTCCGGCTCCTGTTCCCACAGGTCGCCAATGTTGCCCGAGTACCGCTCCTTACCGACGTCGAGTTCGAGTTCAGCAACGGCGTCCAGTCGGTACGACTCTAGTTCGGTGAACTGCGTCCGCTTGTACGCATAGAGCAGGTCGAACACCACGCGGCCTTTGATGTTGGGGCCGCCCCAGCCGCCGCGCCACACCTCGTCGACGCGCGAGAAGCGGTCAGGCGAGAGCTCGTATTCGGACGTGCCTCTGATCTCCTCCATCCGGTCGAGGACATACGGAACGTCAAACTCCTCGCAGTTGTGGACGAGACACCCCTCCGCGACAAAGTTGTGAGTCGTTGTTTCGAGGTCGTACGTCGTCTCCGTGCCGACGGTTTTGACGTCTTCGACCTTGACAAAGACGTACTCATCCCACTCGTCGACATCCGTCTCGTATCGCTCGTGACCGATGCCGCGGCGACATTCAGCGCGGCCACGTCGGCGTTCGCCGGTATCGACCTTCGCCGCGGGTAGGCTGTACGGGATGTCCTCCGTTTGCCCACTCTGTTCGCCGGAGAGCCCGACGAGGCGGTCGACTTTCTCCGGATGACGCATGTGGGGCCGAACTCGCTCTCGGAGCGTCGAGCAGTCACGTTCGGCGTCCGGAATCCGGACAGTACTCTCATCTCGTTCGGCATACACGCCGAGTCGCTTGAACAGTCGCACGTACCAGTCGCCGATCGATTCGCTCTCTGCTGTGACAGTGACGATGGGGCCGACGGACCCGTCGCCGTCGATGACGCCTGCAAGGAACCGTGCGACGTACTCGGTGGGCATCTGATACACCGCAGAGAGGTCGATAGGTCCGGCGGTTCTGTCCTCAAACGGGATGCCCAGACCGTTGAACGCGTACATCCGGGCGTCGTCGAGGACGGTTTGCTGGTAACAGCCGGTCCCATCAGGCCGTAGGGGTGAGTCACCGGGAAACGCCTCGTGAAGCTCTTTGTGCGCGTTGAAGAACCTGATCCCGTCTATCTCAGACATGCTGCCATCGGTGAGGATGAGGCCGGCAAGATAGGCTTCGTGTTCGTGAAACTCCCTGTCGAGGTCGGTGTCGGTCCGGCGGTGGTCGTGGCCTCCGTCGGGAAGCGCCACGTCGTATCGCGTCGAAGCATTCGAACACCGCTCCGACGTCCACACGTCGCGGCGGGGATGATAGAGAGTTTTCGCCGTGATATCGGATTCCTCACCACGTTCGACGGTCGCTCCCTGTGGGGGTTGCGAGTTGAACTGCTCCGCGACGCCCTGGTCTGCGAATTGCTGGTTCTCTCGCGGAACGAGCTCTGAAAGCGTTGGAACATTGGATTCGTCGACGGGCAGTGTCCGCGGTTTGAGCACGTGATCGCCAGATTCGAGTTCAGCCCCTTCCGTCCAGTCAATCGTCTCGCCGTCGCCCACCATAATCTGGTGGTCAGGGGAGCTACGCAACGTCGTACCGTCAGCGAGATCGAACTCAAGAATCTCGGTTTCGCTGCGCCATTTGTTCGTAACTGTCGCAGTCGTCGGCGTTTGTCCGTCTGACCCGGCCACGACATCACCTGGCTCGACAGCGCGAATCTCCTGGGTCGTCCCGTCAGCCATCTGAACGTCGCTATCCGCTGGCAGACAGTTCCAGCCTGTGACCACGTCCGGGTCGGTCTCGTCAATGTATTCGACAAACCGGTGAAGCATCTCACCTTCGCGCTCGAACGTCCGCACGTCCACGTCCGCGTCCCTATTGATCTGTTCGTAGTCCTCAATGGTGTCCGGAACCGAACCCTCGCCGCTCGGGGCCTCGTACAGCCACAGGACGTACTCGTCGCGGTAGGAGTCGTGACTCGTTAGGCAGACAATCGGCTCCTCACCGTCCTCCGGGAAGCCGTTGCGGTCGTCCACCTCAATATCAAACGTGTTCACTCGAAGATCGGCGTCGACCTCAGCGGGGTCAACCTCCGAGTGGTGGACCTGAATCCGCCCGTCGTTTAGGCGTCGTTCCGGAACCGCGACACCGCCGCCCACTCCGAGGTCGATGAGAAAGCGGTTGGGAAACAGGATGTCGGCCTCGTACGTCGTCACAAAGTCGTCACGGATGGAGCCAACATCCCGCGGGGTGCGCGCGACTACCTTCGTTAGCCGCTCGCCCCGGATGGACTCGAACGGCTCACCGTCCGGCCCCGTCTCGCGGGTGTCGAGCACCGACCCGTACGCTCCTACGGGGTCCTCGTCGAGGTCAGCCGTCGGGGTGTAAAAATACGGTTCGAACTCTAATACCCTGACGTGTTCGCGGGTGCCGTCGGGCGTCCGCCCAAAGACGTGGACGACAGGGTACTCCTCGTCGCCCCGCCCCTCGACGGTGTAGTTTACTTGTGTCACCGCCAGTTTCAGGGGCCTGTCGGCCGGCGGGTAGCGCGAGTCTTCGGTCACCACCTCGGCGACGCCCCCACTCTTCCCGGCGACGGCCGCGGCCTCCGCTGCTGGACGCTCATCGTCCTCTCCGGTGTCCGTGAAGTCCCCGAAGGAGGCCTGATCGCTCACGTTAGACTATTCGGTAGGTTCGGCCTAAACGCTTCGGCATCGGCCCGTTCTCGAGGTGGTAGCCGGACGCAAAACATATATGTGTGTCAACTCTTCGCATATACATGTCATCGCACAACGATGCGTTCACCGCAGAGGGGCGTCACGATCGGGGACAAGACAGCGCGAGGACCGTAGAGGCTTACCAAGTTGATGACGGTGTCGTCCTCCACGACGCCGAGGATCCGTTCGCGTGGGTGGAGGCTAGCGTGGCAGTTGACCTCACCGAGACGACCTGAACGACTGACTTTTCCTCGTCCAAAGTCATAATCGCCTGTGAATGATGGGTCCGACGACGCCGTAGAGGCGAACTTTGAGGAGCCGTTTGGCCCTGTCGAACCCGAGGAGTACGACCCCGCCGACCAGTTCGGCTCGCCGGAACACGACCTCGTACCAGAGGTACCGACCCCCGCGGTGGCGCCCGAGGACGTGGATCGCGACCTCGCCCAGACGTGGTGGACGAGCGTCTTCCTCGCGAACGTCGCCCTCGGCGCGCCGGCAATCGGGCTGATGGTGATATACTTCCGCGGGCAGTGGCGGGGTGGGGGGACCGCCATTCTCGTCGGCCTCCTCGCGACGGTAGCACTGGCTCGGTCAATACGGGGGTTCAAGCGGCGAAACGACGCTAATGCGACCGAAGACAACTCATAACTCCCGTGCGCCCCAAAGTATAGCCGTGCGAACTGTTGAGGATGCCGCCGGCCATCGGCTGCTCGTTGTGAGACAGACGGCCGGATCGTTGCTCGTTCGCGACCCCGAGACCGGCATAGAGCGGGACATCGACCCGGACGACGTGACGGTGGTCGACGGCGCCGCACCTCTGGAGACGGCGGCACGAGCCCTCGACCCGGACGCCAGACGACTCGTGTTAGCGGCCCGCGACGACCGGACGCTCGGTCTGCTCTGTCACCTCGACGCGGTCGGCCCGCGGTCCGTTCGATCGCTTCTTGCCGATTCAGACCTGTGCGAATCGGACCTCCACGGCGCAGTCGCCGAGTTCCGCGCCGCTGGTCTGCTCAAAAAGGCCGAAGTAGACGGCCGGCGCGGCTACGCCCTCACCGACGTGGCCAAAGAGGCACTCGACCGTCTGCGCTAGTCGCTCGTGTTCGTGCCGACGATCGACTCCTCAGCCTCGATTGGGTCGCGCCGGACCGTCGAGCGGTTGGTTGTCGGATCTTTCTCCACCGTCACCAGCGCGTCTGCCGCGCCGACTAGTTCCTCGTCGTGGCTCACGATCACCGTCTGGGCCACCCCGAGATTCCGCATCTCCTCGACGAGATCCACCAGCCTCGAGACGTGCCCGGAGTCGAGAAAGACGGTTGGTTCGTCGAGAATAAGTGGCGGCATCGGTGCCGCGCCGTCGATACCCTCCGCGAGCAGACGGTAGATCGCACACCGCAGGGAGAGATTGAAAAGGGCGCGCTCGCCGCCCGAGAGCTGATCAGGGGCGAGCCGTTCGCCGTTCTTCTGGACAACGGCTAGGTCGTAGTCATCGTCGAGTTCGATACGGGCGTAGGCGTCGTTCTCGTAAACGAGCGAGAACGTCTCGTTCAGCATCCGCTCGAGCGTAGCGACGTTGCGTCGGCGGAGGTCGCTCCGGAGGTCACCGTAGAGTGACTCCAGCTGCTCCGCCTCGGCGTGGAGCGACTCAAGCCCGGCCACGCGTTCCGCCAGCCGGTCGACCTCATCACGGAGGGCTTCTAGGCGTTCGATCTCGTCTCGTGCGGTGGCAAGGCCATCGCGTATCTCGTCGCGTCGATCGTTCAGATCAGCCAGCTTTGGTTCAACTTTCTCGAGGTATGTCGACGCGTCCGATTTTTGCTCGCGGGCCGCCTCTACCCGGTCGTCTTCGACTGCCTCGCGGAGGCTTGCCCGGCGGTCGCGCAGGTCCGCGAGGCGCTCCCGACGCTCGTCGTTTCGCTCCTCAAGGTCTGCACGCTGGTCACGCAGGCGCGAGGCCTCCTCGCGGGCGTCGTCGCGGTCCGCGACTGTCGCCTCGAGATCTGCGAGCCGCTCGATGCGCTCGGTCAGGTCCCCGCGCTCGCCGTTGAGCGCACCGAGTTCCGCACGCTTCTCCGCCGCGTGCTTTCGGGCATCCCGAGCCGTGCGCTCGTGAGCCGCCGCCTCGCGGACGAGGTCCGCCGCCTCACGGGCGAGTTCCTCCGCGTGGTCTGTTGCCTCCTCGGCCCGGTCACGCTCACTCGCGAGCGTCTCGCGCTTGCCCGACAGCCGTGACTCGAGGCGTTCGACCTGGGCCGCGGCCTCGACAAGTGCCTCTGCGTCGGCAAGGTCAGATTCGGCGGTCTCGACCCGTTCGTTAGCCTCAGCAACACGTGAATCCGCCTCAGCTACCCGTTCACGCCGCTCCGAGAGCGCCCCAACGTGAGGCGACCCCTCGACAGGCTGACCACACTCCGGACACTTGCCCTCCTCGACCAATCGCTCGGCGTCTGCGACGCGCTCGCGGGCGCTTTCGAGTTCATTACGCCGCTCGACGAGCGTCTCGCGGGCACTTTCAACGCGTTCGCGGATGTCGTTGCGGTGGGCCTCGGCCTCGTCAGGGTCGACCGGCGCGTCCGAAAACGTCGTTCGGGCCTCCGTCAGCCCGTCGTCTAGCTCCGCAATCTCGTCCGCCAGCGCTTCAGTCCGGTCGCGCCGCTCCGCAGCGTCCTTGCGTCGCTCCGCCGCGCGGTCCCGGCGCGTCGCCGCGTCGTCGTGGCGCTCTGCCGCGGCGTCGTCGTGGCGCTCTGCCTTCTCGGCAAGCGCCGTTATCTCGCCGCCGAGTGCACCGATCTGCTCCTGTACCTCGCCGCGTTCCGTTTGAAGCGCGGTGCTACGCGCTGCGATC
>ERZ1034543.505-NODE-505-length-9842-cov-2.977419_pt1 | contig 9842 bp, 17 predicted proteins | sample MGYA00520654_ERZ1034543 | MGnify/ENA primary metagenome ERZ1034543 (study PRJEB33760, sample SAMEA4777712) | hypersaline lake metagenome | biome: hypersaline environment; feature: brines | place: Spain | collected 2012-08 | depth 0 m ... | reverse complement strand
ATGTGCCCCCGGCTTGAGGACCCTGTACACTTCTTTCCAAAACTCCGGGTCAAAAGCAATTCCGGACTCGTCCCAAGATTTTCCCATAAAGCCAAGTTCGTAGGGAGGATCCGTCACGCAAGCCTCAAAAGACTCCGCTTCCATTTCCGAAAGCGCCTTTTGTGCTTCTGAATGCAAAACTTTACCAAGCTTTGTCATTAGTATTTTATCTTAGTGTTTTTATATTGTTTCTGAATAGAATTTTTATTGTAACCTCCTCTCAAATACACTATATTTGAGCCTATTATGAGCATTCCAAGTTTCTCTCCGTTTTTTAGAGTATTTTCTTTTATGTACTTTTGCTCATAATTGCAAAACAGTTTACCAAAAGTTGTGGTCATTAACTTCTGTTTGCTCATTTGTGATGTTGTTTGAAGGATCGCCGTAAATCTTCTCCCGCAGCCGCTGGTAGTTGTCCTTTGCGTATTGAACTCTTTGATTTGCGATTTCAGCGTAATGGGAGTCCATCTCCACAAGCGTTGCCCCAACCCCTTCCAGAACGGCGCTCATGCCCGTCGTTCCGCTTCCGGCAAAAGGGTCAAGGCAACGTCCACCTCCCGGCGTCAAAAGCCTTACAAGGTAGCTCATAAGCTCTATGGGCTTGACAGTCACGTGGTCGTTGTTCTCAACTCCCAAGTCACGCTCGGACCGCTTTGCTTTTGGGCAATAGAAAAACGGGTCGATTTGCTTGAAGTACCTGCTCGCTTCAATCCCGCTTTGCTCGTCAAGCCGCTCTGCCATAGCCGGATCAAGAATCACGTTTGCTGGCCACCGCCCTTTTTCACGGAGCCTTTCAATTGATGCCTTTTGCGATTCTTGAAATTTTTCCACGGAGTTTTCCGAAAAGCCAAGGTCGGTGCCGACTTCCCCTTCACGGTTTGTCGGGTCCGATTGCGGGGCGTGAAAAGACTCCCCTTCCGTGTCGATTCGGCAGTCGTCGATGTTCATAGCTCCGGTTGAATGCTTCAAGACATTTTCCGCAACTGTGTCGTCAAAAGGCTTACGGGCAATCACAATCGGCTCTTTGCCAGGTTTGAGTTGAGTATCCCAACCTTCCCACTTTTTTGCTTCTTCGGTTGCTGGCGCCCTTTCATACGGGTCGCGTTTATGCTCTTCCAAACCGCCTGGATTTTTTCGAAAACCGTCGTAAGAATCCCGCTCGATCATAGAGCCATCTTTTTTGGCGGCGTTATTTTTGAACCCGATAGGCTTCCGCTCGTCTTTTTTGCCGAAATGCTCGTCAATCGCTTTTCCTATGTCGTGAGATTTAGCGAATCCTCCGCCATAAACCCAATCCACGCTATCTCTGATTTCAAATCCGGCGTCTTCAATACCAACTGCAATCCTGTGATACGTCCGACTGCCGCCGAACACTGCCATATGTGCTCCCGGCTTCAAAACCCGTTTAACCTTCGACCAAAACTCCGGATCGAAGGCGATGCCTGAGCGGTCCCAGTCTTCGCCCATAAAACCCAATTCATACGGGGGGTCAGTTATACAAGAGTGAAACGCGTTTGGTTCCAAAGAGTCAAGATACTTCGAGCATTCTTCATTTTGAACGTCGATCATATAACTTTGAATTGCTGTTCATGTATTTCTTCTCGTGGTTGGCGAAGTCGCGACCTTGTTTTATGTTGAAAACTTCAAATTTGTTGAGAGCGCTCATGTTAAATGCGCTTGTAAGATCGATGGCATGGCTTTTTTCATTTGGATCGAATCCAACTGCGATATTCACAACGGCTTTTTTGTATCCGTTGCCACGCTCGAAGAAAATCGTGTGTCCGGGTTTCATTTTGTATAAAAAGACCTGCCTTTAGAATTAGCTCGCATGTAATTGATCTCATGTTGCACGAGATCGCTTTCAGTCCACACTTTTTCTTTCGAGCGTGCAAAAGAATTGAGATCTTCTTCGTAAATTACGTGTTCATAAGGAAGCACCTCTCGTCCCCGCTTACAAATAAAGGCGTGAGCTTTTTGAGAATCTAAAAATTCAAGGTCGTTGAAAAAGACATATTCACCTGCAGAGGCGTTCTTTATCATCTTTCGAGAATTGCTTGATTTCATATTCTCTTGAAAGTGCGCTGGACTGGTCGTGCCCAAGCTCTACATAAGCAACTTCGGCTGGAAGCCTTGACCGGACGTACTTCGATCCGCTTCCGCTTGTGTGCTCGTTGAATCTTCGCTTCAAGTCTGTGGTGACTCCGGTATACAAGCTGCCATCACTGCACCGAAGCATATAAACACACCAGTTTTTCATCGGATATATTGGATTTCGTGAGACTTCATAATGGAGTTGACTTCCATGAGGTCGTAAAGATTGTCGGTGCTCAAAGAGCGGGCGCCATTGATTTCTTCGACGACGTAAAAACAATTTTCGCCATCGGCGTGTTTGACCGTTCCGTAAATCAAATCAAAGGTGCCGTTCATGTTGGTTCCAAACCAAAAGACTTCATCCCCCTCTTTTAATGATGTGCTGAACTTCATGGCTTTTAAACAGGTCAGTTTTGTTTAAGACAAAGATGTGATTTGACTTTATGCGCCCTTCGGCTACTGCCCAAGAAAACTCTGACATCGACCACCCGGTTCCGTAAATTCCATACATCCCGAATTCATTTTCAAAAACACGTCCCCCGTCCCACAGGTCTCGGTAATTTTCATACCAAAAGAGGTAGTCCCCCTTGCTAATTTCGGTCCCTTTTTCCGTCTTCCAAGTTTTATCGGAGGTCGTGGCTGTGTTTGATCCACTTTCCATAGCGGTGTTCTATTTGAAAACTGCGGCGTTGCATCGAAACTTTTGGCGGGGCGCTTCTTTCTACAACTGGCTCGTACCAGCGGATTTCCACCTTTTCTTCCCCGTTGTCAAGCTTTTGGTAAGCTTTTTGAAGCTCCCTTTGGTTATAATCGGTTTCAGAAAAGTTTTCGGAGTCTGCCCCCGCAACAGAGCTTCGCTGGTACTCTTTCAATTTGCCCCGTATTTCTTTATTTTTTTCGTCGTAAAAATCTTGAAGGGCTTGTCCAAGGTTTTCTGTTCGTACTTGTTGTGGAAAATTTGCCATAAATTTATTGATCGTTTCCTGTAATTTTATCCATCATGTCTCCGAATTTGTCAGATAGGTCGTCTTCGAATTTTTCGTGCATTTGTGAAGCGTGTCCACTTTTGCCGCCCCCGTTTGCGTCTTCAACTGCGGCCATAAACTGGTCAATCCAGCTTTGCCCCATAGCTCTCGTTTGAGCGATTTCCCTCCGGTTTACTTCCGTTATAAGGATTTGCTCGTTTGAATTTCCGTTTATAAACTCTACTCGCCTACTTCTTTGTTGGGTAGCCGGGTTTTCATCAACGTATCTCCAAACAACTTGTTCCCCAATTCTGTTTGCCAAGTGCTGAGAAATCCAATTCATCAAAGCTTTACCTTTCGGAAGCTGCCGAAGCTCTTGTTTGAGCCTTTGCTCTTGGGACATCGGCTGGTTTTGGTCAGCGTGCTTCTTTTTTTGTTGTTTATACTCTTTAAACGGGTCATCCATCATTTTGAATTTGATTTGTGATTGAGTGTCCTGCTTTTATGTATTCAATGAGTTCGGCAAAATCGGAAGTCCGCCCGGACCCGGCTGCCCGTTCCATCAAATTTTTCATTTGGCTTTGCCAAATATGCATCACGTCTTCGGGCTTCACGTCTGCCCGTTTTGCCATGTTCTTAATGCCTTTTTCTACTTCAACGGCAGTCCGTGGGCTATCAGCTTCGAAAAGCTCTTCGGAGTAGCTTTCAATTTTTTCTTCGCTGGTTTTTGGGTAATCTCTTTTCACGATTTCGTATCCGTGGTTTTGAAGGTAATCGACAAGTTTATCAAACTCTTCTGTTACATCGATCTCTTCTCCTTGCTCAATTTTTTCTTGAAGCTTTTGAACTTGCTTTTGTCTATCGGAAAGGCTCATATCGGACGTTCGTTGAATTTTTAATCATATAATCCCACTCGTGATTTTTGAAGCCGTCGCTTTTGGTTACATAAGAAGAAGGGTGACAGAAAAACCCCGGAACCACTTGATTTGGTCCGGGGTCTGAATCTACCACTTCTGCCGAAACGTATTCATAGCCTTCTTCAAAAGGCTCACGCTTTTTTCGCTTCCAAATCGCTATCATCGCATTTGCTTAATTTTTTTCATTTTGTCGTCTGGCGTCCCGTAGTCACGGAATATTCCGATAAGCTCTTCTTTGCCGCCGTCGGACTGGAGCAAAATGTCGATGTATTCTCGGACTTCTTTTTCCGATGCTCGAAACTCTTCTTTCAATATGTCGATTGCCCAATCTGGAACCGACCGCTCTGACTTGTTCGACGAAATGTATTTGATAAATCCGTCATCATACGGGATAATTTCCGCATAAAGGCGGTACACGTCTTTGTCCCGCATGTGTTGGGTAAGCGGTTGAAGCTCGTTTAAAATCGGCAAATACTCTTTCCTCTGTGAAAGGAATCTTCTTACCATAAACGATGACCACTTCTTTTTATCTCCACGGCTTAGGTTTTCCCAATAGTCCGGGTCCTTGTCTTTTTTGACGGCGTCGAGGTGGTCAAAAAGGTCTTTAGTTTCGTCACTCATATAGATTTAAGGCTTTTTCGGGTCACGAACATTATTTGGATGGATGTTTTCTTCTCTTGGATCTCGAATTTCATCTTCATCAATGTCCAAGCGGTCCCCCGGCTTCACGTCTTCGTACTCCGGAGCATATCCGTCGTCCATGTTTCGAGACGTGTCAAAAATGCTGTCGCTTACGTGCTCTTGAAACGAACGAAGCATGTCAATGTTCCCGTCGCTTTCTTGCTGGGCACGGTGAATTGCATTTCGGATTTCGTTTGCAATTTCGCTTTGATCAAGCTTTTCAACGAAGTCTTCTTTTTTCCCTGCAGCCCAGTCGACTAAGTTTGGGCGAAGCCTCGAGAGAAGTTTTCCAAACTCGTCGTCGCTCATATCACGGGGATCAACCGAAGATCCTTCATCAAACTGCTCGGCAACGTCTGCAAGTTCTCGGAGGCGATCCGGGTCAAGGTCAGTTGCAGTAAAACTTTCAACCTTTTTTTTCAGGTCTTCAAAAGACTCTTTACTGCCGTCGCGTTGAGCGTGGTGTTCATCTTTATTTGGCTGGTTTTTTTCTTGCTCCGTAAGAATTTCTTGAGAACTGTTCCACTGGTCAGGAATTTCTCGTCCAGTTAAATTCTTAAAATTTTCTGCAAACTCGGAAAATTCTTTTCTTGTTCCATCAAATGCGTCAGGAATTCTGAAGTCATCTACTTGCGCTTGAGCTTGCCGCTGGTAAGACTCAAAGCTATCTTCGGCATTTCCGTTTGTTTTATCGGCAGTGATTCCGCCGCCTCTAAAATCAATGTCGCCAGTAGAGGTTCCGGTATCAAAATTAATTTCGCCACCGGACAACTCTTCAAGGGCGTCGTTGGTTTTCGACAACAGGTCTTCGTAAATGTACTCAAGTTTTGAATTTAAGTTTGTATAGCCCGGAGAGTCTTGATTTTCTATCTCTTCGGAAAGTCGTTTTTGCAAAAATTGAAGTAAATCTTTCATATTGTGTGTTTATGTGTTTGATGCTGGATTCGATGAATCGTCATATTCGTTTACATAAAAATCAGACCCTTTGAAGTGTGCGTTTGGTCGCCCAATCTTTTTCTCAAAAACGTGAACAGATGAAAGGTGAGGCTTCCTGCATTTTTCATCTTTTCGGAGCCCATCGGAACAGACAGGGGGTTCGGAATCTTCATCCGACTTTTCGAGTCTTTCGACTTGAAGTCCACACTTCGGGCATTCGTAAAGCTGAATCATTGCTTTTGGTCTTTTTTGCGCAAAAGTGTAGAATTGCTTTTGTTTCCGCACTCTTCATCTTCATTTAAACTGCCGGGGCACCATACCAAACCTTTTTCTATGTGCCGCTCTACAACAAGTCCGCAGTCTTTACATTCGTACTTGTATGTTGCCATGTTTTTACTGAAGCTGGTCGTTTACAGAAGCTCCGCAAGATTGGCAAGCAAACACCTGAACAGGCTGAATTGCCGATTCGCCCGGAGGACTTGCGGGGTGAACAGATGGAATTTCTTTAAACTGCAAGGCAGAATCAAACGTTTGCCCCCCGCAGTTTTGGCAAGTAATCGTGTCCATCTCGTCCAACTCTTCTTGCGAAAGGTTGGGTTGCCCGCCGCCAGGTTGCTGGTTTCCTCCAAGATTGCTTAGGTCTTTCATATCAGTTGTATTAGATTAATGATTAGGTGCATGAAATTGATTTCTTTGTCAACGACTTGCGCGTCTCGGTGCTGCGCTTCGGAAATTTCGATCATCACTTCCGCAACGCTGCCTTCTGCGTATTCGTCGACGTGGTCGTAAAGATAGCGAAATACTCGTTCGTATTGTGAAACGTCAGAATCTTGAACGAGTTGCCGGATCGCTTTAAACTTCCGGTCAACCGACTTGTTTTTTTGCAAAAGCTCGACAAGCTCCCGCTCGAAATTTGCTTCTGCCAACGTCGCTTCGTCAAGTGTAAGCTGGCCGTCACGGCTGTTAAGCTGTGCGGTGTTTATAACTTTCCGGATATCCGGATAGTATTGGTCAACAAGCTTTTTAACTTGCGCTGGCTCAAACTTCACGTTTTCTTGCTTTAAAATGTGGGCAAGCTGGGTCGCCACCTTTTTCTTTTCTGGCGGCTCGACGTGAAGCGTTTGCGAGCGGCTGCCGATTGCGCTGATAATCTTTTCTGCGTAGTTGCAGGTCAAGATAAATCGGGTCGTCTCATGAAAAGTTTCCATCATGTTACGAAGCGCAGCTTGAGCATTTCTGCTCATATAATCAAACTCGTCTAAAACGATTACCTTCAAGTTGTTCATCGCCATAGACGAAGCGAACTGCTTCACCCGATTTCGGATCGTGTCAACGCTGTTTTCATCGGAGGCGTTGATATACATTTCATCACAATCGATCTCCGATGTCAGGATTTGCGCAAGAGCCGTCTTTCCGGTTCCCGGCGGCCCTTCCAAAAGAAGCATCGGAATGTCGTTGTTTTCGATCCAAACCTCCGCTTTCTTTTTGATCCGCTCGTTTCCAATGTACTCGTCAAGCTTCTTTGGGCGATACTTTTCTACCCAAATTGACGTTTCACTTCTATTTTCTGTTTCTTCAGTCTCGAAAAACTGTGCCATTTTACACTTCTTGCTGTGATACGAAGTAATACGAAACGTCCCAATCTTGGCTTTCGAACTGGATGTGGCTCAAGCCTTCATCGGAAACTTCCCATGTTCCGGTTTCGGCGTCGGAGTTTGCCTTCAAGATTTCGGCAAACATATCTGCCTTAAACGTTACGTTGTTGTTGTCGAAGTTTTCGTAGTTGTCAACCGATACCGGAAGCGTTACTTTATTGTTGTGCTCTCTTCGGCTGTCGGCTGTATATCCAACGACAACTTCAACTCCTCGGGGCGTGGTCCGAACTGCAAACTCGTCTTCGTCCAAAGCAGATTCGGCAGACCGAAAATCGCTTGCAAGCTGTTCGGTGATGTCCATTTCAACTTGAAAGCCGGGAAGTCTTTTTAGGCTCGGGGTGTCAGGGATGATCGTAGAATCGGAAAGCCGAAACTCTACGGTCTTCATCTCGTCTTCTAAAACCAGTGTCCGGGCTTCATCTCCGGCATATTCAAACGACATGTTGAAGCGGTCGTTCAAAATTTTGATCAGCTTTTGAAGCCTTGAGGTTTGCCGGATGTTAAGCTCGACGTCTTCGGTTGCGGGGAAGTTGTCGACGTTCAACTCTCCGATAATCGTGTTATCGGGAGAAACAAACCCGATTGTAAGGGAGCTTCCGCCGATGTCCCACGTTACTGGTTCAATTTCCCCACCAAGATTGTACCTATCGATGTGAGATAGAACGGTGCTCGTGTCAAAAGCACGTTCAGCAGTTTCTTCTTGATTTGCCGTTTGTGTATCAGTCATATTGTGTTGTATAACTTTTTATGATTTGCTCAACTATAAATATAGGCGAGTGTGTTAAAGAGGGCGCAAAACGTATGAAAAGAACTTAAAATTGAAAAAACTCTTCTGCCCTCTTCTTTCCGGCAGATGGAAATTCCCACCCGACGGCATCGTAAATGTCTTCAAGCTTTGATTTTAACGCCTTTTCATACATCTTGTCGTAGTCTGCGTGCTGTTCTATAAAGTCCATAATTTTCTTCGGGTCAGACCCGTCTCCTTTGAATCCTACCTGATCGAAGCCAAGAGGATTGTCGTGCAGGTAAACCCATTTAATTTTTGAATTGTCGCGAATTGGTTCGTGCGAGCTTGTAAGCCCGTAATATTCAAGAAGCTCGTTATAAGCAAGCGCCGCCTTGAAGTACACCGGAGCACCTTTTTTGTATTGCCCCATCGTGTCTTTTTGATAATCTGAGGCGTCGCCTACTCCTGTCGGATTTGCAACTTTTTCGATCTCGAAGTCGTGAAGCTTGTCTTCGAAGTCCAAAATAATCTGATCAACCTTTTCTTGATCGTTTTCCTTGAGAATCGTGATCACCACTTCTTCCATAACCGAATCGAAAGCTGGCGGGAAGTCCGACCGGACAATATCCATTCCCTTCACGTCAAGCTCCGATGTCGGGTCCCCTTCATCGTTTACAATCCACTGCGCATACCGCTTTTTTGCGGACATCCACAGCCCACGGCTTGCTACCAATTCTTGCTTGATATCGAAGCGGTGCTGCCCTTCGGGGATGTTGAGCATCTTTCGGGCATAGTAGTCATAACTTTTATTTAAATAATTTTGAAGTTCGGTCGCTTTTTCAATTGTGGCGTCGATGATTTCATCTTCGCCCATTTCTTCTACATTTCCATCAAGAAGCGGGATAGAAGAATAGAATACGCTGTCAGTGTCTGTGTAGATGCAGTTTTGCAAAAGCTCGTCGTTTGAATTTCCGTGTTTCTCGTAATAATGATCGCCCATTGTAGACGTATATTTGATCGTAGAGACGCCTGTTTTTGTCACGGCTTCCGCATTGTCTATATCATAAAAACGGAACACAGGCAATCCTAATACGCCGTACACGCTGTTAATAAGGATCTTGCGGTTGTGCTGCTGCTTGTCGTAATATTCGGCTTTTTCTTCATACTCTTTATATTCTTCACGGTTTGATTCATCAATCAAATCTCCGTCTTCATCTGTCAAGGCATCGGCTTTTTCTCTCCACTCATTGCGAATACCTTTATATTCTTGCCTGTTTTCAAACCAATCTTCTAAGATTTCAGCAATGATCCCTTGCTTTTCGTTTTGATATACCGCCCCGTTTGCGGCTACAGAGTAGTTATTTTTTTCTACCCAATTTTCAATTTCTCCTGCAGAAGCGAACTGGCGAAACTTAGAATTTTCAAATATCCAAACCTTATAGCTTTTGTCATTTCCGTTTACAAAATCAGTTACTTCCCAATCGTAAATTTTCGCCACTTTCGTCTCCGGTGAAATGTTAAGCCCCATGATAATGCATGGGTACATGCTGGTCAAGTCAAGATCAAAAATCCACTCGTAGGTTCCGGCAGTTGGCTCTTTAACGTAAGCCCCCGCAAACTCCATCCCGACTTGCGCCTCGTCTTCGGCGTAAAAATCAATCGGGTTTTTCAATACAAACTTGTCACCTTCAACGGCTGTATATTCCACCTTCTCTTTTTTCGTTTTTGTGGAAGCTTTCGGCACCCCAATCGTTCCTTGCTTCGGAACGTCTTCGTCAATCGGGTCTTTTACAGAAATCGATTCGTCGCCCGGACGGTGCCTTCCGTCGAC
>ERZ1034543.502-NODE-502-length-9870-cov-8.029852_pt1 | contig 9870 bp, 10 predicted proteins | sample MGYA00520654_ERZ1034543 | MGnify/ENA primary metagenome ERZ1034543 (study PRJEB33760, sample SAMEA4777712) | hypersaline lake metagenome | biome: hypersaline environment; feature: brines | place: Spain | collected 2012-08 | depth 0 m ... | reverse complement strand
GGTCATGCGTCACCCTCGTCGTCACCCGCGTAGCGCTGCCGCAACGCTTCTTCACTGGCTTTGTCCGCTGTCCGTTCCGCTTGGAGGCGCTCGGTTGCTGAGCGCCCCTGCTCGTCGGTTTTCCCTTCCAGAACCCCACGCAGGTCTGTAACCGAGTGGATGGGGCGAACAACGATGTCGCCCTCTTCGGTCCGAATGAACTTCACACGGCCGGGCGTGTCGATACCCAACTCCTCACGGAACTCCTTCGGGATTGTGGCTTGCCCGCGCGACGATACGGACACCACTTTTTCAGACTCTGTCTTGCTCATATTATTCTCTAGTATTACTTTTGTTTAGTCATATAAAAGAACAGCGTTGAATTAGATCGTTAATATATCAGATCAGTCACTAATTCGCCGGTCTCGAGTGTGCGGCTCGTCGTAGATCGCTGACTCGAATCCTGAAGTAACTCGCAACGCCTTTTCGGTGTCCGCTCGTACGGCTGCGTATGGTCCAGATGGAATCCGACTCGGAACTCGATCGCGACGACGCCGCGCCCGACTTCGAACTGCCCGGTGCGGACGGCGAGACGTACGCGCTCGACGACTTCGAGACGGACGCCCTCCTCATCGCCTTTACCTGTAATCACTGCCCGTACGCGAAGGCGAAGATCGACCTCCTGAACGAACTCGCGGCAGAGTACGACGACCTCGCGGTCGTCGGGATCAACCCGAACGACGCCGAGGAGTACCCCGACGACTCGTTCGAGGCGATGCGCGAGCGCGTCGCGGACGGCGCGGTCGCGTACGACGCGTACCTCCGCGACGAGACCGGTGCTGTCGCGGCCGCCTACGACGCCGTCTGTACCCCCGACCCGTTCCTCTTCGGCCGCGAGGACGGCGCGTGGCGACTCCGGTATCACGGGCGCCTCGACGACGCGCTCAACCCCGACGACGAGCCGACGGAGTTCTATATTCGCGACGCGGTCGACGCCGTCCTCGCGGGCGACGACGTCGAAATCCCCGACCGCCCCTCTCGGGGCTGTTCAATTAAGTGGCCCGCGGAGTAGGGCGACCTCGCCGGCCCGCGTCCCGGCAGTGGATCGCCGTGTTAACAGAGACGACTTAACAAGGGTCCGGGCCGAACAGGTGGCATGAGCATGAAAGGCGGCGAGCCGGACCTCCACGAGATCGATCGCTACGACGGCGGCGTCGGCTGGATCGCGTACCCCGACGAGACGATGGAGCGCGCGAGCCACGCCTTCGCGGTCGAGAACGAGGAGGCGGACGAAGACGACGTGTGGGTGGTCGACCCGGTCGACGCGCCCGGCGTCGACGACCTCCTCGAGGACCTGGGCTCCGTCGCCGGCGTCGTGATCGGACTCGACCGCCACGTGCGCGACAGCGGGGAGGTCGCCGCGCGCCACGACGTGCCGGTGTACGTCGCCGAGTGGATGACGGGCGTCACCGAGGAGCTCGGCCCGGACGTCGAAATCGAGCGGTTCGGGTCGCACCTCGCCGACACCGGCTTCGAGGCGCTCCGGATCCGCGACTCCTCGCTGCCGCCGTGGCAGGAGGTCGGCTTCTTCGACGGCGAGACGCTGATCGTCCCCGAATCCCTCGGCAGCGGGTCGTACTTCCGCGGCGACCGCGAGCGGCTCGGCGTCCACCCGATGTTACGGATCACGCCGCCGACGAGCGCGCTCTCCGGGCTCGACCCCGAGCGCGTCCTCGTCGGCCACGGCGTCGGCGTCCACGAGCGCGCGGCCGTCGCTCTGGAGGACGCCCTCTCGAACTCGCGGCGGAAGGCCCCCGGCCTGTACGCGAAGACGCTCGCGTCCGCGCTGCCGTTCTGAGGCGGCCGAGACGCTACCGCGCGGAGCGGCTCGTGCGTGACCTTTTGCCAGTCCGTCCCGTAGCGTGGTCCGAACCGTGATCTACGTCACCCGCGACCTGCTGACCGTGCTCCGCGAGCGCGCCGCGAGCGAGGACCCCGACGAGGTGAACGTCCGGCTCTCGGCGACGCCCGCCGGCGAGTTCGAGGACGACCTCGGGCTCAACCCGGCGACGCCGGTGGTGACCCACTTCACGCTCCCGTCAGTGGGGGGGTCCGTCAGCTCCGTGTTCGGTGTCGACCTCGGCACGCCGGCGGGCGAGGGCGGCGCGCGGTTCGTCTCGCACCCGGACGGGTTCCTCGGGGTGTCGCGGACCGATGACCTCGCGGGCGTGGTGGTCGTCGCCGTCCCGCCGTACGACGAGGACTCGGTCGCCGCCTTCGATCGGTCCGGGGACGGGGTCGAACTCGCCGTCGTCGACGCCGAACCGCCGACCGAAACGGTCCCCGAGTGAGCCGAGAGCAGGGGTTTCAAGCCGTCGGAGAGAATATCCGGTCGTAATGGCAGCACGGCCACCCGGCGGCGGCGATACGAAAGAGCCCGAGGCGATCGAGTTCGGCATCGCCGCGCTCGACGCCCGGTTGGACGAGGCGGACGTGTCGTTTCCCGCGACGGCCGCGGAGCTCCGGGACGCGCTCGGCGACCAGGAGGTCCCGTACGACGCGCAGGGGCGCTCCCTTGCGATCGCGGACGCGCTCGACCGCGTGCCCAAGCAGCGGTTCGAAAACGAGACGGCGTTTCTCGACGCGCTGTACCCCGTGTTCGACGAGGCCCGCCGCGAGGAGCGCGGCGTGATCGCCAGCCTCCGCGACGCGCTTCCGTTCTGAGGCCGCGACCGACGGCCGCCGCTCGGCCTCGCTTAACGGGCGTCCGGGCGGGCCTCGATCTCGCTCCCGTCCTCCTCCGGCTCGCCCGCGTCGTAGCGCTCGATGACGTCGTTGATCAGGACGACGTCGCCGACGGCGCGGACCCACCGGTACGGGACGATGACGCCCGTCGACCCGCTCACCTGGCCGGCGAACAGCTCGTGGTTGAGCTCGGCGAGCGCGAGTCCGGTGACGGCACGCGCGTCTAAGTCCAGCTGGATGTCCTCGATCTCGCCGACGAAGACGCCGTTGCTCGAGTACACCTCGCGACCGACGAGCGACGTGATCTCTTCGGGGGCTGCGTTCATACCTGATACGGTCACGAGCGCGCCTAATAAGCGTTCGTTGTCGAACGACGCGCGTCCGACGCCCGACGGGACCCGAACCGCGCTCGGCCCGCTACTCCCGCGGCGCGATCACTTCGATCGGGTGCGTCGGGGCGGCATCGAGCAGGGCGTCGAGCTGTTCGGTACAGGACGTGCCGGCCGCGACGACGGTGCGGTCGGTGTCGCCGAACTGCTCGCGCAGCGGCTCGCCGACGTCCATGCTCAGCTCGTAGTACTCTGACTTGTAGCCGAACGAGCCGGCCATCCCGCAACACTCCGTCTCGGAGACGCGCACGTCGTAACCCAGTCGCTCGAACACCGCGGTCGCGTACTCGCCCACCCCGATCGTCCGGGCCTGACAGTGCGGGTGGTACGCGATCCGCTTGCCCGAGGCGACCGGCCCGGTCCCCTCGGCGGGCGCGCGCAGCGCCGCGGGGTCGGCCCCGCCTTCCAGCAGGCCGAACACGTACTCCATCGGGTCGTAGCTCGCGTCCGCGAGCCGCTCGTGAGACTCCTCGGGAAGGAACCGCTCGTACTCGCGGCGGAACGTCGCGAGGTCGCTCGGCTCGATCACGACCACGTCGCGCCCGGCGTCGACGTGGGACGCGAGGCCGGCGTACACGTCCTCGGCCGCCGACTCGGCGGTCGCGATCATCCCCTGCGAGAGCGGCGGCCGGCCGCTCCCGGGGAGGTCCGGCACGCGGACGCGGACCCCGAGCGCCTCCAGCGCGCGGACGGTCGCCTTCCCGCGCTCGACGTCGACGTAGTTGGTCGCGGTGTCCGGGTAGACGACGGCCTCCCGGGTCGCCTCGGCGGCCGGGACCGCCGGGCCGCCGCGGGCCTCGAACCAGTCGACGAGCGACTCGCTCGCGAACTCGGGGAGGTCGCGCCGGCGGTCGATCCCGGCGACCCGCTCGGCGATGGCGCGCACCGGCCCGGCGTTCGCGAGGCGGTTCGCGATCGGGGCGGTCCGGTGGCCCCACTTCGCCAGCGTCGCGTAGTTGCCCACGAGCCGCGTGGCGAGGTCGAGGCCGCCGGGCTCCTCGTCGGGGACGAGCTCTTCGAACGCCCAGTCGAGCTGGCTCGCGTCGGCCTCCCCGCGGTTGATCCGGTCGCGGACCGCGGTGTTGATCCACGGGATGTCGATGCCGACCGGGCAGGCCGGCACGCAGCGCGAGCAGCCGGTACAGAGGTCGTTGAACTCCGCCGCCGTGTCGAGCCCCTCGATCCCCGCCTCCCAGCCCGTGGCGATGCCGCCGGAGTAGGTCTCGCCGCCGAACGCGTGGCCGCCGACGCTCTGGAAGTTCCCGCAGGCGTTCGAACACGCCGAACACCGGATACAGTACAGCGTCTCCTTCAACTCCTCGTCGTCGCGCATCGCCATGCGCCCGTTGTCGATGAGGACGAGGTGGAACTCGCGGTCGTCCCCGGAGCCGTCGGCCAAGGGCTCTCCGTCGTCGTCGAAGTCCGGAACGGGCGAGTCGACCGGCGGGGTGAGCGTCGAGATGTAGGAAGTCACGTCCTGGCCCGTGCCGGATCGCCCGATCAGCTCGACGAAGGGAGAGAAGTCCTCGACGGCCGGGACGAGCTTCTCGACGCCCGCGACCGCGACGTGAGTGTCGGTCGCCGTCACCGTCTTCCGGGCGTTCCCCTCGCTGGTGACGAGGAGCATGGTGCCCGAGTCGGCCGCGACGAAGTTCGCGCCGGTCATCCCGAGGTCGGCGTCCTCGACCAGCGCGCCGAGCCGCTCGCGGGCGAACATCGTGAGCTCTTCCGCGGTCTCGGGCGGGTCCTCCGGGTCGAACCGCTCGGCGAACAGCTCGGCGATCCCCTCGCGCGACTTGTGGATCGCCGGCGCGACGATGTGGGAGGGCTCCTCGTCGGCCAGCTGGAGCACCCACTCGCCGAGGTCCGTCTCGACGACGTCGACGCCGTCCGCGGCGAGCGCGTCGTTCACCTCGATCTCCTCCGAGGTCATCGACTTCGACTTCACCGCGCGCTCCGCGCCGCGCTCGGCCGCGACCTCGCGGATATATCGATTCGCGTCGGCCGCGTCGTCGGCGAGGTAGACGGTCCCGCCGTTCGCCTCGACCGACTCGCGCACCTCGTCGATGAGCTCGGGGAGCCGCTCGATCGCGTCCTCCTTGATGGCGCGCGCCTCGTCTTTCAGCGCCTCGTAGTCGTCGAGGCGACCGGTCGACTCGTAGCGCCCCTCGTTGAACCCGCGGGTGTTCTCGGCGACCGCGTCGCCCTCGGTCGCCAGCAGCTCGCGGATCCGGTCGGCCTTCGCCTCGCGGTCGGGGTCGCCCGCACCGGCGGCGTCGCTCGCGCCGGCCTCGGCGTCGCTGCTCATTGGATTCCCTCCGCCGCGTCGGCGGCGTCCGAGCCGTCCGTCGCGCCGTCGTCGCGAAGCAGGACCACGTGGACCTCCTTCGGTCCGTGCGCGCCGTGGACGAGCCCGCCCATGTCCGCGGTGGCGCTCGGACCGGTCGCGAACACCACGTCGACCGACTCGTCGCGCGCCCGCGGCCCGAGCCAGTCGAAGGCGTCGGGCATGTCGGGGACGATGTCGGCCTCCCGGAGGACGACGACGTGCCGGTCGACGAAGAGGCTCACCGGCTCCGTCCCGGCCGGGTTCGCCTCGAGCGCGACGCTCCCGTACTCGGCGACGCCGAGCGACGCGGCGGTTATGCCGGTGTGCGCCGCGCGCAGGTCGGCGGTCGTCGGCTCCGTCTCGATCCGGTCCGGGAGCGTCGCGGCCGAGTCGGCGAGCCCGTCGGGCCCCGAGCGACCGAGCGGCACGCCGACCGCGGGCTCGCCCGCGGCCGCCTCGACCATGGTCGCGCACTCCTCAGGCGGACCCGCAGCGACCGCGACGCCGAGGTCGTCGAGCCGCCGGGTGAACGTCGACGTGTCTGCGAGTGACATGATCGTGCCTTCGCCGGCCGGTATATGGCTTTTGCGACGGCTCCCGGGCGGCGATAGCGCGGCCGGCACGCGGCGGTCTCGCCCGCCGCGCGGGCGATCGAATTCCCCCGACGCGCAGACGGCAGGAAGTTTTTCACGGTTCGACTGCGAGGGATTCGCATGGCGACTCACACCCCCGGTCCCGACCCGACGGAGGGCGGGGACTTCGACTACACCGGCGGCGCGGTCGAGCGACCCGAACTCGTCGACGCGCTCGACCGCCGCGTCGCGGGCGACGTGCGGTTCGACGACTACTCGAAGCGGCTGTACGCGACCGACGCGTCGGCGTACGAGGTCACCCCGATCGGCGTCGTGATCCCCGAGTCGACCGCGGACGTCGCGGCCGTCCACGAGTACTGCTTCCGGGAGGGGATCCCGGTGCTCCCGCGCGGCGGCGGCACCTCCCTCGCCGGCCAGACCGTCAACGAGGCGGTCGTCCTCGATCTCACCGGCGAGATGGACGGCGTGCTGTCGACCGACCCCGACGCGGAGACCGCCCGCGTCCAGGCGGGCGCGTACATCGGCGACCTCAACGCCGCGGTCGAGCCCCACGGACTGAAGTTCGCGCCCGACCCGGCGTGGCGCGACAAGTCCGCGGTCGGCGGCGCGATCGGGAACAACTCCACCGGCGCGCACTCGCTGAAGTACGGGAAGACGGACCACTACGTCGAGGAGCTGGAGGTCGTCCTCGCGGACGGCACGGTGGCGACGTTCGGCGAGGTCGCGGTCGACGAGCTCCGCGCGTCGGCCGACCCGGACGCGGACGACCTTCTCCCGCGCATCCACGCCGAGATCGTGCGGATCCTCGACGAGGAGGCCGACCGGATCGACGAGCGGTTCCCGGAGCTGAAGCGCAACGTCTCCGGCTACAACCTCGACCGGCTGCTCGCCGAGCACCGCGGCGAGTACGGCGAGGCGGGTGTCGTCAACCTCGGCCGGCTCATGGCCGGCAGCGAGGGGACGCTCGCGACCGTCACCGAGGCGACCGTCTCGCTCGTCGAGATCCCCGAGACGAAGGCGGTCGCGCTGCTCACCTACGACGACCTCCTCGACGCGATGGAGGACGTGGCGGCGTGCCTCGAGCACGACCCCGCCGCCGTCGAGGTGATGGACGACGTGCTCTTGGGCCTCGCGGCCGAGACGCCGGAGTTCGAGGACGTCGTCGGGATGCTCCCCGACGGCACCGACTCCGTGCTGCTCGTCGAGTTCTACGCCGAGGACGACGCGGCGGGGAGACAGAAGGTCGCGGACCTGATCGCGGACCGGGTCGGGGCCGCCGAGGGCGGGGCGGGGGCCGGGGTCGAGACGGCGGCCGAGCCGAGCGACGGGGCCGCAGAGACGACGAGCCACCCCCGTCGGGCGGCGCACGCGATGGAGGCGCACGACCCCGCGGAACGCGACCGATTCTGGAAGATGCGGAAGGCGGGGCTGCCGATCCTGCTCTCCCGCACCACCGACGAGAAGCACATCTCCTTCATCGAGGACTGCGCCATCCCGCCGGAACACCTCCCGGAGTACACCCGCGAGTTCCAAGCGATCCTGGAGGACAACGACACGTTCGCCACCTTCTACGCGCACGCCGGCCCGGGGGTGTTGCACATCCGCCCGCTGATCAACACGAAGGAGGTCGACGACGTCGACGCGATGGTCGACATCGCCGACCGCGTCACCGACGCCGTGGTCCGGCTCGGCGGCTCCGTCTCTGGCGAGCACGGCGACGGCCGCGCGCGGACCCAGTGGAACCGCAAGCTGTACGGCGACGACCTCTGGGAGGCGTTCCGCGACCTCAAGACCGCGTTCGACCCCGACTGGCTGCTGAACCCGGGGAACGTCTGCGGCGACGTCGAATTGGGCGAGAACCTGCGGTTCGACGCCGACTACGAGTACGACGCCGGCTTCGACCCCGCGATGGAGTGGGCCGTCGACAACGGGATGCAGGGGATGGTCGAGCTGTGTCACGGCTGCGGCGGCTGCCGCGGCCCGCAGGAGACCACCGGCGGCGTGATGTGTCCCACCTACCGCGCGTCGGAGGAGGAGGTCCAGTCGACCCGCGGCCGGGCGAACATGCTCCGCGGGGCCATCTCCGGTGAACTGCCGGACGACCCGACCGACGACGAGTTCGTCACCGAAGTGATGGACCTCTGTGTCGGCTGTAAGGGGTGTAAGGTGGACTGCCCGAGCGGCGTCGACATGGCGAAGCTGAAGGCGGAGGTCGAGCACGCCCACCACGAGGAGCACGGGATCGACCTCCGGACGCGGCTTCTCGGGCGCTTCGAGTCGCTCGCGCCGCTCGCCTCGCGGTTCGCGCCGCTGTCGAACCTCCCGAACAAGATCCCCGGGAGCGGGCTCATCGCGGAGAAGGCGCTGGGGATCGCGAGGGAACGGGACCTCCCCGAGTTCCGCTCGGAGACGCTCGTCGACTGGTTCGAGGCCCGCGGCGGCGCGGCCGTCCCGCGCGAGGAGGCCGACCGCGACGTGCTGCTCTTCCCCGACGTGTACACCACCTACACGAACCCCGGCGCGGGGAAGGCCGCGGTGCGGGTGTTGGAGGCCGCGAACTGCCACGTCGAGATTCCGGACGTCGACGGGAGCGGGCGGCCGCCCCACTCGAAGGGGATGCTCGACGTGTCGCGCGCGACGGCGAGGGACGCCGTGGAGACGCTCGCGCCGCGGGTCCGCGACGGCTGGGAGGTCGTCGTCGTCGAGCCTTCCGACGCCGTCATGCTCCAGTCCGACTACCACGACCTGCTCGACGGCGACGCCAGCGACGTGCCCGACGCCGACGTGGCCGCCGTCTCGGAGCACGCCTACGGGATCATGGAGTACGTCGACGCCCACCGGCTCGACGAGGCGCTCGCCCTCGACGCGCCCACCGAGTCGCTCACCTACCACGGCCACTGTCACCAGAAGGCGACGAAGAAGGACCACCACGCCGTCGGCGTGCTGCGGCGCGCGGGCTACGGCGTCGACCCCCTCGACTCCTCCTGTTGCGGGATGGCGGGCTCGTTCGGCTACGAGGCCGAGCACTACTCCATGAGCAAGGCGATCGGCGAGAACCTCTTCGAGCAGGTGGACGCCAGCGGCGGGGACGCGCTCGTCGCGCCGGGGACCTCCTGCCGGACCCAGCTGGAGGAGGGGCCCGGCGAGGTACCGGAGCCGTCGCACCCGGTGGAGAAGCTGGCGGCCGCGCTGGCGTAGACGGCGGCCGATGTGGCGGCGGCTACGGCCCGGTCGGTTCCGGCGAGTCGCTCACTTGGGGTTCGACCGGACGTTCGCCCCGACGAGCGCGATCAGGTACGTGAACGCGGGGTACATCACCGCGACCGCGACGAGGAACGCCGGGTCAAGTCCCGCGGGGTCGTCCCAAAGCCAGCCGGTGTACTGGAGGACCGCGAGCGTGAGGACCACGAGCGCCGTGTTGAGCGCGTACTCGGAGGGCGACGGGTTCGGGAACCGCATACGCTCGCTGGCGCCGCCGCTCACTCAACCCTTTCGGCCCGGTCCCGCTCGCGTTCCCGCCGTCTCCGCAGTAGCCGCTCGATACCCTTCCCCGGGCCGCCCTCGATCGGCCACCCCTTCGTGCGCCACTGCGGGGGCTCCGGCGAGAACTGTGGACAAGAGCCCGAACACTCCCGCGCGGTGGGCACCTTCCCCTTCGCCGCGCAGTAGGGGACGAGCGCGCGCCCCTCGCGGCGGAGTTCGAAGTGTCGGCAGTCCGGGCGCATCGTGTCGTGGAACGAGCGCCACCCCTTCCCGTAGGCGCGCTCGGCGATCTCCAGGCGGAGCGTCTCCGTCTCGGCGTCGCGGCGCACGCCCGAGCCGGGCGCGAGGTCGC
>ERZ1034543.500-NODE-500-length-9910-cov-2.428311_pt1 | contig 9910 bp, 7 predicted proteins | sample MGYA00520654_ERZ1034543 | MGnify/ENA primary metagenome ERZ1034543 (study PRJEB33760, sample SAMEA4777712) | hypersaline lake metagenome | biome: hypersaline environment; feature: brines | place: Spain | collected 2012-08 | depth 0 m ... | reverse complement strand
AAGCCCCCACGCTCCCAAGCCCCCACGCTCCCAAGCCCCGTCATCCCAGATGGTCGTCGAGGTAGCGGGTGGCTTCGGAGCGGATGCGGGTGCGCATGGGGCGGAGGAAGAAGGACAGGTCGATCCGGGCGTGCACCTCCGTCTCCGTCACGACGATGCGGCCCTCTGCGCCGCTGCCTTCGAAGTGGAGCGTATCGCCGCGCCATTCGTAGTCGAGCGAGAGGTCGGATTGCAGATCCTGCGCGACGTTCTCGACGGCCGCGCGGCCGGCGTCGGCGCCGAGGGAATGAGACCGGGAGACTTCAATGTCGGCCATGAAACGAAACGGGGGAAACGCGAGAGAGTCAATCGGTGGCGGGAGGGGCGGCCTCCTCGATCCGAAAGAGAAGCGCCCGGGTTCGTCCGACTGCCGTCGGTCGGGGTCAGTCGGGAAACGGGAAACGGAGAGGCACCGGTCGCTCTCCCCGTAGCGCGGCCGGGTGAGCCGACCGAAGCAGTTTGGAAAAGACCCCTCACCCGTATCTTCCACCGGCCAGCAAGCGGACGGATCGGCGACCGGGTGAGAAAACCGTGCAAACGGCGATTCCGCATCAACGCGATTCCGCATCAACGCGATTCGGCGTTCAGGCCGTTGGACCATTCACGCTGTTCGGCGACGGGGCGGTGTGCCGGTAGGGGGAAGGGGGGCGATTCTTGCCTTTGCCGTGACCGCCTCCTTCTTTAGAGGTCCACTGGATGCGTCGCGTTGCTGCGATCCGCCTCCGATCTATTCCCCACCCATCCCCTGCGATGTCTTCGATGCTTTCCCGGCGCCCGGTCCGATTCCTTCTTGCGTTTCTAGTGTGCGGGTGGATTGGCGGAGCGATCCCGGCGGCGTCGGCGCAGCCGGCTGGGGAGGGGGCAGGCCCGTCTCTGCAGGCACCGGCCGCGTACTTCGGCTACGAGCTCGACACGCAGTTCACGCCGCACCACCGGGTGGTCGACTACGTCCGCCACGTTGCCGCCGCCTCGCCGCGCGTGCAGGTGGAGCCCTACGGCACGACGGTGGAGGGCCGGCCGCTGCTTCTGGCGACGATCGCCACGCCGGAGCGGATGGAGCGGATCGACGAGGTTCGACGCACCCACCTCCGGCGTGCGGGCATCGAAGACGCCGACCCGGTCGAAGAGGCACCGGCGGATGCGCCAGCCGTGGTCTGGCTTAGCTACAACGTGCACGGCAACGAGAGCGTCTCCACGGAGGCGGCGCTTCGGGTGCTGCACGACTTGGCCGACCCGCAAAATGCCGAGACGGCTGCCTATCTCGAGGACAGCGTGGTGCTCCTGGATCCGTGCCTGAACCCGGACGGCCGGGAGCGCTACGTGCAGTGGTACAAGCGGACGGTTGGCGCGCAGGCGAACCCGCGACCGGAAGCGCGCGAGCACCACGAGCCCTGGCCGGGCGGACGCAGCAACCACTACTATTTTGATCTCAACCGGGACTGGGCCTGGGGCGTGCAGAAGGAGACGCGCCAGCGCCTGGAGGCCTACCACCGCTGGATGCCGCACGTGCACGTTGACTATCACGAGATGGGCGTGGACGATCCGTACTACTTCGCGCCCGCCGCCGAGCCCTATCACGAGAACGTCACCCCCTGGCAGCGCGCATTTCAGGAGACGATCGGCCAGGCCAACGCCGCCGTCTTCGACCGCAACGGCTGGCTGTACTTCACCCGCCAGGTGTTCGACCTGGTGTATCCGGGGTACGGCGACACGTGGCCGATCTTCAACGGCGCCATCGGGATGACCTACGAGCAGGGCGGATCGGGCCGCGCGGGGCGCGCCGTCATCACCGCCGAAGGCGACACGCTGACGCTTGCCGACCGCCTCGCCCATCACCACGCAACGAGCCTCGCCACCGTCAAGGCGACCGCCGAGAACCGCGAGCGCGTCGTCGAGGCCTTTGCCGATTACTACCGCACCGCCCACCAGGACCCGCCGGGCCCGTACGCCGCGTACGTGCTTCGGCAAGATGACGGCGGCGACCGGCTGCAGGCCCTGGCCGAGCACCTGGATCATCAGCAGATCCAGTACGGGATCGCGACGGAAACCGTCCGGCGGGAAGGGGTGACCTATTACGATGGCGAAGACGACGCGAGGGACGTCCGGATTCGTCCGGGCGACCTGGTCGTTCCGGCTCGGCAGGCCAAGGCGCGCCTGGCCAAGGTGCTGTTCGAGCCGCAGACAACGCTCACCGACTCCCTCACCTACGACATCACGGCGTGGGGCCTGCCGTACGTCTACGGGCTCGACGCGGTTGCGCTCACGGAGGCCGCAGACGTGGACACGCGCTCGGGGTTCGGCCGCGACGCACCCCTCGTGCGGGGAGATACGACGGAGCCGGCTTACGCCTACCTCGCCGGCTGGTCGAGTCGGGCGGACGTCCGCTTTGCGGCGGATCTCCTCGACCGGGGGCTCGCGCTGCGGTTTACCCGCCGCTCGGTCACCGTCGACGAGAAGCCGTACCCGCCCGGCACCCTTCTCATCACCCGCGCCGGAAATGAGGGCCGAGACCTTGACGCCGTCGTTCGGCAGGCGGCGCGACGGCACGGACAGCCGGTTCGGGCGATTCAGACGGGCCTCCTGGCGAACGGTCCGGACGCCGGGTCGGGCGACGTCGGCTTCGTTGCTCCGCCCCACGTCGCCGCGCTGTCCGGCCCGCCGACGCGCTCCACCAGCCTTGGAGAGGTCTGGCACTTCTTCGACCGGCAGATCGAGTACCCGGTCACGCTTCTGCCCACCGACGACTTCGAGCCGTCCCTGCTCGATGACGTGGACGTCCTCATCCTGCCGGACGGCGAGTACGACGACTGGATGACAACCGACCGGCGATCCGTCCTCGCCTCCTGGGTGGAGCGGGGCGGACGGCTCGTGGCCATCGGTGGGGCCAACGCGTCGCTGGCGGGCGAGCGTCCGTTCGGCCTGAAGCGCGCCGGGCAGACGGAGGCAGCGTCTGAGGACGACGCCGGCGGAACGCAGCGCCGCTATGGCACCCGCGAGCGCGACCGGCTCGATCGCGCAACGCCGGGCAGTATCCACCGCGTGCGGGCAGACACCACCCATCCGCTCGCGTTCGGACTCTCAGCGCCCGCCCATACGCTGAAACGCTCCGGAACCGCCTACGCCTATCTCAGCGACGGTTGGACGGTCGGCGCGCTGGAAGACGCCCGGCCGGTGAGCGGCTTTATGGGGAGCACCGCGCAGAAGAAGCTCGAGAAGACGCTCGTCTACGGCACGGAAGACGTCGGCGACGGCGAGGTCGTGTATCTCGTCGACAACCCTCTCTTCCGGGGATTCTGGTACCGCGGACAGGTCGTTTTCTCCAACGCCGTGTTTCTCGTGGGGAATTGAGGGAGGGAGCGTGGGGGTTTGGGAGCGTGGGGGCTGGGGAGCGTGGGGCGCTGGAGAAGTGCGGACGGAACGGCGGCAGGCTCCCATTTTGCATTTTTCATTGTGCACTTCTCATTGAGACGGCCCTCAGGCTGAGGAGGCTATGGACGCGGGGGACGCTGAGGAGGCTTTGGACGCTATGGAGGCTGTGGAGGCGTAGGACGCTGTGGACGCTGTGGACGCGTGGGGGCTGGGTTCATGGAAAATGGGGATGCCGGACCGACGGGCATTACGCGATTCTCGACGCACCAACGTCCAACGCACCAACGTCCAACGCACCAACGTCCAACGCACCGTTTCTACAGGCCGCCGATGATGAGACGCAGGTAGGGGCCGCTCGGTGCAGCGTCGGGGCCGCCCTCCAGGTCTTCCCCGTCGCTGAGAGACCAGTCCGTGGTGGCCGGATCGAGCACGTAGCCAGCCCGCACCCCGACGACCGCCTGCTCCACGCGCCCCTTCATCGGCCCGTGCAGGTCGAGGGGAAAGCGCACCTCAAAGCCGATTCCCCCCTGGACGAGAAGCGCGCCCTGTGCGATGAGCGAGCGCCGGTCGGGGTCGTTGAGGACATCCTCGAACTGCTGCTCCGGCTTGTTCTCGTTGGGCTCAAAGTTGACGATCGACGCCCCGAGGCCGGCACCGATCAGCGGGTAGAGGCGGAGACGGTCGGTCGATACGATCTGATACCCCAGGTTTCCGAATCCGTAGGCGGCACCGATGGGCGAGTCGCGACTGCCGCCCTCGTCCTCAAATCCAAGGACGCCCTGCCCCTCGAGGCCGAGCATCGTCCGGCGTCCGAGGACGCGGTACGAGCCAGCTCCCAACGAAAGCGCCGTCCGCTCCGTCGTCGAATAGCCGGCAGCTCTCAGGGCATCGTTCAACGACCCGATGCCCGATAGGTACTGACTGCCGACCGCCACGTACCCGACGCCCTCGGGATCGTCGGTCGTATCGGCGGCGGGAGACGACTGTGCCGCGGCGGGGCGCGGCTCCACGCCTCCTCCGATGAGGATCAATCCCAGAAGAACCGAAAGAACCGCTCCGACCCCTGGGGAACGGCGGTGCGGCGCGGAGGCAGGGACAGGATTCATCATCTGTATGATCTGCATGGGGATACCGTGCGTGACTCTTCTATATCATACCTCAGTGTATTTTTCTTAATGGAAGAAAGCAGTGGTCCTTTTTTCGCGCCGTACCGGCGTAACGATGTCGTGAGCCCGCCGGGTCCCCCGGCTTTTCCCGGCCTTTCCGCCCCCTCCCGATCGTCACCGGGGGAGGGGCAATCTGTAGCGGAGCGATCCCGCCGGAGCGAAATCGCCGACCCCCGTGCCAGAGAAGCCGCCTCCGCAGAAGAAGCCGCCGCAGGGGGAGCCGCTGAAGGAGAGAGATGGTGGGGTTTTTGATACGGTACGTGGGCGGAGCGCCCTCGAATTCCTTCGCGCTGCCCTCTCGCCTCTCGTCGCTGCCTTTCACTTCTCGTGCATTCAGCCACCATGATATTTTCGTCCCGCCTGTCTCCGCGGATGTGCCTGGCAGCCGTTTGTCTGGGCGGCATCCTCGTCACCAGCCCCTGCGGGAGGGCGGCCCATGCGCAGTCGTCGGCGCCCGACACCGCCCGCGCGGCGCTGATCACATCGCAGGAACGACCCGGCGGACGGGCCTTTCGGAGGCATCTGCCTTTCTGAACGACCGCCCCCCCCTGGCGACGGTTTCCGCTCGCGCCGTCGTCAACGAGCAGCGAGGCTATACGGCCTTTGCCCTCGAACTGCGACCCTCCGCCACGGCGACGACGGATGACGAGGCCGGCGGCCGGACGGGGATGCCGATCACGTTCGCGGCCGACGATCGGACCTGGAGCCCGCGGTCTCGCAACGTGTCGGTGCGCGACACCGCGGTCGTCGTCGTGCTTCGGCGCGCTCAGTTTGCCGCCCTGGCCGCTGCCTCCCGGGCAGAGGTTCGAATGAAAGGTTGGGAGGCGCGCCTTCCCGCCGCTCTCCGGGGACAGATGGCCCGGATCGAGGGAATCTGCACCCGCCGCCCCCTCGGGTGCGTCCCCGCCGACCGGCGGTAATACCCCGATCGGATTCCTTCACAAGGAACGAACATCATGGTAAAATATGGAACGGGATCGGTATCGGGAAGAGCTTTCCATAATGACCACATCTATCCGGCAGGCGGTCCGTTGATACTGTGCATTGTCCCCAACTGTCATCGTTCTAAGTCGTAGCCGATCTGCCGCTGATGACCCAACAGACCTCGGAGTCACGCTGGACGGAACGACTGGGATTGGACGTCAACCCACCGGTCTTTTTCACCTCGGCGGTTCTGATCGCCGCCGTTCTCTTATTCGCTACGTTTTTTACCGAGACGGCGTCGTCGGTTTTTTCAACGGTGCACAGCAGCATCATCGACGGGTTCGGATGGTTCTACACCGTCTCGGTTGCGGTGTACGTTGTTTTCATCATCAGTCTTTTCTTCAGCCGCTACGGGTCGGTCAAGCTCGGGCCGGATGATGCTGAGCCCGATTACAGCTACACGGCCTGGTTCGCGATGCTTTTCAGCGCCGGGATGGGCATCGGCCTCCTCTTCTACGGGGTGGCCGAGCCGGTTCTGCACTTCACGAATCCGCCGGTAGGAGAGGGGGGCGACGTCGCGTCTGCCCGTCAGGCCATGCAGATCACGTACTTCCACTGGGGGATTCATGCGTGGTCGATCTACATCGTCGTCGGCCTGTCGCTCGCCTACTTTGCCTACCGGCACGACCTCCCGCTCACGCTCCGATCGGCCCTCTATCCGCTCATCGGCGATCGCATCCACGGGCCGATCGGGCACGTCGTCGATACCGTGGCCGTCCTCGGCACGCTCTTCGGGGTGGCCACCTCGCTGGGCTTCGGCGTCACGCAGGTGAACGCTGGGCTGAACTACCTGGTCGGCATCCCCGACGCTCTGTGGGTGCAGCTGACGCTGATCGCAAGCATTACAGCCTTCGCCACCATCAGCGTCGTGTCGGGCCTGGACGCCGGCATCCGCCGCCTCAGCGAAATGAACCTCGGCCTGGGCCTCGTCCTGGCAGCGTTCATCTTCGTGGCCGGCCCCAGCCTCTTTCTGCTGGATGCCTTCCTGCAGAACACGGGCGGCTACCTGCAGAACTTCGTCTCGATGACGTTTCAGACGTACGCCTTCCAGGACGGGTCGTGGAAGAGCAGTTGGACCCTCTTTTACTGGGGGTGGTGGACGTCCTGGTCGCCGTTTGTCGGGATGTTCATCGCCCGCGTCTCGCGCGGTCGCACGATCCGCGAGTTCATCGGCGGCGTTCTCCTCGTACCCACCGTCGTCACCCTGGCGTGGATGACGATCTTCGGGGAGAGCGCCATCCAGATGATCCTCGGTGGAAACGGCGACATGATCACGCAGGCCGTCAACGAGAGCATCCCGACGGCCCTCTTCGCGTTTCTCGATCAGTACGCGCTGTCGGGCGTGAGTTCGGCCATCGCCACGATGGTGATCATCACCTTCTTCATCACGTCGTCCGACTCCGGATCGCTCGTGATCGACATTATCACCGCCGGCGGACGCACCGACCCGCCGGTCGGCCAGCGCGTCTTCTGGGCCGTCACCGAAGGAACCGTCGCCGCCGTTCTTCTGGTTGCCGGCGGACTCAGCGCGTTGCAGACGGCGTCGATCACCACGGCGCTCCCGTTTACCGCCGTCCTTCTCATCATGTGCTACGGTCTCTGGAAGGGGCTTCGCGCCGAGCGGATCGAGGCGCAGAGCGACGAGCCCGACCCGCTGCCCGACGACGACCCCGCCGCGCAGATGATCCGGCGCGACGGACACCCGGAGACGGCTGACGAGGATCGCGTCACCGCCTGACGCGCCTCCTGGCGGCGCCCCTCGCGCTCCCGCCCGATGCGCTCGCGCCAACCCGTCTCGCCGGTCCGGTCGTCTCGCCGTCGGCCTGGCGCCGCTCGCCGTCTCCGTTCGGCCCGGATGCAGGAGCAACGCCGGGTCGATCGTTTCTCTTCCGCCTGGTTCCCCGGTTCCCATGCCCGACTGGAAATCTCATCTGCGGCACCTGTTCGATCGCAACAAACCGGTTCCCCGCGAGGCCGGCGACGTCCTGGCGTTCATCCAGGACACCGTCGGTCCCGCGTTCCGCGAACTCAAAGACGAGATGGCGTCGTTCGACTACGATGCCCGCACGCAGGTCGACGACGACGCTGCGCGCATTGCCTTCTACGACGACGACGGGTCGGAGAGCTTCCGCTACACGATCCGTCTGCGAACGATGCGCGTGCCCAACTTCGCCTTCCCGTCCATCAACGTCGACGGCGACGAGGCCCGGCGCCACCAGGCCGAGGCGCTCGTCAACGGGGAAACGGAGCACGACGACGTGATGGGCTGGCCCGAGAACGCGCTCATCCGAGACGTGCTGCGGGCCTACGAAGAGCACATCCACTGGACGACCTGACCGCCCTGCGGGTCTTCTACCTCCCCCCGCCATCCTCCCGCCATCGATCCCCGGCGCCGACCCCCCCTTCCGGGGTGGCGTTCCGTTTCCTGGGCTACCCCAGGGGCTCCTGCGGGGCCGCCGAGTGCCCCGTGCCCGTGACTTCCCCGTTCTCGTTCCTCGACCTGACCCAACCGTAGAATGGACATTCGATCCGGTTCGATCTCGCTGATCGTTCTCGCCGCCGTGTGGCTGGTCGGCACAGGCGGTCCTCGAAGCGCTTGTGCGCAGTCGACGGCGTCCGACCCCCCCGCGGGGGCGGCCCCCGAAACCGAAGCGCCCGCGGGGGCGGAGACGGACCGAGACGATCCCCGCCGTCACGTGTCGTCGGGCGCGATCCGCTGGTCGGACGGATCGGCCGGCAAGAAGGAAGAGGGGGAGAGCGAGGAAGAGGCGGAAGCGCAGAACGAGCCGACGCTCGACCTGAGCGTCGGCGGTGCTCTCCGCTTCAACGTCCTGTTCGAAGGGTTCGACCGCGACAACCGCCTCAAAGAGGGAGAATTTACGTTCGACACCTTCCGCCTCAATGCCGATGGGACGTACGGCGACCTGTTCTTTGCCGCCGAGTACCGATTTTACACCGGGTATCGCTTTCTGAAGGAGGGATACGTCGGCTACAACGTCACCGACGATCTGAGCGCTACCTTCGGCGTGCACCAGGTGCCCTTCGGCATCCAGCCCTATCACTCGAACAGCTGGTTCTTCAACCTGCAGTACTACGCCGGCTTCGAAGACGACGTCGATGCGGGGGTGAAGGTGGCCTACGAGCCCGGGCCCTGGTCGCTGAAGGCCGCATACTACATGAATGCAGAGCAGACCGGGTTTGCCGGCGGGACGGGCCTGGCGCGCTACTCCTTCGATGTGGTCCCCGTCGATTCGGCGGCGCTCGGCTATGCCGGCATCGACGGCGACCGGCAGAACCAGGAAGTCGATCAGTTCAACCTCAAGGTCACCTACACGCTCGACCACGGCAGCCTCGGGCAGACGACCATCGGGGCCTCCGGTCAGTCCGGCGGTCTTTACAACCGGTCGATGCAGGAAACCGATCGGGGCGCCTCGGGAATGGCGCACCTGGAGGGCCGGTACGGACGGTTCACGGTACGTCTCAGCGCGGCCCGCTACAGCTGGAACCCCGTGCTGCCCGACGGGCAGAGCGACGACTTTGTGGCGATGGGAGCCTACGACGCCCCGTACAAGGTGGCGAGTGAGGGGGCGTTTTACGGCGCCGGTCTGTCGTACCGCCAACCGGTTTCCGCCGGACCGATCTCCGCGCTCACGTTCTATGAGGACGTGAGTCACTTCGATAAGGGGCCGGAGGGGTGGACGGATGCGACCTCGTTCATTACCGGCATTCTCACCGAGGCCGGCCCGATCTACGCCTACACCGACTTTCTCGTCACCCGCAACCACCCGTTTTCGATTCCGGGAGCGGACTTCGGCTCCGCCCTGGCCGAAGGGTCCGACGACTGGCACGTGTCCTTCAACATGAACCTGGGGATTTACTTCTGATCGCCACGAACGGCAGTCGACCGAAGCTCCCGGCTGCCGGCACCTTGCCCCGCTGCATCGGACGCGTCGGACGCTTGCATCTTCGTCCTCCCCGGCACCTCGCCGGGGAGGACGTTCTTTGTGGAGAGGCATCGTGTGGGGGAAGGCGGAAGAGGGGGTGCGGACTCGGATCCCCGTGACGGGATGTGCGTCCGATACCGTACCCCCGGGTGCGCCCCCGTCTGCGGAGGTGTGCCGACAGAGTTTCGAGGCACGGTGCTCACGGCGTGGGGCACGTACCCCTGTGATCGTGGACTCGCGTCCAGCCGGGCCTCGCCCGATCCCCCGAAGACCCCCGCGTACTGAACCATGACCCAATTCCAGCCGGGCCCCGTTCGCTTCCTTCTTCCGCTCCTCGCCCTGTGCCTCGGATTAACCGTCGCGGCGTGCGATACCACGGACAGCAGCGACTCCGACGATGCCACCGGT
>ERZ1034543.499-NODE-499-length-9928-cov-2.627064_pt1 | contig 9928 bp, 5 predicted proteins | sample MGYA00520654_ERZ1034543 | MGnify/ENA primary metagenome ERZ1034543 (study PRJEB33760, sample SAMEA4777712) | hypersaline lake metagenome | biome: hypersaline environment; feature: brines | place: Spain | collected 2012-08 | depth 0 m ... | reverse complement strand
GCCCAACCCCCGTTTCAATGTCGTTATGCCCCGAACCCGTGGTCCGGGGATGGGTATGAGCATTCCTGACCACTCTGCACAGAACAGGCCCGGTTTCCCATGGAAGTTGCCCCGTCGAAACTCGACCTCAGCCGAAGCGAGCGTGATTACGAACAGGCGCAGCACAGCATCCCCGGCGGCGTGAACTCGCCGGCCCGGGCGTTCAAGAGCGTCGGCGGAACGCCGCTCTTCATCGACACGGCGGAGGGGGCCACGATGACGGACGTCGATGGCAATACCTACATCGACTACGTCGGCTCGTGGGGACCGATGATCTTCGGGCACGCCCACCCGGAGGTCGTGAACGCTGTTCAGGAGCAGGCGGAGTCGTCGACCTCGTTCGGGGCGCCGACCGAGATTGAGATTGGGGTCGCCGAACTCGTGTGCGACCTCGTGCCGTCGGTCGAAAAGGTGCGCATGGTCAACTCCGGCACGGAGGCGACGATGAGCGCGGCGCGCCTGGCCCGCGGCTACACGGGGCGCGACAAAATCATCAAGTTCGACGGCAACTACCACGGGCACGGCGACTTCTTCCTGATCGGCGCCGGCAGCGGTCCGCTGACGCACGGGCATCCCGACTCGCCCGGCGTCACGCGCGGCAACGCCGAAGACACGCTCCTCGCCCGCTACAACGACATCGAGCACGTCCGCAAGCTCGTCGACGCCCATCAGGGCGAGGTCGCCTGCATCATCGTCGAGCCGGTTGCCGGCAATATGGGGTGCGTTCCGCCGGAGCCCGGTTTCCTGGAGGGCCTGCGGGAAATCTGCAACGCCCACGACATCGTCCTCATCTTCGACGAGGTCATGACCGGTTTCCGCGTGGCTCCGGGCGGGGTGCAGGAACGCTTCGGTGTGATCCCGGACATGACCTGCCTGGGCAAGATCATCGGCGGCGGACTGCCGGTGGGGGCCTACGGCGGGAAGCAGGAGATCATGGACTACGTCTCGCCGGTCGGCCCCGTCTACCAGGCCGGGACGCTCAGCGGTAATCCGCTCGCGATGCGGGCCGGTCATGCCGTCCTGTCGAAGATCCAGCGGGAAAAGGACGAGATCTACCCGCAGCTCGAAGACTACAGCGAGGCTCTCGAGAAGGGCATTCAGGATAACCTCGACGCCCTGGGTCTCGACTACTACCACACGCACGTCGGTGCCATGGGAGCTCTCTTCTTCACGGAGGAGAAGGTCGTCGACCAGGACACCGCGAAGAAGGCGGACACGGACAAGTACGCCGCCTACTTCCACGCGCTGCTGGAGGAGGGGATTTACTTCGCGCCGTCGCAGTTCGAAGCCTTCTTCTACGGCACGGCCCACGGCGAGGCCGAGCTCGACGAGACCCTCAAAGCCCAACGCCGTGCGCTGAAGAAAATTCACTGACGGTCGGCGCCGCCGGGAAAGACAACGGGAGCGATTCCACCGGTCCGGTGTCGTCGGCACGAACCGGCGTCGCGCCCTGGCGTCCGACGGCCCCGGTTTGTTTTCTCCTGGAGCCTCGGTTTGGCCCAGACCTGCTGCCCCGGCATACCTCCGTGGACACTCCCCACACCAAAGAACGGGGCTCTACAGGCTCTTCTCGCGCTCTGCCCGAGATCGTAGACCCGATGCGCAGGTGTTCTCCGTCAATGCATGGGATCATCCTATCGGTGCTTCGACGGTTCCCACCGATGGGACGTCCCATCGGAACCCTCAGACGCATCGCCGGAAAGGGGGGACACACCATCAGAATCGGGCAACACATTCCCGGAAAATCGCGACGCAGCGCCGGAAGAAGGGAACGCATTGCCGTATGGCTTCCGAGATGCAAAGGGAAGGAGGCCTCACAGAACGATCCGCCAGCCTCCCCGGCCCCAAAGCCATCCCCGCGTCCCCAGCGTCCAGAGCGTCCCCGCGTCCAAAGCGTCCCCGCGTCCAAAGCGTCCCGAGCGCCCACACTCCCACGCCCCCAATCCCCCAATCCCTCCTCACAGCGGATCCTTCGTGCGGAGGTCGCGCACGAGGCGGTGTCGGCGTCGGTGCAGGCGGCGGGCGGCCGTTCGAGCCCAGAAGCGAAAGGCGGCGAGTCCGGCCAGACCCGGAGCGGCCAGAGCGAGCAGCCAGAACGACTGGCCCGTCGCGTCGAAGACGATCGCGACGACCCCAATCCCGATGAAGGGAACGATGAGGGGAAGGGTGTGAAGAGACGTGTTGGCGGAGAAGGAGAACACCGATCGCCCGGGGTCCATCGGGACCGGTGTTCCGGCGCCGACCCAGGGCATCATCGGCGCCATGACGCCGAGAACGAGCGGGAGCGCCGCCAAGGCAAACCAGACGGTGTCTGCCGACAGGAACGCGAGCATTGGGGCATTCAGGAGGGCGCAGACGAGGACCCCGATCTGGTAGAAGACGATCTTCCCCCGCATCATCGACTCGGGGTTGGCCGGTGCCGTGATGATGCCGTCGAGATGTGCGTGTTCGGCCGCGATGACGAAGGGTGCGTAGATGAGCACGATTCCGCCACCCATCCCCCACAGCACCCAGAGAAAGCTGTCGCCACTCCCGCTCCCCATCTGGTCGATGACGCCGACGTAGGGGCCCATCAAGATGCCCATGATCAAGAGTCCGCGCAGCCGGCGCTGGCGGAAGGCGCGCCGGAGTTCGAGTGCGGCGTAGCGTCCGGTATCGCCGTACCGAGAGAGCCGGTGGGCGATCGCTTCCAGCCAGGACGGCATTCGGGACGTCGCGGATGCCGGTGAATGCCGGAGGGCGTCGACGCGGGCATCGATCACCCGCCGGGCGAGGATGGCGGCCGTTCCCCCGAAGAGGAAGAGGCCGATCCAGGGGCGTTGCAGGGCGGGCCCCGATACGGCCGATACAAGCGAGACCTCCGTCCACACGTCCGCGGCCCCCACGGCGAGGCTCCCGACCACAGCCCCCCAGAACCACCGGGAGCGGCGTCCGAGAGACGCGTGGAGGAAGAGAGCGGCCAGCGTCCAGACCCCCACCAGCGCGAGGGCAGCCAGGAGCCACAGGACCGATTCGGTCGGGGAGGTTGCCGGGCGGATGACCTGCCACCAGGCCGGTGCCAGGAATGCGAGCGCCGCCAGCGTGTGCGTGGAGGCGAAGTGGAGCGTCACGTCGGCCGCCGCCAGAGGCCGCCTCGATAGGGGCAGAATTCGGTAGGGCTGGAGCGTCCCGCGAGAGCCTGCGTGAAAGAGAACGCGCACCGGGAAAGCGGCCACAAAACCGGGAAGGAGGAGCCGGCTCAAGGCCTGTTGCGGCGGGGTGTCCGGGTACAGCGTCTCCAGCAGGACGGGGAGCGTCCACCCGAGGGCGAACAGAGGGGCGAGGAGAAAGAGCGTCACGGCGAGAACGACGATCGCCGAGATCACGATCTGCCCGGCGAGGGTGCCGTCGCCCAGGAGAGGATTCCGCACCCACTGCCGAAACCGGTTCCGCGCGAGAAGGGCGAGGGCGGACATGTCAGATTGGGTCGTTCGTCCGGAATCCGTCGGCGAGGTCGTGGCGGTTTTCTCGGAGTTGCGCCTCCATCCACGCCAGGCCCTGGATGCGCAGGATGAGGAGGCTGAGAAGGCCGAGTCCGGCAAGAGCGGCGGCCGCTGCATACCAGAGAGTCCGCCCGTCGGCCGTGATCAAGACGAGCGGGGCGACCAGCACCGGGATCAGAGCCGGAAGAATCCCGATGGCGTGAAACGAGCCCTTCGAGATCGAGAAGGACGACTTCGACAGGTCGACCGGCTTGCGCATTTTCGGCCCGAAGTACACGTAGAGCGGGCAGAGGATGGACAGCATGTAAACGGCCAATCCGAGGAACAGCGCGGACTGGTGGACCGGCAGGAGGAAGAGAATCGGGAGGAAGACGAGAAGCGTCGGCGCGGCGCCGGCCCACATCACGGTCAGTTTTGCAAGGAGAAACTGTCGCGGCTTCGCCGGCCGGGTCAGCACTCCGTCGACGAAGCTGCTGGAGATCCCGATGCAGAGCGGGCCGTACTGGACGATGAAGCCGGCGACGCCCCAGAAGGCGGCGTTGAACAGGTTGACTCCGTTCTCGACGGCGCCGTTCACCCACGCTTCCGTGCCGAGGATTATGGCGAAGGCGAGCCCAAAGCCGATGCCGAAGAGCGCGAAGCCGCGCGTGCGGCGATGGCGGGCAATGAGTTGCAGCTCGAGCACGGCGTAGCGACCGCCGGGCAGGGTTCGCTCGACCCACGAACGAACGGCGGAAGGGAGGACGGTGCCCCGCCGTTGGCGACCCGTGTCGTCGGCGCGAAGGGTGCGGAGGACCGACTGCACGGTGCCTTCGTGGAGAGCGGCAGCGAGCGTTCCCGTGGCGGCGAGTCCGAGGAGCGGGCGGCCGAACAAACCGCCGGAGACGGTGGGGAGGAGGTCGAATCCCAGCCAGGCATCCACAGCTAGAACGACGGCGGTGATCGCGGCGAGTCCGGCAAATCGCGCCGGCCGCCGGCCCAGCGTCGTCTGGAGGAGTTGGGCCCCGTAGGAAGGGACGAGCACGGCCCAGACGAGGGCCGCCACCAGCCAGGCGAGGGCGGATACCGGCGGGAGCGTCCCAAGAATTTCGTGCGCCCAGAGGGGGACGAGGGCGACGGCCGCAAACAGGGAATGCAGAGAAGCGACGGGCAGGAGGGCCTGGGTGTGGACGAGCGCGCGCCGGTTGAGGGGAAGAGGGAGGTACGGCTGAAGGCGCACGCCGGGCCGAGCCTGCAGGAAGAACCGGCTCACGAGAAAGACGAGCGGGACGTACAGCACGCCCCGGTTGAGGAGCCGCAGGACGTCGGCGTTCGGGTAGACGTCCCGGAGCCCCTCACCGATAAAATAGCTGAGCGCCCCGACCGGGAAGAGGAGAAGAAGGGCGAGGCCGACGAGGACGATCTGCGCCACGACGCTTCCGCCGCCCCAGGTGGGATCGCGGATCCAGGAACGCACGGTGTGGCGCACCAGCGAGCGAGACGACGACACGGGGCAGTAGGGGATCTCGTACGACGGTCTGGCGAGGTTGAAGACGACCGCAGATGAACGGGTCGTGCTACGAACGAAGGAGAGAGGGCGGGAAGAACGCCCGGTTCCGAGAGACGCGAAACCCGCATCAAAATAGGGAGCGAACCGGGGAGCGAACTGGACGACGGCCGAGTACCGCCTGGGGGGCGGGGCGGTCGCCTGCCGTCCGCGGATCGAAGGGGGGCATCCGCCATCCGGCCCGCCACCGTGTCCACGCGGACCAGGCAGCGTCCGGACGGGGAGCTACGGCGTCCACAGTTTGATGTCGTTGTCCTTGCTTCCGGAGAGGACGTAGCGGCCGTCCGGGGAGAAGGCGATGGCGTTCACGCCGTCGGCCTCTCCATCGAAGACGTAACCGAGGTGGCCGTCCTCGACCTTCCAGAGCTGGACCTTCATATCGCTGCTTCCGGAGAGGACGTACTGCCCGTCCGGGGAGAAGGCGACCGCGATTACGAGGCCGGAGTGATCGTCGAAGGTGCGGATCAGGTCGCCGGACTCGACGTCCCAGAGCCGCGCCGTCTTGTCGTCGCTTCCGGAGAGCGCGTAGCGGCCGTCCGGCGAGAAAGCGACGGAGAAGACGTAGGTGGCATCCGCGCCCGGCTCCTCGAAGCGTTGAACCACCTTGCCGGTTTCGGTCTCCCAGAGTTGGACGACGCCCGACTGGCCGCTGCCGGAGAGGACGTAGTCGCCCCCAGGGGAGAAGGCGACGGAGAAGACGGCCTCCGGATTTTCGTCGAAGGTGCGCACGACGGAGCCGGTTTCGGTCTCCCAGAGACGAAGGGTGCCTGCCTGTCCGCTACCGGACAGGACGTAGCGCCCGCCCGGGGAGAACGTCGCACCGAGGACGGCCTCGGAGTGCTCTTCAAAGGTTTGCAGGGCGCGGCCCGAGTCGACGTCCCAGAGGCGAACGACGCCGTGGGAGCTTTCCGTGACGAGCTTTTCGCCGTCTGGAGACAACGCGACGGAGATCGGCTGGCTGGTCAGGTTGTCGAGCGTTTGCGTGGGGCGGCCGGTCACCACGTCCCAGATCTTCACCGTGTCGTTGCGGCCGCCGGCCAGCGCATACTGGCCGTCCGGCGAGAAGGAGACCGCGTTCACCCAGTCGGCATTGCCTTCCAGGCTGCGAACCACGTGCAGCTGCTGCCGCTGCGGCTCCGGGCCGGTCGATCCCGATTCGGCCTCCGCCGTTGCGGTCTCGACTCCGGCCTCCGGAGAGACGTCCGGCCCGGACGCCGCTCCGGATGGCTGCGGGCTCGGAGACCCGGAGTCCGCCGCATCGTCCTGCCCGGGGCGGTATACCTGCGTCTTGGGCGGTTCGCTGCTTCCGTTTGAGGACGGCTGGGAGGGAACGCCCGCCCCGCCGCTCTCCTCGCCATCGCCGGTGGGCGAGGGAACCTCGACGACCTCGCCCGGATCCTGCGCACGAAGGGCTTCGGCGACCGCGTCGCCGGTCTGATACCGATCGGCGACGTCCTTCATGAGAAGCTTGGCGATGATCTGCTCCAGCCAGTCGGGGCACGACGGGTTGATCTGGCTCGGCGGGGTGTACGACTCGTGCAGCACTTTGTACACCACGCTCATTGGATGCCCGCCGGTGAAGGGCAATTCACCGGTGACGGCCTCGTAGAGGACGGCACCGAGGCTGTAGAGGTCGCTGCGCGAGTCGATCTCGTTGCCTCGTGCCTGCTCCGGACTCATGTACTCCGGCGTCCCCAGAACCGTGCCGGTCTGCGTCAGGCGCGACTCCGACGAGGCGTGGGCAATCCCGAAGTCCATGAGCACCGGCCGCCCCACGTCCGTCACCATGACGTTGGAGCTTTTCACGTCGCGGTGCACGGTGTCGCTGGCGTGGGCGTAGCCGAGGGCCTCGGCCACGGGGGCGACGAGGCTTACCGCTTGATCGGCCGATCGCGGCCCCTGCTCCTGAATGATGTCGTGGAGGTCGCGCCCGCTGAGGTACTCCATGGCCATGAAATGGACGCCGCTCATCTCCCCCTCGTCGAAGATGGTAACGATATGGGGGTGGTTGAGCTGGGCGGCCGACCGCGCCTCCCGGTGAAACCGTTCGAGGAGCTTCTGGTCGTGCGTCAGTCCCTGCGGAAGCACCTTCAGCGCCACGTCGCGCTCCAGGTTGCGCTGAATGGCTTTGTAGACGATGGCCATCCCGCCCCGGCCGAGTTCCTTTTCAATCTCGTACTGATCGCCGAGGGCGTCCCGAACGACGGTTTCCGGGTTGGCCGCCATCGTCCCCGTCGACGTCGTCGAAGGAGGATCCTCCAACCACTCGCCGCAGTGCTTGCACTTGCGAGCAGCTTCCAGGATCTCTTCGTGGCAGTACGGACAGCGCTTGGTGGCTTCAGACATGTCCTCGATGCAATTGATACAGATCTCCACCGCACCCCTTCTGAGCGTGCGACCGGAGAAGAAAGTGAATGCCCGGCAGGAGCGGGGCCAGCCGGTGGCGGCGTCGACCGGCTCGAGGACGCCTGGTGGCGCGAGCCGCCCCGTCGGCCTCTCCTCGCACGTCCATCCCCACGTTCATCCGCACGTCCATCCCGGACCCCTCCGTCCAGCCGGCCGGCGCAAGCGGAAGGGAGAGCCCCATCCGCCGTCACCGCTACCTATACACCTGCGCAAGAAGCCTGCCAGGCCTCCCGCCGCCGGCAATCGAAAGAACCAGCCGGTCGATCCGGCGGTGCGCGGCGGACCCGAACGGCCGGGCGGCGGGCGGGGCGTGCGCGGAGCGCACAGGGGGGTCCCGACGCCCGGGGTGTCCTGACGCCCGGGGTTTCGCCGACGGACAGGGCTTCGCCGGCGCCCGGGGAGTGCGACTGCCGGGTCGCGCGTCCGGGGCGAGCGAAGCTGCGGCGACGCCGCCGTCCTGCCGCAGTACGGTACCGGTGCGGAGGAGCGATTTCCAAGACCGCCCCCGGCCAGTTCCCTCGCCCGGCCGGTGCGGCGGCCGCTCCTCAGTCGCGGTCGTAGCGAAGCATCATCTCTCCCATGCGGATCATGTCGCCGTCTTCCAGCTCGACGGTGGTTTCGGCCTCGACCTGTTCGCCGTTGACCATCGTCGGGTTGGTGTTGCTCTTGTTTCGGAGCAGGATGGTATCGTCCTGTTGAATAATTTCCGCCTGCATTCGCGACACCGTCCGGTAGGTATCTCCCAGCTGAATGTGAGCAAACGCCCGCTCGCCTTCCACTTCCGCCCGGCCGATCGTCACGACGTTGCCTTCGGGGGTGGGGTGGCCGGCAATGCGAAACTCCTTGCCCTGGTCGGGGCCGGCGGCAACGACGAGTTTGCCGGGGATGAACTTCATCGTCTTCGGAGGCGCCTTAAACTTGAGGGTCTCCGGCCCCGACGACGAGTTGTCTCCGCTCGCGGAGCTGCTCGACGCCGACTTGATGCGTTGCTCGGCCGCTGCGCTGTCCGAACGTTCCCCTCCGATTTCGGTGTCGGCAAGGGACGGCTCGCCACCGGCACCGGCAGATCCGTCGGATCCGTCGGACGCGGCGGCGGGGGCGGGAGACGGCTCATCCTGGGAGGCGTAGCCGAAGTAGACGAGTACGAAAATGACGAGGGCACCCAGACCGAAGATGAGGATGATCGTCGTGGTGGAAAAGCCCTCGCGCAGGGCGTCGGTGCTGGTTCCGCTGCCGCTTTCCTCACCGGCCGACTCGCGCACCTGCTCAATGACGATCGGTTCGCGGTTGATCGGACTGATCGTGACCAGGCCCTGGATCGACACGCGGCTACCGATCTCCGGCGGCTGCTCGGTCGTTCGGATCCGAATCTCCTGACCGGAATCGGCCTGGAGCATGAAGTTCTTGGTGCCGGTTTCGTCTCCGCCGCTCGATATGTGGCGGGAGACGGCCCCGACGACCTTCACTTCGGAGTCGCTGTACTTGCCCGGGTTGTTGACGATGTCGCGAATCGAGGATTGACCGGCGGCCGGGGTGGCCGTCATACCGGCCAGGGCCACGATCCAGCCGAGCGCGATCAGTGCCATTCGCGTCACGTTTGTGGGTCGATGCAGTTGCAGAGTCATAAGAAGGGGACGTCAGGGGGATTTCGTGAAGGATCAACCAGTCATCGGGAAAAAGAAGGTGCGAACCACCGGCCCGGCCGACCGGAACGAGACGGTTGGACCGCGTCTCGTGCCGTGCAGGCCGCGTTCCGCCGACCTCCATGCTGCCGGTCACGGGCTGCGGAGCCGGTGCATCGCGGTCGGGTCGTGCGTCCGGTCGTACGTCCGGTCATGCGTCCAGGGACCGCGGATGCATCGCCGGGGGGCTCCGGGGTGCTCGGGCGATGTTTCGCACGACCCAATGATCCCGTAACGAAATATACATTCCGTAAAGGAACATGTCCGACGGACAAGCGCAAGCAAGGCCAGCCTCCGGCAGAGGGGGCGGCCATTCTGCACAGGAATCTGGGACGGAACCGCCCGGAGACGGGCACCGGGGCGGAGGCCCGTCGTCGGCGATCCGGCTTTGTGGCCGGGGACGGCCCGCGCGAGCAAACCCGCCTTAGGACGGCGACGGCTCGGCGATGCCGACACGCACGACGCCCGACCACTGCTCGCCGTCGTAGATCGGCCACACCACTTCTCGCACGGATGCGTTCTTGTATGTGACTGCGTGATGAAAAAGCGCGGGCGTCTCGGACGTCCGGTCCCAGACGCCGCTCTCGTACTGAATGTCGTCCCGCGAGAATCCGTGGCTGATCGCGATCGAGCCGGATCGGTCCTGAATGCAGTGGTACGTCAAGAGCGAGACCGCATCGAAGACCTCCGCGAACTCTCCAGTGGGGACGGCAGAGAGGTAGGCACCACCCAGCATGGTTGCGACGGCGCTTCCGGTGGCCGGAGCCGTTGCT
>ERZ1034543.498-NODE-498-length-9931-cov-3.656339_pt1 | contig 9931 bp, 9 predicted proteins | sample MGYA00520654_ERZ1034543 | MGnify/ENA primary metagenome ERZ1034543 (study PRJEB33760, sample SAMEA4777712) | hypersaline lake metagenome | biome: hypersaline environment; feature: brines | place: Spain | collected 2012-08 | depth 0 m ... | reverse complement strand
TACCTTGTCACGATACAGAGGCATTACTGGTTCACCACCCGAGTCGCACCGTCTTGCTTTTCCAACGTGATCGCGTTCTCGGTCAGGCTCTCAAACGTGTCATCATGGCTGACAACGGTCAACTGCTCGAAGCCGGGGAGATTCTGAATCTGGTCAACGAGGTTTCCTCGTTTCTCGCCGTCCAGATTAGTGGTCGGCTCATCCAAGAACACAACATCGACATCGCTGAGCACATTCAAAATAGCCAGTCTGATTGCCAGCGCAGCACCCATCTTCTCCCCGCCGGAGAGCTTCTCGAACTCCTTATCCTCACCATTCTCCGTGACAACAACCTGGTAATCCTTCCGCCACTCCAACTCCTCAGAAGGACGACCACGGAGCTGGCGGAACAACGAGTCCGCACGGTCACTGATCTCCTTAATCAGGACCTCAGCCATCTGCCCACCAGCATCCTCAACAGTATCCCGGAGGAACTGCACAAAGCTGATATCAGCCTCCAATTTCTCCGCCTTCTCCCGAAGCTCTTCCAGCTCCTCGGTAAGTTCCTCCAACCGGTTCTCCTTCTCTGTCCGGGTGGCTTCGAGCCCGGGAATCTCCTCCCGTAGACCGCTCGCCTCTTCAACAACACTCTCATACTCTTCCTCGTCGAACGCTTCCTCAAGTTCCTCCAGCTTGTCTTCTTTACCGCTCTTCTCCTCTTCAAGATCTTCTAGCTCTCCACGAGCGGTCTCCAACGCCTCCTTCCTATCATCAAACTTCTCAGCAGCTTCCTGTTTCCTGAGGAACTCGTCCCGATCCTCCTGCAGCTCATCCAGTCTGTCCTCAACGGACTCTATCTCATCATCCAGACCCTCGAACTCATTCAGCTCCTCTTTCAATTCTGCTTCCCTGTCTTCGAGATCGGACAACTCGCTCTGGGCTTCTTCCAAGTCCTGTTCAGCATCCTTGTTAGTCCGGTAGACACCCCTCTGCTCTTGATACTCGCGGCGAGAGTCACCGAGCTCTTCCAGCTCTGACTCAACCTCATCCCTATCCGCGACCACCTCTTTCAGACCCTGCATTTTCTCTTCAATCTCCGCAACCGCTTCTTCGGATTCCTCAACCGCATCCTCTATATTGGATAATCTCTCTTGCAGATCATCCAGTCGAGCGACCTGGTCGCTAGCCTCCTGAGCTTCCTCTATGTCACCCTGTAGGTCGGAGAGTTCTCCTTCCAGCTCCTGCTTTTCATTCTTCAGTGACTGGATCTCGCTGCGACAATCTTCAATCTCCTCCAGCCGTTCATCCTCAGTCAGGTCCTGACCACAGGTAGGACAGACAGGATTTTCTGCGTCCTCCAACGCCTCAATAGACTCCTTCAGGTCCTGGATCCGGGCGTTCTTCGCAGAAATATCATCTCGAAGCTCCTGGTCATCCTCCTGGAGACCGTCTAGTTGCTCTGCCTTCGGCTCCAGCGACTCAATGCTCTCAATTTCCTCCTCCAGCTCTCCATGTCTGCTCTTTCGTTTCTCCAGCCTTTCTTGCTCCTCTTGAAGTTCCCCGCGCAGCCTTTCCAGCTCTTCTTCCGCGGTCTCAATATCACCCAATCTCTCATCTAACTCCTCCTGACGTTCCTTCGCGTCCTCAAGCTCCTCCATTCGCTGTTCGGCTTGTTCGGCTTTCTCAACCGCTTCCTCAAAGTTCCCTACTTCTTTTTGTTTACCGGAGATATTCTGCTGGAGGGTAGAAAGTTCGCTCTGTACCTCCTGCCGCTCACCTTTTCTCTCCTCAAGCTTATCTAATTCCTCAGACTTCTCCTGGTACTCCTCGTACCGGCTGCGGAGTTCATCAACCCGCTTCTTCGCCTCCTTCGCATCCTCAAACTCTCCCTCGGCATCATCCACGACGTCCTCCTTGTCCCCAATACGGTCCTTAAGACTCTGTATCGAAGACTGGAGATCGGAGATATCATCCTCTAACCCTTCAAGCTCTTCTTCACGTTCTTTCAGCTCTTCAAGCCGTTCCGACTTCTCGCTGATCTCCTCCTTCAGGCTCTCAACCGTTGAACTGAGTTCGTCCTGCTTCTCTTCCTTCTCATCTATGTCCTCAACCTCGCCTCGAAGCCGCTCAATCTCCTGCTCCAACTCATTTTTCTCCTCCTCCAAGCTCTTCTTCACCGCCAACAGATCAGGTCGGGACTTGCTGGTGCTGGAAACCTCATCATACACATCCAACTCAAGCAGTGGATCAAAAACATCCTCCCGCTGAGCCGGCGTCCTCTCAAAATCATCGACAAACTCGTTCTGCGGCACCCCGACACTGGACTTCCAGACAGTATCCAGGTCCGTGGTCTCATGAACCCCGAGATGCTCCTTCAACCACCGAACCCTCCCCTCCTTACCGCTGAAATCCAACACCTCGTTGGTCCCAGCATCAATAATCCGATGACGGGATCGACCAGCATACCGCTCAACCGTGTACCTCCTCCCATCCTTATTCGAGACAAAGGTCACCCTCACCCAACCCGAACTCTCTCCATTCCGCACAAAGCTGTCCTGACTGGAGACACTGAGATGATCAAACAAAGCAAACCCAATCGCCTCCTGAACCGTGGACTTCCCAGCCCCGTTCTGACCAACAACCGCATTAACACCCTCAGTGAACTCAATCTCCGTACCAGAGTCATCATAGCTCTTGATATCCGACAACTGAACCGACTCAATCCTCATTCACCCTCACCCCCAGCATCTGCAAACAGCTCACGGCGCTCACCCTGGATCACATCAGCGACAGCATCCACAGGCTCCTCAGAAAGGATATCAGACTTCACACTTCGCAACAGACCTGCAACCTCCGAACTCTCCTCGCCGTACTCCGGATGGGACTCCGCCAACTGCTCAAACACCTTTACCTCCAACTTATCGCGGTCAATCTGCCCGTGCTCACCGATAACCTCAGCCCGACCCTCACCAATCTCCTCCAAAATACTAATCGCGTCCTTCGTCTCAGTCGTATCCCGGACCTGGATATGAACCGGATCCATAGCCTCCTCAACGATGCTTTGGAGAGTATCCACATCCAGGCGGCTGCGACTGAACTCCAACAAACCAGTCAACCTGAGGTAAACAACCGGCTGCCGGCGATCACCACCACCCCGGTATATCTCCCTATCCTGCTTCTCCCTGAGCTTAGGAACAAGCTCCTCAACCCTGTCCTCCAACCCGCCTTCAAGCGACTCAGGATCCTCATAGCCATCCACACTGAACTCAACAGTAAAGAACGGCCGCCGCTTCGCCAAATGATGCTCCGGATCCAAGCCATCATCATTGACCTCGACAGTGTAGTACCCAAGATCATTGCTGTCCTCCCGGATATTGTGAACCTCAAGCGAACCAGGACTGTACACCCAATCCGCAATCGAATACTGCTTGTGCAGATGCCCGACACCGAAGTAGTCCACCACATCCCGAAGCGGCTCCAACTTACTGTACTCCAAACCAGACATCTTCGGCACCTGCCCCTCAATACCGAAATGCCCGAGCAAAACCGTGTGCTCCGGCTCCCCATACCTCTCATTCGCTGCCCGAATACCCTCCACAACATCCCCCAGCCTGTTCTCCAGACCACGACCAATATACTGAACCCCAAACACCCGAATCCCACCAAAGTCAACGAACCCTGCGGACGTTCCACGTTCAGTTGAATCCGGTTCGTGCGGCTCGAAGGTCTCGCCATCATCGAAGTTCGCTTCAAGGAGAATCAGCTTGCCGCGCTGATGGAGATACTCCAACCAATTCAAATCCTCCTTATACAGATTATCGTCGTGATTCCCCTGAATCGCAGCAACAGGGATATCCTCCTCCTGGAACCTATCCAGGCACTTCTCCGCATCACTCAACGTCAACGCATCCACATCCTTGTTGTGAAACAGGTCACCCGAAAAAACCGCGAAATCCACGCCCTGATCCGCCGCCTCCGAGGCAGCAGACAGGAACGACAACTGCATGTCATCCAACCGCTTCTTCACATTGTACTGTCGATGCCCAATATGTGCGTCCGAAACGTGTGCAAACGTCGTGTTTTGTTTTGAACTCATTGTATCTAAACTCCGTATTATCTATATCATCGGCATGTTGTCCGGGACATCAATGCCCGCGGACAGGTTCTCACCCAGATTTTGCGTCAGAATCTGCGGCAGAGCATACTTGCCCTGATTGAAAACCGAAGACCAATTCAAGCAACTCAAACTGTAGTACTCCCTCAACAACTCCTCTGCAGTCGGCGAATCAACCTCACCGCGATTCAACGAGACATGATCCTGCAAAGTAATCTTCAAAGGCTGTGCAGTACCGCGATCCGGCCCTCCTCGCTGTCGTAGGTCACCGCAGTCCCACCATCGACATTCCCGAAGCCGGAATCCCTCCGCTGAATCAACCGCCGATTAGCCGACTTATTCACAGAAACAACATCAATCAACATGTCATCCGGCAGAAGACCACTGGACTCCAAGATCTCACCAACCGGACGCCTCCCCTTCTGAGGGATTCCCTGACGGATCACCTGCTTCATCATATCACGCTCCTGCCGCGTAACCCGACCATCCTTCGCAAACACCAACCGCTCAAAATGGAACTCCATCTCGCCCTCCGACTCCTGACGGCGATGAAACGCCGAAACCTTCCGCAACAACTCAACAATAATATCGTGAAAAACCTCATCCGTCAACCGCTCGCCACCATTCGGCTTCGCCCCTGTCGCAATATACCTCCCATACGAATCAGTGGTAGCGCTGTACGCAGTAGACGCCGCATCCTTCTCAGGTCGACGCGAGACATCATGATACGCATAACAAGTACCTCCCGGCGTCACACCAGAAATATGAGAGTCAGCAGGCTCATCAAGTATCCAAACCGCCGACCCAACATCACCAAGCTTGACATACGTCTGAGACGCAATGTTCACCCCGGTAAAATAACCGCTGCTGCCAGTCAAACCGAAAACATTCTGCCGTTGCACAGCCTGAGCTGATACCGGCTGGTTGCCAAACAACCGCTCAAACAACTTCCCACGAGCCTGAAAATACACCTCCGACTGATACTGATCCGGAAGCACAACAAACACAATCAGATTATCCGAACCATCCAACTCAGGGCGAACCTCGGTAATCCTGTTCGCAAACGCACTCCCGTGAGAACTACCGACCTCAATAACACCATCATCCCCAACCGAACCCTTCCGACTCAACTCACCGAGATTCAACTCATCATAGATACCCTCCAACTCATCAAACCCCTCCCGAAGCCGCCGACTACTCTCAGGAGCCACAACAACATACTCTCCATCAACCGCCCCGCCGTACGGACCGGTCTGCTTCAAGCCTTTGTGAATCCCGGTAACCCGGCGCTTCACACCACCACCCAACTCGACATCAAACCGCTTCTCCCCACCGAAGTCATGCACCTCCTGACCCAACACCTCAGCCGACTTCGCCCTCGTAAACGAAACCTTGCTCCGTGCAAAAGTCATCGACTCAAAATAATCCTGCACAGCACTGACCGCCTCTGAAACCCTTTCTCTCGGCGATTTCTTCAGGCCATCAGGCAAAGACCGGCCCCGAGTGAAACTACCGAACACACAGGACCGCGGATAGCTCAACTCCTTATCAAACGACGGAACATACACATCAACCATTTCCTCAGAACCCTCAACAAAACCAACACCATGCCGATCCTCCCAGTACTGCGGAACAGCCTTCTTCGTTCCACGATGCTCAAAACTCACCTCACACGCCCTCTCACCGGAAAAACCACGGAGCACGCCCTCCCTCCACTTCGGCAGAACCCTGACCTCAACCTCACTATCATCCCCAGAACCACGAATCATCTCACCAGTCAAACTCTCCATCACACGCGTACAAGGATCCAACGCAACAGACGGCGTCCCCCCAATAACATCCGCCTGTACCTCAAACGCCTCCTTGAAATCAGTCGACCCATCCAACAGATCAGACTCAACCACATACTTCCGACCAACACGCTGAAACCCATTATTCGACAGAAAGGTCCGCACACAGTTCTCCCAAGCACCCTGAAGCTCGAACTCGGTGGCAGGTCGAGAGGAACCAAACTCCGGATCCATACCACCGTAAAGCCCAGCAACCATGTTCTCCTGCAGATCCGTCGAATTGACCAACACAACATCGGCATCCCTACCCCTCGAAGCCGCAGTCGCATCAAGATTCTTGTCCGAAAGACCAGACACAATTCCCTGGACAGCACCATACCGCTCTCGACTGTCATCAGGCAAACCACTCAACGAAACAGGAGTGGCAGAAACACCGCTATCGAAACCCTTCACCTGAAACACATTCGTAAAAATCACTGACCAACACCCCCCAACTTCCTCTGGAAACTATCCACATCCAGATTCGACACCACCTCATCCGTGACATGTCGAAGAACCATCCCACAAAGACTCGAATCCAGATCCCGTCCATAGATCGTGACAATCCCACTCTCCTTAAATCCGACATTCTGCCTGAATGGACGGTCCGGAAGCGAAACCTTCACCTTCTGAATAGGCGCATCCTTGTAATCATCCCACATACTGGTATCCCGAAGACCCGACCGGTGCGTGCCCGAAACCCTGTCAGGAAAACCATTCTTCTCAGGATCGAAGTCCGCCTTCTCAACAGTCTCCGCCTGCCTGATAACCTTCCGAAGAGTCTCCTCCCCAAAACTCACAGTCTCGTACCTAATCTCGTTCCTGAGAAGATCGTTCAGCAAATCACCGAGCTCCCGTTTCACACCCGAACTGCAGTAAGCATCAATCGCCACATACCCATTTCCAAGAAACACCACCGGCACCTTCTCAGTAACAATATTCACCTGCTCGGACCCATCCAAAGCCTCGCTGGTGCTCTCGACCTCAAAACCGTATTCAAAAGCAGCGACACCACGACCAAACGACTCCATCGTCCACGGAAGCGGACCACTCCTCAACGGAGCATCACACTCCCGAGGATCCGGCTGGTCAAGCGGCGACTCAGCCTCAACTCGCTCCTCAAGCGTTTCTGTGTCAACACCGCTGTCGTCCTGTAATGGAATAATTCTGTAACTAGCCATGAATCTCACCTTGCTGTACAACTCTGCCCTGCACAACCGGCTTCACCGGCTCCCTGATACTGTAGAAAGCCCTCCGTCCAGACCGCTCCGACTCCACAATCCCCGCATCTCTGAGCTCCCGAAGATGATATGACACCGTCGACTTGTCCCTGTTCAACAGATCCACCAACTTCGACGGCTGCATCCCGCGCTCATCCGTATCCAACAACATCCGAGTAAGAACAGTCAGCCGGGACTCCGGAATACTGTAAACCTCTTCCTCTATCCCCTCAAGACCCAGCTTCTCTGCCGCCGCCACGACCGCATCACCGTCAACCGCCTTCCCGGATCGAAAAGCCTCCTCCAACGACCGGTACACAACAGCCACCGCAATCCTCGGAACTCCATGACTCCAACCCACGACCTCCTCAACATAATCCCTGTCCGGCACAACCTGACCGCCAGACAAAGCCGAGAACACAGCATTCACCGCCGCCGACATATCATCCTCGCTGAACTCCTCCAAGTGAATCTCATCTGTAACCGGAAGCACAGCCTCCACATCGTTGCAGTGGTGATGCCACCACTCCGGAGACCACGCAGACAGAACCAGCACATCACCCGCCGCATCACCTATCGATTCCAACGAACGAACCACATCTCGATCCTGCCTACAATTATCAACCAAAACAACTGTTTGATCGTTCTCATACAGCCTATCCTCCAAAGACCTCAGCCTGAACCGGTTATCCTCCGTCTCCTCATCAAGCGTACCCGCATCCACGAACTCCACAGGGATATCAACCGGGAGCTCGCCCACAGCGTGCTGAACAGTATGCAGGAACAGTGTCTTCCCGATACCGCTCACCCCCACCACAGGAAGATGCCGGCAGCCACCTTTCCTAGAGAAGAAACCAATGTACTCCGCAGCAGACTCAAGCTGTCTATCATGATTAGCGGACAAATCCGGGTTATCCCGGAAATACTCCGCCACCCAGTCCTCATCAGTAACCCGCTCAGGTCTGAAACCCCTCTCCTGAAGCCACTCACGATAATCATTGACCTCGCCCTGTTCACCGCGCTCAAACGCCTGTCTGAACCGGTCCAGCCTATCAGAACCATCACTCATCCAAACAACCACCAGCTCATCAAACTATTATTCACACACAAAACTGATAAAACCTTTCAAATATATCGAATATCAAGGGCACAAAACACGAAACCCCCTGCCCACAAACACAATGACCGAAAACCCAAACACAATCTTCGACTCCAAAGTACAGTTCAACCAAACCAACGAACAAGCCGAACTCGAACTCGCCACACTCAAAACCAGAAACAACTTCGAGACCTACTTCACCGACGACATCACCCACATACAAGCCATCACATACTCCGACTCACCAGAAACCCTCCTCCACATACTCGACAACACCGGAACCAACGACCTCAAACTCGAAGTCGTCATCGGCGACAACACAATAGACTACCGCAAAAAACTCCGCGGCAAAAACCAACTCGCAACCCGACTCGAAAAACTACAACGCCAAAACCAACTCAAAATATTCCTCACCAGCAAAAACAACAACGAAGTCCACACCAAACTCTACATACTACACCACAAAGACGGCACCCGAACCAACATCCTCGGCTCACCCAACCTCAGCGAACAAGGATGGGGCAACTCCCGACAAAAAAACGCAATCGCCACATTCCACACATCAGGAAACCAAGCGCTCGACAAAGTATTCAACAGCTGGTATCGTGAACACCGCGAATACGGCAAACAATTCATGAAAGATCTATCCAAGCAGATAGAAAACACAGACGACAAAACACAACGAGAAGACGTAATCCACGCCTGGATAGACGGCCGCAACACCTCACAAACAGAAGAAGCAGAATTCGAACAGAACATCACCGACCAACTACAAGACCTCAACGTAGACAAACTCAACATCGTTGGCGAATGGGAAGACCCCGACACCACCGTCGCCATCACAGACGGAAACCTCAGCCCCGATCTCACCATCAACCAATCCCTCGACGGATTCGATAACTACATCACCGACCTACGCGAGGAAACACGAAGCATCGACGCCTCCATCAACGGCACAACCCTACGAGCATCACCAGGAGCAATCAGCGAACACTCCAAAGCCAAGTTCGGCGCACCCAAAATGTGGTTCGACTCCAAAGACAACCTCATTCTACAGACACCCGAAGACATCCAACTCGACCTAACCCGCAAACCACCCAACAAACCAGAACCCATCAACAAAGCCCTCCAACACCTAGAAGAATACTTCCAAACAGCCGACAGGTTCGGAACCTCAGACTACAAAGAATCTGTCAAAGCCCAAATGTGGGAAGCACTAATCTGGTTCTTCTGGGCTCCATTCATCAACAAATACGCCGCCGTATACAGAGAACAAGGCATCGACCTCGACAAATACCTGCCCAGCCTCTACATATACGGCGAACCCGACAGCGGCAAAGGAACCCTCGCACGCTACGCATTCCACCTCCTCTCCGACGGACACATAACAGAACCCGAAGACGGCGACACCCTGACCACAACCCGTCTCCGCAACGTCAGAAACGTCGACTCCAACTTCCCAGTCGTCTTCGACGACATCGACCCCAACGACCTCGATACCGAAGCCTTCCTCAACTTCAGACAAAAACACTGGACCCAAGAGATCAACATCCCCGCCCTCGCCTTCATCAGCAACGACACCCTCCCCAGAAAACGAATCCAACGCCGAACAAAAGTCCTCAACCTCGACATACAGTTCGAAGACACACACCACGCAGCCAAATACATCCACGACCTAACCGAACGCTCC
>ERZ1034543.496-NODE-496-length-9941-cov-5.067368_pt1 | contig 9941 bp, 8 predicted proteins | sample MGYA00520654_ERZ1034543 | MGnify/ENA primary metagenome ERZ1034543 (study PRJEB33760, sample SAMEA4777712) | hypersaline lake metagenome | biome: hypersaline environment; feature: brines | place: Spain | collected 2012-08 | depth 0 m ... | reverse complement strand
CGGGCTTCAGGAGGATGGAGCCCACGAAGTTTACCACTCCGTCGAGGCGGCCGTACGTGTCGGTGGCGTGGGACACCGCGTCCTGCACCTGGCTGAACTCGGTGGCGTCGAGGGGCATCGCGTCGCCGCCCGTGGCGGCGGCCAGGTCGTCGACCTCGCGTTCGGTACGGGCCCCGAGGACGAGCTGTGCGCCGTCGTCGGCGAGCCGATGGGCGACGGCGGAGCCGATGCCGCCGGTGGCGCCGAGAAGGACGTAGACAGGAGAGTCGTGATCAGATGCCATAGGAGGACGGAAAGATGAGTCGTAGGAATCGAACACGCCTCATAATCGGGCGCCCGGACTGTGGTTCAGTGCGGTGGCTGCATATTCGCGAATCGTTACGGCCCCGGGAGGCCCGTTCGGCACAGCTAGGGAGTCTCGTCTGGAGACGGGGGCGGGGCGAGCACCCGGTCAATCACGTGAATGACGCCGTTGGCGGCTTCAATATTGCGGTCGACCACCCGGGCCTCCCCGAGGCGAGGGGCGTCCGCCGTGGAGCGAAGCGTCAGCGTGTCGCCGCTTTCCATGATCAACTGCGTATCGGCCGAGACGTCGGCGGGCACGCGGCCGGTCACGAGATGGTGCGCCAGGACCACGCGCAGGCGGTCGGTGTCGTCCGCCAGAAGACGCTCCACCGTGCCCGGGGGCAGGGCGTCGAAGGCGTTGTTGGGGGGCGCAAAGAGGGTGAGCGGGCCGTCGTTGTCGAGGCGAGCGGCGAGCGTCGTTGAGTCGAGTGCGGCTCGCAGCGTAGAGAAGCGGTTGTCGGTGGCCAGCATTCGGGAAATCGTCATGCTGTCCGGGATCGATGAGCGCACGTCGGGGGAAGCATCGTCGGGGCGGTCGGGGGCGTCGGGGCCGCAGGCCCCCAGTCCTAGGACCGCGCCCAGCAGCAGGGCGCCGAGAAGAAGCGTGCGGGCTGGGGCGATGGGCGGGGCGGTCATGGGCGTACGTGCGGGGGCGAGGGAGGGCGACGAAGGGGGACAGCGTGGCCGTGCTCCCGGACGGCGTCAGCCCGGGAGCCGCGGCAGAATTTTGTCTTCCAAGACCTGAACGGGCCGGGCCGCGTACGCGCGACTGCGCAGCCGGCGCCAGTGGTCTAGTGGGGAGGGGCGGGTCCGGCGTACGTCCAGGCACCATTCCACCACGCGGTGAAACGTAGCCGCCGGCGAGAACCAGTGCTCCCATGCCTGCCGTGCCGCCCGTCCCATCGAGGGAGCACGGTCCTCGTGGGCCTCCAGCACTGCGGGAAGGCGAGAGAGGGCCGATTCTGGGAGTCGCACACTAAAATCCGGCCAGTGGGGGCCGGGAGGGGGCACCCATTGGTCGGAAAGAATGACCGGCGCGCGGCCCATGAGCATCGTTTCGTAGATGCGGAGGGACGACGGGCCCATTCCCCGCGGGCAGAGCACGAATTTGCTCTCTGCGGTAAGGGCCGCGTAGCGTTGCATGTACTGCTGCACCTCGCGGTCCATTCCGCGCATCTTCATCATGGGGGTCATGCCGGTGTCGGTGGTGTCGTGCACCACGCCTCGGGGGTGCCGGCGGTCTGCGAGGCGGCGCCGGACCGGGGCGGTGCCGATCGTGCCCCGAAACGAGTAGAGGAGGCCGTCGTCGGGAACCGGGCCCTTGTCCCGAAACGCCTGGTTTTCCTGCACCTCGGGGTAGTGGCTGGGCCGGAGGCGGCTCCGGTCGTACCATTTCCGCGGCACGGACGCGTACACGCCCGGCAGGTACGGGATCCCTTTGTAGCGCGGGTTGACGACGTAGCACCGAGAGCGGTACTGGCGCAGAAGCGGGTGCGCGCGCACTCGGTCAAGACGGTCGCCGGCCGCATCCTCACGCTCCACGAACAGCAGCAGATCGGCGTCGGACGGGCGCTCCACCACGTCGTGAACGCCGAAACGGTCTCGCTCGGCACTAGCGCGAAGGTACCGGAGCTCCAGCCGCCCGTGCTCGTCGTCGGGGGCCGTGGCAGAGGTCAAGAACACGGTGGCCATGGCGAGGCGGGGGGCGTCGGGGGAACACGGATTTACTGTGCGGCGCGCTGGAGGTGCCGGCGCCAGGCCCCCGCCCACACTCGCGCCTGAACAATGCGGTGCCGGAGGGAGGACAAGAGGGGGCCCACGTAGCCCACCCGCCGAGTCATGCCCTCTTTCAAAACGGTTGTGCACGGGGGGCATTTCCCGCAGGGGAGGCCGAGCACGGGATCGTAGCAGAACCACGTCTGCTCAAGAATGGAGCGCACGCCCATCCGTTCGGCCTCGTCCCGCATTTCCGGCTTCGACAGGTCCAGGAGGGGAAAGGCAAATCGCTGAAACAGCGCGGCGGGGCCCTCCGTGCCGTCGGCCAGAACGGTCACCGTGCCGCCCGGCGTCCGTCGTGTCTCGAAGTGAGGCGCCAGCTGGGCCCGGAAGCTACTTGCGCGAGCGCCAACCTCCAGCCGCGCAATCCCCTGCTGCTCCGCATAGCTGGCCAGGTTGGGGTACTGGTAGCCGACCGGGGCCGACTCGCGGAGGGCGTTCCACTGCCGCCGGTGGTGCGGCTCAATGGCGAGCGCCCCGAAGCTTCCCCCGTAGCGGGTGGGCAGCAGCCGCTCCGCAGCGCGGGGCAGCTGCGTGCCGATTGCGTCCCGCAGGGTGCGCATCGTGTCAATCTCGCGCGGGGTCGACGGGCGCTTTTCGTCCAGGAGATAGATGGGTTGAACGCAGGCGTGAGTTTCCACCAGCAGCTGGAGCAGCCGAAAGGTGGAGTCCCAGCCGCCTGTCCAGAGCAGGTGCACAACGTTGGCGGAGGAGGCAGACATGGAGAAGGGGGGCTGTGCCGGAAAAAAGAAGCAGGCGAAAGAAGGGCGAAGGGGGCGCTCCGGGGCCCGCCCCCCAACGCTCTTCAGGCCTCGTCGAAGAGGGCCAGGAAGCGGTCGGCAAATTCGTCGTCAACGGCCTGGTGAATGGAGCCGCCGTATTCGCTGTTGCCCTCCAGCAGGGTGGGGCCGTTGGGCGTGATGGCCACGTCCCAGCCGACGGTGCGCAGGCCCGGAAGGTCGGCGTGGCACCGGCGGGCCAGTGCCAGCGCCTCTGGAAAGTGTGGGATTGGGTAGCCGTCCAGGGAGACCCCGGTGTCGGGGTGGCGGGCCACCGTTGTCCGCGGACCATGTTTGAACACCCCCGGGGTGCGCGTGGCGCCGCTGTCCGCATCAACGTACGCAGCGAGCCCCCCGCGCGACCAGTTGTCGGTGGACGAGCCGCCCGCCCCGACCCGCAACGCGGCGGAGAGCAGCTCTACGGCCCCGTTGCGCTGCGCGGTCACGAGGCGCAGGGTGTTGACCGAGCGTGGGTGCAGGGCGGCAAGCGCTGTGTGCTGCTCGATGCGCCGCTGCAGCACGTAGCGCTCGGCAAGCCGGTCCCGCAAAGACGCCACGGACGCCGAAACGCCGTCCACAAACAGAGAGCCCTGGTCCGTACGGAGACGGAACACCCCCCGGCCCTGCACTCCTCGCACGGGCTTGGCCACCGCATCCAGGTCGCGCTCCAGAAGGGCGTCCAGCGGCCTGCGTGTGCGGCGGGGCGTGAGCCACTCCAGGGTGGAGCCGTCGATTCGTGCGAGGAGTTCAGGGGTTGCGTGCCCGAGCGAGCGGGCCAGCTGCGCAAACACAAACTTGTCGCGCAGCAGGCCCGTGTAGGCGTCTTCGTTGCCCCGGTCTCGAATTCGGGCAAAGTCGGGGTGGGGCAGGCAGTCGCTGAGGGAAGCCCCGCGACGGTCTAGGCCATACAGAAAGTAATGGTTGTTTAACTGCCGGTGTCGCCAGCGCCACCACATGTTTTCGAGCAGGATGCGCGCCTTGCTTTTGCGCTTGGCCGTGGGGTAGTACGTCCGCACCTCGTCGACCAGCCGCGGCACCTCCATTAGGTCCCGAAACATGTGAAGCGCACGTCCCCGGGCATCGAGAAGGGGATCGGGAATGAACTGCTTAACCAGGGCCTTGGCGCGAGACGAAGGCATGGGCGAGAGGGGCACATCAGCGGTTGGCGGAGCAGCGGGTGGGAGGGCAGGTGCGCATCCACGCGTCGTAGACTCGAGCGTAGCGGCGGAGCCGAATCTCGGGGACCAGAAGCGGATGGGCACTCCAACTGCAATTCCCCTCCAGAAGGGTGAGCCCATCTGGAGTAAGGGCGATGTCCCAGGCGATGGTGACGATGTCGAAGGCATCGTGAGCCCGGCAGCCCAGGTCGACGACGTTGGACCAGTGCGGGAGAGCCGTCCCCGGAAGGGGGTGCTCCGTGTCAGGATGAAGCTCGTGGGTGAAGCGACCGTTCACCGGTTTGATGGAGACGGCCGGGCCCAACAGGCCGGACTGTAGGTCGATTTGGGAGGCGATGCCGCCCGCGGAGGTATTGTCCACAATGGCGTTTCCGGTGGGCATGCGGAGCTTGGCCCCAAATGGAAGAATGGACCCCCCTGGCAGACGCCCGGTCATGAGGCGGACGGTGGCCAGGCTTCCACTCGTAAAGGGCCGCCACGAAGAGGCGTTGCGGAGCGCGCGTTGCAGAAGAAGAGGCTCCCCCTCCGAACGCCGTTTGAGCCGGTTCATGAGTCCGGCGGCGTCGTAGGTCGTGTCCGCGTTCGTCCAGCACCCCTGTCCGGCGTACACGTATTTCGCGGCGCCGCGGCCCTGCTTGCCGTCTCTCGGCTTTGCGAAGAGATCCGCCGGAGGGAGGTCCGCGGGAGAAGCGCACGGGCCGCACGCGGTGCCGTCGTCGAAGGACGCGAGCACCGAGGGCGTGGGCAAGTTGTGCTGCGCGCATCGCGCAGAGAACTGGCGTTTGTCGTCCAGGGCCGCCCGTTCGTTCGGGGACGCTCCAGTTCGGAGGTTGAGCACGCGAATCATGCGCCCGTGCGACGTCCACGAATCGTACGGAAGGGTGTCCACTCGGGCCCAGCGCTCCGGCCGGTACACCCGGTAGGTGTAGTAGGAAAGGGGAGAGGTGTCGTATCGGAGGGCGAAATAGCATTGCTGCACAAACTGGCGGGACTGGGAGACCCCGTGCGCGTCCGCCACGTGGCGTCCGTGCTGCTGCACGGCCCGGCGCGCGTCCCGAACGACTGTGGGCACGCGCCGCAGCCACTGGCGCATCCACCACAGCTTCGTGCGCCAGGAGGCGCGCTCCCACTGCTCCCGGCGAAGCTGCCTGCGCCACTCGTGGAGCGGGCGGTGCAGGGGAGGCAGGTCGGCGTCCTGACCGGTCGCCGTTGGGGCCGAGGGAGGTGTGTCGTTCTGCATGGCCGGAGGGGCAGGGAGGAGGAGAACTTGTCGGGGGCAACCGAGGCGGGCGGATCGGGCGGGACGGGGGGCGCTCGGGCGCACCCTAGCCCGGGTGGGAGCGCCTGAGGGGAGGCATCCAGGCCCGAACAACGGCGGGAACGCGCGTTGCGGAAAGGGGGGTGCCGTGCGGAATTTCGAGGGACGTTCGCCCGTGGAAGGGATTGGCTTCCACCACGCGCGCCCCCCGACGCGTCTGTGCAACGTCGAGGCCCAAGAGCGGAATGCGGAGGTGCTCGTGCAGGCGACGGGCACAGGCGCGGAGACGGGACCATCCGGGCAGGGCGGCGCCCACGATGCGGGCCTCCGTGTCGGGGTGGTGCTCGAACGAGTGGCCGGTGGGCAGGGGATACTTGCTGACGGCCGGGCCCAACCGCCCGGTGTCGAGGTCGATGGCGGCCGCCAGGTTGCCGCGCGAGAAGTTGTCGAGGCGGGCATCGCCCACCGGCATCCGAAGGCTTGCGCGCAGGCACTCCACCTGCTCGTCCGGAAACCGGCCCGTGAGCAGGCGTGCGGTTGCCAGTCCCCCGTTCGTGAAGGGCTGCCAGGACGAGGCATTCCGAACGAGCGGCTGTACGACGGTGGCCGCGCCCGACTGTTTGGAGGCCTGGGCCAGGGTCCGCGTGAGCGCGTTCCACCGCCAGAGGGTGCCGTCCTCGTCCACGTGCGCCCCGTTCGCGGGCGCGGCCTCGTCGAACCGGAGGATCCGCACGGCGGCGCCCCCGCTCGCTGTTGCCGGCTTGACAACCAGGGCGTGGCGGGGAGGGCCGTTGGCCGCAGGGCGGGCCAGCCCGGTGTATTCTCCCTCTGCCGCGCACCCAAGCACTGGGATGGTCGGGATCTCGTGCGCGGTACAGAACCGGTAGAATGCGGTTTTGTCGGTACACGCGGAGAGGTGATCCGGGGCCGCCCGCCGTTCGTTAAGCCAGCCCTGAAGGAGCGTAATGTCGCTGTAGCGGCCGATGGTGGACCAGTCGGCCTCCCAGTACCGGTATGCAAACCAGTGGTCCGGAGGGAGGCCGTACGCCCAGGCGATGGCGAGCTGGCCGTACAGGTCGACGGCCATGTCGCGGAGTCCGTAGGGACTTGTGACGCGAGGGCCGTAGGTCCGGCAGTGTTCCACGCACGTCTTCAGCATGCGGAGGCACGCGCCCGGGCGACGGGCCGCGGACAAAAGCTTCCGGGCGACCGGTTTTGTCTTCCACCAGTGCGGGTCGATGCACTGGCTTGCGCGGTCGATGCTCATGGCGCTATCCGGAGAGAAAGTTGCGGTGAAAGGCCGACAGCATCCGGTCGAGCACGGCGTGGTAGTCGCGGTCGGACAACTCTTCGCGCGGGCCGATGGGGGTGTCGTTGGCGTCGACGATGTATATGCGGCCGTCCTGGCGGTCGCGCAGCACGTCCAGTTCGCCGTAGTCCAGGCCCAGCCGGGCGGAAAAGCGCAGGATGCTCTGGATCTCGCGGCGCGAAAACACCGTGTCGGGGGCTGCAGCGTGAGCGTGCGCGACGGGGCCCGGCATTTCGTCGCCGTCCTGTCTCCAGTACTTGCACACCACCACGGGCAGGTCGCCTCCCACGACCGCCGTTCTGTAGTCGAGGCGCATTCCGTCCCGCACGCGGTTGTCGATCCGCTTCTGGTAGACCTTGTCCGCGTGCCGGGTGCTGAGGGGGCACGACACGACGCGGCCGTCGTGCGTGGCGTTGCGAATCGACTTTTCGACGGCGGCCCCCTGGTAGGTCGTGGGGTTTACCGACAGCGCATAGCCGAACACCTCCGCAAACAGGCGTTGCACCGTCGTCTTGCTGATGTCCGTACAGCGGGCGTTGACGACAGCCGCGTCTACGAGCGCGTGGGTGGACGGCGAAGAAGCGGGCGGCGAGGAAAAGGTCCGGTCGGCAAAGAACACGCCGAGGTCGTGGGGAACCTGCGGGTCGGTAGTTGCCTCGATGCCCCCGTAGGCGCAGAGCTTGCGGATGAGGTAGGCCTCGTGGGGGGCATCGGGGAAAAACAGCACTGTAGGCCCGCCAGCGACGGAGGCCAGCGCCGGGGAGAGGCTTTCCCAGTGTCCGCGGCGCAAGTAGGTCCGGTTGGCCCAGTAGGTGCGCTTTGCTTCACGAAGGCGAGAGAGGGACAGCATAAGGCCGGGTGGCTCCCAAAACCTAAACCTAGAACCTAAACAATGTGACGAAAAAGCGGTGCGGGGCTACTGCTCCGAGGGCGCGGGGGCCTCGGCGGGCGCGCCGTTGCTCCGCGTGTACTGCGCGCGGTGGTACTCCCAAAGCCGGCCGCGCCGAGCAAGAAGCTCGTCGTAGTTCCCGCGCTCCACAATTTCCCCGTCCTCCAGCACGACGACCGTATCGGCGTGCTCGATGGTGGAGAGCCGGTGGGCAATGGCCACGACCGTCCGAGTTTCCATGAGGCGCTCCAGGGCGTCCTGCACCAACTGCTCGGTGACGCTGTCGAGGGCACTGGTGGCCTCATCGAGAATAAGCAGTTCGGGGTCGCGGAGCAGGGCCTGCGCGATGGCCACGCGCTGCCGCTGCCCGCCGGAGAGACGGGCGCCCCGCTCGCCCAGCCGGGTGTCGAATCCCTGCTCCAGATTTTCGATAAAGGCCCGGGCATTGGCCTGCTCGGCCGCCCAGCGCAGCGTCGCCTCGGGCACCTCATCGAGGCCGTAGGCAAGGTTGTAGCGCACCGTGTTGTTAAAGAGAAACGTGTCCTGGCTCACAACGGCGACCGTGTCGCGCAGCGATTCGAGTGTGTACGTGCGCAGGTCGCGTCCATCGAGCACGATGCGGCCATCGGTCGGGTCGTAAAGGCGCGCAATAACGTCGGCCAGCGTGCTCTTGCCGGCCCCCGTGGCCCCCACGAACGCCACCGTCTCCCCGCGGTCGATGGTCAGGCTTACGTTTTTGAGCACCGGCTCCCCGGGCCGGTACGCGAACGATACGTTTTGGAGCTCGATGCGGCGGTCGAACGAGTCGAGATCGCGCGAGCCGTCCGGCAGGTGGGGCTTGTCGTCGTCCGACAGAAACGCCGCGACGTTTTCGAGCGAGCCCTGGTAGTAGGCCCACTGGCCGCGCAGGTCGTTCACGTTCTGAAGCAGTGGGAAGAGCCGAAACAGGGCGAAGAGGAAGGTCAGCAGCACCGCTGCGCTCATCAGGCCCGGCAGCACGAAGAACCGCATGGCGGCCACGACGATGCCGATGAGCGTGAAGGAGGAGACGAAGTTCGTGAGGGGCCCGATGAGCGATTTCACCGTCGTTAGGTCGATGTTGAGCCGGCGCACCTGCTCTGTGGCGCTGCGGAAGCGGGCGGCCTCCTTGTCTTTCGTCCCGGAGAGGATGACGGTGCGAATGCCGTTGATGAGCTCGGTGGCCAGGGCCGTGACGCGCGCATTGGCCTTGGGGATCTCGCGCCCGTACTGCTCGAGGTAGTCGATGAACCAGTTCATCATCAGGTACAGCCCGCCGCTCAGGGCGAGCGCGATCAGGGCCAGGGGCCAGGACAGCGCGAACAGGGCCAGTCCGTAGATTGCAGCCATCGACCCCTGTACCAGCATCGAGTGGCCGGTGCCAAACAGGTGGGCCACCCGGCTGATTTCGGTGGTGAGGGTGTTGAGGAGGTCCCCAGACTTTACTTTCGAGAAGAAGCGCAGCGAGACGGCTTGCACCTGGGCGATGATTGTGCGGCGCAGAGAGGCCACCACGTTCTGCGTCAGAACAGTGCTCGTGACGCTCGACAGGTAGTTTAGGACGCAACGCACGGCAATGCTCGCCAGGATTAGCCCGGAGACCCCGTAGAGCCGCGTGGTGGGGGCGGCGTCGGCCAGCAGTACGTACCGGTCGATCCAGGAGACGCCCACCCGGAAGGGGGCGGCGTTGGGGGAGGTGAGGCTTTCAATAAAGGGGATGAGCAGCCCGAGCCCGACCCCCTCGAAAAGGGCGCCAAGAAATGCAAACAGCACCGTCAGCACGAACGAAGTTCGGCTGCGCCAGAGATGGCGGAGGAGCAGGCGATGGCCGGGGGCGTGAATGTACGACGCAAGTGCGCGTCCAATCCGCCGGATCATGAACGGAAGCACGGATCTGGGGCGTGGGCGAAGTGCTAAGGCACCAGTGCCGCCGAGAGAGGCGGGCGGCGGGGCGTGCCGGCGGGAGGGCATCGCCGGGCGGCCCTCCCTGGGCCGACACAGCGCCGCTGTAAAGTAGAAGTCAGCACCCCAATTTTGGGGAGGAAAGGCTTCCGCACGCAAGTCTTCGGAGCATTCTGGACAGGGGATCCGGTGGAGGCGTGCGTGCGCTTCGGTAGGACCCGCTTCGCAGAAGAGGGGAAGACCCAAAGTTGGGGAGCCCCACCCTCCGTTCCCCTCCGACTGCGACCGCCACGTGCTCGTACCCGTCTTCCGACAAACAAAAAAATGCCCAACCGGACCGGCCGGTTGGGCGCAAAAGCTCCCCGGGCTGGATTCGAACCAGCAGCCCTGCGGTTAACAGCCGCATGCTCTACCGTTGAGCTACCGAGGAATCAAAATGTATGGGAGAAGGCCCTCCATTCCAGGTTACAATGCCAGAAAACGGCAC
>ERZ1034543.494-NODE-494-length-9984-cov-6.408702_pt1 | contig 9984 bp, 10 predicted proteins | sample MGYA00520654_ERZ1034543 | MGnify/ENA primary metagenome ERZ1034543 (study PRJEB33760, sample SAMEA4777712) | hypersaline lake metagenome | biome: hypersaline environment; feature: brines | place: Spain | collected 2012-08 | depth 0 m ... | reverse complement strand
CGAATTCCGGCGTTGAAGAGATCGGTTTCCAGGTAAACCTGCCCGTCGGTAATGGAAATCACGTTCGTCGGGATGTAGGCCGACACGTCGCCAGCCTGCGTCTCGATGACCGGCAGGGCCGTGAGCGACCCTCCCCCCTCTACCTGATCCTGCAGGGCATCCGGCAGGTCGTTCATCTGGCCGGCCACCTTCTGGTCGTCGATGATCTTGGCCGCCCGCTCCAGCAACCGGCTGTGGAGGTAAAAAATGTCGCCCGGGTATGCCTCGCGGCCCGGCGGGCGGCGGAGAAGGAGCGAGAGCTCCCGGTAGGCCACGGCCTGTTTCGAGAGGTCGTCGAAGCACACGAGCGAGTCGCGCCCCGTGTCGCGGAAGTACTCGCCGATGCAGGCCCCGGCAAACGGTGCGATGTACTGCAGGGGTGTGGGCATCGACGCCGAGGCGTTGATAATCACCGTGTGCTCCATGGCCCCGTTGCGCTCCAGGTCGCGCTGCACCTGCGCCACGGTCGAGTCTTTCTGGCCCACCGCCACGTACACGCAGTAGACCGGATCGCCCGCGTCGCTTTGTTCCTCATGGGTCTTCTTCTGGTTGATGATCGTATCGACCAGCACCGCGGTTTTTCCGGTCTGCCGGTCGCCAATCACAAGCTCTCGCTGCCCTCGGCCGATCGGAATCATCGAGTCGACGGCCTTGATCCCCGTCTGCAGCGGCTCTTCCACCGGCTGGCGGTAAATCACGCCGGGAGCCTTGCGCTCCAGCGGGAGCACCGTTTTTTCTCCTTCAATCGGGCCCTCGCCGTCGAGCGGACGGCCGAGCGGGTCAATCACGCGGCCGAGCATGTTCTCGTTGACGCCGACCGATGCGATGCGGCCGGTGCGCCGGGCCTCGTCGCCCTCACTTACCGAGTCCACGTCGCCGAACAGAATCACCCCGACACTGTCCTCCTCAAGGTTCAGGACCATGCCTTCCACGTCCTGCTCCGGGAATTCCACGAGCTCACTGGCCTGCGCGTTGCTCATGCCGTAGAGCGTGGCAATGCCGTCGCCCGCCTGCAGCACGGTCCCGGCCTCGTACTCTTCCGCCTCGGTGTCAAAATCACCGAGTTCGCGACGGAGGATGTCTGTAACTTCGTCGGGTCGTATGCTACCGTTAGCCATGGGGTGTCGAACGTTAAGTCATCAAGTCGTTGAATGCAGGGCGCCCAGTGGGGCCCGCCCCGGATCGTCGTCAGTCGGCCGTGCCGTTGGCCTCGGCCGAGAGCGCGGCGTTTCGGAACCGGTCGTGGAGCGCGTTGAGCTGGCTCCGCACGCTTCCGTCAAAAACTCGGTCGCCAATCCGAACCACGAGGCCTCCGATTAGGTCAGGGTCCTCCTCGATGTGCAGGCGCACGTCCTTGCCGGTTCTCTCTTCGAGGGCTTCCAGCAGAACTTCACGGTCCTCGTCGGTCAGGGCCTGGGCCACCGTCACCCTCGCGTCCACAATGCCGCGCTGCTCGTCCCGGAGCGACTGGTACTCGTCGAGAATCTCCTTCGTGAGGGTCTCCCGGTCTTTTTCCACCAGCAGCCGCAAGAACTGCAGAATAAGCGGCGCCACCCGGTCTCGAAGAAGCTCTTGGAGGATCGTGTCCTTCTTCTCCTGCGGGATGACCGGGCTGCCAAAAAACCGTGACAGCTCACGGTTCGACTCGATGCTGTTCCGGAGCATGAGCACATCTTCGTCGATGGCCTCAAGCACCCCGGACGCGTCGGCTTCCTGGTAGAGCGCGGTGGCGTATCGCCGGGTGACCGTGCGCTGACTCATAGGGGTAGGGCGTTGAACCGTTGAACGTTGAGGGGCTGAGGCACACTCGGAATGGGCCCCAGCGGGGCGGCGCACTAGTTGGCCGGGAAGTCTTCGATGGCGTCACGCACGAGTTCGCGGTGGCGATCCCGGTCCAGGTCGTCCTCCACAATTTTCCGGGCTGCCTGAATGGCGAGATCCGCCACCTCGTCGCGAAGCTCTTGGAGCGCCGCCTGTTTTTCCCGCTCAATTTCGGCCTGGGCCTGCTCTTTCATCTGCTGGATTTTGCGCCGGGTCTTGGTTTCTTCTTCCTCTCGCAGCTCTTCGGCCGATTCGCGTGCCTCGCGCAGGATGCGCTGCGCCTTCTGCTCGGCGTTGCGGCGTGCTTTTTTGTTCTCTTCCTGGATTTTTTTCGCCTCGGCGAGGGCCTCTTCGGCCCGCTGAATGGAGCCCTCAATCTCTTCTTCGCGCTCCTGGAGGGAATTGGTAATCGGCCCCCATCCGAACCTATACAGCACGTACAGGAAGATGAGAAACGCGACAGTTTTCCAGAAAATAAGCCCGAGAGAGGGCGTAACAAGGCTCTGGGCAAGCAGGGCAGTCATAGGGCAACGGCAAACCGGACGACGAATGCAACTACGGAGAGGACGGGCCAGGACCCGTCGCAAGAAGCCCAGTGGCTTCTTCTCCTTCGTGAAAAGGTCTTCTGCGGAAGAGACTCGGGAGACGGGCCGCAGCACCGCGGCGTCGAGAGCAGCCTTTCGACCAAAGCGCAGCAGCCGAGCAGCACGGAGGCGGCTCGCTCCTAGCCCCAGGCGAAACGCCGACACCACAGCAGCAGGCCGAGCCTCCGACGCATGACGAACCACGTCTGGCCCTCTGGGGCGTGCACTGCGCCCGCGTCCTCTCGTTCCGTTTCGGCACACTCCCTAGACGAAGAGCACCAGGAGGAGGCAGATAATGAGGGCAAACAGGGCCACACCCTCAATAAGACCGGCAGAGACAATCATCAGGCCTCGAATGTCTCCGGCGGCTTCGGGCTGGCGGGCAGCTCCGTCCATGGAGGAGCTGGCCAGCCGACCAATTCCGATCGCGGCACCAACGGCAGAAATGCCGGCTCCGAGACCGGCAGCGAGGTATGCAAGAGCAGCGGGGTCCATAGTGTTCTTCTCCTAAGTGTGGTATGTACAGTATACGAAGGGTCGCACGGAAGTCGTGCTGTGACGCAGTCTCGTGACGCTCTCCGGCGGGCGCTCCCGGAGCTACGCCGTCGTCGGCTGCACGCGTTGTTCAATCTCGTCCTCCACGGCGTCAAGGCGTTCCGTGGGCCGACCGTTGGGGCCGGAATCAGGCTCTTTCTCTTCTTCGCCGTCGTGATGATGCTCCTCGACGGCCATCCCGATGAAGAGCGCCGACAGAATGGTAAACACGTACGCCTGAATGAAGGCAACGAGCAGCTTGAGCAACAAGATGAAGACGGTGAATCCTATGCTAATGACGGTGGTCGACCAGGCCGCCGCCTCCCCCATGATCACGTTCATCATGAACACCAGCCCAAGAAGGCTGAAAATGATCAGCGACCCGCCCATCATGTTCGCAAACAGACGAATGGCGAGCGCAAGGTGCCGCATCACGAGACCGATGATCTCGATGGGCACCAGAATGATCCGAATGAGAACCGGCGCGTCCGGCGGCCCCGTCAACAGCTCCTTGTAGTAGTCGGACGAACCGTAGAGGAGCACGATGCCGAACGTCATGATGGCCATGACTCCCGTGACCGCGATGTTCGAGGTAGCGGCCCCGGCAAACGGGACGAGGCCCAAGATATTAGCGACGAGGATAAAGAAGAAGGCCGTTAGCAGATAGGGCAAGAACGTGGCCCACTTCCCGTCCGGAATGTTGGGCTTCGCAATCTCGTCGCGGACGAAGACGACCAGCACTTCCATCATATTCTGGAAGACACCCTGGGGGGCTTCGGGGCGGTCGTGCTCTTTTTTGTAGCGCTGTGCCAAAGCAATGAAAATCCCCAGCACAATAAGCATTGCCAGCAGTCCGAAGATGAGGTGCCGCGAAATGGAGAAATCCGCGACGACCTGTCCGCTGGTTCGCACTACCGATCCGTGAAGGTGCTCTTTCGCCGCAATGGCCTCCGCAAGGTCTTCCGAGGCCGTAATCGGCGCGGCGTGCCCCTCCTCATCGCCCCCGTGGACAAGGCCGTACGGCCCGTTTTGCAGAAGGCCCTTCGTGCTCCCGTACGCTTCGAGGGTGAGCGCTCCGTCCGCCGTGCGGACGAGCAGGATGCGCGGAAGCTCCACCTGGGCAAACGGCTTGAAGTTGAGGTAGTAGCCGTCTTCCGCGTGCCCGATGATGGTGTTGTTGACAATGCTCTCGAGGGTCACCTCCTCATCCGCCGCCTCTACGGGCGTGGCGGATAGGGCCAAGCTTACTCCCAGTACGACGAGGGCAACGAGCCGAAGAGGGCGAATTCGACCGATCATAAGGTCTTTGTTTGTGCAGTATCGATCATGTGTACCACGGATCGCAGTTTTTCCCCTCACGCCGTGAGGCGGTCCTGCCGCATCCGTCGAACGATCATCCAAATCTCGAGCGCGATGCTCGTGAAGAGCAGTCCGAGAAGGGTTCCCACGTACGTCGGTACGTGCACGGGGGCGTACAGGAGGGCCAGTACCATCGCCCCAAAAACGATGCTCATTCGCCCCCCGAGCCCGCCCAACTCGATGACCAGGAACGCTTTTCGGCTAGACGCCTGAAGGGCCGCATGGTGCGTCAGCACGCGTGCTGCGACGTGGAGCCCAATCGTTGCAACTCCTCCTCCAACGCCCAGCCACATCCCCGTAGTCATCGTGACGACACCAGTGTTTCGGGGAAACGTTCGCACACGCGGTTCAGGACGTTCATTTCACCCTGCACACGCCCACTTGCCCGCGCTGGCTCTGAACCTACGCATCGGGGCGGTGCAGGACTTATGAAGAGCAGTGAATCGTGCATGAAAGAATTTCGGAGGCGCGAGCCTGAGGGGACGCGCCTCCGCTGCGGCGGCTCCATACGAGACTGGGAAGGACGAGATCAGGAGGGAAATTCTTGCTGAAGCCGCCGGAGTTGAAGACCGGTCCCGACCAGCCCGATCAGCGCCCCGATGAACAACCCCCACGGGGCGGTCTGAAACTGCACATCGACAAACGCTCCGAGAAGAGGTGGAAACGCCGCAGCCCCCGCGAGGCGCCATCCTAGATCGAGGTACGGGGCGATGTCTCGGAGTGCCTTTCGAATCCCCAATCCGTTGCCGGACGAGGATGTATCGGGGGCGGATGTGTCAGATTCGGATGTGCCGGACGACTCAGAGGGCAAAGAGTCGGAGGGCGGGGGGTCAGCATCGTCATTTCTAGGGCTGGCGCGCTCCATGCGCTGCAGGCTCCGTGTGGTGGAGCTTCGGTCTGGTTGGATCGCACCGGGCCTCCCGCTCCGGCCCACCGCCTGGCGGCCCAATGGGCGGCCTACGCCCCTGCGACCTCCTCCGAGCGGTCCGCGTCACCTGCTTTTTGTTCTTCCGAGCGCACCTTCCCGTTCCGCCGCCCTCCTTCGCTGGACGCGCCCATGCTGTCGGGAATGGGCGTGCCCATCTCGCACTCGCCCGTGAACTGCGCTCCCTCCTCCACAACAAGTCGGTCGGTTTCGATCGTCCCGTCAATGCGGGCCGTGCTTTTAAGGACGAGACGCTCCTCCACGTGAATTTCCCCCTGTACCTGACCAGCAATTTCGGCATTGGTGGCGATGATCTCTCCCTCCACGGCCCCTTCTTCGGCGATCATCGTTTTGCCCTCCACCTCCAGCGTGCCGACGATGCGCCCACTGGCACGGACATCGCTCTCTGCGCGGATCGTCCCCTCGAAGACCGTCCCTTCGCCGACGAGATTCACCTGGTCCTGAACGTTTCCTGCCTGGCTTGCCATGGAGGATGATGCGTCGTTCGATTGAGTATTGTTGCCGAAGAGGCCCATAAAATAAAAGAAGGCGGTACGAGTGCAAAGTGCAGACGGTGCCGGCCTCCGCCGGAGCGTGTTCTTCGTCGGGAGGGTGCGTTGGCGGGCGGCCCGCAGGGCGCGGGAAGCGCGTGCGTCACTACCACCCCGCGATGAACGCCTTCGGGCCCTGCGCGAGGCCGTTTCGCCAGAGCTCGAAGTGCAGGTGCGGCCCAGTTGTGATGGCTCCGGTGTTTCCGCTCACAGCGATTGGCTCTTGCACCGCCACCCGGTCTCCGCGGCGCTTCAGTAGGCGATCGTTGTGCTTATAGATGGAAAGATACCCGTCGGCGTGCTGAACTGCAATGGTGTGCCCGCCGTCCTGCGTCCAGTCCGCCCACACGACGTACCCACCGCCCACCGCCCGGATGTACTCGCCCTCCGACACCGCCACATCGATCCCGTAGTGTCCTGTCTCGGCGCTGTACTCGCGCGTCGGGAATCCGTTCTCGACGGGGGGCGGCAGCGGGAACGACAGGTTCGCCCCCCGCGCCGCGCCGCCGGATGCGGACCGCTCCGTTGCCGCGCCCCCTGAGGGGACGAAGGCCGGCTGCCGGTGTGCATTCGGGGGCTCTTCCCGGGGGCCGTCCGGCGCGGGCTTCTGGGAAACGGGCGCCCGAATTGCTTGCGGGGCCGCCGGGGGAGCGCCTCCGGGCTGGGCCACCGAATCGACACGGCCCGTGATGAGGCTCCGCAGCTGCGTGATGTACTGGCGCTGCGCCGCCAGCGAGTCCTGCAGGGCCCGAAGGCGCATGGTGTTCAGCCGGGCGCTCTGCTCAATCTCTTCCGTGCCGTACCCCGGGATCTGGGTGCGCAGGGGCGTAAACGCCAGCAGACCAGCCACCAGCAGGCCCGCCAGCAGCAAGCTCCCGCTCCACGCCACAAGCAGGCGGGACGGTCGCACCTGGTACCGCCGCGTCTGTCCGACGCCCTCTGCATCCATGACCACCACGGTGTGCTCCTCCCCCGCGTTGCGGGCGAGGTGCGCGAGAAACGACCACATGAGAACACGTTGTTTCGAAGAGTGCGTGGGCGGGAATTGCACGGAGCCGTCAACAGCGCCGGCGCGGGTTCCGGCCGCCAGGGCTCCGTGCTTCGGACGCTCCGCGGCCTTCCCTGCAGAAGGGCCTCTTTTCGAAGAGCCTGTGGGATTTTTCGTCAAAACGAGCGGCACCGCTCTCGGTTTCTGCTCTCGCTGTATCTGTTTTTTGCCTGGGTCCTGGCCTTCAGACTCGCGCAATTTTTTCAGGCCCATGAGGAACCTTGCCGCGGGGCGAGTCTGTTACGGGCGGATAGACCTGATGTCTTGCACCGCTCATCTTTACACCATAACTCCCTTTCCCCCATGCCTCAGCACGAATCTGCGAAGAAGCGGATGCGGCAGAACAAGAAGCGACAGCACCGAAACAAGTCGCAGAAGAGCCGCGTCCGCACCAAAATCAAAAAGCTCCGCGCCCTGGACGACCCGGAGACAGCGCGGGACCTTCTAAACGACGTGAAGGGCGACCTGGACCGGCTTGCCGCAAAGGGAGTCATTCACAAAAACAAGGCGGCAAACAGAAAGAGCAAACTCGAAAAGTACGTGGACGAGCTTGAGTAGCGCGCCGCGGCAAAAACGGTGGGTCCGCAGAGCCGGGCCTCTGCCCGCTGCTCCCTCTCTTTCTCCATAGGCCCCCTCAGCACGGGGGAATTCCTCCCCATTCCTGCCCACGAAATTGCGTGTCCGAATCATGTCCCATATCTTGGGCATGGTTGGCAAACGCTCTTTTCCCCTCGTGGCCTTTGCTTTCTCCAAACACACTCGACCTATGACGAACCCAAAATCCCCCACAGGCATGCGCGCACGCACATCTTTTTGGCTCCCCCTTCTTCTCGTGGTCGGCGGACTCTTCTTGTCCGGCTGTGGAGCCACTGCTCCTGTCGTTCAATCCGTGAGTGGGCCAGACACCCTTGAGACCAACGAGTCCGGCACCTTTGAAGCCTCGATCAACCAGGAGGCCGACCAGCCCGTCACCTACACGTGGAACTTCGGCGACGGGTCTACCGGCTCCGGCCTGCTCACCAATCACAGCTACAGCTCCACAGGACGGTACTCCATCCGCTTTCAGGCAAGCAACGAGGGCGGTTCCGACGCGGACACCATCTCCGTGCGGGTGGTGGAGCCGCCCCAGCCCGCCTCGGTCACGTCCATCAACGCAACCCCGAACCCGGTCGACGAGGGCGAGACCGTGCGCTTTAGCAGCAACGTACAGGGCGACAGCCCCGTCTCGTACAGCTGGAACTTCGGGGATGGGTCGAGCGCGATGAGCCAGTCTCCCACCCACACCTACGAAGAGCCGGGCCAGTACACCGCGCGCCTGCGCGCTTCGAACAATGTCGGCGAGGACACCCGCACGGTAACGGTTCGCGTAAATCGGGTGCTCCCCGAGGTGTGCACCACGATCAGCGAGTTCAACTCGGCGTTCTTCGAGCGCAACTCTAGCACGCTCACCGACGAGGCGCGGAGCAGCCTGCAAGAGAACGCGGACCTTCTCTCGCAGTGCGCCAACCTGACTGTTCAGGTCGAGGGCTTTGCGGCCCCCGGCGAGCGCAACGAGCAGTCGCTGTCGTCGGACCGGGCGGAAGCCGTCGCGTCCTTCTACCGAGACAGTGGCGTTCCCGGCTCCCGCATCATGACCAGCGGTGAGGGCCAGGTTGAAGGCGTCACTACGAAGAAGGGGGGCACCCGCCAGTACCGCCGGGCCGACTCCATCCCGCAGCGTGAGGGCGGCAACATGTAGCCCCTTCCCGGTTGTGCACCGACGTCTCGTGCACCGCCCATTGCGGGCGGGCCTCCAGCCTGGAGGTCCGCCCGTTTTTGTTGTGATGCCTGATTTTGTCCTCTCATTTTGCTCCCTCCTCCTGGCCAGCCGTCTTCTGCGCGGCGGCCATGAAACCCGAAAGGGATTCGGTACTCACCACGAGGAGCCCCCACGAGGAGCCCTTCTGAAAAGACGCGCCCCCGAAGCCGATCCGTCGTCCGTTTCTGCAGCATGACCGTGCTCAGCACCCCATTGCCCGCACTGGCCGCGTGGCCGGACATGATCAGCACGCACAGGGCGATGGTGTTGAACCAATCGCCGAGCGACGACACCACACTGCCCATCCACAGCCGCCGGACGTTGCGGCTGCCCGTTACGAGGACGCGGTCGCCCACTGGTTCCTCAACGCCGACACCGTAGGCGGTGTGCAGTGTAGACATGACGCCGAGGGCCCCTGCACAGCGCCGCCTCGGCCTTGCAAATCGATTTTGGACGAGGCTCGATCGGACGGGGCTCGATCGGACGGGGCTCAATCCTGGACCAGGTCTTCGGGACCGGAGAACTACTGCTCGGGACGCAGAAGGGGGAACAGGATGACGTCGCGGATCGACCCTTGCCCCGTGAGCAGCATGGTGAGGCGGTCGATGCCGATGCCAAGCCCGGCGGCGGGCGGCATGCCGTACTCCAGGGCGCGCAGATAGTCCTCATCAATCAGGTCATCCGCCGCCCCCCCATCCAGCTCGTCGGCCCGCTGGCGCGCCTGCTGCTCGAAGCGCTCGCGCTGGTCCTGCGGGTCGTTGAGCTCGCTGAAGGCGTTGGCAATCTCGCGCCCCGCCACGATGAGCTCGAACCGCTCCACGAGCCCGTCTTTCGTGCGGTGCTTCTTGGCGAGGGGACTCAGCTCGACCGGATAGTCGGTGATGAACGTGGGCTGGATCATTTCGGGCTCCACCGTTTCGCTGAAGACCTCGTCGAGCAGTTCGCCGAGGTCCATGTCCGGATCTACCTCGTCCAGGCCCAGTTCGTCGCTGGCGACCTCGTAGACGCGGTCCGCGTCGGCCTGGTACAGGTCGAAGCCGATCTGCTCCTCGATGGCATCGAAGAACGGGAGGCGCGTCCACGCGCCGGTCATGTCGATCTCGTGGCCCTCGAACGGGATCGTCGGCTCGTCGTGCAGAGCGGTGGTGACGGTGCGGAGCAGGCTCTCCGTCAGGTCCATCATCCACTCGTAGTCCTTGTAGGCCACGTAGCACTCCATCATCGTGAACTCCGGATTGTGGAACCGGCTCAGGCCCTCGTTCCGGAAGTCTTTTCCGATCTCGTAGACCCCTTCGAGGCCGCCCACCAGGAGCCGCTTGAGGTAG
>ERZ1034543.493-NODE-493-length-9986-cov-2.856107_pt1 | contig 9986 bp, 5 predicted proteins | sample MGYA00520654_ERZ1034543 | MGnify/ENA primary metagenome ERZ1034543 (study PRJEB33760, sample SAMEA4777712) | hypersaline lake metagenome | biome: hypersaline environment; feature: brines | place: Spain | collected 2012-08 | depth 0 m ... | reverse complement strand
TCCTGCGAGACCACGGCGCATCCGTACCCGACGGCATCGTGGTTGAAACCGTCGACGACGCTGTGGAGGCGGCCCGAAAGATTCAGAAGGAAACGGGCACCGACCTCTTTATCGTGAAGGCCCAGATTCACGCGGGCGGCCGCGGCAAGGGAGGGGGCGTGAAGCTCGCCCACGGCGTGGACGAGGTCCGCGAGCACGCTGACGCCATCCTCGGGATGAACCTCGTCACGCACCAGACCGGTCCGGAGGGCCAAAAGGTGCGGAAGATCCTCGTCACCGAGGGCGTTGACATCGAGAAGGAGTTCTATCTCGGCGTGACGCTCGACCGGGAGACGAGCATGAACGTCATTATGGCCTCCAGCGAGGGCGGCGTCGACATCGAAACGGTCGCCGACGAGAATCCGGAGGCGATTCAGAAGGTCTGGGTCGACCCCGTCCTCGGGCTCCGTCCGTTCCAGGCACGCCAACTGGCCTTCGCCCTGGGGCTGGAGGGCGAAGCGTTCAAGCAGGGGCTTCGCTTCGTGTCGTCGCTCTACGAGGCCTTCGAGGCGACCGACAGCACGCTCGCCGAGATCAACCCGCTCGTGCTCACCGACGACGGCGAGATCGAAGCCGTGGACGCGAAGATCAACCTGGACGACAACGCGCTCTTTCGCCACGAGGACCTGGAGGCGATGCGCGATCTCGACGAAGAGGACCCGACGGAGGTGGAGGCCGGAGAGCACGGTCTGAGCTACATCAAGCTGGACGGGAACGTGGGCTGCATGGTCAACGGCGCCGGTCTGGCGATGGCGACCATGGACATCATCAAGCTCGCCGGTGGCGAACCGGCCAACTTCCTGGACGTCGGCGGCAGCGCCAGTGCCGAGACGGTCGAAGCCGGGTTCCGCATCATCCTGAAAGACCCGAACGTCGAGGCGATCCTCGTCAACATTTTCGGCGGAATCGTGCGCTGCGACCGCGTGGCGAAGGGGGTCGTTCAGGCGGCGAAGAACGTCGAGATCGACGTCCCCCTCATCGTGCGCCTGCAGGGAACGAATGCCGAAGAGGGGAAACAGCTCCTCGACGAAAGCGACGTCACGATCCGCTCGGCCGTGTTGCTGAAGGAAGCGGCCGACAAAGTAAATGAAGCCGTCGGGAGCTAAAACCCGGAGCGGAAAGCCGAGGCACCGGGCGGGCGGAGGCCCTCGCTCCGTCCCCGGTCTCCCTTCCCCTTTCTCCCTTTCCCCTCCCCCCGTCGTGCCTCCTGGACCCGGTGTCCCCTTGGACCCGGTGCCTACCGCAGGCCGCCCAGGCCGCCGCCGCGGCCCTGCACGGCCCCGCCGAGCGCACCGCCCACCTGGTTGCCAATCCCGCCGAGGCGGCCTTCACCGGAGCGGGGGATATTGAGCCGGAGCAGCTGGGAAAGACGCCCGCTCTTCACCTGCAGGTTGAAGCCGTAGCTCTGGTTGCGGCCGAACGGAACCCAGGTGAAGGCCATCTCCCAACATCCCAGATCGCGGTAGACGTCGATGCGCGTGGTGACGAGCTCCCGGCGGATGAAGTCGTAGCCGGAGCGGACGTCGATCTTCCACTTCGGGGTGATGCGCAGCCCGAACGAGCCGTTCAGCGACGCCGACTGGCTCTCCACCCGGTCGAAGGGCTTGCGAACGCTGTAGTTGAAACGGAAACTGAGCGTCCACGGAATCCGGTAGTCCACATACCCCTGCCGGCGCTGGGAGCCGGCGCCGCGGCCGCGAGACCCGCTGGCCGGCCGTCCGCGCTCCGCAGATCCTCCCGTCGACCGGCCGCGCCCCCGCCCGGGGGTCTCCTCGCCTTCAAAGGAGCCGCTCATGTTGAAGCTGAAGCGCGTAAGCCGCACGGGCAGCCACGGCCGCTCGGCGGCCAGGTACCGGTCGACCCGTCGGAAGGCCCCGGTGGTGTCGCGTTCGAACTGGTAGGGGGAAAAGGTAAAGGTGGACTGGAAGTTGAACCGGTCGTAGCGCGTGCTGGCGTCGGCGCGGATGTCGCTCAGCTTGAATTGATCGGCGACGAAGTTGTAGGAGGAGCTCGCTCCGAAGGTGAGCAGGCGAATGTTGCGGGAGGAGCGCTCGCCCGTCGAGTCGACCGAGACGCGCTTCGTCTCCAGGTCGTTGTCGACCCCGAAGGAGAGCGTGCGCTGTTCGCTGCTCCCCGAAACGGTTCGCCCGTCGACGATGTCGTAGCGCTGGACGCGTCCGTCGGCGGTGCGCACCGGGTTGCCGAGCGAGTCGCGCAGGACGCGCGTTTGGCCCCAGAAGGAGGCGTTGAAGTTGGGCGAGTAGCGAAAGCTGAGGTTCGGACGGATGCGGTGCCGCAGTCCCTCGAACGGCCCCACCGCCAGCGGAAACGTGCCGAACGCCTCCGTGCTCGTGTTGACGCCCACCGAGAAACGCCGCTCCGCAAAAAACCCGGGCGTGACCTCCTCGACCTGCTCGTCGCGGATGCGGTCGATCTCTCCGTCGTCGGTGAAGGTCGTGTCGCGGTTGACCGAGAGGCGGCGCGTGCTGACGTGCCAGGTGGATTCGTAGTTCGCGTTCGGGGTGACGTTCAGGTTGAAGCGGTTGACCCGGAAGCGCGTGTTGACGGGAATCCGGTGCTCGGCCTCGAAGTCGTACAGTTCCTGGTTGCCGGTGGCCAGTTCGTACTTGTCGCGGTCGAAGAGTGCCTCGTACCACTGCACGTCGGCCTCTTCGAGGCGGCGGGCAAGCGTCGAGTCGCCCTGCTGGCGGAGCCGCTCCGGGTCGCGCGGCCGAAAGTTGTAGTTGTTGCGAATGCTCAGGTTGTAGCTGGTGGTGATCTTCTCGTACCACCGTTCGTCGCCGATGCGACTCTCGCGGGCGAAGGGCTGCAGGTCGCCCTGGTTGAACGACAGCTGCGGCAGCGTCAGCCGAACCGTCCCGTTCGTGAGCGTCTGGTCGTGGCTGGCGCTGACGTTGAGGGACTGGCTGCCCCCGGGCCAGCTCTTCCGGTAGGAGATGCTGGAACCGATGCGTTGCTTGACGTTGTCCTCGTAGGACTCGCTGTTGCGCCGGTTGAAGTCGTTGGAGGTTTGCAGGTCGACATCCGCGTCGAACGACGACGTCGGGTTGATCTCCTGCCGGTGCGTCCACCGCAGGTTCCCCTCATACCGCCGCCGAAATCCCGGGTCCTGTTCCTCCCCCGTCTGGAACCGCTCGAAGCGAAGCCGGGCATTGCCCGAGTAGGTGTAGCGCTTGCGGTAGCGGAAGCGGGGTTCGACCCAGAAGGAGCCCCGGGAGTACAGGCCGGCGCGAATCTGCAGGTCGGTGTAGTCGTTAAGCGCAAAATACCAGCCCCAGTCCTTCAGGTACAGCCCGCGCTGGTCGTCCTGGCCGTACTGCGGCGGCAACGGCCCGCTCCGCCGCCCGGAGGTGTTCGGAAGAAAGCCGAACGGCAGCCAGAGGGGCGTCGGGATGTTGAAAAGAAAGAGCTGGATCGGGCCGGTATATACCCACTGGTCCTGCAGCTTCATCTGGGACGAGCGAAGCGAGTAGGAGGGCGTCTCTCCCGGCGGGCAGTCGCACGTCGTGTAGACGCCGTCGCTGACGAAGAAGGTGCTGTCTTCGTACACCTTGACCGTCTCTCCCTCGACGTACCCCTGGCGCTGCCCCGTTCGCGCCGTTTCGACGCGCCCGCGCTTCGTGCGCAGGTTGTACTGCAGCGCCTCTCCGGTGAAGCCGCCCCCGGATCCGCCCCCGCCCGAGCCGCCTCCGCCCGAGCCGCCCCCGGAGCCACCCTGCTGAAAAACAGGGCGCCCCGACGGCCCCTGCTCCGGCCCGCCCGTTGCTTCCATCACCAGCGACCCGAGGTCCAGCGCAATGACGTGCGCCTTCAACGTGGCCTGCTCGTAGCTCGCCTCGGAGTTGCCGTAGAGCGTGGCGCGGTCGCTGGTGTCGGGAGCCGTCCGGATCACGAGGGAGTCGCGCGCAGACATCCGGACGGCATTGGGCGCGGATCCCGCTCCGGGCCCCGACCCCGTGGAGGACGGACGCCCGGCCTCCGGCTCGCGACGAGACCCGGCCCCGCGAGCAGACGCCGTGTCCGGACGCGCCCGCCGCCCGTCCTCCGTCGTGTCGCCGACGGCTGCCGAACCGGAAGCGGTCGTGTCCGGGCGGGTGGTGTCCGGACGGGTGGTGTCCGGTGCGGCGGCGGTGTCTGCCGGGGTGGCACGGCTCGGGGTCTGCGCCGCCGCCCCGGTCCAGGAGCCGGCAGCACTCAGGAGGATCGCAATGGCGAGAGCCGGGGCACGCATGGGGAAACGAGGAATGCAGAGACAACGGGCCGGTCCCTCGGGGCCGCCGAGGCCGCGGAGGATCTCCGGGAGGACCCGCGAGGCCGGGCGCAGAGGGCGCGCCGGGGCGGGGTCGCGCCGGAACGGAAGGGCCGGTTCGGCACCCCCGGCCGATTTCGCCCTTTCCCGGTACAACGCGACGCCGTCCCGAATCCGTATCCGCGTATCCGGAACGCGCCTCCGGGGTGGGGGCCTACCGGCCGACCTGGGCGTCCTCGCCGTCGAAGGCCAGGCGGGCGGCACCGAGGAGTCCGACGTCATTGCCGCGGTCTTCCCGCAGCAGTTGCAGACCGGAGCGGAGGTTCGGAATCGTGAACTCGCGGAGGGCCTCGCGCGCCGGGTCCAGGATGTAGGTCCCGGCCGCCGACACGCCGCCGCCGACGATGATCGTTCGGATGTCGAGCAGGTTGACGGCGGACCCGAGCACGACGCCGAGCTTGTGCCCGGCCCAGGCCAAGACCTCCCGGGCGGGTTCGTCGCCGGCTTCGGCCGCCTCGTAGAGCGTCTTGGGGGAGAGGGCGTCCAGGTCGCCGTCGAGGAGGGTGTGGACGAGCGAGTCGGTCTGCGACCGCAGCCGAAGCCGCGCGTGATGCGACAGAAACCGCTGTCCGACGTAGCCTTCGACGGCCCCACCGATCCCGAAGTTTTCGAAGGGGCCGGCGTGGTTGACGGTCATGTGTCCGATCTCGCCGGCCGCTCCCGTCGCGCCGCGAAAGATGCGGTTCTGGTAGATGATGGCGCCGCCGACGCCGGTGCCGAGCGTCACCATCACGAACGAGTCGAAGGGCCGGCCCGATCCGTAGTAGGCCGACCCGAGGCCGGCGACGTTGGCGTCGTTCTCGACCAGCACGACCGGGTCCTCGCCCTCGTCGTCGGTCTTGTCGTCGGTCCTGTCGGGGATCCCGTCAGCGAGCCGGGAGTGGAGGGCGGTGCGCAGGTTCACCTCCAGCCACCCGGGCAGGTTGGGCGGCTGGCGGATCGTGGTGCGCTCCCAGTTGATCGTCCCCGGCGATCCGATTCCGATAAGATCTCGCACGAGACCCGCCATTCGGTCCACCACGTGGTCGGGGCCCTGGTCGGCTTCGGTGGGGGTGACCCGGCGCTCCACGAGTCCGTCCGCGCGATGAACGAGCGCGGCCTTGAGGTTGGTGCCTCCGAGGTCGATTCCGATGGCGTAGTCAGACATTGCGGTGCCGTGCGGTGGTGAGCGGCGGGGCGGGCGTGTCGGGAGGGAGCCGCCCGCCTCCGTCCCGGATCGGGGGACGAACAGAGGCCGTTCCCCTCGTACCGGCTCGTACCGGCCGGACGGAACCCGCGGTGCGGGAGGCCGGCCCGCCTCTTAGTCCGTCGATCCACCGGTTTCGAGGCGGTAGACGGTTTCGCCGGGCCGCTTCATCCCGTACTGTTCGCGGGCGATTTCTTCGACGTCTTTGTCGGAGAGCGGGCGGTCCAGTTTTCGTTCCAGGCGCCGGATGTCCTCGCGCAACTGCTGATTTTCGCGCGTGAGCCGGTCGAGTTCCTGGTGCCACTGATACCGGCGCAGAAGGCTGTGGCTGTCGAAGAAGGTAATCCAGACGAGCAGCAGGAGTGCGGCCCCTCCTGCCATCCAACGGATCAGCGACGTCGAAGAGGGCGGCAGGGAAACGGTCATGGATCGGCGGGCTGGGTCGGCGAGGCCGCGTGCGGAAGGGCAGGACCCGGGAGACGGCCCCGAAGCGTCATGCGTGGTCAAAAGCAGCGAGGCCGGGGAAGCGGGCACTCGCGCCCAGCTGCTCCTCGATGCGCAGCAGCTGGTTGTACTTGGCGATGCGGTCCGACCGGCTGGCGGATCCGGTCTTGATCTGTCCGGTGGACAGGGCGACGGCGAGGTCGGCAATTGTCGTGTCTTCCGTCTCGCCCGAGCGGTGGCTCATGATGGAGGTGAACCCGTGCCGGTGCGCCCGTTCCACGGCGTCGACCGTTTCGGTGAGGGTGCCGATCTGGTTCGGCTTGATGAGAATCGAGTTGGCGCAGCCCTCGTCGATGCCGCGCTGCAGGCGGGTGGTGTTCGTCACGAAGAGATCGTCGCCGACGAGCTGGACGCGGTCTCCGATCGCCGCGGTGAGGGCCGCCCAGCCGTCCCAATCGTCCTCATCCATCGCGTCTTCGATCGAGAGGATCGGGTAGCGATCTACCCAGTCGCTCCAGTAATCGACCATGTCATCGGCGGAGCGCTTCGTGTCGGGGTCGCTCTTCCAGAATACGTAGTGGCCGTCTTCGACCATCTCGGCCGTTGCCGGATCGAGGGCGATGTAAACGTCTTCGCCGGGTAGGTAGCCGGCGTCTTCAACGGCCTCGAGGATGACCTCGACGGCTTCCTCGTTCGAGGCGAGGTCGGGGGCAAAGCCGCCCTCGTCGCCCACGGCGGTGCTGTAGCCCCGGCTGCGGAGCACGTCCTTCAGGGCGTGAAAGACCTCCGCGCCGGTCTGCAGGGCGTCCGCGAACGTGGGGGCCCCCACGGGGGCAATCATAAACTCCTGCATGTCCACATTGTTATCGGCGTGACGCCCCCCGTTGATGATGTTCATCAGAGGAACGGGGAGCCGTCGCGCATTCGAGCCGCCAACGTAGCGGAAAAGGGGCAGGCCCAGCGTGGCGGCCGCCGCCTTGGCCGCAGCGAGCGACACGCCGAGAACGGCGTTGGCCCCGAGGGAGGACTTGTTGTCGGTCCCGTCCAGCGCCTGCAGTGCACGGTCGAGCGCTACCTGATCCAGCACGCTTTGACCGGAGAGTTCGGACGCAATCGTGTCGTTGACGTTGTCGACCGCGGTAACGACGCCCGCACCGCCGTAGCGCGCGGCGTTCTCATCGCGCAGCTCGACCGCCTCGTACGCCCCGGTCGACGCACCGCTGGGCACGGCGGCGCGGCCCAGGACGTCCTCATCCGTCATCACGTCGACCTCCACCGTTGGACGGCCGCGGCTGTCGAGGATTTCGCGGGCGGTGATGCGTTCGATCGTTGCCATGGACGGAAGCGAGTCGGTGATAGACGAGAGCGGAAGGCGGAGCGTTGCAGAGGCGTAACTACGTCAACGCTGCAGAAAACCACAAATGAGAACGCGACGAACCCCGTCCCCGGAGGCCGGGCGACCGCCGCCGGGCCGGACCCTAAAATCAACAAACCGGCAGACCCGGGCGGACCGGATCTGCCGGTTGAAAGGACGGGGCACGTGGCACCGGAGCCGGCGCAGCACGGGCCCGGCGCTCCATCCGGTGCCGTCCCGGCAACATCCCGGCAACGTCCCGTCGCCGGGTGGGCCGACCTGTGCTGGGCCGACCTGTGCCGGGCGAACCGCCGATGGCTTACGAGGCCTGGCGGACGGTCGTGGTTTCGTTGATCCAGGAGTAGCAGCCGTAGTCGATGGTGAAGGACTGGCCGGCCTCCCAGTCATCCCGGTAGAAGATGTCCTCCTGGTTGGGGAAGTACTTCCGGTAGGTGCTGATCTTGGAGTTGGCCGTGGAGGCCACGGAGGCGTCCACCTGCTTCGCCTTCTGGTACATGTCGACGGCCAGCCAGTACACGGCCTTGTCGTTCCGCGCCATCTTGCTGCCGCCGCACTGGCTGACGGCCTTCGCGTACAGATCGCCGATGGCGATGTAGGCCCGTCCGAAGTCGGACTTGTTGCTCAGTGCCTTCCGGTAGAGGCTTCGCGCCGTCGACAGGTTGCCCATGCGCTGCTGGGCCGTTCCCATGTTGTAGTAGTCCTGCGCCGTGAGGCTGGCGCCGGCCGACTCGGCCTGCTCGTAGGTCGAGAACGCAGCCTCCGGACGGCCGTTGTCAAGGCGCATCTTCGCCACCTGGCGGATGATGTCCGCCGGCGGATCCGTCTTCATCAGCTTCTCCGCAATCTTCGACGCGCGCTGGATGTTGCCCTGCTGGACGAGCGCGTCGAACAGGCTGGACATGACCTCCGCATCCTCGGGGGTTTTCTCCAGCTGCGCCTCCAGGTAGTTGATGCGGGCCTGGGGGTTTCGGCCGAAGATGTTTTGCCGCGCACGGTCGATGATCTTCATTGCCTCCTCGTCGTCCCCCCGCTGGGCTTCCACCTTGTCGGCGAAGGCGAGGATTTTCTCCTGGTCGCCAGCCGCCTGCAGGGCCTTGACGATCTGGTTGATGTAGTACGGGTTGATCTCGGTCGGCCGCAGGTCGAAGGCCTTGCGGTAATGGGCAGCGGGCGTCTTCAGCCCGTCCGGCGTCTCCGAAATCTGGTCGCCGTACTGCTGCAGGAAGCGGCCCTTCTCAATCTCCCAGGCGTACGTCGAGTACTCCAGGCCTGCCTTCTCCATGCGGGCCTCGGCCGTGGTCAGGTGGGTCATGGCCGTATCGAGGTAGGCCGTTTTCTGCGCCGGCTCCGAGGCCGTTTGGGCAAGACCGGCGTAGAGCTCCACGACCCGCTCGAAGTTCCGGTCGTCTCCCTTCGGGAAGCCCGGCGCGTTCTTCAACACCCACTTCAGGTCTTTGCGAGCCGCGCCGAAATTCTCGTTCTTAAAGTTCTCGTAGTACAGGCTGTAGTGCATCGCCTTCTGCTGCTGGCTGACCTCCGCGGTCGTGTTGTTGGACTGCGCCGCCGCCGAGCGAGGGCTGAGCGTCGCGGTGAGGAGACCGGCTGCCAGAAGGCAGAAAAGAAAAGACCCGAGGGTCGTGGTGCGGAATGCAGAGGAGGTCATGGGGGCACTCATCGTTGTATCAGATAATAGACAGCACCAGCATTAGACTGGACGCCGAAGATGGGGTTTCCGTGAAGGAAACCCCTCTCTTCCCAGGCCCTGTCCGAAACGACGTCGGGGGCGTGGTCGGTTCCGATCCCGCTCCGGCTGTCGGGGCCGGCCGCCGGGGGCGGGGGCTATCGCAGTTTGCGCTCCTGGAACCACCGCTCTCCGAAGCTGATGGAGAGGGAGACGCGGTAGAACGTGTCGCGGACGAGGCTGCCCGCGGTCGTTCCCCGCCGGCCCGCCTGTCCGTTCAAATCAATGCGCGTGCCGGCGGCGGGCGTGGGCAGGCTGAGGCCGCCCGTTACGCCCCACACCCGCACGTCTTCGGTCGGGTCGGGTTGCACGTAGGCGTGTTCGAGGTAGCCTCCGAGCCGGTACGCGATGCGCGACAGATACGAAGCCAGGCGGTCGTCTCCGCCCGGCACGACCTCGGCGCCCGTCGACACCCGCCAGCGGTTGTCCAGAGAGGCCTCGCCGCCCACGGGAAACGGCCGCGGCTGCCCCACGCCGTCGAACGAAGACGAGAAGTCGGACCAGCGTCCGTACTCTCCGTCCAGCACGAACGTCCAGCGCTGGTCGAACTGATAGGAGAGCCCGAACCGCGATCGCAGGGGCAGGGTGACGTCGCCGTCTACGTCCGATCGCAGATCGTCGCCATCCACCACGCGGAGGGTGTCGTTGGGGGTGCTCGGGTCTTCGTCCTCCAGAATCTGGACCCGTTCGCCCGAGAGCGAAGCCGGCAGCGTCACCGACAGGCCGATCGAGAGGGCGTCTTCGTCCTGCACGACGTTGCGGAAGGCCAGGTGCCCACCGAACGTCCCGGTGACGCCGAAGAGCTGCACCTCGTCCACGACCTCGGCACTGCGCAGGGCACCGGCCTGCTGAGGATCGGTGAAGCGGGGGG
>ERZ1034543.490-NODE-490-length-10018-cov-46.337850_pt1 | contig 10018 bp, 9 predicted proteins | sample MGYA00520654_ERZ1034543 | MGnify/ENA primary metagenome ERZ1034543 (study PRJEB33760, sample SAMEA4777712) | hypersaline lake metagenome | biome: hypersaline environment; feature: brines | place: Spain | collected 2012-08 | depth 0 m ... | reverse complement strand
TCGAGAACCGGTAGAACTCGGACTTGCTCTCGAACTGCCCCGCGTCGACGAGCGCTTCGATTTCGTCGACGACCGCCTCGGGGAATCGAACGGTACTCTTCACCATGCGCACCGATACCGGCGCGAACCGTTTATACGTTCGTCAGACGCCCGACCGAGACGCGTGCTCGTCGGATCACACCCGAGAGAGCGCCGCCCAGAGCGCCGCCCCGATCGGGAGGAGGAAAAACGGCCCCAGTGCGACGATGATGGCGACGGCCTCTCCGGCACCCACCGCAGCAGAGGCGAAGAGCGCCACGGGGACGGCACCGAACGACGCCGCCAGCCCGACACCGGCGAGTATCACGGCCGGATCCCGCTCGGGACGCGCTTCGGGCTCAACGGGCAGTCCGAGCGTCTCGACGGCACGCTCGAGGTCGTCGACGGGGCCGAACTGCACCGTGTCACCCGGCGCTCCCTCGACGCCACTGACCCGCAGCGTGCCGGTGCCGAGCAGCCGGTCGGGGATGGCGTTCGTGGTCTCGAACCGCGTCGCCGACCCGATCGGTACGGACCACTGCGGCGCGTCGAGGACCGTGTCGTACGCGACGAGCCGGTCACCTCGCCGCTGGTACTCGATGGTCCCGTATCGGAGCACGTAGCTTCCAACCCGTGCGGCCGCGGCCGTGACCAACACGAGCACCCCGGCCGCAGCAAGGCGGATGCGTCCGGCCGCGATCGCCGCGACGACCCCGGCAACGAGGAACAAGACGACCCGGCTCACGAATCCCATCGCGACCGCGGCGAGACTGCCGAGGAGGACCGGCCGACGACGCACCGTCACCCGGGCGTCGACGGGGGCGTCCGGCGTCGCGATCTCGGGGCGATCCGTGGACATCGGTTCGTCTGTCGAGAGTCGATCCGCGAGCGACCGGAGCGCACGACCGAGCGGTCCGGTCGAGACCCGAGAGACGGAGAGGACGGTCTTGCCGACGACGACTGCGACGAGGACGGCGTTCGGACCGCCGCCGGCGAGTCCGAAGAACGCGATCGGAACCAGCGCGAGCGTGAGCTGGGCGGGCGTCCGCAGGATCTCGCGGGCAGAGACGTCGGCGTATCGGGCGTCGCCGAGGTAGTCGCTGCGAAACGACTCTGCGTGGGCGACCGCCAGTGCGGTGACGCCGACCACGAGGTCGACCGACACGCCGACCGGAACGTCGAGCACCAACCAAGCGAGTGCGGCGGGGACCCCGCCGAAGAGCGTCCACGTCCCGAGCATCGAGAGTGCGAACGGGAGGTTTCGTGGGTACACCGGGGGCCAGCTCGGGCCGAGACGAACCCCGCCTCGCTTCTCGCGCAGCTCGTGGAGCGGCTCGTGGGTGCCGACGACGTCGGGCGACCCCCGCTCGGCGAACAGCGCCTGTATCGACGCGACGACCACCGTGACCGACACCTCGACCCAGTAGACGGCGAGCAGCCCGTATCGACTCCACCCCCAGACCGTGACGCCGACGAGCGGCAGGAGGTTCGCCGCGACGAGTGCGACCGTCCCCAGCGAACCGGCCGACCGCGAGACAGAGCGGGAGGGCATCGATCCAGATGTCAGGGATATAGAACGCCGGAGACAAAGACGGCTCGATCGAACGGCCACGACCCTCACACGTACCGTCGCTCGCGAGTGTGGATGCGTCGGCGACTACGGGCCGACGACTATGGGACGGCCACCAGCGCCCACGCGAGCGCGACGGCGACGCCGCCACCGATGGCGCTGCCGGCGGCGTGCGCCCGCAGTCGGTCTCGCGTGCGGTGTTCGTCGCTCTCCCGGACTGCGTCGACCGGGCAGGTGTCGCTGCCGGCGGTACACTCCGGGAGGAGGTCGACGGCGACGTGCAAGAAGACGCCCGCGGCGGCACCGAAGAGCAGTCCACGCACCACCGGCGACGGGGCGATGCCGACGATGCCGACCGGGAGTGCGACGAGCCCGACCGCCGCGGCCGGGAGGAGGAGGGTCACGACGGCGCGACCGTCGTCTGCCAGTCGGCGGGCCGCGGCGTACCCAGCAGGCGCCTTGTGCGAGACGAGCGCGACGCCGAGGATCGACGTCAGCGAGGGCATCGCCGCGTAGATCGCGCCGATGATCGCGCCAGCGGCGAGCGCGTGTGCCGTCAGCTCTGCGGCGGTGCGGTCGATCGGCAGGTCGCGGTGTGTGAGTCGGTGGCCGACCGCGTGGCCCGCGTAGCCGGCGAGGAACCCGGCGGCGATGCCGAGGCTCCCGAACCGCCCGTGTTGGCCGAGCGCCTGCGGGATCAGAAACAGCGCCGTGCTCGTCACCATCGCCCCGCTCGCGAGGCCGTACCCCCAGACGGTCTCTCGCGGCGTCGCCGTCCGGGCCGCGCGCGCTCCGAGCGGTGCCCCGACCGCCATCGCCGCGAAGGCGACCCACGAGATCGCGACCAGCTTTGGGGTCACCGCCGTCGCGAGCGCGACCACAGAGAGGACGACCAGCGCCACGACGCCTCCCACCCCGAGCGCGCGCTCAGAGACGTCGCCGATACCCCACCCAGACCGTGATCCGGTGACGTGTGGTCGGTTCATTTGTGCACAATAGCAACTATATTGTACAGATTAATAAATCGTGCGGGCGTCGTTGCCGACCCCACCTCACCCGCGGAGCGCCTCGACCGGCGGGTCGTTCGCGGCCTTCCACGCTGGATAGAGGCCACTGAGCACGCTCGCGCCGACCGCGAAGCCGAAGCCGCCCACCACGTATCGGGCGCTCGGCCACCCGAACACCAACAGCCGGTCGCCAGCGAGCACGTCGAAGACGACGAGACCAACGCCGATCGAGAGTACCCCGCCGACGATGCCGCCGAGGACGCCCAAGAACGCCGCCTCCGCGAGGATCATCCGGAGGACCTCACCGCGGCGAATACCGACGGCCCGGAGTACCCCGATCTCGCCGCGGCGCTCGACCGTACTCATCAACATCACGTTGAGGATCGCGACGCTGGCGACGACGAGCGAGATCGAGCCGATCCCGAGTAGCGCCAGGTTCAGCGTGTTCAGAAAGTTGTCGACGTCCTCCTGGGCGCTCGCGAAGCTCGAGACGCTGAGCTCCTCGTCGTCTTCGTCGTTGAACTCGGCCTCGAGCGTGTCCGCGATCGCGGTCGCCGACGCGCCGTCTTCGGCGAGGATCGTGACGCTGTCGTACTCGGCGTCGCCCTCGGCGACCGCGTCGATGGGGAGCACCAGCTCACTGCCGCCAGGGCCGAAGCCGCTGTCCGACTCGACGAGCCCGACGATCCGGTAGAGGCGGTCGTCGTACTCGACGGGGTCGCCGATCTCGAGGCCGAGGTCGCTGGCGGTGTCGTCCGTCAACAGCGCCCCTGTGCGGAGCCGGCTCGGAGCCCGGCCGGCTGACGTCTCGTACAGCGCGGCTGCGTCCGTCACGCCAGTCACCGTGACGCGCTGTGCGTCGCCGCTCCGCGTGGAGAGCGTCGTCGCGTCGGAGCGCTGTGGGACGATCGCCCCGTCGACGACGACGTTCTCGATGTCGTCGAGCTGTGCCGCGGTCACGCCGTCGACGTCGCTGTCGGCACCCCCGCTCACGGAGACCTCGTTCGTGAGCGACCCGAGGTTCGTGTCCGCCTGCTGTTGGAGCGCGGCACCCGTCATGCCGAGCGAGGCGATGGCGATCACGCCGATGACGACGCCGAGCGTCGCGAGCGCGGTTCGGATGCGGTTCCGGCCGAGGTTCCGCCACGCCATCCTGGCGCTCGGGAACCGCCAGCGGAGGTCGGTCCCGCTCACGAAGACACCTCTCCGTCGACGAGCTCGACGACGCGGTCGGTGTACGATACCAACTGGTCGTCGTGGGTGACGGCGACGATAGCGACGTCTTCGTTCGTCTTCAACGCCGTGAGTTCCTCGAGGATCGTCTCACCGGTATCGCGGTCGAGGTTCCCGGTGGGCTCGTCTGCGAGGACGATGTCCGGCTCGTTGATCAACGCCCGGGCGATGGCCACGCGCTGTCGCTGCCCGCCGGAGAGTTCGTCCGGCGTGTGCTCGAGCCGGTCGCCGAGCCCGACCCGCCGGAGCAGGTCGACCGCCCGGTCTCGTCTGTCGACGCCGGTGTCCCACATCGACGGCAGCTCGACGTTCTCCGTCGCGGTCAACATCGGGAGGAGGTGAAAGTCCTGAAAGACGAACCCGATCACGGAGCGCCGCTCTTCGGTGAGTTCGTCTTCGGTGAACGCCGTCACGTCCGTCCCTTTGAGTTGGACGGTGCCCTCGGTCGGCGTATCGAGGAGCCCGATTACGTTGAGCATCGTGCTCTTGCCCGACCCCGAAGGACCGATCACCGTGACCATCTCGCCGCGGTCGGCGTGGAAGTCGACGCCAGAGAGCGCCTCGATGGTCCCCTCGCCGCTCTGGTAGCGTTTCGTCACGTCCGTGAGCTGGACGACGGTCACCCCCGGCGCCATCGGACCACCCCGAGCGCGGCGACGAGCACCGCGATCACGACGCCGATTATCACCGCCGGAACGCCGCCACCAGAGTCGTCGGTGGTCGCTGCTGCCCCGTCGGTCGAGCCGTCTCCACCAGCGCCGCCGGCGGCCCCCGTCGTTGCGGAGCCGAGGTCGACCAGCTGCGTGCGCGTCCGGCGTTCGTTCTCGGCGATGTAGGTTATCTCCACCGGGACGCGCGAGACGTTCCCCGCCGTCTCGGCGGTGAGCTCGAACGTCGCGAACTCGCTCGCCTCGATGCTCCCGACGAAGTAGTCGGCAGCCGGCGGCGTCGGCGTCACCGCGCTCGTGTTCGGTATTCGGACGAGCACCGACGAGACGTCTGTGCCGCCGACGTTCGCGGCGTCGCCTTCGATACGGACGCCGGCCGCCGTTCGCGCGCGCTCGACGCTCGTGAGTCGGACTGCACCGAGCACGGCTTCGCGCTCGCCGAGGTCGATCGACTCGGTGGTGCGATACGTGTCGTCGTTCGCGGTGTACGTGAGCGTGACCGTCATCGGCGCGCCCGCGACGGCACGGGTGTCCAGCGCGACGCTCCGGTTCGTCGCTCGCGTGAGGTCGTCGAGCAGCACCCGGTCGACGACCGTTCCGTTCGCCGACGCAGTGAGCGTCACGTCTGTCCAGTCGGTGTTCCCGACGTTCTGGACGGCGACGTCGGTGACGCCGTACTGGTTCGCGGGAACCGTCGTGTCGAGCTGTGCGCGAACCGTCGGCGCGTCGACGTCGACGTAGAGCGGCCGCTCGTACCTCGCGACGCCCGTCCCGTCGTCGTCTTGGACGTAGACGACGACCGAGAGCAGTCGCTCGCCGGGCTCCTCGAAGGTGGTAGGTACCGAGACGGTCAGCGAGCCGCCCGGATCGACGCTGCTCACGTCGTCGACGCGGCTCACGACGTCGAGGGTGTCAGCGTCGCGGACCCGGATCGAGTCGACGTCGACGCTGTCAGTACTGCTCGCGAGGTTCGATACCGTGACTTCGACGACCGCCGTCTCGCTGGCGATCGGCTCGGTGTCACCCACCACCGTCGCGTCGATCTGGACGTGCTGTGTCGACTCTTGGGCCGCGGCCGGCCCGACGCTGCCGGCGAGCGTCCCACAGAGGAGAGCGACCACGAGCAGACCGGCGACGACAGACGACCGAACGGTGCTCACCCGATCGTCCTCCGTGTCGTTCGCGGTCGGCGGGAGGTGTGAGCGTCGGGACGAGCACCGGCCGGTCGTCGCGGGAGAGTATTGCGGGGACGTACCACGATTAGAATTCGACGCGGTCGGTCAAATGGTTTGTGTTGTGCCCAGAGCGAGCGCCCGACGGCTGTTAAATGCTCGCCGTCCCGCTGGTGAAAAAGTAGAGGTACGCCCACCAGGCGTATCCGGCGGCGAGCACGAGCGCCGTGAGCACCTCGAGCACCGTCACGTACGTGTCACTGTGCGTCTCGCGGAACGCTTGGATCAGCTCGAACCGTCGCCACAGCGGCATGAGTGGCTCTGGGATCAGCTCGTCGAGTCCACCGACCTGGGTCTCGACGCCGTCTTCTGGAGCGTCGGCGCTCATTGTTCCACCCCGCGTGCGAACGGCAGCTGCAGGCCACGAGCCATCACCTTCTCGGCGACGAAGACCGTGATGAAGACCGCGACGCCGCCGAGCTTGACGGCCATCATCGGGTACGTCATCACGAGCACGCCGAGCACGGTCAGCGCGGCGCGCACGAGCAACAGCCGACCCACGGAGAGCCTGAACGGGTAGTTCAGCCCGTAGATGATGGCGATCGCGCCGAGCATGACGAGTCCGCCGAGGAACAGCGTGGTGGCACCCGGCGCCATCGTGATCAGTCCCGGGTTGTAGACGAACGCGACCGGGAGCACGAACAACGGCGCGGCTATCTTCATCGCCGCGCCACAGGTGCGCCAGAAGTTCGCTTCGGCGATCCCCGCGGCAACCACCGCGGCCGTCGCCACCGGCGGTGTGATCCCGGCCAGGATGGCGGCGTAGAACATGGTGTAGTGTGCCGTGATCTCGGCGACCCCGAAGTCGGAGACGAACGTCGGCACGATCAGGATCGCGACGATGACGTACGCGGCGACGGTCGGCATCCCGATCCCCATCACGATGGCGACCGCCATCCCGAGCAGCACGGCGAACAACAGCACCCCGCCGGAGAGGTTGATCATCAACAGCGCGATCTTCGCCGGGACGCCCGTGGTCGAAAAGAGGTTCACGACGCCGCTCACCACGACCAGGATGATGGCGATGGGCGCGAGGATGATCGCGCCGCGGCGGAAGCCACGGATCGTGTTTTCGACCTGCGTCCGGAGCTCACCGACCGCGGACGTCGCCGAACCGTCGACGAGTCGCTGTAGCGGCGGCATCGTCACGCCGGTCGCGACCATCGCGACGACCGTGTACAGCGCGGAGGTCATCACGGTGTACTGTGCGATCCCGAGGAAGTAGATCAGGACGCCGAACGGCACCCCAAAGCGGATCGCCTCGAACACCTTCTGGTTGGACGTCATCGGGTCGTCGAAGAACTCGGAGAACTCCATGTCCTGGCTGCTCGAGTCGCTTATCGCCGTGTAGTGGACCGCGATGGCGATCGACGCCACGAGGATGGCCGCCGGCATCAGCCCGGCGACGACGATGTTGAGGTACGCCACGCCGAGGTACGACGCCATCACGAACGCGGACGCGCCCATGACCGGCGGGAGCACCTGTCCGGCGGTGGAGGCGACGGCCTCGATACCCGCCGCGCGGTGACCAGCCATCCCGCTCTCTTTCATCGTCGGAATGGTGAACGAGCCGGTCATCGCCGCGTTCGCGGTGTACGAGCCGTTTATTGATCCGATGACCGCAGACGAGAGCACGGCCGTCTGGGCGACACCCGACCGGATGCGCCCGGCCGCGACGATCGCGAGCCGGAGGATCAGATCGAAGGCGCCGTACGCGAACAGGAGTCCGGCGTACAGGAGGAACGGCGCGATCCACGACGCGGTGAGCTGCGTCAGCGAGCCGTAGAAGCCGTACAGGTCGGTCACCGTTGCCTGTAACAGCGTCAGTTCGGTCATTCCCGCGTGCCCGAGCACGCCTGGGACGGCGTCGCCGTAGATGGCGTACACCATCACGCCGATCACGAGTCCCAAAAAGAGGTTCCCGAACTCACGCCAGGTGAGGTACAGAAGCGAGACGATGATCAGCCGCGCGAGCATGTACTCGTGTGGCGTCGCGAATCCCTGTCGAAGCAGGTACACCGTCTCGAAGTTCGTGAAGAAGTACGCTGAGGCGGTGATGAGTACCCCCGCGGCGGGGAGTAACACCAGCGCGTCGACCCAGCTGCCTTCTTCGAGCGATTCTCGCGTCTCGTTTATCGCGTACACCGTGAGTACCCCGCCGACGAACAGCGTTCCGTACCTGACCGTCGAGATAGACTGCGTGTGCGTCCACCAGAGTGCGACCAGCCAAAACAGCACGGCAGCGAGTGTGACGGTGACGTCGAGGCCGCGAAGCCAGCGTGCGGGGCCATCGGGTTGTTCCGCGTGTGTGTCCATTGTTGAGTGATGAGTTGTGCGGTAAGGTAGTACGAATGCGCCGGCGCTCGTGCCGCCACTGAGCCGCCCCGCCGTGGGGCGTTACTCGCCGACCTGGAGGCTGTCGTCCCAGACGCCGTTGTCCTCGTAGTACTGCACGGCACCGGGGTGGACGGGGATGTTCTCTTGTGCGTATCCGAGCATGTCGCCGGCGCCTCCGAAGTCGTTGAACTGAGCCTCGCCCTCGTTCACGACGTCGTTGGCCTCGTTCACGACGCGACACAGCTCGTAGACGGCGTCGGCGTTGGCCTCGGGGTTGAACGTGTAGTTGACCTCGAGGTCCCAGGTGAACACCTCGTCCGTGCCGATGTCCTGGGGCATCTCCCACTCGCTGTAGGGCGTCGTCGTCGTCCCGGCACCCGAGAACGACTCCGCGGACTCGATGAGCGCGTCCGTCGGCTCAACGTAGTGGATGTCGACGCGGGAGGCGATCTCCTGAACGAAGCCGGTGTACCGGACGCCGGGCGTGCCGTAGGCGATGCTGGCGTCGATGCTTCCCTCCTCCATCGCGCCGGGCGCGTCGCCGACTCCCATGTTCTGGATGTTCATCTGCTCGTAGACGTCCGCGGTGGGCTCTTGTGACCAGACGTCGAGGGTGGTCCCACGCGTCGAGTAGCCCGGCTCCGCGGGGTAGACGTTCTTGCCGGCGAGGTCGTCGAACGTCTCGATGTCCGTGCCGTCGCGGGCGATGATGTAGATGCTGTACGGGAACGCGCTGAACCCGTAGTACGGGATGCGCGACACCGACTGCTCGGCGAACTGGCCCTCGTCGTTGAGCGCCTTGTTCAGCGAGTTGTTGTCGGTGATCCCGGCGTTGAACTGGTTCTGTGCCATCCGATAGATGGTCCCGATGTACCCCGGACTCTCGATGGTCGAGTAGTTCAGCGTGTCGCTCTCCTGGCTTACCGCGCGCTCTACGGCCAGGCCAACGTCACGGGTTCCCCCAGCAGACGTCCCGACACGGAGCTCGAGGCTCTCGCTCTCCTCGCTGCTGCTCTCCTCGCTGCCCGAATCGCTGCCGGCGTCGCTGCCCGAATCGCTGCCCCCACCGTCGCCGCCGGAGTCACTGCTCTCCTCGCTTTCGCCGCCCGATCCGCCGCCACCACTGCAGCCGGCGAGGCCGGTCACGCCAGCGACTGCGGTGCCGTACAGGAACTTTCGTCGGTCCACGGGTGTATCTGCCATGTACGACTGTGACGTTCACCCGGATACATAATAATGTATCTCTTTCTTTCAGGCAAAATGGTGATCCCGTGGCGATGCGGGCGCTGCGTTCCGGATCGTTCGAATACGTGTCAGTAGATCAGACGTACGGGCGTGAACAGCGGCGAGAAGCCCACCCGTGTGTGGATGGTCGCCGCCGCGTCACTCGGTGAGCGACACCGTCACGGGACAGGACGCCGAGAGCATCACCGATTGGGTCGTGCTGCCGAACAGGACTTTGCCCGTCGGGCTCCGTTTTCGGCCGCCCATGACGATGCCGTCCGCGTCGAACTCGTCTGCGGCCGCGAGGATTTCTTCGGTGACGTCGCCGTGTTCACGCCGCGTCGAGACGGAGACGCCGGCGTCGGAGAGCGTCTCGACGACGGCCTCGACGCTCTCCGGGTAGTTCGACTCGTCCCAGACGTCCGCAGAGCGCACCCGGCCGGCCTCCCCGGTGACGTCGAACTCCTCGAACACGTTCAACACGAGCGCGTCGATCGACTCGCTCGCACCCGGTAGCGCCGTGACCGCCTCTGCGGCCGCGAGTGCGCGATCTGTGTCCTCTCCGACGGGAACGAGTACCCGGTACATCGTACGCATCCTCAGTATCGTCCCTGATAAACCTTCCCTCCGGAGCGTAGACGTCGGTGATGCGAGGCCGGACACCGGCGAGAATAGACACCGGCGAGAATAGACACCGGCGAGACCGGACACCGGCGAGGTCAACCACAC
>ERZ1034543.486-NODE-486-length-10040-cov-8.921883_pt1 | contig 10040 bp, 10 predicted proteins | sample MGYA00520654_ERZ1034543 | MGnify/ENA primary metagenome ERZ1034543 (study PRJEB33760, sample SAMEA4777712) | hypersaline lake metagenome | biome: hypersaline environment; feature: brines | place: Spain | collected 2012-08 | depth 0 m ... | reverse complement strand
CTGCGCCCGCCGAGGTGGGCCGCAGCACCGTCCCGATGCCCGACAAGTCCAACGTTGACGTGCGCCTGGGGCATGCCCTGCCTCTCCGACGCGATCACGACGACTACCCGGCCCTCTACGTGGGCAACTACATCCTGGGAGGCAACTTCTCGGCCCGCCTCATGTCCACAGTCCGCGACGAACGCGGGCTGACCTACGGCATTCGGTCCAGTCTCTCGGGCGTGACCACTCGCTACGCCGGGTCGTGGCAGACGAGCGTCACCCTCAGCCACGACACGCTGGACGCCGGCATCGCCGCTACCCGCGAGGTGATCCGTACGTTCGTGGAGGAGGGCGTCACGGCGGAGGAGGTGGAGGACAAGAAAACCACCATCACTGGCTCCTACACCGTAGGGCTCGCCACCACGCAGCGCCTCGCGCAGTCGATTCTCACCAACGCCGAGCGCGGGTTCGGCGTGTCGTACCTGGACCGCTTCCCGGACGAGATCGAGGCGCTCACCCCCGAAGAAGTCAACGCGGCCGTGCGGCGCTACTTCGATCCCGATGCCCTCCAGGAAGCCCTTGCCGGCACACGCCCGGCGCCCGTGAGGGCATAACGTGGGGGCACAACGTGGAGGAGGGGCACAGCGTGGGGGCACAGCGTGGGGGCACAGCGTGGGGGCACAGCGTGGGGGCACCACGAACGAGACCTGGCAGGCCCGGGCGTCAGCTGCGCGAGTCCGTGTCGTCCATCTCATCGCGGATGATCGACAGCCGCTCCTCCGGCGACAGCGGGGGCTCTTTCGGCATCAAGAACGCGAGGGCGAAGTAGCCCAGCACAAACGGCCCGCCCGACCCAATGACGCCGACCACAAAGGCAATTCGGACGAGCGTGGGATCGAGGTTGAGGTACTCCGCAATCCCACCACAAACGCCCATGAGCTTCTTGTCCGTTCGGGAGCGCATGAGCTTTTTCTTCTCGCTCTTTTGTGGCTCCTCCACCACTTTGGTCTCGCCCGTCTCCGCCTCTACCGCCCGCGTTTTGGTCTCTGACGCATCGTCCGCCCCGGAGGAGCGCCACGTGAGCAGGCCGAAACCGAGCAGAATGACCCCGATGCCCACCAGCCAGGGCAGCATGAGGTCCGAGAGCACAACCCCAGGCCATACGCCCAGCTCGCTCAGCAGATAAATGGTGCCGGCCAGGATAAGGGTCAGGCCCGTTATGGTGGGAAGCGTGAAGAGCCCGGACTCCTCCTCGTCGTCTTTGAAGTAGAGCGTCTCGAGCTCCTCCTCCGAGACATCATCCAGGTCTAAAGTCGTTTCCCCAACCTCAAAAGCAGACGGCTGCTCAAACGCCTCGGCGGAGTCGTCCGGGCGGGATTGCGGGGACTGCGAGCGCTGTCGGCTGGACATGGCAGCAATGAAGGGCCGTGGAACAAGGACCGAACGTTGTACAAGAGGTATACGCTAAAGCGGGAGCACAGTTTGCGCCGTTACCAACGCGGTGGCGGGCACATCGTGGGGGTCGCGGGGAAGGCGCGGCACCACACAGTTCGCATACACCAGCGCGAGACGGGGACACGAGAGGTCTTGCAGGAACGTGTCGTAATAGCCGGCGCCCTGCCCCAGTCGCTGTCCGCGAGAATCGGCGCCGAGGGCCGGTACGAGCACCACGTCCAGAGCGTCCGGCGCCACCTCCGGCGTACCGGCCGGCTCCGCAATGCCCCACTTATTGGAGACGAGCGTCTGCGGGCCGGTGTACAGCCGATGCGAGAGCGCAGGGGCGGCGGGAGGGAAGGCATCCACCACGGGCAGCACCACCTCTTTGCCCAGGGCACGGAGAGCGGAAATCAGCGCCCGTGTGTCCGGCTCCCGTTGGTTCAGGAGGGGCCAGTACACGTGGACCACCGCGGCGGTTGTTACAGCCCGGGTGGCGAGTGCGCGCTGCCCGATCAGGGCCGACCGAGCGGCGTACTGTTGTGGGGAGAAAGAAGCGCGGGCAGCCCGAAACTGTGCCCGCCAGGACTCTTTGGATGGGGGAGAAGCAAGGGCCATACAGTAGAGGCAATATTGGGAGCGCAGGATTGTGGGAGCCGCAGTATTGGCCGCAGTGTTGGGAGTATCCAAAACAAGCCGTCATGGGATTTCGATCCGGAGCCGCACCCGGCAAGGCATCCCGTGCAGAGCAGCGATGGGTGGCGAATTATGCATGAACACCCCTCTGAGGATGGATCGAAGAACAACCGATGGTGCGTATAGAGACCGGTTGAGCCACCGGGTCCAAACCCAGGCTCAGTACCTCCCTGCCGTCGTCCGCGTCGGCGGTCGCTCACGACTGTCGCGATGAGTTTTCCCTCCGACCATGTTTGAGAACCTATCCGAAAAACTCGAAGGGGCCCTCCAGTCCGTAACGGGCCAAGGGCGCATCGACGAGGTGAACGTGGCAAAGACGATGCGGGAGATCCGCCGCGCGCTCCTGAATGCCGACGTGAATTACAAGGTGGCCAAAGAGTTTACGGCCAACGTGAAGGAGGCCGCCACGGGCGAAGACGTCCTCACCTCCGTGACGCCGGGGCAGCAGCTCACCAAGATTATGCACGACGAGCTGACCCAAGTGTTGGGGGGAGAGCACGAGGAAATTGCCATGGCCGAGACGCCCCCGACGGTCATCCTCATCGCCGGGCTGCAGGGCTCCGGCAAGACCACCTTTACCGCCAAGCTGGCGCGTCACCTTCGCAAACAGGGCCACGCCCCGCTCCTGGCCGCCTCCGACGTGTATCGCCCGGCAGCGGTGGACCAGCTCCAGATGCTCGCCGACCAAATCAATGTGCCGGTCTACTCGGTCGCGGAGAACGGCGAAATCGTCGAAGACGCCGTTCGCGTGGCCCGCGAAGCCGTGGAGGAGGCCCGCCGCACCGCCCGCGACGTGGTCATTATCGACACGGCGGGCCGGATGCACATCGACGAGGCGATGATGAAAGAGGTGGCCGACATCAAGGCCACGGTGGAGCCCAACGAGACGCTGTTTGTCGTAGACAGCATGACGGGCCAGGATGCGGTGAATACGGCGAAGGAATTCAACGAGCGGATTGACTACGACGGGGTGGTGCTCACCAAGCTGGACGGCGACACCCGCGGGGGGGCAGCGCTCTCCATTCGGACCGTCGTCGACAAGCCCATCAAGTTTGCCTCTACGGGGGAAAAGCTAGACGCTCTCACGCCGTTCTATCCGGACCGCATGGCCCAGCGCATCTTGGGCATGGGCGACGTGGTTTCGTTCGTGGAGCGGGCCCAGGAGCAGTACGATGAGAAGGAAGCCGAGAAGCTGCAGCAAAAAATCCAGTCCGAAGAGTTTGACCTGCAGGACTTCTACGATCAGCTACAGCGCATCCAGCAGATGGGCTCCATCAAGGAGCTGCTCGGCATGATTCCCGGGGTGGGGGGCAAGATCAGCGACCTCGATATTGACGACGAGGCCTTTACGCACATTGAAGCCATCATCCAGTCGATGACGCCGGAGGAGCGGGCGCGTCCGGAGATTTTGAACGGCATGCGTCGCCGCCGCATTGCGCGGGGGAGCGGCACGGAGGTGCGGGACGTGAACCAGCTGATCAGCCAGTTTGAGGAGATGAAGAGCATGATGAAGACAATGCAGAAAATGACGAGCCAGGGGCAGGGCGTGGACATGTCCAGCCTCATGGACAAAATGACCGGGGGCGGGGGCGGGCGCCGCAGCAGTCCGCGGTAGGCGTTTGCTCGCTTCCCCACCGATTTTTTGTTCGCCGCCAATTGTCAATTGAACCTGACCCAACCCCAACGTGTCTGTTAAGCTTCGACTGCGCCGCATTGGGCGCAAAAAAATTCCTGTGTTTTCGATTGTCGCCGCCGACCAGCGCAAGGCACGGGACGGCCGCTACATTGAGGACCTCGGCCGTTACCATCCCCTGCGCGAGCCGGCTGAGGTGCGCCTCGACGAAGACCGAGCCCTCTACTGGCTCGAAAATGGGGCGCAGCCGAGCGATACGGTGCGCTCCATCTTGCGCCGTCGCGGCCTCTTGCTGCACCACCACCTGAAGAAAAAAGGCGAGTCGCCGTCTGCCATCGAGTCTGCGGTGGAGGAATTTCGCGAGCGTATGGCGGCACAGGGCGATGATCTCAAGATTGCTGTGGGGACGCGGGGCAAGGACCCGCTGGAGCGAGAGCGGGAACGGGCTGAGGAGATCGACGAAGAGGCCCAGCTGCGCGCCCAGGCTACTCCCCTCTCTGTGGTGCAGGAAGAAGGGGAAGAGCAGGCGGAGCACGCCGGCGGGGACGAAGCCGATGAGAATGAGGCCGACGAAGACGAGTCGGTCGCGGAGACGGATACGCCCGAGGATGCGGATACGCCCGAAGATGAAGATCAGCCGGACGAGTAAGGCTTCTTTCCGCCACCCTGTCCTTCGCGATGTCCCCCCCCGATTCGTCCCCGTCCAATCCTGACGCGCGCCGCCCAGAATACGCGGACGTGTCTCCACACAGTCTTGTGCAGGTCGGGTTCATTTTCCGGCCGCACGGCTTGAACGGCGAGCTCAAGATTGATCCTGGGGCGACCGACGACCCGGCCCGCTTCGAAGAACTTCCGTCGGTGTACGTGGGGGCGCGGCCGCACCGGGTGCGCCGTTACTCCATCGCATCGGTGCGGTACCAGCAGACGAAGCGTGGGGTGACGGTCATCCTGGGGCTGGACGGCATTGAGGACCGCGACGCCGCTGAGGCGATTGCCAAGCGCAAGGTGTATGCCACCGATGAGACCCTCGGGCTGGAAGACGACGAGATTTTCGCGCACCAACTGGTGGGCTGGACCGTGGTGACCGAAGACGGCACGAAACTGGGGGCGGTCGTCACTCTTCGAGAGATGCCTGCGCAGGATGCGTTTGTGGTGCAGCGAGAGGATGGACGTGAGGTCATGATCCCTGCCGTTGAAGACTTTATCGTGGCGCTCGACGAGGAGGCGGAACAGGTGGTGGTGCGTCCCATCGACGGCCTTCTCGAAGAGTAACGCTGCACTGCGACGTGGCTTTGCGTTTCCCCGCCTGTTTGCTCATGGCCCGCACTCTCCGAATTGACATTGTGACGGCGCTCCCCGACCTGGTGGAGGCTCCCCTGCGCCACAGCATTTTGCAGCGGGCGCAGGAGCGCGACGCAGTGACGCTGCACGTGCACGACCTCCGAACCTTCGCGTCGGGCAAGCACCGACAGATCGACGACCGCCCTTTCGGCGGCGGGGCGGGCATGGTCCTCAAGCCCGAACCCCTGTTCCGGGCTGTAGAGGCGCTCCGTGAGGCCCACGGTGCGCCCGACGAGGTAATCTACCTGACGCCGGACGGCGAACGGCTCAATCAGCCGATGGCCAATCGCCTGTCTATGCACGATCACCTGATCCTCATTGCTGGGCACTATAAGGGCATCGACCAGCGCGTGCGTGATGCTCTCGTGACTCGCGAACTTTCCATTGCCGATGTCGTTTTGAGCGGCGGTGAACTGCCGGCCCTCCTCCTCGTGGATGCCGTCGTCCGGCTCGTTCCGGGAGCGCTCGGCGACAGCTCGTCTGCCCTCACCGACTCGTTTCAAGACGGGCTCTTGGATGCGCCCGTGTACACGCGCCCGGCCGAGTTCCGGGGGCGCCCCGTTCCTGAAGTGCTCCGCTCCGGAGATCACCAGCGCATCGCGGCCTGGCGAGACGAGCAGCGCATTGAAAAGACGCGCACCCGTCGCCCCGATCTCCTTTCGTCCCTGCCGGACGCGTCCGACGCGTCCGAAGAGTAACCCCCGCACTGCTGCCCCGGCTCGCCGCCCACCCCACTTGTTTTTTTTCTCTCACCCAGACTACCACCCTACAGCCATGGCTAACGACCTGATGACTGTCGTCGAGGCGACTCAGCTTCGCGACGATGTGCCCGATTTTGACGCCGGAGACACCGTGAACGTACACCTTCGCGTTGTCGAAGGGGAGAAAGAGCGTATCCAGCAATTTGAGGGCGTATGCCTTTCGCGGCGGGGGGGAGGCCCCAACGAGACGTTCACCGTCCGCAAAGAGTCAGAGGGCGTTGGGGTAGAGCGCATCTTTCCCGTTCACTCTCCCCGCGTGGCCAAGATCGAAGTGGTGCGCCGCGGCGTTGTGAACCAGTCGAAGCTTTACTACCTCCGCGATCGTTCGGGCAAGGAGGCGCGCATCCGGGAGCGCATCCGCAGCGATGCGTAGTCCCACTGCGCGTGCCTCAGACTCGCCCTGCCGGTTTCTTTTGTCCTGTCTTCGTCCTGCTTCGGTATGGACCTCGCGATCTGGGACTCGCCCCCCGCTGAATTTCTGGTGTCCGGGTTTACCTCCGGGGCCGTCTCCAATCCATTTCGGATCAAGCGGCACCGCCCCGAAGAGTGCGCCGCGCTCCTCGTGGAGGATCAGGTGGATGTGGCTCTAATGCCTACCATGCTGGCCTTGCAGGCGAGCAACGCTCTGGATGTCATTCCGAGCGTAGGGCTCGTGTCCTGGGCGTACCCGTACGCCCGGCTGGTCTGGGGGGGCGGGCTCCAAGACTTTCCGGATACGATCGCGTACGACCGGCGCGTGGCCCAGGAGCGGCTCGTGGCGCGGATCATTCTTCACGAGCACTACCAGGTGAACCCCACGTTCGTCCCGTACGAGGGCGTCGCACCGGCCGATTTGCTCGACACCGGCGAAGATGCGGCCCTGATGGTGGGGCCGAACGTGCCCTTTCTGGATCCCGAGCCGTTTGCGATCGACATTGGCCGCGAGTGGTACGAGCTTGCCAACTACCCGATGGTGTGGGGGCTCTATGCGACCAAGCGTGACCAGACCACCGATGCGATGATTGAGGCGCTCATTGCCTCGGGAGAGGCCGCCGAAGACAACCGCGATGTGTGGGTGCAGGCCCAGGAGACGAGCGCCTCCCTGAACGAGTTCTACCGCGAAGATCTCCGCACGGGCCTCGACAAGCTCGCCATTGCCAGCCTCACGGAGTTCCGAAAATACCTGTTCTACTACGACGTGACGGAGGACGTGCCGGATCTGCCGCTGGCGTACTTGGACGAGGAGGACGAGGAGGACGAGGAGTAACCCCGTGAGGGGTCCGTCTCCTTCCACCGGGGACGCATACTGAGAGCGTGCCACGCATCGACGTCGAAACAACCCCCAAAGTGACCATGGCCGACGGTGTCCAGGTCGTTGCCCGCAATAAAAAAGCGCGGCACGAGTACGACATTGAAGAGACCCTCGAGGCTGGGCTCGTCTTGGAAGGCTCGGAGGTAAAGTCTGTGCGGCAGGGCAAGGCCAGTCTGGACGGGGCCTACTGCGCAGTAGACCGCGACGGCGAGATGAAGATCCACGGGATGTACATCAAGCCGTACGAAGAGGCCGGCCCCTTCGGCCACGAGCCGCGCCGCACTCGTAAGCTGCTGCTCCACACCCGCGAAATCCAAAAATGGGACCAGATGGCAGAGCGCAAGGGCTATACGATTGTGCCCCTGTCTCTGTATTTCCGTGACGGATGGGCCAAGCTGAAGATTGGCATTGCCAAGGGGCGGCAGCAGCACGACAAGCGCCAGGCCATCAAGGAGAAAGAGATGCAGCGGCGCATGAAGCGGAAGCAGAGCGAGTACAACCTCTGAGCTCCGAGGCCCGTCTCTGTCGGCGCGAGGCGGGGGCCGTCTTTCTCGACGGCAGTCACGGCAGAGCCTCCACGGCAGAGGTTCCCACCGTTGCCCCCGCGTGCCCCCGACAGAACCATTCCTACGCCTTCTTTTCAACTACGAGCATTTGAGCATCATGGCCTTTCCGCCCGTCGACGAGCAACTGACGGTCCTCCGCCGCGGGGTGGAGGAAACTGTTCCGGAAGACGACCTCGCCGAAAAGCTGCAGGCATCGCGAGAGACGGACACCCCCCTGGTCGTGAAGCTGGGTTGCGACCCGAGCCGCCCCGACCTGCACCTTGGCCACACCGTTGTGCTGCGGAAGCTGCGGCAGTTCCAAGACTTTGGGCACCGGGCCGTTCTCATTGTGGGCGACTTTACGGGCATGATCGGCGACCCCTCCGGCCGCTCCAAGACGCGCCCCCAGCTTACCCTTGAAGAGACGCGTGAGCACGGACAGACGTACTACGACCAGGCCACCCGCGTGCTCGATCCGGAGAAGACGGAGATCCGCTACAACTCGGAGTGGCTCGACGCTATGACGTTCAGCGACGTCATTGAGCTCGCGGCCCAACAGACTGTGGCGCAGATGCTTGAGCGGGATGACTTCAAGCAGCGCTACGATGCGGGCCGGCCCATCAGTGTCCACGAGTTTCTTTACCCGCTGGCTCAGGCCCAGGATTCGGTAGAGATTGCTGCGGATGTAGAGCTGGGCGGCACCGATCAGCGCTTTAACCTCCTCCTGGGCCGCCACTTGCAGGAGGCGCACGGGCAGGCCCCCCAGGTCTGCATGATGCTCCCGCTGTTGGAGGGCACGGACGGCATTCACAAGATGTCGAAGTCGCTCGACAACGCCATCGGCATTGCCGATGCGCCCGAAGACATGTACGGCAAGACCATGTCGGTGCCCGACGACCTGATCTACCGCTACGTGGAGCTCGTGACCGATCTTCCCACCGAGCAGCTCCCGAAGATTAAGCAGTTTGCTGAGGCCAACCCCCGCGACGCGAAGGCGCAACTGGCCCGCCGCATCGTTACGATGTACCACGGCGAAGACGCCGCCGATGCCGCCGAGCAGCACTTTGAACAAACGGTGGTGCAGGGAGGTGTGCCCGACGAGATGCCAGAGTACGCGCCCGATGCGGCCGAAGGCGAGGCGGTGGGCCTTCTCAATCTCATGCGCCACGCTGGCCTCACCGACTCAAACAGCGAAGGGCGACGCATGATCAAACAGGGCGCGGTTGCCATCGACGACGAGAAGGTAACCGACACGAGCCGCTACATTGACGTGTCTGCGGAGGCGCCGTTTGTGCTGCGGGTGGGGAAGCGTCGCTATGCCCGCATCGTGCCATCGCAGAACGGCGAGCGGTAGCCCCCTGCGTCTTGCCTGCGCACTCAGTGTACAACTGCGAGCCTTCGGGTGGTGGTGAACGTTTCCCCCTCAAAGCGAAGAAAATAGAGACCGGACGAGAGTGCCGTGGTGCGCACGCGCACGCGCTGCTCAAACCCGGCCTCCATGACCTCGTCGCGGAGCACGCGCACCTGCCGTCCCAGCACGTCGTAGAGCGCAATGCGAACGGGCTGTGTTTCGGTGAGCACGAACCGAGTCTCGGAGATGGATCGTGAGGGGCCAACGGTTAAGCCGCCTCTTTCGATTTCGATAGCGGGTGGGAGCACCGCGGCGCGACGCGGGGTGGCGCGGTCGGAGCGATTGCCGGCCTCGTCCTGCGCCACAAGTGCAAAGAAGTAGCGGCGGCCCTGCGCCAGTCCGTCCGATGCGTCCAGCCCCATTCGCTCCGGAGTGCCGGCGGAGGCCGGCGACGGAGCGTCCTGCACGCGCGTGGCCTGTGCAAAGTCGCTCGTCGTTTCGATACGTGTTGTGTCGTAGCGCAGGTCGTACCGATCGGCCGTGCCCTGGAGCCCATCGTCGCCGGAGGCTTTCCATCGCAGCACTACCTCGCGGGAGGGAGGATCCACACGATCTACGCGCAGGCGCTGTACGGCAGCCGGGGGCGTGCGGTCCGCGTTGGCGACCTGCGGGCGGCCGTCAAGGGTGCGTGTCCCCGTACTGAGAGGGTCCAAGACATCGGCGAGCGTGGCATCGTTGTAGTCGCCTTCGGCAAAGCCGGGCGCGAGGCGGCCGTACCAGTCTGGCCGGTCATTGTCGTTTGTGCCTCCGCCCCCGCCGCATCCGGCCCGCCCTCCGGAGAGCACACCGACGATGTGCTGGTCGTCGTTAAAGAGCGGCCCGCCGGAGGACCCTCTCTCGGTGGTGCCTGTTTCCCAGTTGCCCACGCGCAGGTGCGTGGTGTTGCCCGGCGTGCCAAAGCCCGTGATGCGCGTGGAGTCGCGGTCGAAGCTGATGCGCTTGCCGT
>ERZ1034543.485-NODE-485-length-10042-cov-2.730349_pt1 | contig 10042 bp, 9 predicted proteins | sample MGYA00520654_ERZ1034543 | MGnify/ENA primary metagenome ERZ1034543 (study PRJEB33760, sample SAMEA4777712) | hypersaline lake metagenome | biome: hypersaline environment; feature: brines | place: Spain | collected 2012-08 | depth 0 m ... | reverse complement strand
GGGGGAACGAAACGCCCATCTTGCATCCGCACCGGGGCGTTCTCGACATAGTAGTCTCGCTGTGAAAATAGGTGATGACGGCACTGTATCCCCACCCGACTGCGTTCCTTGTCCGCGTCAGCGGACTGCGGTACTCGTTGAGGGTGGGGGCTTAGCGCCTACTTTCAGCTAACTCGCTGCCGGGCCGGAGGAACCTGCCGTGGATGTCACACCGGGGAGATCATCATTGGAACGTTCGACCGGTCTCCTCGGCGCGTTCGATCTCGGAACGATTGAACCGCTGTTCGATCTCCTCGTATTGCTCTCTGGTCTCGTCGGTGACACTCGGCCCAACCTCGGTGAGCGCTGCCTCAAAGTGGTCCATCGTCACGCGAACGTTGCCGACAGAGTCGGCAAGCTCCTCGCGGGGGACGCTGTTGACGAACTCGCGGGTGGCCTGCATCGACGCCTCGCGGCAGACTGCCTCAACATCGGCGCCGACGTAGCCCTTTGTCTGACGGGCCAGTCGGTCGAGGTCGACATCGCCCGCGAGCGGCTTGTCTCGGGTGTGGACATCGAAGATAGCCCGGCGCGCTGGCTCGTCTGGGACTGGCACGTGGACGTGTCGGTCAAGTCGCCCCGGGCGCAGCAGCGCGCTGTCGATCAGGTCCGGGCGGTTCGAGGTGGCGACCACCACGACGTCCTCCAGAGTTTCGAGCCCATCGAGCTCGGTCAGGAGCTGGCTGACCATCCGCTCCCCGACGCCGGAGTCTGAGGCGCCACGGCCGCGTTCGCCGGCGATCGAGTCGATTTCGTCGAAGAAGATCACCGTCGGAGCGTTCTCGCGGGCTTTCGAGAACACCTCGCGGATACCTTTCTCAGACTCGCCGACGAACTTGTTCAGCAGTTCGGGGCCCTTTATCGAGATGAAATTCGACTCCGCCTGATTCGCAACGGCCTTCGCGAGCATGGTCTTGCCCGTGCCTGGCGGGCCGTAGAGCATCACCCCTTTCGCACTCTCTACGTCCATCGCGTCGAACACGCCGGGGTACTCGAGCGGCCACTGGATCGTCTCGCGGAGGCGCTCTTTCGTATCCTCGAGACCGCCAACGTCACCCCAGCTGACGTCGGGCACCTCGACGAACACCTCGCGGAGCGCGGAGGGTTCGATCCCTTTCAGTGCCTGTTTGAAATCCTCGTTGGTGACCTCTAAGGATTCGAGAACCTCGGCGTCTATCTCCTCTGCGTCGAGGTCGATCTGAGGCCGGATCCGACGGAGCGCGTTCATCGCGCCTTCTTTCGCGAGACTCTCGATGTCGGCGCCGACGAAGCCATGGGTGGACTCCGCGTACTGGTCGACATCAACGTCGTCGGTCAGGGGCATCCCGCGGGTGTGAACCTGGAGGATCTCCTTGCGGCCGTCGCGATCGGGGACACCGACCTCAATCTCGCGGTCGAACCGCCCACCCCGCCGAAGCGCGGGGTCGATGGCGTCGATTCGGTTGGTCGCACCAATGACGACGACCTCACCACGTTCGTCGAGGCCGTCCATCAGCGAGAGCAACTGGGCGACGACCCGGCGCTCCACATCGCCGCCAGCCTCGTCGCGCTTTGCGGCGATCGAATCGAGTTCGTCCATGAACACGATTGCGGGCGAGTTCTCGGTCGCTTCCTCGAACACGTCGCGCAGCTGCTCCTCACTCTCGCCGTAGTACTTCGACATGATCTCCGGCCCGGAGATCGTCTGGAAGTGGGCGTCTATCTCGTTCGCGACGGCCTTCGCGATGAGGGTCTTGCCCGTGCCTGGCGGGCCGTGAAGGAGGACCCCCTTCGGCGGCTCGATCCCCAGGCGCTTGAACAGTTCTGGGTGGCGCATTGGGAGTTCGATCATCTCCCGGACCCGCTCCAGCTCCCGCTTCAGACCGCCAATATCCTCGTAGGTCACGTTTGGGACACCTTCGGCGCTCGCGCCCGCGCCCGCCTCGCGGATCTGTTCGGCTGGCTTCTGGCTAATCTGGACGTCTGTCGAGTCGTTGATAACGACAGTGCCCCCAGGGCTGGTAGAGGCGATTTTAAATGGGATTGCCTGCCCCTGCCCGCCCATGAAGCCAAGACCGAACGGAAGCTGGACGGTCTGGCCCTTCGTAACGGGCTGACCGTTCAGTTCACGATGAACAAGCGACTCGATGTTACCCCGAATACCCAACCGCTGGGGAAGCGCCACCGTAACACGGTTTGCGGGGCTCACATCGGCTGCCTTGACCTCGACACTGTCGTCGATCCCGACGCTCGCCTGCTGGCGCAGACGGCCGTCGATTCGGACGATACCGGTGCCCGTGTCCTCGGGGTAGCCGGGCCAGACCCGGGCGATCGTGGTCCTGTCGTGACCACCGATCCGGACGAAGTCACCGGGGTCGAGGCCGATTTGTGCTGCGGCCTGCTTGTCAATGGCCGCCAGGCCGCGGCCCGCGTCCTTCTGTTTCAGGGGTTTGACGACGAGGTTCATCCGTAGATACTGAGGACACCGTTGTTCACGTCGACGCGCGCCGCGTCGCCTGGGAGGTCGAGCTCCGCCTCGCTGACACGCTTGTCGCCCTCAACGACGACGATCGCCGTCTGCCCGACGACGTCGACGTCAACCGTTTCATCGTCGACCTGCAGGTCTGCGGCGACCGCCCAGCCGTCATCGTAGTCGTACCGCCGAACGAACCGCTTGTTCTCGCCGGCGAACTGTTGATGATTCATTTGGATTCCTAACTCTAAGTTAGCTACCAAAGTATATGAACCTTATGGTTGGTAATCGACAGACGGCATCGGGCCGTTTGCATTCCGGTAGTCTCGCAGTTCACAGTCGTCCGGCATGCGAGCACGACGAAATTGATTTGCGCCTCGCCATGAACACTCAGTCGTGCCGGAGGTAGTCGAGGAGGTTGAGCCGGAGGGTGTGGACTACGGGTGGGTGATGCAGGTGACGTTCGTCGTCACTATTCTTGCCGGCGCACCGATCGTCGCCATCCTTTCGTCCGGGACCCCGCTACCGACGTGGGGCGCGCGCGCCGCGTTCGCGGTCCGGGTCGGGGCGGTTATCTGGATATTCGTTGCCGTCGGGGTCTACCTCTACGCGCGCCGCGTGGCAGACGAGAAGTCCCCGGAAGACCCATGAGGTCGCCCGCGGTGAGTGGTCCATGGGACGGATCGACGACACGGTTGAGGAGATCCGCCGGATGGAGACGCATAGCTCCTCGATTGTCGCGATCAAGGCTGCGCGCGCGCTGACAGAGTTAGCTGAGCGCGGCTACGCCAATCTCGACGACTACGAGCGTGCGCTGGAGCAGAACTCCGGGGCGCTTCGTCGTGCAAACCCGAGTCACGCCTCGCTGTACACGACACAGCGCGAGGTGGTCGACTCCGTCGTCGGCCAGGCGACAGAGTTAGACGAGGCAGAACGCCTGACCGAGGCTGCGGTCGCGCGCGTGATAGACCGGGTGGAGAACGGCAAGGATCGCGCGGCCGCGAGCGCGGCCGAGACGTTCGAGGATGGCGAGGTTCTCCTGACTCACGACTACTCCTCGACGCTTCTCGGCGCCATTGAGGTTGCAACACCTGAGACGTCGCTCACTGTCTACGTTACCGAGGCACGCCCGCGCTTTCTCGGGCGCAAACTCGCCCGACGGCTCACCCGAACGGAGGGCGTTGAGGTCCACCTTGGCGTCGACGGTGCCGCGGGCTTCTTCCTTCAGAACCGACCGGTAGACCGGGTGATCGTCGGGATGGACTGTATCGTCGATGGTGTCCTCTACAACCGCATCGGCACGTTTCCGATCGCCGCTGTGGCCGACAAGTTCGACGTCCCACTCCACGTTGTCGGCTCCTCTGCAAAGGTGATAGAGGACGGGTTCGTCTTCGAGAACGAGTTCCGGCCGCCCTCGGAGGTCAGTCTCGAACCGATCGACGACGTGTCGATCGAGAACCCGGCCTACGACGCGACACCGGCGGACCTGGTCGACACCGTCATAACCGAGACTGGGCAGTTCGCTCCCGAGTAGCCTACCCGAACAGCCCGGAGAGACGGTCGAGCAGGCTCTGACCCTCCATCTCGCCCAGCCTGAGGTAGTACGCGTCTCCGCCGTCCTCGTAGTAGCGGTCAACCCGGCGAACCACCTCAAAGCCGAGATGACGGTAAAACCGAATCGCGCTCTCGTTCGTTGTTCGGGCGTGGCAAGTGACAGTGCCGTGTTCGGCGGCCACCTCACCGACCAGCCGTCGGCCGTGTCTCTCACCTCGGGCCCCGGGCGCGACAGCAAGAAACAGCAGGTAGCCGTCACGCCGAGTCGACGCGAATCCGATCAGATCGTCGTCCACGAGGCGAAGGTGCGTCGTTGAGCGCGCGTACGCGTCGTGAAAGAACTGCCAGCGCTGTCGGAGAACGCCCTCATCCTGACGGATGCGCTCTTTCAGGTCCCACGCCTCGTCGACGTGCACGGACGCGCCGGGCCCGTCGACGCGTGTCTCAACCTCAACGCTCACAAAAGCAATATTTGGGTGCGGAATATAACTCCACCGTCGGTCCCCGAACCGTTTTGGGCTAGCGATCCCTCTACACGGGCGATGAACTCCGGCGCGAGCCAGCAGCGTGGAGCCGTCGCGGCGCGGGCCAGTGACACGTTCGCCATCGAACTCGCAGTCGTCGAGCCTGGCCTCGTTACTGTCAGCGCCAACGCTCTCGTGAGCGCGGGGTCGTGACGGGAGCGTTCGCGCTCCGGGACCACACTGCTGACGTGGGCGTCGAAGCGTCCGGGGAGACGCTCGGCGACGCCTTTGCCGCCTGCGCCAATGGAATGACCGCCGCGATGTGCGACCGCATCCCGGACGCGGGTAAGCAGTTCAACCTCACGGTCCGCGCCGAGGGCCGGGAGGCCCTCCTGTTCGACTATCTCGATTGCCTGATCTACGAGCGTGACGTCAGGAACGTCCTCCCGGTCGACAGTGAGGCGACCGTCCACGAGGACGCCGGCGAGTGGGCTGTTCGAGCGAGCGCACGCGGGGTCCCACTCGACCGGGTCCACGCCCGCGAGGTCAAGGCCGTCACCTACTCCGAGATGTCGATCGAGGAGACCAACAGTGGGTGGCACGTTTACGTCGTCCTCGATGTTTGACCGAAGTGGCTTTACGACGGGGCCGGTAGGGCTCGCATGACTACCCGCGAGTTCGGCGACACGACGCTTACAGAGGTCGAACCGTATGTCTGGGAGATAGAGCAGGCGGGCGGGATGAACGCCCCCGCGCGGGTGTTCGCGAGTGAGCCATTGTTAGAGGAGATCTGCGACGACATGACCTTCGACCAGGTCCAAGATGCCGCGCACCTGCCCGGCGTCGCGGCCTACACAGCCTGTCTTCCTGACGGCCACCAGGGCTACGGGTTTCCGATCGGCGGTGTCGCGGGCATCGACGCCGAGGATGGCTGCATCTCGCCCGGAGCGGTGGGATACGATATTAATTGCCTTCCTGCTGACACGAACGTTCGACTCTCCTTCGGACGGCGCCGCCCAATCGCGGAGCTTCACGACCGTGTCGGTAAAGAGCGTGCGACCGTCGCAGCAGGCGAGGATGGTGAGGTCGACTCTCCGATCCGGCTGCTGACAGAGTCTGACCCGAAACCCGTCTACGAGGTCACGACTGAGACGGGGGAGACGGTCCGTGCGACTGCCGATCACCCGTTTCGGACGCCCGCTGGCATGGTCGAGCTAACCGACCTCGCCCCAGGAGATACCGTCACGGTCAGTCCGTTCCGCGGACTCAACCACGAGGACCCGGAGGAATTCGTCGTCGTCGAGGAGAGCGACCTCGATGATGCGGACACACAGCTGGTCGGATCTCTGAAACGAAATGGCCTGTTGCCCCTCCGTTCGACAGATGACGCGTTCAACCGACTGCTCAAGCTCGCCGGATTCCACACGGGCGACGGATCGTTCGTCGACGACCAGACGGTTTTCTACGCCGATCCGGACGACCTCGAACAGATTCGCGAGGATATCTCGGCGCTCGGGTTCTCACCCTCGCGTATCGTCGACCGGGAGCGTAAACACGAGGTCGACGGCGTCACAGTCGGGCGGACAGAGTACAGCCTCACGGTCGGCGCGCGTGGTTTCAGGCGCCTGCTCGTCGAACTCGGCGTGCCGACGGGGCGGACCGTCGCGAGCGAGTTCACCACTCCCGACTGTCTCGACCGGCTGACCGACTGGCAGCGCGCGCTCTACCTGTCGGCGTACTTCGGCGCGGAGATGAGCGCGCCGGCCGCCCAACTCAACACGACCCTCCAGTGCCCAACGGTCTCTCAGACCCGGGCCCGGGCGGTCGCGGATGCTGGAGAAGAGTTCGTCCAAGAGGTCGCCGACTGCCTCGCCCGTGTCGGCGTCGAGACGAACACCGTCGAGCGGGTCGACGCCGACCGGAGTGAGAACCGCGAGCGACTCCGCCTCAGCGTGAACAACGACACGCAGAATCTTGTCCGCTTCTTCGAGCGCGTCGGATATCGGTACAACGAGTCGAAACAGCGCGAAGCGATCGCGGCACTTCAGTATCTCAAACAGACGGAACGACCGGCCGAGGACCGGGCCGAAACCACAGCGGAGATACCGCGTCTCACCGACGGAGGAGCGCCCGTCTCGGACTCGAAGATGCGATACGACGTGACCGACCGGGTTGTCGAACAGGCTGCGTGGAGTGGCCACGAGAGACGACTATGCCCGGCCGTCGACTTCCCGAACTACGCGGAGTTCCGCGAGCACCTGACGATTCGAGACGACCTGACCGTCGATACAACGGTCGAGTCTATCGCACCTTCTGGCGAGATGCGTGTCTACGATATCGGCGTCGAACACGACGCGCACAACTTCGTCGCCGACGGATTTGTCGTCTCGAACTGCGGCGTCAGAATGCTGACGACCCCGCTTGATTACGACGATGTCCATGGCCACGAGGAAGAACTCGTCTCCAGCCTTGCCGAGAGCGTTCCGGCGGGGCTCGGGGGCGGCGGTGTCGTCGAGACGAATGTCGAGACGGTCGACGAGATACTGGCGCGCGGGATGGAGTGGGCGCTCGACGAGGGCTACGCCACAGAGGCAGACCTTGCACACTGCGAGGACGAAGGCCGGCGAATCGACGCCGACCCGAGCGCCGTCTCGCGGGAGGCCAAAGAACGCGGTGCGGCACAGATCGGCTCGCTCGGCTCTGGCAACCACTTTCTCGAGGTCCAGCGGGTCACCGATGTCTACCGCGCCAGCGTAGCCGACGCGTTCGGCCTGCGCGAACACCAAGTCGTGGTCCTGATCCACTGTGGGTCACGCGGCCTCGGCCATCAAGTGTGTACGAACTACCTCCGGAAGATAGAGCAGGACCACGGCGACCTTCTCACCCGGCTGCCGGAGAAAGAGCTTGCAGCCGCACCCGCAGGCTCCAAGCTCGCCGACGCCTATTACGGCGCGATGTGCGCGGCGACGAACTTTGCGTGGACGAACCGCCAGCTAATCGCCCACCAGGTACGCGAGACGGTCACCGACCTGTTCGACGTCGACCCAACTCGCGTCGAACTGCTGTACGACGTGGCGCACAACGTCGCGAAACTAGAGACACACGAGGTGCCGGTCGACGCTGAGGGTATCGCCTGCGCAGAGGCCGAAGCTGTCGGTCGCGAGGAGAAGCCGTTGTACGTCCACCGCAAGGGCGCGACCCGGGCGTTCCCAGCGGGCCACCCGGAGCTTCCTGGCGCCTACGCTGACGTGGGTCAGCCGGTTCTGGTCCCAGGGAGTATGGGCGCGGGGAGCTACATTCTGCGGGGTGGCGCTCGCTCACTCGAGCTCACCTTTGGCTCAACGGCCCACGGCGCGGGTCGGCTCATGAGCCGAACACAAGCCAAACAGGAGTTCTGGGGCGAAGACGTGCGTGATGACCTGCGCGAGCAGCAGTCGATCTACGTCGCCGCCGAAAGTGGCGCGACGATCGCGGAGGAAGCCCCGGGCGTCTACAAAGACGTCGATGAGGTGGTGCGTGTCTCCGACGCCCTTGGCATCGGAGATAAGGTCGCGCGGACGTTCCCAATTTGTAATGTGAAGGGCTAACTTGTGACTTGGGACTCGGTGGTCGACACCCGACACCCGATTCGTCGCCCAACACGCCCGCCTCGTCCCGGTGAACGCTAGGACACGGCACGCGCGCGCCGCGCTACCCGCGGAACGCGTCAGGCCCCGGCGGCCCTCGCGGGCGCCGCGGCCCCTCACCGGCAAGGTCGACCGTCTCGGGGTTGAGCGTCTGCTCACCTTCAACCCGCTGCCCAGCCTCGTACCGGACGAACGAGAGGTAGAATGGCTCACCGCAGGGCTCGGTGCGTGGCGCGGTCACATCATCGGCGGCGCTGTGGTCACCGGTCCACCGCAGGCTGGCGGCGTCGCTTTCGCCACAGACGAGGCGAACGCCGTCAGCCCCGTCGGCCTCGTAGTCTTCCTCAGGCGCGACGTAGGTCCAGCCGTCAAACGGGTACGGCGTCACGGACTGGTCGGCGAGATATGGGTCGCGGTCAAGTTCGGCTACCGCGCCACAGCGTGGGCAGTAGTACCGCACGGGGATTCGATCACTCACATCTCTTCTAACCCTTCATGACGCTTAATCCGACCGCTCGAACTCGGTCGGTCCGTCGCCGACGTACTGGTAGTCGACCCCCGCGCGTTCGGCGGTCAGCTCGTCGCGCTCGGAATCGCCGACGAACAGCGAGCGGCCGGGGTCGGCGTTGACGCGACGGATGGCGGCGAGCAGCGGTTCCGGGTCTGGCTTGCGCGTCGTGACGCTGTCCCGGCCGACAGTTGCGCCGACGGCGTCCGCGAGGTTGTGCGCGTCTAAGGCGATGCGCACAGCGGCCTCGCAGTTGAGTGAGCAGACAGCTGTCGTCCGGCCGGCGTCCGCGAGTGCCGAGAGGTCGTCGGCAGCAGCCAGGCGCTTCGAGCGCTCGGCGCCCTGACGCTCGTGCTCACAGAGCAGGTCGTGGACCCCGTCAAACCCTTGCTCGTCGGCGAGGTCCAGCGCGCTCCAGGCGCTCTCGGTCGGTTCGAAGCCGTGGTCTTCGACTATCGCAGCCGTCTGTTGGTCGACACTCACCCAGTCCACATCGAGATGAGCAACGGTGCCGTCGAGGTCGAACACGACCGCGTCGTAGCCCTCGTACTCCTCCATATCGACGTGTAGGAGTCCGGCAACAAAGACGCCTCGGACGGCGGATAGTTTATGAACTGTTGGATTGACGTGCGAACGATGACTGGAATTCGCTCGAATCGTTCCCGGCGGACAGTAGCGCTTGTTGCTGTTGTCCTCGCGGCACTCGTCGTCGTACCGGCAACCGCCCCGGTTGCGACCGCACAGTCGGGTGACCGTGTGACCGTCACTGTTCTCGTGACGACCGATCGTGAGATCCCCGTCCCCGACGCGACAGTGACCGCGGCATGGGACGGCGGCGAGACGCAGGGGACTACCGCCGGCAACGGCAAAGTGTTTCTTGATGTGCCCCGCGGCGCGACCGTTTCATTCGACGCCGACCAGTCCGACTACACGAGAAATAGTCCGCTCCGGCGGACTATCGGCCCGGCCACCGACCAGGTGACCGTTGAGGTGTCGGTAGCCGTGCAGTTCACCTACCGGGTGAGCGATGCCGACGGCGACCCACTCTCAGGCACTGATGTCAGCGTCCTCAACGACCGCGGCAGTGAGATCGCTGGCGGTGAGACCGGGTCGGACGGTCGCTACGCGACCCCCCGGCTCGCCGCTGCCGACTACACCGTCCGGTTCGAGCGCGCGGGCTACTTCACTGTCAACCGTTCCGAGAGCGGCACGCAGTCGGTGACCCGGCCGATCACGCTGGAACGCGGTCTCGCAACCCTCGCGATCAACGTCACCGACTCACGGACCGGGACGCCCCTCGAGGGCGCGACGGTCGAGGCCGACAGCGTGTCGGGCGAGACAGACGCCGACGGCCGCATCAACCTCGACGTCCCGGTCAACGACGAGGTGGCCGTCGACG
>ERZ1034543.484-NODE-484-length-10044-cov-2.677545_pt1 | contig 10044 bp, 8 predicted proteins | sample MGYA00520654_ERZ1034543 | MGnify/ENA primary metagenome ERZ1034543 (study PRJEB33760, sample SAMEA4777712) | hypersaline lake metagenome | biome: hypersaline environment; feature: brines | place: Spain | collected 2012-08 | depth 0 m ... | reverse complement strand
TATGATGGTGATATCAGTGATCCCTCTGGCGGTGTCCGCGGTGTTATCCCTGAAAAAAGAATATATGAGTAGCAGATATTTTAATCATTATTCTTTCATTAGTGTCAACCAGACATCTAAATATAATCTAAGTTAAGTTGTGAGTGTTTAAATCTGGGACTCACAGAGTTGATATCATCTTAGTATCACTCAGAGAGATTATCAAATCTCATGAAATTTCATCTGAATCATCAAGTGATTCTCGAATATCTCATAACTCCGTTTGATTTCTTTAATGGATATCGATTAGCGCCTATGATGAATACTGACGACAAGACTCTATAATCATGAGTTGTTGTATCTCATTGTGTTGAACGAAGAGTCGTCAAATATTAAAAACTAGCCATCATTAGAGAAAAGAATCTAATTATCTACGGTATATTGATAGATACTCGAAATATTAGTAGTTTAATATGTACGCCTGAGAACATACAGCAAGTTGTGTAATCACAGTGAGAATTGCCGAAGACGATCTATAGAGTCAGTAACTTGGTCAACAACAAAGTCAATCTCATCAATTGTATTGTCTTTGCCAAGACCAAACCGAATGGATGAGTGCCAGCGATCCTCATCTCCACCAAGCGACTGCAATACATGGGAGGCTTCGACGGATCCAGTCGTACAAGCACTTCCCGCTGATACTGCAACATCCGATCTCAACTTACGCACAACTGCTTTGTTTTCTACTCCATGGAAGCTTACATTCAGATTGTTTGGAAGCCTTTGACCGTCGATCGGGGGACCATTGAGTTTTATATTGTCAATTTCGTCTCGCATTCGCTCCCACATGTGATCTCTAATTGAGCGAACATGCTCTGTACGCGACGATTGGTTATTATGTGCCAGTTCAACTGCTTTACCCATTCCGACAATCCCGGGAACATTCAACGTCCCAGACCTCCAGCCGCGTTCATGACCGCCACCATACACCAATGGACTGAGCTTCACTTTCGGTCGTCGTCGTCGAATGTACAACGCTCCAACACCCTTGGGTCCATATACCTTGTGACCTGAAAGAGACATAAGATCTATCTGTAACTCCTCTACATCTAGATTTACGTATCCCAATGCTTGGACTGCGTCAGTATGGAATATCGTCTGGTTTTCGCTGGTGATTTGACCGATCTCGGCTACTGGAGCGATGGTGCCAATCTCGTTGTTTGCCGTCATAACCGAAACGAGGACTGTCTCAGGTTTTATTTCATCTCGAATTGCTGCAGGGTCAACAAATCCCTCACTATCGACCTCTAAAACTGTTACCTGAAATCCTCTATCATTTAATTCTTCACAGAGTTCAAGCACTGCCTCATGCTCGGTTGCTGCTGTAATCACATGATTGCCATGGTTATTATTCTCAGCGTACTCTAATACTCCACGGATAGCCAGATTATCAGATTCAGTCGCGCCACTAGTGAATATTATTTCTTCTTTACGTGCGTTTATCGCTGAAGAGACTTGTTCCCGTGCTTTACCCACAGCTCGATCTGCATCAACACCATAGCTGTGATCGTCACTTGCCGGATTGCCATACACGTTATCAAAGTATGGTTGCATCTCCTCAATCACAGCCTCCGCCGTCGGCGTGGTAGCGTGATGGTCAAGATAAATCGGGTCGCTCTCATTCATGAATCTATGGATTCTTTGTTCTCTGTTGAATTAGCTTCTGCGGGGAGTAAGTCATAAAAATCAGAAAGGTTAGTTATTCGACCTGAAAGTTGGTTGACTCCCCTATTTATATGTGCGACAAAATGTTCATAAAACTCATTCTCCGGGTCTTTCCCTTCCTCAATCAATCGTTCTTGCGTGAGCGCAATATATAGCGCCGAATCGTCTCCTAAAAGTAAATAACGGTTTAGTTCCTGTCCTTCTGAGTTATACTCTTCTGGACTTGGGGGGACCGGCTCTCTGAGTGAATAGCAGAGTCCAATTCGGCACAGATAGTTCCGAGACAATCCAGTTCGTGCTTTAAGATTACGTAAACGGTTGCTTACGTCCAAGTCTAGTTGCACTCTACTGAAGTTTGTCTGTTTACTCATTGTTGCCCTCGATCGTTAAGTGTTCGTTGGCTGGTGTAACAGGGCGATCAATTGAGCTTTCCATTTGCTCATCTTGGAAATAACCCTTACTCACATCTGTATAACCTTCTTCTTGATTATAATCTAAGTGATATTCAACCGCTGACTTCTCAGTGAGGAATTTATAATACTCCTCGGTAATTTCAGTATCGGTTGAAAGGATAATAACTTGATGGGATGCTTCAGGGAAGAAGTGTTTAATAAGATTTTCACGATGTTCCTGATCTAATCTCCCAAGTGGTGTGTCAATAATGAATGGTAACGGTCTATCAGAGATCTCGGAGAGTGCCCAAATAAGTGCTGTTGCAAAGATTTGCCTTTCCCCAGCAGACAGTTGTGATTGGTTCTTTACTGAGTCGTTAGCCGTCTCAATCCCGACTTCAAGTGAATCTTGGTCAATATGTACCTGTTGGTAGAAGTCGCCTTTATTAGATATCTGGCGATACCGTTTCGTTAAAACATCTTCAAGTCGAGTGAGCTTTTTTTCAGTAAGCTGCTTTTGATATTTTTGAACGGCTGTTCTCGATCGTTTCGCTAACGATGCTCTATCGGATATATCCTCAAATTCTGCTATTTGCTCAATCTTTCGATCCAATTTAGATTCACGGTGTGAGATCTGCCCCTCTACTTCCTCTCGCTGGTCCTCAAGATCCTCAATTTGTGATTTTATTTTACCTCGTTTCTCATTTAGTTGAGTTATCTCTTCGATCAGTGGAGATATTGTCTCTTCATCAGGAGCACGACTGAGCTTCTGCTCGGTCGATGTCAGCTCCCTTGTGATTGTCTCGAACTCAGCAGTACACTCTGCTAGTTGCTCAGGGACTGTGTTCAGTGCGCGTTCGACGACGGCAAACATTCGCTGGCGCTGCTGTTTCGAGAACGCAGAAACCATGTTGAATTCATCATTAATATCAGATTCAGCCCGTTCTTCAAGCACCGATTGCAAGTCCTTAATTAATTGAACTCGCTCCGTCTGAGAGATATCATGTCTCGTAAAAATTTCTTTTTCCTCCTGTGCAATGGTCGTTAATTCCTCTGTGAACTCCTCATGAGCAGATATTAAATTACGATTACTTGTCTGTCGCTGAAGTCGTTCGCGAACATTCTCACACAATTCAGGGGCTAGAGCAAATGGGAAATCAGTCATGAGTATTTCGCGAATTTGTTCTTCTGTATTCTCTTTTTGAGTATTTAATTCTGTTCTGCGGTCTTTGATTTCATCCCGCTTTCGAGCGAATGCGCCACCCTGCTGTGCCAAGTCGTCTTCGACTCGGGCAATTTCTTCGTCGATTTCCCCCATCTCGTTATTCTTATCATCGATAGAATGGTTTATCTCTTGGAGTTCACCGCTAAGACTATCAATCTCTTCACGCAGAGCTTCCAACTCGTCTTGTATCTCAGATTTTCCTTCTTGATTAAGCTTGTTTGACAAATATATGGATAAATCAGCCTCTAGCCGCTCGACCATATCCAGCCCTAGGAGTGATCGAAGAGACGACTCGAAATCTGAGTTGTCTTCAATAGCGCTCGCTAAGTTTTGTACTTTCTCGCCGTCGAAAAAGAATAACTGTGATACCCCAGGAGGAATGAGTTCTTTAAGAAAGTCTTCCCACTGATCTGTATCAAGATCTGAAAGTAGTTTGCCATTTTTCGTGACAGCCAATTCCTCTGCGATACTCTTCCCGCGGTCTCGCCAAGTGCGAGTTACCACATATGTATCCCTCTTTCCTAGGTTTGCATGTTGAAATTGTAACTCGATAGAAGCGGTTTCCGCGGGACCTCTGGATCTATCGTGGAGATTTGATCTTATTTCATCTTCGTATTCACTTCTACTTGTCCGCTGTCCAAGGGCACTCTGACCGTGTAGACAAATCTGAACCGACTTAAATAGAGTTGTCTTGCCAGCCCCATTTTTTCCTCCAAATAATACGATAGGCGATTCAGGAGTTGTTCGCAACGTGAATTCGTTTTCGCCGCGATACGGTCCGAAATTCGTGATTTTCAGGTGATTGATTCTCATCTGCTTATTTATAGGTCGTCATATGCAACATCGTATATCCAGCGGTCAGCGGTCTCATTTTCATACTCTTGGAGAACCTCCTCAGTTTTACGCCAATCCTCCTTGAATACGGAGTCAATTTCGCCATAGATAGATGATCGTCGCTTCATACCATGGTGTTGCAATTCTGTATCAAGCAGCTTTTTTAGTAGTTTTGGAGGGACATCCTCTTCAGCAGCTACTTGAGCGAGCACCTCTTCCTCAGCCTCGCTAAATGATCCGAGATCATCACTTACCCAGTCTAATTTTTCACCCATGGTATTCTCATATATTTCCGGAACTGAATCCTTCCAATCTGACTCTTGATTACGCCAGATTTTCCTGATCTCTCTGAGTTCTGGCTCCCGTATCAATTCTAGATATTCTTCGTCTTCCGGTCGTCTTTGATTAACCTCTTTTTCCGTTTCTAATAGCCTCTGAAGTAGGTCCTTCCTGAATTCAAGTTTGTAACCCCGCGGGATAATCTCACCCTCTGCGCCGTTTGTCTTTGGTTTAATCTTACCATACCTACGTCCTTTCATAGCTCGGTAAGTTGGCTTATCATCGGGGTCCTGAGTGGACTTCAACAGATCACGGAATTCCAGTAACGGCTCCATCCATTCATTTCCGGCATCGATCATTCCCTCCATCGCTTTGTCATCAGAGACAACAGTGCAAGTCCAGCACCCAAATCGACTGTTACCACATGACGGTGTTGAGGTATCAATTACCATAGGACATTCATCGTCAGCCTCTTGATATAATGCTGCAAGATCACGATTGTTCTTTCCCCACGGACAATCTACCTGGAGTAGATAGTCCCATACATCATCCACTAAGAAGTCTTCAATTGGTGTATATACATATGCATTAGCGAACTTTGAATGTCGACTAAGAATCGAGCCCTCAATGCTGTGGAGGTTCATGACTTGTTCTCGGGTTGCGCTCTCTGCTTTCCGAGCTCCGAGGATAACTACTGCTTCTCCGTGTTCAGAAATAGTCTCCTGAATGAATTGGTCAGCAGGATCAATTTTAAGTCGATCAGTACACCATCGGAATTTTTGATTTGGTGCAGGGTATCCCCGACCAAGAAGATTCACCCAAAAAGAATCACTAACATCTGGATAGACCTTTTTAGCTTTGAATGGAAGCTCTTTATTATCAGCATATCGATCAATATTCTCAAGCGTCGATGTTATATGATTAACAATCTTCGGAGTCTCAACGAGTGTATCGCTGGATATAACATATATTGTCTTATCTAGTTGTTCTTTGTCTAATTCACTCAGTGCATACCAAATTAATTGAACAGCGGTTGTTGAATCCTTTCCGCCGCTGTATCCAATGACCCACGGGCGATCATCACGTAAATATGTCTGCCGGATTTCTTCGTGGATATCATCCAAGTCACGGACTTCGAAGACAGAAGCACGGTCTTTTTCATTTGGCTCACTTCGTCTAGAACTACCACTTGATGGATCGCCTGTACTCATATATATCTATTTGACATATCCCTCCTCATAACACTTAATCACTGTTATGCCGTAGTGAAACTAAAAATGGTTATATTATGCACGACACGTCTGAATAGCGATGAGCAACATATGATAAATAAACATAATAAATGACTTGTTTTATTCTCACATATTAAATATCAACTCTAGGATCTTCATTGAACGCATTTAGAATCGTTTGTAATTCCTCTCCATGCTCAACGCCCTCTTCATCGGCATACGATTGTATGAGATTTACAAGTGCGTCCGTCCGGTCACCTGGTATATCGCCAAGTCTACGATCTAAAACCTGGAGTCCACCGGCGGCGTATTTCTCTAGTACATCCATTTGATAATTTCTGTCCACAAGAGTGTCGGGGTTACCCGTATGTTGAAAAGCTAAACTTTCTAGAACACTTCTATGTAGTTGCTCAGTAGTGAATGTTGAATACTTTATATTAATCTTGTCATCACTCGAATTATCGAATCCTTCATGAGTTAGTTCGTCCTCTCGATATCCTAGCACCGCTGAGAATATTACTAAGTCTTTGTAACTTGAAAATACGTAGTCCTCATTTCCATCCTTGTTGGCATTACTACTCGCTAACGACGTCACAATATCCTTTTTTACAAGACCCATACGCGGGTTACGCGGTTTATCACCGCGTGTTGAGTTGCTCATATCAGTCACCCCCGGCAGTGAGTTTCTCTGCCTGCAGTTGTGTTTTAGGATATGTGGTTGAACCATCGCCAGGTTCGAAATTAAGCCAGTACTGTTGTGCGGCTCGTCGCGACATTTCTTGTTCAACTGGTCCCTCCCACTGTGAATCTGTTGCGAATACAATAACCTGGTTCGCTAATGTCGGAATTACTTTACTTATTTGTCTTCGATGTGACTTATCTAATGCTCCGAACGGAGAGTCCATCACAAGTGGATAAATACCACCCTCAAAGTAGTCGGAATCTGTATCTTGCTCATATCGGTCTCTGGCGATCGAAACAAGACTTCCAATAAATGCGAGACTAGCTATTTGTCGCTCACCGGTTGACTTGTCTACCTCAACTTCATCGTTACCAACGGTTTGTGTTATTTTAAGTTCAAAATCTTGGTTGATCTTGGCTGTGAGATCCTTAGTAGCAATTTGTCCAAATTTCTCATTTACTCGCTTGTTAGACATTTTCCGGACGGTATCTTTGAGTTGATAAAATGAATTCTCAAGCGTTGATTGAACTCTCTTCGCACCCTCTTGTCGCCTCTTTGCCAATTTTGTTTCTTGTCTTTCGTCCTCCTTCTTTGATATTTCTTCCTTTTTATCTTCTATTCTTGATTTTTTGGTTTTAATCTTATTTTCGATGTCTTGAATTTCTCTTATTTTGTTATCCCGCTCATCATTTTTATTCTCTAATGTGTCCTCAAGCTCGCGTGCTGATTCTCCCTCGCTTTCAAGTTTTCTTCCTACCTCACTGATTTTTTCTTCAAGCTTTTCTTTATTCGTTCGTGACTTACTCCGTTCCTCCATTTTTGTCTCTATATTCTTAGAAACTGATTGCTGGTACTCAGTGAATCTGTCTATATCATGAATTATACGCAAAGCAGATCCTTCAACACCATCAGCCACCCCATCTCCTTTCAACTCCTCAACTATATTCCGATATTCACGATGCTCTACATCATCCGATAATGAACGTCCACAGAGACACATTTCCGCATTCAGCAGGTCATCAAGATATGAGTCAGACAGCTCAGATGGAATAACTCCTTCTTTTCGAAGCTCATTCAAGTCCTCCGCGGTTTCCCTGATGAGGGGGACGGCAACTGATGCGAACCCCCTCTCTCCAACAATATCTGCTAATTCTTTGGTTAATTGGTTGATCTCGCTTTTCTCTTCTTTCAGATCTTCCTCAAGCTCCTCCCGTTCCCTCTGAAGTTCTGCGGTTCCAGGACGAGACCGGAGTTTCATCTTGATATCGTCAATTTCCCTCTCTAGTTGGTCTTTAGCATTAATTTTATCAACTTTCTTTCTCTCAAGCTCTTCAGCTTCTTCTTTGATCTCATTCTTGTCCTGAATTAACTGCTTATATTCATCGCTTCCGAGGTCCCCAGCCTCTTTCTCAAACCGTTTAGCGGCGTCACCGAGGTGTTTCACTGCTCGTTCAAGTATAGTTAATCCCATGATATTCTCAATCGCCTTCCGAATTTGATCCTGATTATCAATCCCGGCAAGATTATCGATATCCTCGCCATCAAAAAAGAACAATTCGCTAAGCCGCTCAGGAACGATCTGCGTTAGCATGTCTTGTGGGTTGTTCACCGGGCTCCAATTCGCTCCGGACTTTCGATCGAGTGTAACATCGTGATCAACACGAACACCATCAAGATCATCATCAGTCTGCTTTTGATATGTCGACTCTCGCTTTGCAAGATATGTTTTATTTTCGTGATTAAATTTCAATCCAACCACGACAGAAATTTTATCTTCGAGAGATGCATCTGCGATCACTCCCTCATTGACGAGTCGATCAGGTCTTGTGTCAAAACTAACCTCTCCATAGAATAGCCATGTAAATGCATTGAGTAAGGTGGTTTTCCCTGCTCCATTTGAACCGTGTACCACTGTTACATTTTTTTTATCTCCGCGCGCAAACTCAATTGATTCGTCTCGGAACTGCCTGAAATTTTGAAGACGTAACCGAATTAACTCCATTAATTGATTTCCTCTCGAATAACCTGTTCAATCTCATTAATAGCGCCCTGCGGTATTGTCATATGTAGTTTACTCTTCTCTATTTTCAACGTGCGTTCTTGAATTGTAGTGATTTTCTCGTCTGACAGAGGCACATTCTCATCGGTCGATTCGTTCATAGCAGTAATAATTACTGGATTACTAATATGTTCTTTTGTTAGATTTCATATATATCAGATTTAATAAACACTATTGCTCAGATAAAAGGTCATACTGACGACGGAGTTCTCGAAGTTTCCCTGGGGTTGTGGGGATATTCTTGACATCGGCATCTGGATGATTTCGGGCAGACTCAGCGAACATGGAGACCCGTTTAATTTCTTTTCGAATCATTGATCTTTCTGCCTCGAATTCTTTATTCGAGAGTAGCTCAGGATAGCCTGATACATCTGGAACAGTTATAAAATCATGTATAACAGCAAATCTTTTTGACTCATGTTTTCTGAGAATCCGCCCGCGTCGTTGTATATATTGTCGGGGATTTGATGTACTAGCGAGCAGATATGCAGTCTTTGTTGCAGGGACATCCACACCTTCATCAAGACAACGAATTGACGTCAGCACCTCAGTCGCTCCAGACTCAAACTGTTGGAGTAACTGTTCGCGTTCCTCTTGTTTTTCACGAGCGGTGAATCGGTTAACGGTCAATCCACATTCATTATTTATTCTGGTCGTCACCTCATCGACATGCCGTTCATCATTACCGTCGGTGTTTGTGTTCCCACCACCACAGTAAACGAGTGAAAATTGGGGATCATCTTCCCTGTTTAGAAGATTGACAACGGTATCAGCTTTTTTTCTTGCTGTGCCAATAAGTCGTGCGCGCTTGAACAATAATGTCTGAAGTGACTGGTTCTCGTCCAACTCAGTGCTGTCCTTTCCTTTACTCGATGCAATTATCTGACCTATTTTTGCACTTAGTCCAAGATACACATTCATCTCGTCGTCTTCTAATTCCGTGATGTGTGGAATATAATAATATTCACATAAGAAATTAGACTTGATCGCCTCATCCAAGCCATAATTAAATACAGTATCACCAAAGTACTCTCTCAGGACTGCGGTTCCTTCGTCATCGTACCACCGTTCAGGGGTAGCTGACAGTGCAAGTCGGAGATCGAATAAATCCATGAGTGCATTTTGCGTGTGATCAGCTCCGAGATGATGAACCTCACCAGCAATAATCATGCCATGCCCTCGTAGTCGATGCAGGGTCTTCCTCATGTTATCGCTAGACAGAGTCTTGTGTGTTGTTACTACAACGCAAATATTTTTAATACCATTATTTAATTCGAGAATCTCACGTTCTAACCGTGGTTGCCATTCCCGTCTAGACTGATATGCCAATATTGGGTCGACATCAAACTCACGTAGCTCACTTGCCCATTGATCTACCAAATGCTGGTACGGTGCACCAATGACAATGAGAAGATTATTGTTTACGATATCTGAGATCTGCGTCGCAGCCAGTAATGCGGTTATTGTCTTTCCAGTCCCTGTAGCCATCCGTAGTATTCCGCTTCCATCTGCCTCAAGCCATCTTTCGATCGCTTGCTGCTGATACGGACGTGCTTTTACCCATCCTGGAGGTATGATTGATGACATCAGTTCCTCTCTAGATGTTGGTTAATTGCTAATATTAATAATCCCGTGGT
>ERZ1034543.482-NODE-482-length-10045-cov-6.981381_pt1 | contig 10045 bp, 5 predicted proteins | sample MGYA00520654_ERZ1034543 | MGnify/ENA primary metagenome ERZ1034543 (study PRJEB33760, sample SAMEA4777712) | hypersaline lake metagenome | biome: hypersaline environment; feature: brines | place: Spain | collected 2012-08 | depth 0 m ... | reverse complement strand
AGCTTGCGGCCCGCGTGGAGGCTGTTCTTGCACGCAGCGAGTCGGCCCTCCCGGATACGGGTCACACGTACGCGTTTGGACGCTTTACTGTCCATTTCCCCGACGAGACCGTCATGGCGGAAGAGAAAGACATTACCCTCACGGACCTGGAGTTCGAAATTTTAGAGTACTTTATTCGGCACCGGGGTCGCACGGTGAGCCGCGAGCAACTCCTCCGCGACGTGTGGGGCATCAGCGGCGACATTACCACCCGCACCATCGACCGCCACGTGGCGTCGCTGCGCAAGAAGATTGAGCCCGACCCGGACGCCCCCTCCTACCTGGAGACGGTGTACGGGATCGGGTACAAATTCGTGGCGGACGAAGGGGCCGGATCGTCTCCGGCGGACGACTGACCCCGTCCACCTGCTTTCTTCGGCGGTGCTGCCAGAAGCGCACCGGTTACGGCGCCCAAATGCCCCCACTCACGCTCCACTGCGGCCGGGTCACCGCATCGGACAGCGTGCCGGGCGTGGCCGCAAAGCTGCCCGCAATCGTCATCAGCGGCTCCAGAGGCGTCACGGTGGGCTCCGGCGGACGCGGAAAATCGGTGCTGTCGCGCGGCGGGCCCCCGCGCAGCGAATCGCGGAACGCCTGCATGTCAGCGCGGGACACGCTCGCCTCCATGGCCGCATCGAGCGAGAAGGTGCCCTCCACAACCTCGTCGGTGGCCGTCTCCACGGTGACCGTTCCCTCCTTCAGCGGATAGAAGTGCAGCGAGTCGGCGGTCTGCCGCCTGTAGCTGGCGGCGAAGAGCTCCTCCAGGAAGACCCCCGGACCGCAGGGGCTGTCCCCCCCTCGCCTCTCCCCACTCACCTTTCGCCCCCCAACCAGCCATCACATGAACAAAACGGCGTTCGTCACCGGCGGCACCGGCTTCGTCGGCAGCCACCTCGTCGAAGAACTCCTGCGTCGCGATGTTGACGAGGTCCGCTGCCTCGTCCGCACCGACCCGAAGTGGCTGTCGGACCTGGACGTAACGACCGTTCACGGCGACTTGTCGGACGTGGAGGCGCTCTGGGAGGCGCTCAACGGGGTCGACGAGGTGTACCACGTGGCGGGGCGCACCCGCGCGCCCACCGAAGAGGCGTTTTACGAGGCCAACGTGCAGGGCACGCTGAACCTGCTGGGGGCCGTAAAGCACGCCGCGCCAGACCTGGACCGCGTGCTGGTCACAAGCAGCCTGGCCGCCGTAGGGCGTTGCGGGCAGAACGTGGCGACGGAGGACGCCCCCCTGCGCCCCGTGAGCCAGTACGGGCGCAGCAAGGCGCAGATGGAGGCGGCGCTGACCGAGCCGCACCAGATGACCGAATCGTACGCCGAGGCCCTGCCCCTTACCGTCGTCCGTCCGCCGGCCGTCTACGGCCCCCGCGACCGCGACATCCTGGATTTCTTCCGGGCCGTGAAGCGGCACGTCTGCCCCGTCGTTGGGGGCGGCTCCGCCCGGTCGCTAAGCCTCGTTCACGCCCGCGACCTCGCAGCGGGCATGGTCGACGCGTGTCGCCACCCAGACGCGGTCCACGAGACGTACTTTCTCGGGAGCGAGCGGCCCTATGCCTGGAACGACGTGAAGCAGGCCGCCACGGCAGCGCTCGATACGTGGGCGGTTACCGTTCCGGTGCCGGGGCCCCTCGTCGGCCTGGTCGGTGCGGCCTCGGAGGCCTGGGGAGCCCTCACGGGCACGCACCCGCCGCTCAACCGCGACAAGGCCCGCGAAATTCGGCACGCCTGCACGGCCTGCTCCATCGACAAGGCGCAGCGGGACTTCGGCTATCGCCCCTCGGTTGCGCTCGACGAGGGCGTGGCCGCAACCATTCGGTGGTACCAGGCAGAAGGATGGCTGTAGCGTCCGGCGCTAGGGGGATTCCCAGCCGTAGTGAACGAACGGGGCCCAGAACCGGGGGTCTCGCAACCGCTCTCCGTGCGCCCCCGAGGCAAACGCCCGCTTTGTCTCCGCAAGCGCCTCGGCCCAGGAGATGTCCGCGCTCAGGGCACGGCGATAGAACGCCTCCATGAAGCGGCTCGTGGCCAGATCGTAGACGGCCCACAGCGACACGGCCGTGGCGGTGGCCCCGGCGTCCTGGAACGATTGCGTGAGGCTCAGCACCCCACTCCCGCGGTACACACGCCCCAGCCCACTTCGGCAGGACGACAGGGCCACGAACTCAGCGTTCAGATCCAGGGCCGCAATCTCACGCGCATTCAGGTATCCGTCCGCCTGCCCCGGGAAACCGCTGTTCCGGTTCTCGGCCCCAACAGGTTGCGGAGCCTCTGTCACGTCGGACAACACCAGGGCCGACAGCGACGGCCGGGTGGGCGATGCCAGGCCGTGCGTCGCAAAGTGGAGCACCCGGTAGTTGCGGAGGCGTCCCTGCCGTGCCCACGTTCGGAGCGTCTGCTCACTGGCCTGATCGCCCGTAAAAACGGTTGCTGACCGGGCAATCTGCTCGATCCGTTCCACCTCCTGTTGCGTGCCCGGCAGCGACGCCCACTGGTCCGCCCGGTAGCCAATCCGCTCGTAGTCTGCCTTTCCGGGAACGCCCCCCTCCTCCAAGGAAGCACGAACACGATCGTTCGAACGCGGCGTGACCGCCCAGGTCGAGTCGGGGGCAGAAGAATCAGGAGACGCAAGTGGACGTCGCGTCTGAACGAGAGCGGGGGGCGAGGACGCATCGTTGCCGTACGCCGCCCCGCCCACTGCAAACAGCCCCGAGGACGGCTCGTCTCGGTCGTGTGCACGACCGCGCAGGCGCTGCAGGGTCTGCAGGGAGCCGGCATACCGCACCCGCATCTGCTCAATCAGAGGCGTTCCGTTCCAGTCTCGCAACGCTTCGAACGGCAGAAAGCCGAGGGCGCCATCCGGGACCACGACCAGTTCGTCGATGCCCTCGAGGCCACGCAGAAGAGGGGCGACCAGAAAATTCCGGAGATGCGCCCCGAGCCGGCGCCGGCGCTCGTCGGAAAGCACCTGCCGGCCTGAAGGGACAGCGAGGTCGTGCCGATACAAATGCACCAGATTCGCAAGGCGGTCGTCCCGGCCGTTTAGCCGGCTGTTTGCCCCTGCCTGCTGTACACGATGAAATTCTCCTCCCCGCAGCCCCCCGAGTGCTGTGCTGCGCTGAAGCTGCAGAAGAGACGTAGCGAACGCTCGGTTCAGGCGTCGCAGTCGGGCAGAATCGGTCTCGTGGGCGTAGACGCTGTCCCGCCGCACGACCAGGGCCACCGCAGGCAGGTCGGTGCTCACATTTGCGTACAGCACGGCCGCCTCATCCGGAGCGAGCACCTCCTGCAGCGAATCCACAGGCGGGATTGCGGGAGACGACGGCGTGCCGAGACGCTCCCGGTCTGTGAGATGGGCACGGCTCCACTCCAGAACCTGAAAAGCAGCCTCGGGACGGCCCTGGCGCACCCGCGTGGTTGCCAGGGCGTGAAACTGAGTGATTTTCTGCGACAGGTAGCTCCGCCGGCTGATCCCCGAGGCGGACTGCAGGAGGGCGCCCGTCCTTTGCACGGCGCTCCACAGCAGCGAGTCGGCCGATGCCAGGTGCCCCTCTTCGAGATGCAGGTACCCCAGGTCCGAAAGGTTCTGTGCAAGCAGGGGGCGCCGGGCATGCTCGCGGTTGATGGCAAGCGCTTTTCGGTAGTACGAGCGGGCCTTCTCGTTGCGGGATTGTGCTTCGTGCACCACGCCGATGTTGGCCAGGTTGCGGGCCACTTCCAGCGTCCGGTCCAGCGTCCGGTTCAGCGACAGAGACTGGCGGTGATACATCAGCGCCGCCTTTGGACGCCCCCGGGCGGTCTGCGTGCGCCCCATGTTGTTTAGAGCGTCGGCCTCCCCGTAGCGGTTGCCAATGGCGCGGTTGATGCTCAGGGCCTGACGATAGCTCTCCAGGGCGTCGGAGAATTTCTTGAGCCTCCGTTGCGCGTGGCCCAGGTTGGTACAGTTAATGGCCATACGGAGCGAATCCTGCTCCGAGCGGTGAATCTGGAGCGACTCTCGAAGCAGAGGCAGGGCCCGCCGGGGTTGTCCCAGCGTGTTGTAGATTTCGCCCAGGTTGTTCAGGGCCACTCCAACCCCCACCTCGTCCCCCCGAGACCGGTGAATTTGCAGGGCCGCCTGGTAGCGCTGGCGAGCCTGCTCGTATCGGCCCTGCCCCTTTCGAACCAGTCCGATGTTGATGAGATTACTGGCTTCTTCTTCTCGATCGCCGATCTTACGGGCACGGGCGAGTGCGCCTTCAAATGAGCGCAGCGCTTCCTCATATCGACTGCGAATCCAGTGCATCACCCCGATGTCCCCCGTCATGGCCGCCACACGTTCCTCGGCGCCAATCTGGCGGTATCGCCGCAGTGCCTTCCGGTAAGCGGCCAGGGCCGGCTGCACCTCCCGCCGGGTTCGGAGAGACTCGGCCCGCGCCGCCCACGCGTCGGCCGCCCGACGGACCCGCACAGAATCGGAGGGCGTCTGGGCCTGGGCCAACGGCCCGCTCAGCAGGACCAGCCCGCCAATCCCGATGGCACAGACGACGAGGGCAAAGCGCGACATTACAGGTACCATCGTAACCGTGAAGGCCTTCGAGTTGCTTCTCCCCATGAATCGCTTCATGAACCGCCTCTCTCCGCCGTGAGCCCCTCTCACGACGGACAAACCCTCCGCCAGCATAACCACTGCCCCTCCACACACCCACTCAGAGCACGGCTTAGGCCGTAGGTGTTACACAAGCGATGGGGTTTGCGCGGTGAGCTTCGCACGCGTCTCCCTCGGGGTGTGGGGCCGAGGGAAGAGGTTTGGGGAGCGGAGCGGTGGGGCATCGCAACGAATGAATGCTACAGAGCAGTCCGCACAATGTCCACCCGGCCCCGAATCCTCGGCGCGAGCGCCCCGTACACCGCAGTCAATCCGACAGCATCACTTTTTCTACGACCAACCTTTTCGTCTCACCGTGAGCAGCCTCGGATTCAACACGGGCTACATCGAAGAGCTGTACAAGCAATACCAGGAAGACCCCGACAGCGTAAGCGAGAGCTGGCGGGAGTTTTTTGCCGATTACGACCCGGACGCCTCGTTCGTCCCCGTCACGCAGGCGCCCTCCGAAGCGCCCACCACCGGCGATGGGGAAGCGACCACACCGCCCGAGGAACCGGGCGACACGGCCCCCGACGCCCGGGAAGATACGCCCGACGCCCCGTCCCCGCCCCACGACGGCGTGGTGCCCCCTCTGCGCCCCGCCTCCGCCCCGGCGGTCGACGAGGACACGGCCGAGGTGACGCCCATGCGCGGCCCGTCGGCGAAGGTGGTGGAGAACATGGAAGATAGCCTCGGCATCCCGACGGCCACCTCCGCCCGCACGGTCCCGGTAAAGCTGTTGGACGAGAATCGCAACCTGCTGAACGACTACCAGAAGCAGGTCGGCGGCGAAAAGGTCTCCTACACTCACATCATCGCCTACGCGATGGTGCAGGCGCTGCAGAAGTATTCCGACATGAACACTACGTTCCGGCGCGATGAGGAGGGCACCCCAGAGCACGTGGAGCCCGACCAGGTCAACCTCGGCCTTGCGATCGACGTGGAGCGGCGGGGCGAGCGCACCCTGCTGGTTCCCAACATCAAGGACGCGGGCAGCCTCAACTTCGCGGAGTTTCTAGGAACCTACAACAGCATCGTCGGCCGCGCCCTCGACGGCGACCTCGACCTGTCGGACTTTCAGGGCACCACGGCCACCCTCACCAACCCGGGCATGATCGGGACGTCGATGAGCGTGGCGCGTCTGATGCCCGGGCAGGGCGTCATTGTCGGCGCCGGGTCCATCGGGTACCCGCCCGAGTACCGCGGCTACGACCCCTCGGTGGCCAGCAAGGCCGGCGTCTCGCCCGTGATGACGCTCACCTCCACGTACGATCACCGCGTGATCCAGGGCGCCACCAGCGGGGCGTTCCTCAACCACATGGAGGAGCTCATGCTGGGCGACCACAACTTTTACCAGGATCTCTTCGCGGACCTGGGCGTGCCGCACCAGCCGTTCCGCATGGCGCGCGATTCGACGCCGCAACTCGGCCAGCACGCGCCGCAGGACGAGCTCGACATGACGGAGAAACAAGCGGCGGTGCTCCAGCTCATTCGCGCCTACCGGGTGCGCGGCCACCTGCAGGCCGACATCAACCCGCTGGGCTACGAATGGGAGTACCACTCTGAACTCGACCCCGCCACCTACGGCCTCACGGTGTGGGACCTCGACCGCGAGTTCATTACCGGCGGCCTGGGCGGCGAGGACAAGCTCCCCCTGCGCGAAATCCTGTCGATTCTGCGAAAGGCCTACACCAACAAGATTGGGACGGCCTTCATGCACATCTCCGACCCCGAAGAAAAGCAGTGGGTCCAGAACCGGATCGAGCCGATGCGGGACGCAGAGCCCCCGTCGCAAGAGGAGCGACACCGCATTATGGAGACCCTCAACGCGGCGGAGGCCTTCGAGCGGTTTCTGCACACCAAGTACATCGGCCACAAGCGCTTCTCGCTGGAGGGGGCCGAGACCATGATCCCCATCATCGACACGCTCCTCTCCGACGCCGCCGACGACGAGGTGCAGGACGTGGTGATGGGCATGGCCCACCGCGGCCGCCTCAACGTGCTGGCCAACATCATCGGCAAGCCCTACGAGGAGATCTTCTCCAAATTCGAGGGCAACATCGACCCGAACACCACCCAGGGCTCGGGCGACGTGAAGTACCACCTGGGCGCCACAGGCGACGTGACCTCCCCCAACGGCAACACAATCGGCGTTACGCTCGCCTCGAATCCGAGCCACCTGGAGGCGGTAAACCCCGTGGTGGAGGGCATGTCGCGCGCCAAGCAGAACCTCCTGCGCGACGCCCACCCCAACGCCGACGAGGACGACTACCACGACGCCGTGATGCCGCTCCTCGTGCACGGCGACGCGGCCTTCCCCGGGCAGGGCGTGGTGGCCGAAACGCTCAACCTCAGCAAGCTGCGCGGCTACACCACCGGCGGCACCGTCCACCTGGTCATCAACAACCAGATTGGCTTTACCACGCCGCCGGGCGACGCCCGCAGTTCCACCTACGCCACCGACCTCGCGCAGGCCATCGAGGCCCCCATCTTCCACGTCAACGGCGACGACCCTGAGGCGTGCGTCCGCATCGCGCGGCTGGCGTACGAGTACCGGCAGCGCTTCAACAAGGACGTGGTCATCGACATGCTGTGCTACCGCGTCCACGGCCACAACGAGGGCGACGAGCCCACCTTCACCCAGCCGCTGCTCTACGAGAAAATTGAGGAGAAGCGCTCGCCCCGCAAGCTCTACACCGAGATGCTGCTGCGCCGCGGCGACATCGAGCCGGACGAGGCCGAGCAGATGCTCGACGACTACCGGAGCCGCCTGCAGGAGGCCTTCGACCGCACGAAGGACCTGGAGGAGAAGGACGCGGAGGAGGCCCTGGAAAAACGGGTGCAACGAAAGGGCCCCACGCGGCTTCCTGCGGTGGACACCACCGCCGAGCGCGAGCACCTGGAACGGGTGGTGGAGGTGCTTACCAACTTTCCCGACGACTTCAACGTGCACCGCAAGCTGGAGCGCCTCTTTGGCAAGCGCGACGCGCTCTTCTACGAGCAAGGGCGCATCGACTGGGCCTTTGCGGAGGCGCTCGCGTTCGGGTCGCTGCTGCAGGAGGGCACGCGGGTGCGCCTCAGCGGACAGGACTCGCGCCGCGCCACGTTTAGCCAGCGCCACGCCGTGCTCATCGACCAGGAAACCGGCGAGGAGTACACGCCGCTTAACAACCTCTCGGACGACCAGGCGCGCCTCCTCATCTACGACAGCTTGCTCTCGGAGTACGCCGTGGCCGGGTTCGAGTACGGCTACTCGGTGATGGATTCCGAAGCGCTCGTCTGCTGGGAGGCGCAGTTCGGCGACTTTGCCAACGGCGCGCAGCTGGTGTGGGACCAGTTCCTGAGCGCCGCCGAGGAGAAATGGGGCCAAACCTCCAGCCTCGTGGCCCTGCTGCCCCACGCCTACGAGGGCCAAGGGCCGGAGCACTCCTCCGCCCGGCTGGAGCGGTTCCTGCAGCTCTGTGCCGAGCAAAACATGATCGTCGCCAACTACTCCACCCCGGCCAACTACTTCCACGCCCTGCGCCGACAGGTGAAGCGCGACGTGAAGAAACCGCTCATCGTCATGACGCCGAAGAGCCTGCTGCGACATCCGAAGTGTGTTTCCCCGCCCGCGGCGCTGACGGACGGCGGCGTGCGGACGGTGATCCCGGCGGAGACGGCCCCGACCGATACCACCCGCCACATCCTCTGCAGTGGGAAGGTGTACTACGACCTCCTCAAAGCCCTGGAGGACGACGATCGCCGCGGTGAGATCGCGATCACGCGCCTCGAACAGTTCTACCCGTTTCCGAAGAAGGAACTGCAGGACGAACTGGAGCGGTACGCCGACGCCGAGGAGACAGTTTGGGTGCAGGAAGAGCCGCAGAACATGGGCGCCTGGTCGTTTGTGCGCCCGCGGCTCGACGACCTGCTCGAGGCGGTCCACGGCCCGTGCGAGCAGCGCATCCAGTACGTGGGGCGCCCCGCCAGTGCCAGCCCGGCCACCGGCTCGGCCAAGGTGCACGACCGCGAGCAGGCACAGCTTGTCGGCGAGGCCCTCGACGCGTGAGCCCGTGCGCAGAAAGCCCCCACACAGAAACGGGACGGACCCACAGGGGGCCCGTCCCGGATTGGGGCACCATGCGCGGCCACAACACCCAGCCGCAACACGGACTAGAACATAAACTGCTCCCCTACAGGCGTTTCCGGTTGTCGCCCCGCTTGCGCTCGCGGTGGCGGCGCCGACGAGAACGCTTCTCGTCGAGGCGTTTCTCTTCTGAGGGCTTCATGTACGTCATGTTCTGACGGTACTCCTGCAGCACACGACTGCGGTTTACCTGACGCCGGAAGCGCTTGAGTGCACGATCAATGTCTTCGTTGTTTCGGACTTTGACACCAACAGCCAAGATAGATCCCTCCGTAAAAACGGTTGATTGAAAAGAATGGCGCTATGAAGCAAGGGATTACCGCGAAACGCAAAGGCGCACGCCATGTTTCTTGGGATGCTCCCTCCCTTTTCACCCCCTCTCTTCGTCCACCGCCCCAGCCCATGTCGCTTCCGTCCTCCCTGATTTTAGCGACGGGAAACCCTGGCAAGGTTGCCGAGCTGCGGGCCCTGCTGGCCCATCTTTCCGTTGCGCTCGTTCCGGCCGCGGACCTGGACGCCCCGCCGGAAGTGGTGGAGGACGCGGGCACCCTGGCGGGCAATGCCCAGAAGAAAGCCCGCGCCTTTCACGCGCACACGGGCCAGGCCACCCTGGCCGACGACACAGGGCTGGAGGTGGCTGCCCTCGGCGGCGGCCCCGGCGTGCACACCGCCCGCTTCGCCGGTCCCGACGCGACGCCTGAAGACAACAAGCAGCGGCTGCTCGACGAGATGGATGGCGTGGAGGACCGGCGCGCCCGCTTCCGCACCGTGGTGGCGCTCATCGAGGCCGACGGCACCGCTCGTACCTTCGAGGGCATCTGCCGCGGCACCATCCCCACCGCCCCACGCGGCTCCGGTGGCTTTGGCTACGATCCCCTCTTCCAGCCCCAAGGGCACGATCAGACATTTGCCGAGATGCCGGCGGACGCCAAGAACGAAATCAGCCACCGCCGCCGGGCGCTCGATGCCCTCCACGACTTTCTGGCCGACGCCGCGTAGCCCGGCCCCCGCGCCGCGCTCCCACACACGGCATGCCTCCCACGAGCGGTGCGTCCCACCAGGAGTGCTTCACACGAGGAGTGCAGCCAGCACGGTGTAGAGAAGAATCGCGCCACCGCCCGCTACCGACGCGAGGGGAAGCTGCGTGTTCACGTGGTCCATCAGGTCCGCCCCCGTGGCCAGCGAGGAAAGCACGGTCGTATCCGAGATGGGCGAGCACTGATCGCCGTACACCGCCCCGCCGATGACAG
>ERZ1034543.477-NODE-477-length-10078-cov-2.771126_pt1 | contig 10078 bp, 7 predicted proteins | sample MGYA00520654_ERZ1034543 | MGnify/ENA primary metagenome ERZ1034543 (study PRJEB33760, sample SAMEA4777712) | hypersaline lake metagenome | biome: hypersaline environment; feature: brines | place: Spain | collected 2012-08 | depth 0 m ... | reverse complement strand
CTCGCCGAAGCTCATCATCAACAACCACGACACGGAGGCGAGCCACTCCGCCACCGTCGGGCAGGTCGACCGCGAGGACCTCTTCTATATGACCGCGCGCTCTATCGACCCCCGGACGGCCCGGAATATGCTCGTCGAGGGCTTCTTTGTCCCTGTTCTGGAAGAGATCGAAGTCGACGAGTTCCGCGAGGACCTCGGCAACCTGATTACGACGCGACTGCGCGGCTAAGCCCGCGCGGCCCGCCTCCATCGAGCGCGGGCGTTAAGTGACTGGTCACTGTATATTGCTTAATGAGCCTCGGGAGTACCGTCACGTCCGACCACCAGCTCGCGCGCCTCCTCCAGATCGGTGCGGTACTTGAGGAGGTTGTCGAGGCCCGGGCACACCGACATTACCGGAGTCTCGACGTCGGGGATCAAAACCCGGAGGTCGCAGCGCTTCTTGAGGAGTCCGCGATCGAGTCCGCGGCTCACCGTGAGCGACTCGAGACGCTGATGGACGATCTTGACGCCGAACCGATCGGCTACGAGGAGATAGCGCGACTGGTCGAAGAACATTACGGGCGGACACGCCCGGATGATTTTGACGGCGTGTTGTACGACCAGCTCTGTAACGAGGAAACGGCATACAAGTTCTACGACGACCTGATAGATGCGATAGAGGCAACCGACGCGCGGTTTGCGGTCGACCGTGACCACCTGCTCTCCGTCCTCAGAACTATTCGCGAGGAGGAGGCAGCAGGCGTTGAGGACGTGACCCAACTCATGGAGTTCAGATGAACACCGCAGACCAGTACCTGAAGGCTATCTACATTGTCCAGCGAACCGAGGACGGCCCCGCGGCAACCGGGGCCATCGCAGACGCACTCGACGTCAGCCCCGCGAGCGCGAACGAGATGATCGGCAAACTGGAGCAGCGCGACCTCGCTGACCACGAGAAGTACAAGGGTGTCCGCCTGACCGATGAGGGGGTCGAGCGCGCCCGCGAGGTGCTTCAGACGTACTGTATCATCGAACGGTTCCTCGCGAACGTGTTGGAGGTTGAGGAGTTCCGCAACGAGGCTCGGGCGCTTGAGGCCGTCATCGACGACATCGTCGCGGAACGCCTCGACACTATCATCGACCGCAACCCAGCGTGTCCGGACTGCTTTAACGCGGAGACCGACGCCTGCGAACTCCTCGACGTCTGTCAGGAACACCCGGCGGACTGATTGGAACGCCGATATCTTACGGTCTTCCTATATCACGGCTCGGAAATCCCCGCACTTCAGGGCGGGAAGGATGCTATGGATCGAAGACACGCCAGCGCCAGAGCTGAGAAGAAAGTATCATCTCCCCTCGGACCATATATTCACGTGGACGATCAGTCCCGTGGTGTAGTGGCCAATCATAACGGCCTTTGGAGCCGTTGACGGCGGTTCGAATCCGCCCGGGACTATCCGTCTGCAAGCAACACTAGCGTGAGTCAACACACAGACTCATAAGAGGGGGATCGACGTTGGACGACTACGACTCAAATCCGCCTGAACGAATGCTTTTGATGGACAGATAGAGGGTTAATAGCTGGGTCGTCGTCGACTGGGCCCGGGCGGCGAGCCGGGTACTCCCAGGAGCCAACCTGTGAAATGAGGATCTTGAGACAGCTCCCAATACAGCCGCTACGACGCGGTGGGGGTCGCGGTTGACTGGGTGGACGGAACACGATAGATAAACGACGGCGAGACGAGCAGGGGGAGGACCGACGAGACAGGTGTGACGCGCATAGTGAGTGCTAAGGACAGGCACCGATCGAGGCGGTTCACGTGCCGGTCGTTGTCGGCTCGTTGCTGTCGGCAGGGTAGGTCGCCTCCAAGTGGTTGAGGGCGTAGTCGACGGTCGAGGGGTCGTAGGTCCAGAAGCCATAGAACCCCTCGGTGCCCTCGCGCTCTTCGGCGACGAGCGCGCACATGTTCTCGCGAAGGTCGCCGCCGTCGAAGGCAACGAACCACGACCGGCGGATCTCGGCGCAGTCCTCGACGTGGAGGGAAACGTCGTCGAAGGAGTCGATCGAATCGCCCGGCGCGACATAGACGTGGACGTCGAGGTCACCTCTGTTGCCGAGGCGCTCGTACGCCTCACGCTGTGGCTCGACGTTCGAGGGGTACTGGAAGCCGGCGTGGAGTGTACCGCTCGCAACCCGGAACGCGCGGTCCTCGATCTCTTCAGAGGCCGCGAGCATCCGCTCCCGGTCGTAGGAAGTGAACATCGTCTCGTCAAGGTGGTCCAGAATCGGCTGATACGGGGAGTCGACCGTTTTCGAGCCGGCGCGCCGGCCCGATTCGAGCAGATTGGCGACGCTCACCGCCGTGACAAACTCGTCACCTCGGCCCAGCACTGCGTAGTTCTCAGGTCCTCTGTCGGCGGACGCGCACTCGATGACAAGATTTCGATCACCGAAATGTTCGCGGAGCGATTCCACGGCTCCTGGTTCCGGGTCGAACACGGTGAGAGTCTTCTCGTGGGCTTCAACACCCTCGATCAGCTCTCGAAGCGTCATTCCCTGCAAACGTCGATAGCTGAGTATTTGACGTTTGTCCCCGCTCTCGAGTTCTCGGGCGACAGATATTTCTCGGCGTGGGGCACTCTAATTTACGAATGTCGGTTGCGCGGCGCGCACGTGCACTGGTCAACGTCGACCACCCTGGGCTGGTGTGGCTGATGAGTCTCAACCACGGGTTCAACGAGTTCTACAGCGTCATTGTCTCCCCGCTGTTCCCCTTTCTCGTCCCCGATCTCGGCATCAGCTACGCTGACACCGGGCTGCTCGTGGTTGTCTTCTTCGTCACCTACTCGGTCGCACAGCTCCCGGTTGGCCGGATCGCGAACCATTACGACCCCAAGCGACTGCTCGTCGGCGGGCAGGCGCTCCTCTCTCTCGGAATCGCCTTTGTCGCCTTTGCCCCTACATACGAGACAATACTCGCTGGGATGGTCGTCGCGGGTGTCGGCGGGAGTACCTACCACCCGACGGGGATGTCGGTTATTAGCGACGCCGAGAGCGACGACACCCACGGCCGGTCAATGGGTATTCACGGAATGCTCGGAACCTTCGGCACGGTCCTCGCGCCCGTCGCGGTCGGCGGCCTCGCCCTCGTGCTCGGGTGGCGGTCGGCGCTGCTCGCGGGCGCTCTTGCGGGCTTCGCCTTTGCTGTCCTCCTGGCAGTACTCTATCCCCGCGCCGTCCCTGACGGCGGGACAGAGACGACAGCGTTCGTCGCCGCGGCCCGCGAGAGTGTCGGTGGCGAGACACTTCGGGTCGCCTGGTCTCGCGCGTTCACCTTCCTGCGGTCGCCGCCGATGCTCGTCCTCATAGGCCTGTTCGCGGTCGTTGGCGCGGAGGTGCGGGCTGTCCAGTCGTTTACTACGCTTTTCGCGTCCGACGCCGTCGGCGGCGATGCCGCTTTCGGCAACCAGATGTTCGCCCTGACGATGGTCGCTGCAGGCGTCGCCTCCACGGCGGCAGGCGCGGGCGTTGACCGCCTTGACCGCCGCCTATTCGCGGGCGCCTGCTTCGCCGGTACCGCCGCCGCCGTCGCCGCTGTCGCCCTCCTGCCGCTTGGGCGGGTTGGCCTTGCTGTCGGCTTCGTCGTCCTCGGTATCGTGATGTACTCTGTCTATCCGGCGACAAACGCCCTTGCGGCCGGCCTCTCGAACGAGGACTCCTCCGGTGACGTCTTCGCGGTCACACAGACCGCGGCGGCCCTCGGCGGCGCGGCTGGCCCCTTCCTTCTCGGCATCGTCGCCGACGCCAGCAGCCTCTCGATCGGCTTTCTTGCCACCGCCGCTATCGCCGTCGTCGGGGTGGCCGTCGTCGCCGCGGCGACCGCCTTCGGGGCTTAGCGGACCCGAAATCGCGCCCGCTCCTCGTCTGGTCCCTTCGTCTCCCGGCCCGTCAACTCGACTGCTCCGAGTTCGCCTGTCGCGGTGACATGTGTCCCCGCGCAGGCCGTTCGGTCGAACGGGTCGTCCGGGTCGCCTATCTCGACGATCCGGACATCGGTTACCGAGTCAGGCAGGAGGTCGATCCGCGTCCGCTCGGGGTCAAGGTCGCGCTCTGCGTCGTCGCGGTCGAGTTCGTACCACCGCACAGGTAGGTTGCGGTCGACGACCTCGTTCAGGCGACTCTCGATCCGGGTCAGGTCGTTGTCGTCGAACCGTGGGTACGCACAGTCGATCCGTGCCCGCTCGGCGTACACCTGGTTGCCCGTCGTCTCGGCGTTATACTCGGAGAGCAGGACTGCAGAAAGCAGATGCTGGGCGGTGTGGTGTCGCTCGTGACCGGTCCGCCGACTGTCGTCGACGACGCCTGTCACCGTCGTTCCCTTGGCGGGGGGGTCACTGCTGCCCGCTGGTGACAGCACGTGTTCGATCGTCGCACGGCCCGTCACATTCTGGACCTGCCACGTCTCGCCGTCGCCATGGAGACCGCCCGTATCGTGTGGCTGGCCGCCGCCGGTTGGGTAGAAGCAGGTGCGGTTGAGGACGACACGTGGGGGGTCGGTGAGGGACCGTTCAACGGTCGCGGTGAACCTCCGTTGGGAGGTATCTGCCAGGTAGAGCGGCGTGGTCGGCATGACAGAGATACGGCCCCGGCCCTCTTACCATTGCCCGTTCCCGGTGACCATTGGGGCCTCGTCGTAACGTCTAAGCCTACTTCGGTCGTTCAGACGTACAATGAATGAACGAACGCCAGAACGAGTAGTGGAACGGGGGCTCGGTTCGTGGGCGTGGAGATAGAGGAATCACCGGTCTCCGGCGCCGCATTCGCCGAGATGAAACGGTTCGTCCGTGACTACCTCGCCGCGAGCGTGGAGAGTGAGGACGACGGCGGCCGGATGCGGTGGTACCCGTGGCACAGCGCGGAGTATCGCTTTAATCACACGCGAAACGTTGTCGACTTGGCGACGGATATCGCCCAGCGTGAGGGCGCGAACGCCGACGTGGTTCGAGTAGCGGCGCTCTTTCACGACGTCTCGAAACTGGAAGCCGACCAGGACCGCCACGCCGAGGAAGGTGCTCGAGTCGCCCGTGCGTACCTCACCACGCACGTCGACGTCCCACCTTCCTTTATCGAAGAGGTCTGTACCGCAGTGCGTGACCACTCGTATCAGGGATCGCTGGAAGACGTCTCTCTCGAGACCCGATGTCTGGTTGAGGGCGACCTACTTGACAAGGTTGGCGCGAACGGCACCGTTCTGATGATACTCCGGATGGGGTACGAGTCACGCACTCATATGGACGCCGCGACGATGGTCGAACGGGTGTTGGAACGCGGCGAAAACGCCGTCTCGCGCGTCGAGAGTGACACCGCTGAGGGCATCGCCCATCGACGGCTCAAGCGCGTGCGCTGGTTTCGTGAGTGGCTGGAGGAGGAGGTCCCTGGAATGGACCACGAAACTCCGGTCCGCTAGTCGTCGCTGACCGCGGCGGTGCTGCTGTCTTCACCCGCGGCCCGCGCTCCGGCCACCGGTGGCAGGTCTTCGCGTACATCGTCGCGCGAGCGCTCGGCGATGATCTCAGCGTAGGCGTCGGGCATCACCTTCGTGAACTCGGTGAGTGACGTCTCCCAGTCGCTGAGTAGCCCTGCAGCCCTGTCGCTGTCGGTGTAGGCCCGGTGGTTCTCGACCAGCCGACGGAGCATCCGGCGGTCGGCCTCCTCCAGATCGTCGTGGAGAGTGATCATCTCAGTGTTGGCCGTCTCGTGGAGACGGCCGTCAGGGTCGTGGACGTACGCGACCCCACCGCTCATGCCAGCGGCGAAGTTCCGACCGAACTCACCAAGGATGGCAACAGCGCCGCCAGTCATGTATTCGCAGCCGTGGTCGCCGACACCTTCCACGACGGCTTTTACGCCAGAGTTACGAACGGCGAAGCGCTCGCCAGCGACGCCGTTGAAGTACGTCTCACCCTGCGTCGCTCCGTAGAGCGCGACGTTGCCGACGAGGACGTTCTCACCTGCTTCGTATGCAGCGTTCTCGGGTGTTTTAACAACGAGCTTCCCGCCAGACAGTCCCTTGCCGACGTAGTCGTTCGCGGCGCCGGTGAGTCGCATCGTCACGCCGTCCTGCAGGAAGGCACCAAAGCTCTGCCCGGCAATCCCGCGGAACGAGCAGTCGATTGTATTCTCCGGTAGGCCCTTAGTGCCGTGGACATTCGAGATGCGGTTCGAGAGCATCGCCCCAACCGCGCGATCGACGTTCGAGATGGACCGCTCTATCGTCACCGGTTCGCCCGTCTCGATGGCGTCCTCGGCGACCGACAGCAGCGCGTGGTCGAGCTGGTCGTCAAGATCGCCGTGGTGCTGCTCGCGGGTCTTGGTGCGTGCGTCGCCCGCCGGCTCCGCGACGACCGACGAGAGATCGAGCGTCCGAGCTTTTGGGTGGTCGGTCTCGCGCTGGCTCAGGAGCGAGGGCCGACCGATCATCTCCTCAACCGACCGGAAGCCGAGGTCGGCCATTATCTCGCGCAGCTCCTCGGCCAAAAACGTCATATAGTTGATGACGTGGGTTGGCTCACCCGCGAACCGGTCGCGGAGCTTCTCCTTCTGGGTCGCGACGCCGGTCGGGCAGTTGTTGGTGTGACAGATGCGTGCCATTACGCAGCCGGAGGTGACGAGCGGCGCGGTGCCGAAGACGTACTCTTCGGCGCCGAGAAGGGCTGCCACGGCGATATCACGCCCCGTCTTCATACCGCCATCGGCTGACACCCGGATACGGTCTCGCAGGTTCGTCGCGCGAAGCATCTGGTTTGTCTCCGCAAGGCCAAGCTCCCACGGCAGGCCCGCGTTCTTGATGCTCGTTTTCGGTGACGCGCCGGTGCCGCCCGAGTGGCCCGCGACGTGGACTACGTCGGCGTTGGCTTTCGCGACACCCGCTGCAATGGTGCCGATGCCGGCCTCGGAGACGAGCTTGACGTTCACGTCCGCCTCGGGATTCGACACCTTCAGGTCGTGGATCAGCTGTTTGAGGTCCTCAATTGAGTAGATGTCGTGGAGCGGCGGCGGCGAGATGAGGCCAACGCCCGGCGTAGAGTACCGGACGTGTGCGATCATCTCGTTGACTTTCTTCCCGGGCAGATGGCCACCCTCGCCGGGCTTCGCCCCCTGTGCCATCTTGATCTGGAGTTCGTCGGCGTCGGCAAGGTAGTCAGAGGTGACACCAAAACGGCCGGAGGCGACCTGTTTTACCTTCGAGCGCTTTTGCGTGCCGAACCGCTCGACTGGCTCGCCGCCCTCGCCCGTGTTTGCCTTCCCGCCGATACGGTTCATCGCGACCGCGTTGTTCTCGTGTGCCTCAGGCGACAGCGACCCGAGGCTCATCGCAGCGGTGGAGAACCGCGTCACGATCGACTCAACCGGCTCCACCTCATCGATAGGGACGGGGTCGCGGTCGGAGTCGAACTCAAGGAGGCCACGCAGCGTCTGGAGCTCCTCCGTCTGCTCGTTGATCAGCTCAGCGAACTCGCGATAGGTGTTGTAGTTCCCCGACCGAACCGCCTCCTGTAGTTTGCCGACAGTTTTTGGGTTCCACTGGTGGTGGATTCCGCCCGTACGGTGTTCGTACTCACCCTGACGTTCGAGATCGGGTTCGGCGCCGAATCCGACGCCATGCCGGGTGAGCAGATCCTCTTCTATCTCCTCGATTCCGATGCCCTCCGTTCGGATCTCGGTACCCTCGAAGTACTCGCCGACGAAGTCGGAGTCAAGCCCGACAGCCTCGAAAATCTGGGCGCCCTGGTAGGATTCGACAGTGGAGATGCCCATCTTCGCCATCGTCTTCAGCAGCCCATCCTCCAGCGCGGTGCGGTAGTCCGCGAGGGCGTCAGCCTCCTCTGCGCCGTCAGGGCCGGCGACGAGGTCACGGATCGTATCGTAGGCGAGGTAGGGGTTCACCCCGTCGGCGCCGTAGCCGACGAGCGTCGCGAGGTGGTGGACCTCGCGGGGGTCGCCGGACTCAACGACTAAGCCCGCGTAGTTCCGGAGTCCCGTCCGCACCAGCGAGTGGTGGACTGCGCCTGTCGCGAGCAGCGAAGGGATAGCGACCCGGTCTGGCCCGGCCGCGCGGTCTGAGAGGATGACGATGTCGGCACCGTCGCGGATCGCCGACTCAGTGTCCTCACGGGCCTCTTCGACGGCATCGTGGAGCGTCGTCTCGCCGTCGCGTGGGTATGTGATGTCTACCGTCGCGGTCGCGAGCCCCCCGTCCTCGCCGTCAAGCTCCTCAATTGCCGCCGTCTGCTCGTCGCTGAGGACCGGCGAGTCAAGTACGAGCTGGCGGGCGTGTTCGGCCGTCTCGTTGAGTAGATTCGGCTGGGGACCTAGCCGCGACTCGACCGATGTGACAAGCTCCTCACGGATGTAGTCGATTGGTGGGTTCGACACCTGCGCGAACAGCTGTTTGAAGTAGGTGAACAACGGACGGTTGAGGTCGGAGAGTACCGACAGCGGGGTGTCGTCGCCCATCGAGCCGACGGGGTCCTTACCATCCTCCATCATCGGTTCCAGCAGATGGTCGACCTGGTCGTGGGTGTACCCAAACGCGGTTTGGTGGGCGCGCAGTTCCGCGATGTTGTCGGGCGTCTCGCCACCGGACAGGTCGTCGACGTGGCGCTGGTACTCGTCGACCCACTCGCCGTATTTCGAGTCAATAAGCTCGTCGAACACCTCGTTGTCAGGCACGACCCGGCCCTCGACCGGGTCGGCAACGAACAGCTGCCCCGGCTGGAGACGGCCGCGCTCGCGGACCTCGGCGGGGTCGACATCAAGCGCGCCAACCTCGCTTGCCATGATGAGCGTGTCGTCTTTGGTGACGTCGTAGCGGCAAGGCCGCAGCCCATTTCTGTCGAGGACGGCCACGACCCGCTCGCCGTCCGTTCCACAAACGAGCGCTGGGCCGTCCCACGGCTCAACCAGCGAGGCGTGGTAGTCATACCAGTCCTGCCGGTCGTCGTCCATCAGGTGGTCACCCCGGAACGCCTCGGGGATGAGCATCCGCATTGCGTGCGGGAGCGAGCGTCCGCCGGCGAGCAGTAGTTCGAGCGCGTTGTCGACGCTCGCAGTGTCGGACTGGCCGGGGTCCGGGATAACCGGTGTGACGGTGTCGACGTCGAGTTTGTCGTGGCTGAGGTCCGTCTCGCGGGCGCGCAGCCAGTTGACGTTCCCTTGGATCGTGTTAATCTCGCCGTTGTGGATGATGTTCCGGTATGGATGTGCGAGATGCCACGCACCAAGTGTGTTCGTCGAAAACCGTGCGTGGACGAGAACGAGCGTCGAGGCCACTCGCTCGTCGGTGAGGTCGGGGTAGTAGGCCGGGAGCTGTTCCGTCTTCAGCAGCCCCTTGTAGACGAGGCGTCGGCGGTCGAGCGAGCAGACGTAGAACCGCTCGGCCTCGGGGGCCGTGAGATCGTCAACACGTTTCTCGGCGGCGCGACGGGCGACGTACAGCGCGCGATCGAACGCCTCGTCGTCCATCGGCTCCGTCGCGGCCACCAGCGGCTGGACCACGTCGGGCTCCGACTCGACGGCGGTGGCGCCGAGGCCCGTCGCGTCGGTCGGCACATCACGCCAGTGGACAACCTCAAGATCGTGGTCGTCGAGCGCCGCCTCGAACGCCTCGACAACAGACTCGCTTGCCGCCTCCTCGTGCGGGAGAAAGACCGAGCCGACGGCGTACTGCTCCGGCAGGTCGACCGGAACGACGGCGGAAAGGAATCGGTCGGGCCGCTGGAGCATGATGCCAGCTCCGTCGCCCGTGTCAGGCTCGGCTCCGGTCGTGCCCCGGTGTTCGAGGTTCTCTAGAAGTTCGATCCCACGGCGTACCGTGTCGTGGGTTGCGCCGCCGTCCAAATCGACGACCGCTCCGACACCACAGTTCGACCGCTGATCCGCGGGGTCTGCGAGAAGTTTGTTCCGCGACTTCTGCTCGGAATCGCTCATAGCATTACTTTGTGAGCCGACCTTATGACTCTAATCCTGTTCGTCCAAGGCTATCTTTCTACAAGGAGAGAATCCCGGCGGTTACGCCGGGAGTGAATCCGACAA
>ERZ1034543.473-NODE-473-length-10114-cov-47.158962_pt1 | contig 10114 bp, 15 predicted proteins | sample MGYA00520654_ERZ1034543 | MGnify/ENA primary metagenome ERZ1034543 (study PRJEB33760, sample SAMEA4777712) | hypersaline lake metagenome | biome: hypersaline environment; feature: brines | place: Spain | collected 2012-08 | depth 0 m ... | reverse complement strand
GCCGCCGGAGGCGTGCTCGCGAGCGCGTGCGAGGGATGAACGAGTCGCCCCGTGGGCGACGAGTGAATCGGCTGGGGAGGGTGTGGCTGAAAGTTGTGTCCGGGTGTCACAGAGTCCTGTTGCTCACACAGCCAACGTCACGTACGTATCGAATCGGTTGTGGAAGGCGTGGCCAACTGGCGTCCGGGTGTCAGGGAGTCGCATTGGTCAGACGACTGCTGGCGACTAGATCGTCCTGTTAGTCGTCGGCGACCGCCGCGGTCATCGACCAGACGGCGACGAGCCCCAACAGCGCCGCCGGCACGAGTGGGAGTGCGAGGTACGTCGCGAAGAACGTGAACCCCAGCCCACCAGCGGCGTACGGGTACGCGTAGATGATCCCGGGAATGACGATCACGCTCACGAATAGCACCGCGGTCAGCACCCACCCCTTCGCGCCGAAGCCGTCCGCCTCGAGCGACGCCCCCCCGTCTTCGCTCGACCGGCGCACCTGCTCGTCGTCATGGCGACGTGGCTGCTCGTCGTCGGGTCCGCGTGACCGATCGCTGGTCGACGTCACGGGCTCACCGGTCGACCCTGGGGGTGTCGCCTCCTCGACACGCGCCGACGCCGGCGGGCGGTCGTCGTCTTCGTCCGTCTCCGAACTCACGAAGTATCGTTGCGGTCGCACAGCAAAAAGCTCTCGCGATCCCCCACAACCCCGCTCAGACGACGCGGACGGCACATACTTTTCACTGCAACGACCGATACGGCAGGTATGAACCACACCGACGAGGCGGACACCCGTGCGGACGCAGCGGGTACCACCAATATCCTCGCACACGCGCTCGTTGCGGTGGCGACCGAAGACGACGCTCGCGCCACGGCCCGGGCGCTCGCGCCCTACCAACCGGACCGCGTGACGGCGGTCCACGTCGTCGAGAAGGGCGAGGGCGTACCCGACAAGACGCCCGTCGAGCAGTCGGAGGCGATCGCCGCCGACGCGTACCACGCGGTGCGCGAGGTGTTTCCCGACGCGGCCGAGCACACCGCCTACGGCCGGGACGTGGCCGCGACGATCGTCGCCGCGGCCGCCGAGGTCGACGCGAGTGCGATCGTCTACCGCCCGCGCGGCGGCAGTCGCCTGACGCAGCTGCTCGCCGGCGACGTCGCCGCGCGTCTCGTCTCGAACGCCACCCGGCCGGTGATAGCGCTTCCAGACCCCGCGAGCGACGGGTCGTGACGCGGCCCGCGGTCGTCCACACGACACACGGCAGCCTCGGTTCGCTCCGTGTCACACGCCCGCAGTCGCGTCGCCCATTCGTGATGTTTAAGTAGCGAAGCGTGGACCGTACAGTTGCACGAACTGCAGGGACGCCGGGTCCCGAGTCCACGAGGGCGACGATACGACGCGAGTTGCGGTAGCCAAGCCTGGCCCAAGGCGCAGGGTTGCTAACTCTGTGGCGTCACTGCCTCCGGGGTTCAAATCCCCGCCGCAACGCTCGAAACGACGGAGTACCGCCGGATCGCGCCGGTAGGACTCACTGCGATCAACACATGAGCACGGAAGAACAACAGGACGACTCGACGGAGGAGGACCTCCAGTACTTCGTCCGGATCGGGGGCGCGGACCTCGACGGGACGAAGACGGTCGAGCGAAGCCTATCTGAACTCAACGGAATCGGCACGCGCATGGCGCGGCTGGTCGCCGAGGAGGCCGACGTGGACCGCACGGCCACGTTCGGGCTCCTCGACGAGGCGGACATCGAGGCGGTGGTCGACGTCGCCGAGAACCTCGAAGACCACGTCCCGTCGTGGATGACCAACCGACAGAACGACTTCTTCACCGGAGAGACGACCCACCTCGTCGGCACGGACGTCGAAGAGAAGCGTCGTCACGACATCAACCGGATGAAGCTGATCGAATCGTACAAAGGCGTTCGCCACAAGCGCGGCCAGAAGGTCCGCGGCCAGCGAACGAAGTCCACGGGTCGAACCGAGGGGACCATCGGGGTCAACGTCGAGGAGATCCGCGAGGAGATGGGCGACGAGGAGGGCGGTGAAGAATGAGCACCGGCAAGAACACCAAGGGCTACGAGACCCCGAACCACCCGTACCAGGGCGAGCGCATCGCCGAGGAGTCCGATCTCCTCTCGCGGTACGGGCTGAAGAACAAAGAGGAGCTCTGGCGTGCACAGTCCGAACTGCGTCGCATGCGCCGTGAGGCACGACGCCTCCTTGGCGACGCACAGGGTGACGTCGACGTCGCCGGCGAGACCGGCGCCGAGTTCGTCGCTCGACTGCGCCGAATCGGCATCCTCGGCGACGCCGACGACATCTCGTCGGTGCTGTCACTCGACGTGACCGACCTCCTGGAGCGACGGTTCCAGACGGTCGCGTACCGACAGGGATTCGGCTCCTCGCCGCAGCAGGCCCGCCAGTTCATCGTTCACGGCCACGTCACCGTCGACGGCGCACGCGTCACGCGCCCGTCGGTGAAGATGGACGTGAGCGACGAGAGCGCCATCGCGTTCGACGAGACCAGTCCGCTCGCGGACGACCTCCACCCCGAGCGCGCGGAGTCACAGGAGTAACTACCCATGAGTGGATCTGACAACGGAAAGTGGGGCATCGCCCACGTGTACGCGTCGTTCAACAACACGCTCATCACGGTCACCGACGAGACTGGCGCGGAGACGATAGCCAAGTCCTCCGGTGGGACCGTGGTGAAACAGAACCGAGACGAGGCGTCGCCGTACGCCGCCATGCAGATGGCAGAGGTCGTCGCCGAGCGGGTCAAAGAGGCCGGCCTCGAGGGCGTGCACGTTCGCGTGCGCGGCCCCGGTGGCAACCTCAACAAGTCGACCGGCCCCGGCGCACAGGCGACGATCCGGGCGCTCTCGCGTGCGGGCATCGAGATCGGCCGCATCGAAGACGTGACGCCCATCCCGCACGACGGGACGAAGGCGCCGAAGAACAAGCGAGTCTGACATGACTGACGCCGACTTCGACGTCGAGTACGTCGAACGGGACGACCGCAGCGCGCGGGTGTTGATCCGCGGGCTCACCCCGGCGTTCGCCAACGGCATCCGCCGGGCGATGATCGCGGACGTCCCGACGTTCTCGATCGACACCGTCCGGTTCCTCGAGAACTCCTCCGTGATGTTCGACGAGATGATCGGGTTGCGGCTGGGGCTCGTGCCCCTGACGACGCCACTCGACGAGTTCGAGCTCGGCGACACCGTCACGCTCTCGCTCGACGTCTCGGGGCCGGCGACCGCGTACTCCGGTGACCTCGAGTCGGCGGAGCCGCTCGTAGTGCCCGCCGACGAGAACGTCCCGATAATCGAGCTGAAGGAGGGACAGACGCTGGCGCTCGAGGCCGACGCGGTGTTGGCGTCCGGCACCGACCACGCCAAACACCAGGGCGGGGTCTCGGTCGGCTACCGCCACCTCCAGCGCGTCTCGATCGACGGCGATCGCGGCGAGTTCGACGACGAGGAGCCACAGATCCTTCGCGGCGTCGTCGAGACGCCGGAGGGAGAGATCGTCGTCACCGACGAGTTCGACAACGACCTCACCGAGCGGTATCCGGACGAGGAGGTGTCCGTCGAGGACGTCCCCGGCGCGTTCGTCTTCCACGTCGAGACGGACGGCTCGTTCACCGCAGCCGAACTGTTACTCCACGCGATCGACTCACTCGAGGCGCGCGCGGACGAACTACGGACGAAAGTCGCAGTGTAAGCGATGCCGGCACCACTCACCACCACCGACGGTCGCCGCCCGGCGGCGAGCGGCGTGTCCGGCCCGAGCGGTCGGACCGAAAGTGGTTTGAGTGGAGCCGGAGTACGACGGAGTGTTCGCAGGGATAGCCAAGTCAGGCCAACGGCGCAGCGTTCAGGGCGCTGTCCTGTAGAGGTCCGCAGGTTCAAATCCTGCTCCCTGCACTCCGATTTTCACGAATCCCACCAGGGAGACAGCAATGAGTAGCAAGACGAATCCACACTTACAGAACCTCATCGCCGATCTGAAGTCGGTCTCGCGTGACACCGGTGCCAACGTTTGGCAGGACGTCGCCGACCGACTCGAGAAGCCCCGGCGCACCCACGCCGAGGTCAATCTGGGTCGCATCGAACGGTACGCAAACGAAGACGAAGCGGTCGTCGTTCCGGGCAAGGTGCTCGGCAGCGGCGTCCTCCAGAAGAACGTCACCGTCGCCGCCGTCGACTTCTCGGGCACCGCCCGCACGAAGATCGAACAGGCTGGCGAGGCGGTGCCGCTCGAGCAGTTCGTCGAACAGAACCCCGAGGGCGGGAACGTCCGGGTGATCCGATGAGTCTCGCGAAGGTCGACGCCGACGTCGTCGTCGACGCGCGCGACTGCATCCTCGGTCGCGTCGCCTCGAACGTCGCCCAACGCGCGCTCGACGGCGAGACGATCGCCGTGGTCAACGCCGAGCAGGCGGTGATCACCGGCAACGAGGAGTCGACGATGGAGACGTACCACACCCGTGCGGGACTCGGCTCCGACAGCGGGCCGTACTACCCCAAGCGGCCGGACCGCATCTTCAAGCGCTCGATCCGCGGCATGCTGCCGTACAAGACCGACGACGGCCGCGAGGCGCTCTCGAACGTCCGCGTCTACGTCGGCAACCCGTACGAGCGCGACGAGGACGCCGAGGCGGTCGTCGTAGACGGCACCTCGCTGGATCGGCTCTCGAACATCAAATTCACCACGCTCGGCGCAATCGCCGAGTCGCTGGGGGCTAACGTCACATGGTAACAAACACCTCAGGCAAGAAGAAGACGGCCGTCGCTCGCGCAACGGTGCGCGACGGAGCGGGTCGCGTGCGAATCAACTCACGACCGGTCGAGCTGGTCGAGCCGGAACAGGCCCGGCTCAAGATGCTCGAGCCGTTCCGCATCGCCGGCGAGGAGCTGCGCGACGGCGTCGACATCGACATCGACGTCGCCGGCGGCGGCTTCAGCGGTCAGGCCGACGCGACGCGGACCGCCATCGCCCGTGGACTCGTCCAGCACCTCGGTGACGCCGAGCTGCGCGACGCGTACATGAACTTCGACCGCACGCTGTTGGTCAACGACGTGCGGCAGTCCGAGGCGAAAAAGTGGGGCGGACCTGGCGCCCGGGCTCGCTACCAGAAGTCGTACCGCTGAGGTGGTCAGAGCATGATGATCCCCGTCCGGTGTTTCACCTGCGGCAACGTCGTGGGCGAACACTGGGAAGCGTTCAGAGCACGCGCCCGTGAGGGCGACGAGGACCCCGGCGAGGTGCTCGACGACCTCGGCGTGAACCGCCACTGCTGTCGACGCATGTTGGTCAGCCACCGCGACCTCGTCGACGTCGTCGCCCCCTACCAGTGACCATGTCCACACAGCGATACAACCGATACGAGAAGGCACGAATCCTTGGCGCCCGAGCACTGCAGGTGTCGTACGGCGCGCCCGTGCTGATCGACACGACCCAGACGGAGCCGATCCTCGTCGCCGCAGAGGAGTACGACGCGGGCGCGCTCCCCTTTACGGTTCGGAGGGAATCCAACTGATGACACGAATCACCAGCGTCTCGTTGCGTCGCATCCTCGACTCGCGTGGCAACCCGACCGTCGAAGCCGACGTGCTCACGGAGTCGGGCGGCTTCGGCCGCGGTGCCGCCCCGAGTGGGGCCTCAACCGGCGAGTACGAGGCCATCGAACTGCCCGCCGCGGAGGCGATCGCGGCGGCTCGCGAACACGCCGTGCCCCGACTCGAGGGGCTGTTCGTCGGCGACCAGCGCGCCGTCGATGCCGCACTCCACGCGGCCGACGGCACCGACGACTTCTCTGCCATCGGCGCGAACAGCGCGGTCGCAACGTCGATGGCGGCGGCGAAGGCCGGCGCCGACGTGCTCGGCATCCCGCTGTATCAGCACCTCGGCGGTGCGTTCCGCGGCGACGGCTTTCCGACTCCGCTTGGTAACGTCGTCGGCGGCGGCGAACACGCCAAGGAGGCGACACACATTCAGGAGTTCCTCGCCGCGCCCGTCGGCGCACCGAGCGTCTCGGAGGCCGTCTTCGCGAACGCCGCGGTGCACGCCGCGGTCGGCGACGTCCTCGACGAGCGAGGCGTTCCAGCGGCGAAAGGCGACGAGGGCGCGTGGGCCCCCGCGATTTCTGACGCCGAGGCGTTCGAGGTCGTCGAGGACGCCGTCGACCGCGTCGCCGACGAGGTCGGCTTCGAGGTCCAGTTCGGCCTCGACGTCGCGGCCGCCGAGCTGTACGACGCCGACCGCGACGCGTACGTCTACGGCGACGAGACGCGGACGACCGCCGAGCAGGTCGACTACGTCGCCGAACTCGTCGAGGAGTACGACCTCGCGTACGTCGAGGACCCCCTCGACGAGAACGACTACGAGGCGTTCGCCGAGCTGACCGACCGCGTCGGCGACCAGACGCTGATCTGTGGTGACGACCTCTTCGTCACCAACGTCGAACGGCTCCAGGCCGGCATCGACGTCGGCGCGGCCAACAGCATCCTGATCAAGCCGAACCAGATCGGGACGCTCTCGGACGCCTTCGACGCGGTCGAACTCGCCACCGAACACGGCATGGAGAGTGTGATCTCTCACCGCTCCGGTGAGACCGAAGACGCGACCATCGCCCACCTCGCTGTCGCGACCGACGCCGGCTTCATCAAGACTGGTACGGTCGGCGGCGAGCGAACCGCCAAGCTGAACGAACTGATCCGCATCGCGGACGACGCGGTGTGACGACCCCATACAACGCATGACAGAGGACAACGACGCGGTCGAACTCGACGAGACAGCCGACACCGAGGCGGCGATCGACGAGGCGGCCGACACGACAGCGGACCAGCCCGCCGACGCGGCCGCCGACGAGGCGCCTGCCGACGCTGAACCAGCAGTCGAGCCGCCAGCCGACGCTCCAGCCGAGGAGGCGTCAGCGGACGCCCAGACCGAGGAGACAGCGCCGGACGAGCCGGCCTCGCCGTTCGACGACGACGTCATGCCTGATGAAGACGTCGACCTGTTGATCCCCGTCGAGGACTACCTCTCTGCGGGTGTCCACATCGGAACCCAACAAAAGACGGCCGACATGGAGCGGTTCATCCACCGCGTCCGCGACGACGGGCTCTACGTGCTCGACGTGAGCGAGACCGACGGCCGCATCCGCACGGCGGCCGACTTCCTCGCGAACTACGACCCCGAACAGATCCTGGTCACCTCCTCGCGACAGTACGGACGGTTCCCCGCCGAGAAGTTCGCCGACGCGGTCGGCGCTCGCGCCCGGACCGGCCGGTTCATCCCCGGAACGCTGACGAACCCCGACTACGCCGGCTACATCGAGCCGGACGTCGTCGTGGTGACGGACCCGATCGGCGACGCCCAGGCCGTCAAGGAGGCGATCACGGTCGGTATTCCCGTAATCGCGATGTGTGACTCGAACAATCAGCTCTCGAACGTCGACCTCGTCGTCCCGACGAACAACAAGGGGCGGCGCGCACTGTCGGTCGTCTACTGGCTGCTCGCCAACGAGACGCTCGACCGCCGCGGCGCCGACACCGTGTTCGCGCTCGACGACTTCGAAGACGAGCTATAACGCGACGACCGCGTCTTCGACATACCGTATTTTTCACACCACCCGAGTGACTACCCAGCGCCGCAAACACAACGCCTGTATGGGTTCGGAGTGTGAGTCGCGACATGACCGTCTGTGAGGCGCCGGGGAAGGTGTACCTCTTCGGCGAACACGCCGTGGTGTACGGCGAGCCGGCCGTGCCGGCGGCGATCGAGCGGCGTGCGCGCGTAACCGTCGAGCCGCGGGCGGACGATCACGTTCGGGTCACCGCGGCGGACCTCTCGCTCGATGGATTCACCGTCGAGTACGCCGGTACCGTTGACGACCCGCCGGACGTGAACGTCCCGGCATCGCTCGTCGACGCGGCGATGGGGTACGTCGACGCCGCGGTGAGACAGGCGCGTGCAGCCGCGGACGCGCCCGACGCCGGCTTCGACATCACCGTCGAGAGCGACATCCCGCTGGGCGCGGGGCTCGGCTCGTCGGCGGCCGTCGTCGTCGCCGGCATCGACGCGGCGACGCGGGCGCTCGGTGTGCCACTCGATAGACGGGAACTCGCCGACAGGGCGTACCGCGCCGAGTTCGAGGTCCAGGACGGGCAGGCGTCGCGCGCAGACACGTTCTGCTCGACCATGGGCGGGGCCGTCCGCGTCGCGGGTGACGACTGCGAGTCGATCGACGCGCCGAGTCTCCCCTTCGTGATCGGGTTCGACGGCGGGGCGGGCGACACCGGTGCGCTCGTCGCGGGCGTGCGGGCCCTCCGAGAGGAACACGACTTCGCGGCCGATACGGTGGCGTCGATCGGGGACCTGGTCCGGGAGGGGGAGACGCTGCTCGCCGACGCCGATCCGACCGTGTCCCCCTCGAGTGAGCTGCTCGACGGGCTCGGTGAGTTGATGGATTTCAACCACGGACTGCTGGCCGCCCTCGGCGTCTCGGCGCGTTCGCTCGACTCGATGGTGTGGGCGGCTCGCGAGGCCGGAGCACACGGCGCGAAGCTCACCGGAGCCGGCGGCGGCGGGTGTATCGTCGCGCTCGATCCGAGCCCCGAGACGCCAACGGCGCTCTCGTTCACCCAGGGTTGTGTCGAGGCCTTCCGTGCGGAGCTCGCGACCGACGGCGTCCGCGTGGTGGAGCCGTGACCGACCGGTCGTCGACGCCGCGTGACCGCGAGTCGCCGGTCGTCCTCAAGTTGGGCGGGAGTCTGATCACGGTAAAGGACCGACCGGAGACGGTCGACGAAGCGGCGCTCGCGGCCGCCGGGGACGCCGTCGCCGCGGCGGACGTCGGGGGGTCGCCAGGCCGCGGTGACACGGACACGGAGACGACCCGGACCGCCGGACTCGTGCTCGTCCACGGTGGCGGGAGCTTCGGTCACCACCACGCGAGTGAACACGGCCTCTCGACGACCGACGGCAGCGACGACGTCGCGGCGGTCGCCGACGTCCACGGCGCGATGGGTGTTCTCACCGACGCCGTGCTCGCGGCGCTCCGCGAGCGAGGCGTGCCCGCGGTTCCGGTCCACCCACTCTCACTTGCGGCGCGGGAATCGGGTGCCGAGGGGTCGCTCACCCTCCCGCTCGCGTCGGTGCGAACGCTCCTGGCGGAGGGGTTCGTCCCCGTCGTCCACGGCGACCTCGTCGCGACCGCAGGCGCGGGCGTGACGGTCGTCTCCGGCGACGAACTCGTGGTCGAGCTCGCCGGGGGGCTCGGTGCCGACCGGGTCGGCGTGTGTTCGACGGTTCCGGGCGTCCTCGACGGCGACGGCGACGTGATACCCACGATCGACGCCTTCGAGCCGGTCGCAGAGGCGGTCGGCGCGAGCGACGCGACCGACGTCTCCGGCGGTATGGCGGCGAAGGTTCGCGAACTGCTCGCGCTCGACGCCCCGGCGTCCGTGTTCGGTCCGGCCGACCTCGAGGCGTTCCTCCGCGGGGCGAGCCCCGGCACGACGATCGAGTGACCCACAAGACATACGCGGAGACCGCGTGAACGTCGACGCGACATGGCGGAGCCAACGCTCACGCGCCGGGGAGTGCTCGTCGCCGCGGGGACCGCCCTCGCCGGCTGTGCTGGAACGGACCGGACGACGCCGGCGCAGTCGGGGACAAACGAAAGCGACACCGCAGCCGAGTCGACGCCGGATTCGACGACGCCAGAGAGCCCCTACACGCGAGTCTATCGGGAGACGATAGACGGTGTCGTCCTCGTGCAGCCGCCCCGTGGGCAGGGGACCGGGTTCGCGTACGACTCGAGTCACGTGGTCACGAACGCCCACGTCGTCAAAAGCGCGAGCGAGGCCGAGATCCGGTTCCAAACGGGAGCGTGGACGACCGGCACGGTGGTCGGCACGGACCCGCACAGCGACCTCGCGGTGCTCGACGTCGGGTCGCTGCCGACGGGCGTCGACCCGCTCTCGCTCGCAGACGGTCAGCCCGCGATTGGCCAGGAGGTCGTCGCCATCGGCAACCCGTACGACCTGAACGGCACGGTCACGACGGGCATCGTGAGCGGGGTCAATCGGGCGATTCCGGCCCAAAC
>ERZ1034543.471-NODE-471-length-10129-cov-2.629244_pt1 | contig 10129 bp, 9 predicted proteins | sample MGYA00520654_ERZ1034543 | MGnify/ENA primary metagenome ERZ1034543 (study PRJEB33760, sample SAMEA4777712) | hypersaline lake metagenome | biome: hypersaline environment; feature: brines | place: Spain | collected 2012-08 | depth 0 m ... | reverse complement strand
CGTGTACGACCGCAGAGGGTTCGCTCACCGCGGTCGTACACGCGCCAGGCGTGCCCTTCCAGATAGCCGCGAACGACGAACTCAATCGGAACCGGCTCGCACGCCGTAGCCACGGTCACGTTCGGATCGGGTACGGTGCGGACGTGGTTGGGGATGATGTCGCTCGTGGCGTCGAAGAAAAACGCCGCCGTTTGATTCAGAATCTGCCCCTTAAACGGAATCGTCTGCCGCAAGACGTGATCAAACGCCGAGATTCGGTCGGTCGTTACCAGGATCAGCCGGTCGTCGTCGCGGTACGTATCCCGCACTTTTCCCTGGTAGCGGTCCCCGAAGCCCGGAAACGTCGTCGTTTCGATCGTCCGATCAAGCTGCTCCCGAATGAGGCTGCGGTCCATGAGGAAGAAACGGTCCGTCTGAGAAAATACGTGCGCCCAACATGCGTTCTGAGAAAATACGTGCGCCCAACATGCGTTCTGCTGCGCTTAAGGTCAAGTGCGTCTCGGCCGCCCGCGGACGAGGGACGTAGATTCAAACGCCTCTCACGTCGGGTACCTCTCATGCCGGCGGAGGTCCAATCTCCTCGCCGTCACCGCAGGGGGGGCCGCCGAGAGGGAGGGCATTAGCGGGGCTGGCTGGACTTACGGGCTTTCAGCTCGGGCCGAACGACGCGCTGTACGGGCTCGTCGCTGGCGGCCGTCCCTTGCAGGCGATCGAGCAGTACGGCCGTGGCGTCCTCTCCCACGTCGTGCATGTTCTGGGCGACGCTGGAAAGGCCGATGAACCGGCTCACTTTGATGTCGTCGTATCCGACCAGGGAAAAGTCGTCGGGAACGTCCTTCCCGGCCTCGCGGATGGCCTGCCAGGCACCGATTGCCTGGACGTCGCTCGATGCAAACACCGCCGACACGCCCTCGGTGCGTTGAAGAAGCGCCTGCATCGCCTCGTATCCGGCTTCCTCACTGAAGCCGTCGTGTTTTTTGGTTTTGCCGTAGGCAATCAGGTCCTTCTCGAAGGGGCGACCGGCTTCCTCGAGGGCTTCTTTGTAGCCGAGGATCCGGGCGTTGCGGAGCCGGTTCTTATGCGGGGTGGTGATGACCCCGATGCGTTCGTGGCCCTGCTCCAGAAGATGCTCCGTCGCCAGCCGGGCGCCGGCTTTTTCTTCCCAGTAGAACGAGTCCATCTCATCCCACTGCGCACCGATCAGCACGATGGGCGCGCCCAGGGTTTTCAGCTCCTGGCCGATCTCTTCGTCGATTGGCAATCCGGCGAGGAGCAACCCGTCCATCGCGCCCCGTGCCAGAAAGTTGTGGAGGGTCGCCTTCGGGGCCTCCCAGTCCAGGTCGCACAAGAGGAGGTCTACCTCGGCATCATCGAGGCAACTGCGAACCCCTTTCAGCAGCTCGTTGTGAAAGGGGGTGGTAAAGGTAGGAACCGCCACGGCAATCGTCGGCGTCGACCGCTGGGCCAGGTTCTTGGCGGTCCGGTTCGGGCGAAACTTGAGCTCACGAATGGCCTCCAGCACCGTGTCGCGCGTCGCGTCGGAAACGTCGCGCGAGTTATTCAGCACCCGGGACACGGTGGAGATGGCGACGCCGGCCTCTTCGGCCACGTCGTAGATGGTTGTTTTGGACTGGTCCGAATTCTCTTGTGCCATAGGGGTCGAGGTCCGCTGAAAGGTCACGGCAGTGGCGGTGAGGGCGACCGTCAGGTCGGGCGGTGATACGGTTGGGGGCGTCAGGGCTGTCCGTTTCCGGACGGCGTGGCCTGACGCTCCTCCTGGAGTGCATCGTAAAAGGTCGAGGTGCGTACGGACGGGGCTGCTTCTTGTGCCGCCCGAAGCGCCTCGGTCACAATTCCTTTGGCGGCCTGCAATGCTTCTTCGGGAGGCGTCCCGTCTTGCAGGCGTCGAAGCAAGGGAAGCAGGAGTCCGCTCGATCGGCCGGTGAGTGCGTCGATGCCGCTGAGAAACGGGGCCTCGAACAGGGCGAAGTCGTCGCCGTCGTAGTAGAGGTCGACCGAGTAATCCGGGGGAGATGACTCGGTGTCGAAGTGATGGGTGGCAATCTGACCGCAGCGAAGAAGAACGCGACCGGCCCCCTGCTGGGCAATCCGCTGAACGGCTACTTGCGCATCGTCGAGGCTTGGAATCTTCATTCCCGCAAGCAGCTCGGCATCGGCCCGGCGGATGGTGACCAAATCGGCCGCATCGAAGTGATCGACCAGTGCGTCGAGCCCTTGCTGTTCGAGAATGTCTTCGCCGCTGGGCCCGCTCAGCGTGACGTCAAAGACAACCGGACCCGAGGATCCCGATTTTTACCGCTGTCGGGGACTCCGTTGTGCGGAGATGCTCCAACTGGGCGGATACCGTGTCGGCCGGGACGTTGAGGACGTCGGTGACGGTTCCGCGCCCGGCGACCACGTGGGAGGTGCACACCGGGAAAGCGGATCCGCCGAGGGCCTGAGCGGCGAGCAGATCGGCTTTCAGGCCGCGGTTGATCCCGGGATACAACCCGCCGATGACGATCGGAGCGAAGGAAGTAGGCATAAGAGGGAAGGAGCGAACAGCTGTCGGTAGGAGGAAGGCGATCCCCGATGTCCCGGCCGGGAGAAGGCTCGTCGCTGCAGCTCGTGCGCGTGGTTGCACGGGGGACGCATGGCTGCATGAAGGCCGGGGGGATACCTATGCGTAGAAGGTCGTACCTCTACAGCCCGAAATCGTTTGCAGGAGAAACGGAGGGGCGGCAGGCATTCACACCGGGCGGAAGGACACACCGAGCGGAAAGAGAGAGACCGCTGGAGTTGCCTGCGGCCTCGGGGTCTCCGTTTGCGTTTCGCCTCCGACCTGGCTCTCAAAATGCTGTTATTGCAAGATCACAATTTCAAATTAGAAAGGTTTGCGTCAGGGCGTTCGCTCCTCTCAATCATACGCTACACAGCTCCCGGCAAAGAAGATTGGCATCTGCCGGCACGAGACGAGCGGATGATTGTATCAAGCAAGGACGGTATCAAACAAGACGTGGATCGAGCAACCAGCTGTTGCTCGGATCGGTACGAGGATCTTTGAAGATGCAGACCGTGCCGCCCTTCCTCAACCACCGGTTACGAGATTGGCAATTTGAAGCCGGCCCCCGGGCGGTGCGGACACATCGGACGGTCTTCCCGTATGTGCTTCGGCAGAAATTGAGCGGTGTCGATCCACCGGCCGCCCTGCTTTCCTGACGACTCCCTGACTCTCTGCGCCGACTCTCTTCTCGCGCTCTGATCTCTTCGCCCCTCTATGGAAACCCTTTCGGTTCGTCGCCTCACGAGCACTCGGATTCCGACCGTCGACGGCGAGTTTACGCTCGCTCTCTATGAAAACGATCAGGACGACAAGGACCACCTCGCGCTCCTCTACGGAGATGTCGAAGGAGAGGAGGACGTGCTCGTCCGCGTCCACTCCGAGTGCTTCACCGGAGATGTTCTCGGCTCGCTGCGGTGCGACTGCGGGGAGCAGCTCAGTGCCTCCATGCGGCGTATTGCCGAGGAGGGAAGCGGGGTCCTTCTGTACCTTCGCCAGGAGGGACGCGGCATCGGGCTGCTCAACAAGCTGAAGGCGTACGACCTCCAGGACGAAGGCTACGACACCGTCGAAGCCAACCTGATGCTAGGACACGGCGCGGATGAGCGCGATTACACCATCGGCGCCCTCATCCTTCAGGATCTCAACATCTCTTCGATCCGCCTTCTCACCAACAACCCCGAAAAGGTTGCCAGCCTGGAAGACCACGGCGTCGAGGTGGAGGAGCGCGTACCTCTGGAACCGCATCTCAACCGTCACAACACGGAGTATTTGCAGACCAAGGTGGACCGGATGCGGCATATGCTCGACCTCGGCCCGCTCAACGGCGGAGCGCGCGACAACTCGCATGGAACCGACCTCCACGCGCTGGATCAGCGAGCGAAGGACCACTTTCAGAAGAACGGACGCCCGTACGTCACCCTCACCTATGCACAGAGCCTCGACGGGTCGATCGCCGCGTCCGACGGGCAACCGCTCCCGATCAGCGGGGCGGAATCGCTTCAGATGACGCATCGCCTCCGGGCCGCACACGACGGCATCCTGGTGGGGATCGGCACGGTCCTCTCCGACGATCCGCGCCTGACCGTGCGCCAAGCAGACGGCAGTCATCCGCGTCCCGTCGTTCTCGACACCCGCCTCCGCTTTCCTCCGGATGCACGCCTTCTCACGACCGAGGGTCCGCCGCCCATCATCGCTACCAACCAGCAGGCGCCCGGAACCCGGCAGAAAGCGCTGGAGGACAAGGGAGCGACCGTTCTTCGCCTCTCCTGTACGCCGTCGGGGATCTGTCTCGATGCTCTCCTCGACTGCCTGGGTCAGCACGACATTGGCAGTCTGATGGTGGAAGGCGGATCGGAAGTGATCCGGAGCTTTCTCCGCCACCGCCTGGTGAATCATTTGATAATTACCGTGGCCCCGATGTTCGTCGGTGGGAAAACGGCCTTGCAAAACCTATCTGTTGACGGCGGCGACGAAGGGTCGTCGTTTCCACGGCTGCACAATATTCAGTACCGGTGGATGGGGCAAGACCTCGTGCTCGAGGGCGATCCGGTCTGGCCCGACGCCGTGCCCGATGACACGGAGGCGCCGTCGGACGCGTAGCAGGCACGGTTCTTCTGGTATCCCGCCCCTTCCGTGCACCGACCCCGCCATCGAATGAGCAGCCGGTCTCGGCGCGTCGTTACATTCACGGGTCCCCACGAGGTCACCGTCGTCGAGGAAGCACTCGATGACCCCGGCCCGCAGGAGGTCCGCGTCCGAACGCAGTTCTCGGCCGTCAGCCCCGGTACCGAAACGCTTCTCTACCGCAACCAGGCGCCGCCTGGAGCCCTGGACCCGACGATTGACGCGCTCCAGGGAGACGTGCGTTATCCCGTCCGCTACGGCTACGCAGCCGTCGGTCGGGTGGAGGCCGTGGGCGGAGACGTGCCGCACCAATGGAAAGACCGCCGCGTCTTTGCCTTTCATCCTCATGCCTCTGCGTTCAACGCGTCGCCGGACACGCTTGTCCCGCTTCCGGATGCGGTGTCGACCCGCGACGCAGTGTTCATTCCCAACCTTGAAACGGCCGTCAACCTGCTCATGGATGGGGGACCGGGCATCGGAGAACGGGTGGTCGTGTTCGGGCAGGGCGTGGTCGGGCTTCTGGTCACGTCCCTGCTCTCGCGCTATCCTACGTCTCAATGCCTCACCGTCGAACCCGACGGCCGGCGACGGGGGCTGTCGCGGACGCGGGGCGCCGATCGTGTCTTCGATGCCGAGGCTCTCGACGAACTCCGAAGCGTGCTCGGCATCTCAAGGGTCGACGCGGTCGACGCCGCTGGCGGGACGTACGAGGGAGCCGATTTGGTCTACGAACTCACGGGCCGGCCTGATGTCTTGAACGATGCGTTGGCGGTGACCGGCTTCGACGGCCGCATCGTCGTGGGGTCCTGGTACGGCACCCGGCGGGCTCCCGTCGACCTCGGGGCGCGGTTCCACCGGTCTCGCATCCGCATCGTGTCCAGCCAGGTGAGCACCATCGCGCCGGCGCATCGCGGACGATGGTCGAAGGAGAGGCGGATGCAGACGGTCCTCAACCTTCTTCCCTCCGTACAACCTAGCGCGCTCATCACCGAGGTCCGCGACGTCGAAGACGCTCCGTCGGTCTACGCCGAACTGGCCGGGGGGGAGGGCGCCCCTCTCCAGCCGGTGTTCGCCTATTCGTAGCGGCACAGCCGGCGACCGGACGGCCTCTTCGCTGCTTCTGCTCGCCCGAATGATTCACCTTCCCGCGGGACGGCCCGAGAGGGTCCCGCATTCACCAACCCCTCCGACCCATGTACGAACTGATGGTGCGCCGCGACTTCGTCGCCCAGCATTTTCTGACCGTTCCCAACTGCGGTCCGGAAAACGAATGGCACTCTCACCACTTCGAACTGGAGGTGCTCCTTCAGGGTGCGTCGCTCAACAAGCACGGCTATCTGGTCGACATCGATGAGGTCAAAGAGGCCCTCGACGCAATCGTCGATCGATACCAGGATACGACCCTGAACGACCTGCCCGAGTTCGACGGCTTGAATCCGAGCATCGAGCATTTCGCGCGGATTGTTTGCGTCTCCCTCCAGGATCAGATCTCCACTCAGACGCTGGACGGCCTTCAGGTTAAGATCTGGGAGGATGACGAAGCCTGGGCGTCGTACGCCGTGTAACGCCCCCTGTCGTGTGCGCCCTGTCGTGTACGCCCTGTCGTGTACGCCCGCTCCGTAGCATCCGCTACCCAGCCAGGTACGAACCTCGCTTTCTTGTGATCGACCGGTTTCCCCATGCGCGTCGGGCTCATCGTGTACGAATCTCTCGAGCAGACCTCCGGCGGCTACCTGTACGACCGGAAACTTGCCCAACACCTTCGCGCAGCCGGCCACGAGGTGGTCGTCTTTCCGCAGCCGGAGCGCCCGTATCCGTGGCGCCTGCTCGACGCCTTCGATCGCCCGTTCTGGCAGCGACTGGCGGATGCCGACCTCGACGTTCTTGTGCAAGACGAACTCAATCACGCCTCGCTCGCTCTCGGAAACCGCTGGCTGCGCCGGCACGCCGACTACCCGGTGGTCGCCATCGTCCATCACCTGCGGGCCTCCGAACCTGGCTCCCGCCTCGCTCGGTGGGCAAGCCGACAGGTGGAAGCGGCCTTCCTGTCGACCGTGGATGCCGTGATCCTCAACAGCCGGACGACGCACCGCAACGTACGCGGCCTGTTGAAGAAGCCGAACCAGATCCCGACCGTCGTCGCCCGGCCCAGTGGGCGCCGGTTCGGCACCCCCCTGACGGCAGACGACGTAGCCGAGCGCGGCCACACCGGCGACCTGCGCATCTTGTTTCTCGGCAACGTCATCCCGCGCAAACGGCTCCATCTGTTGCTTGCAGGCCTTTCCCGGCTTCCGGCGGACGGCTGGACGCTGGATGTGGCGGGGTCCCTCACCGCTCACGGACGGTACGCCCGGCGAATCCGCCGGGACGTGGCCGCTCTCCCCGATCCCACGCGGGTTCGCCTACACGGACGCGTCGACGACACCACCCTACAGTCCCTGCTGCGATCCGCCCACACGCTGGCCGTTCCGTCTGCCTACGAAGGCTACGGCATCGTGTATCTCGAGGCGATGGGGCACGGGCTGCCCGTTCTTGCCAGCCCGCACGGCGGCGTCTGCGAGATCGTGTCCGACGGCGATACCGGCTCGTTCGTCGAGACGGCCGCCGACGTCCACGAAACCCTGCGGCAGTGGATGATGGATCGCGACCGGCTCGTCAGCATGGGCCAGGCCGCCCTCGAAGCGTACCTCCGCAGTCCGACCTGGCAAGAGACGGGAGATCGCATCACCGCGTTTTTGGAACGCCTCGTCGCAAACGGGCAGGACGAGAGGGACCGTCGCTCGACCGACGCGTCCGGCGCGCCCGGCTCTGGATAGGGCGGCTCGTGGACAGCGGCTTCTCGACCGTAGCTTTTCCGTATCTCCGTATCTCACCCCCTGCACTGCATGACCGATTCTTCCTCGACCGTGCTCGAACCCGACGCCTACTCCTACCCGCGCTATCTGACCGCTAAGGAAACCGTCGATGACCGCTCCCTTAGCGAGCGGGTGTGGCGGGACTTTCTGTCGGAGCTGGAGGCTCTGGTGGGGTCTCCGGCCCGTATCGTCGAGGTCGGCGCCGGCACCGGAGCCACCGCCCGCCGAATGGCCGAGGCCCTCCCGGAGTCGGCAACCGACGCCGTCGACTACACGCTCGTGGACGTCGAGGCAGATAACCTGGCGTCTGCGCGCGATCAGCTGCTGAGGTGGGGAGAGGAGACCGGCTACGACGTCTGGGGCACGGAGGACCGGGTTGTGCTGACCGGCGGGGAGACTGATTTCTCGTTCACCCTGGTCGAGGCGGATCTCTTCGATTTTGCCGCGACCTACGATGATGCTCCCGCGGATGCCGTTGTGGGACAAGCCGTGTTTGACCTGCTGGACGTGCCGGCCGCTCTGCAGGAGCTGGCGCCGCTCCTCCAAACCGGGGGGCTCTGGTATCTGCCGATTCACTTCGACGGCGTCACGGCGTTTGAGCCGACGGTCGATCCTGAACTCGATGCGCAGATCGAGCGACTCTTCCACGAGAGCATGGTGGACGAGGAGGGAGGCCGAAAGGGAGCGACGGCCGGCCGGCGTCTCCTCGTCCACCTCCGACGTGCAGGGATGCAACTACTGGGCGCGGGTGCCTCCGACTGGGTTGTTCTCGCAACCGGAGAAGAGTATCCCGGCGACGAAGCGTACTTCCTTCATCACATTCTCCACTTCGTCGAGTCGGAGCTGCGCGGCCATCCCGATGTCGACGAAGCGGCGTTCGAGGAGTGGCTGCACCGGCGCCGGCAACAGATCGCGGAGGGAACCCTCATTTACATCGCCCATCAGCTCTACGTCCTCGCCCGAAAGCCGGAATGAGGAGCCCCCGAGAGGCACCCATGAACGGAATGGGGAAAACGGCTGGGAGAGACCCGATACCCGCCGACCGTTCTCGCCCCGGAACGCCGACATCCCCGAACAGGGCCCCGACAATGCTCTCGATAGTGCCCCCTGGATAATTTCCCTTGACAATTTCCCTCGACAATTTCCCCCGACCATGCGGGGCAGGACGCAACGTCGTGAGGTGGGTTTCAGCCGTCGAAGTCCGGTGCGTCGTCTACGTAGTAGGAAGACGACTTGCCGGGTTGGGCGTGGAGATACGTCTTCGTCGTCTCGATGCTCTCGTGGCCGAGGGTTTCTCGAACCAGCTCGAGGTCCGCTCCTTTCTGCAGGGCATGCGACGCGTGGGCGTGCCGAAACCAGTGCGGAGACACATCGGACGTCAGGACGGGGTCGCCGTTCTCGTCTCGCTTTACCGTTCCGTCCTCTCGCGTCTGCTCCGTCACCTTCACGCCGGCGCGTGTGGCCGCTCGCTTGACGATCCGCCAGATCTGCGTCGGCGACAGCGGCCCGCCCTTTCGCGAGCGAAAGACCGCATCATCGTCAGCCCCAAAACCGGCGTCTCGCTCCTCCCGGCGCAGGCGTTCCATCAGTCCCCACACCTTGCTGTACAGGGTCACCGCCCGTGTTTTGTCGCCCTTCCCGAAGAAGGTAACCTGCCCGCCGGGACGCCCGTCCGCGCCCTCCAGGTCCGGGCGCTCCTGCACGTCGCGCCACCGTATATCCTGAACGTCGGAGACCCGGCCGCCGGAGGCATAGAAAAGACGGAGGAGGACGTGGTTGCGGAGTGTTTTCTCCTCTCGGAGAATCACCCATAGCTCCGATTCGGACAGAATGCGCTCAGCCCGTCGATTGCGGACTCGAGGGGTCGAAATCGCGGCGCCGACGTTGTGCGCGAAGTAGCGAAGTTCGGTGCCGAAGGTGAAGAGGCTTTTCACCGAGGACAGTTTGCGCTGCTGGGTCGAGGTGGCGTAGTCGCACTCCTCGAGGTGCTTGCGGTAGTCCTGGAGGTGCCCGAGCGTGACGTACCGAAGTGGGAGGTCCACGAACTCAACGAACTGCTCGATGTCGCGGGCATAATCGTCCTGGGTGCTGCTGGACTTTTCAGCCAGCCAGCGCTGAACGAGCACGCGGTCGGAGTCGACCGAGCACCGGCCGTCGCGCGGGGCGTTGTAGGGAAGCGGCTGCCCGTCGTGGCCCGATCCGGGGAACGTCGGGGGAGGCAGGCGGTCGTCGGCATCCTGGACGACCGGCATCCGGTTGCGATCGCCAGGCTCATCCGGACCGCCGCCTGCGGACCGGCTCGCAGCCGCGTCCGTGCTCGGCTCGAGGCCGGGCTCGACGGATGCACCGGGATCGGGATGTGCGGACGACTCTGAGGACGGCTGAGAGGACGACGAACCGGAAGAGGGATCCGATGGCGGCATGGGAGAAGCGATGCGGTGGAACGGCCGATGAGGCGGCAGGGATTGGAGCCGGGCGTGAGGGCGGCGGAGACGGAACACCCCGCGGGGTCAGCCACGGAGGCGGCGCCTGCTACAGTGGCGCCTGCTACGGAGACGCCGCCTGAGGGCAAGCGTCAGCGCGCTCT
>ERZ1034543.469-NODE-469-length-10143-cov-2.610428_pt1 | contig 10143 bp, 6 predicted proteins | sample MGYA00520654_ERZ1034543 | MGnify/ENA primary metagenome ERZ1034543 (study PRJEB33760, sample SAMEA4777712) | hypersaline lake metagenome | biome: hypersaline environment; feature: brines | place: Spain | collected 2012-08 | depth 0 m ... | reverse complement strand
CGTCATCGACGCGCCCCGGCTGACGCCGCTCGCGTTCCCGATCTACGTCGACCGGCTGCGGCAGGGCCTCAGCTCCGAGTCCCTCGCCCGGCGGGTCCGACGGATGCAGGAGGACCTGGAGGCTGCCGCCGGATAGCCGGGCTTCGAGCGGTCCCGCCCGAACGGCTCCGCTGGCCCTCTCGTCCGCCGATCCTGCTGCCTGCCCATCCTCGTCCTCCTCCGGCCCCCCGGCCGCTTCCGCCGCCCTGCTCCTTCGACCGTCCCCCACCGTTGGCTGCCTCCTCCTCGCCTCCTCCGCCGGCCCCGGACGGCTGTGCGTCCGGCTCATCCGGTTCTCCGCCCGGCCTGTCTCTGTCCGTAGCCGACGTCACGCTTCGTCCCCGGCCCGACCGAACGCTTCTGTGGCCCGATGCCGGGACGCTGTTTGCTGCCGACGTGCACCTCGGGAAGGATGCTGCGTTTCGGGCGCGCGCCGTTCCCCTGCCCCATGGCAGCACCCGATCGGACCTGGACCGCCTGTCGGCGGCGCTGACCGAAACGGGAGCCGATCGCCTCGTCATCCTGGGCGACCTCTTTCACGCGGCGGCCGGCATGACCGACGCAACGCTCGACGCTCTGGAGGCGTGGCGCGACCGGCACGCGGGGGTGGAGGTCGTGCTCGTGCGCGGCAATCACGACCGGAGCGCCGGCCCGGCCCCGGAGCGGCTTCACATCACAGAGCGGAAGGCGCCGGTTGCCTCCGCCCCCTTTGTGTATCGCCACGAACCGGGGTCGTCTGCCGGCGGCTTCGTGCTGTGCGGTCATCTGCACCCGGTCGTGAGGCTGGACGGACGCGGCGGGGAGCGGCTGCGCTTGCGATGCTTTTACCGGCGGCGGGATCGCCTCGTCCTGCCCGCGTTCGGCGAGTTTACCGGAGGGCACGTCGTTGCGCTCCGCACCGGCGAGGCCGCCTACGCCGTGGCCGACGGGGAGGTGGTGGCGGTCTCTCCGTGAGCACTTCGTGAGGGAGCTTTTCCGGTGCATCCCTCATCTCTCCCCGCGCGTTCCTCCCCGTGCATCTCTCCCCGCGCGTCTGTCTGCCCATCACCGCGCCCATTGCGGTGCCCTGACGGGGCCCATCGCAGGGCCCTGCTGTTCCCGGCCGTCTCCACGAGACGGCGGCGCGCCCGGGGGCTCTCGGTCAACGAGAGAGCGGCGAGGCATCTGCGGCATCGGCACCCGCCGGCGGATCGGCGGACGCGTCGGGACCGCCGTTCTCGCCGTCCAGCACCCCGGCGGCGGGGGCGGAGGCGTAGCCGTCGCCGGCCGGGATGCGTTCGGGCGGGGAAGCCGCATCCTCAAACACAGCGGTGGAGAGGCGGGGGTCGTCGACAGCCTCCAGATACTCGGCGGCCTGTTGCCGCGAGCGAAGGGACAGGTCGAAGAGCGACCGCCCTTCCGCCACCGCCTGCCGGCCGGTTTCGTCGTCCAGAAGGGGGAGCAGGTACTTGCTCGTGCTGTAGTCGACGAGGTTGTCGACGAACTCGACGGCACTGGCGCGCAGGGCCGGGTCGTCGCTCGTGATGCCGAGGTAGGCGTCGTAGATGTCCCGCTGATCGTAGCGGAGCCCGAGGAGCCGGAAGATACGCTCCAGGCTTTCCTCGCGAAACGACTGAAGCACGTCCGGCGACGCCTCCGCCGGCTCGGTTCGACGCACCAGGTGCAGGATTTGGCCGAGCGCGGCATAGTGCCGGGCCTCCTCGCGGATCGCCTCTTCGATGATCGTCTCATCGAACCGGTAGGAGCCGTCGGCGTGCAGGCGGCTGAGGGCTCGGGCGACGGCGTGGCGCACCGGCACGGGAACGTCCGGCAGGCTGCGCGTCAGCACCGTGGCTGCCATCTGACAGGTGTGTTCGGACAGAATGGCCGGAATATTCCGTCGTACGTCCAGGGCGACCGATCGGTCGACGAGATGGTCGTAGAGGGTGCCCAGAACGCGACGGCCGTATCGAACGAGGGCGCGCTGCGCCGGGCTGCGTGTGGCGTCGGTGCCGAGGCGGCGGAGCAGGAAGGGAACGAAGGCCCGGTTGCCGGTTTTTCCGGCGGCCTCGACGGCCGCGCGCTGAACCTGCAGGGACGGGTCGTGCAGCAGGGCGTGCAGCAGTTCCTCCGTGTAGTCGCGCTCCAGGACCCCGAGGATGCGGGCGACGTGGGTGCGGGCGTCCTCTCCGATCTCGCCGTCGGCGTCCATCAGCCGCCGGAGGAGATTCTCCGTGATGAGGCGGTACTCCTGCGGCCCGCCTTCCTCTGCGATGAGCCCGACGGCGGCCGCCTGAATGCGCAGGTCGTCGTAGCTAAGCGCCTTCTGCAGCCGTTCGTGCCGGTCGTCGGTCACGTTGCAGTACAGGTAGCGCGCAGCTTCGAGTTGGACGTCGGGGTCCGGGTCGGTGAGCTGCTGCGCTACGCTTTCGCCCTGGTTGTTGACCTCGCGGACGCGAAATACGCGGATGGCCTGCGCGCGAACGGCCGCGGAGGGATGGTCGAGCAGGCAGCGGAGGGCGTCGACGGGGACGGTCATGCGCTCGTCCGTTTCCAGCTCTTCGAGGGCGCGCAGGGCCTCGGTTTCGCTGTGGCTGCAGAGCGACTTGAGCAGCTCATCCAGGTCGTGCTCGAGGGCGGCGTCGTCCGAGTCTGCAGTCCTCTCTCGGTGCTGCGCCTCTCCGTCCTCCGCCTCCCGGCCCTGCCCAGGGGCGGCCGACCGGCTTTGCTGACGGAGCTTGCGCCGAAACTGGTCGACGTAGGAAAGACGAGCGCGGTAGGCAAGCAGCCCCCACACGGCCAGCAGCCCGGCCGTCACCACCGCGAGGCCCCGCACATCCAGGCCGATCCCCATCGTCAGGCCCAGCAGCAGGAGCCCGCCGATTCCCTGCGCCCCCTGATCCACGAAGAGATCGACGAAGACCTTCACCCGCTTTTTCCGCTCGATCGACAGCGGAACGTAGAGGAGCTCTCGGCCGGTCTTGTCGATCGAGTGCTTCAGCGCCTGGTCCGTCCCGCGTAGCAGAACGCCCGCGACCAGGCCCGGCATCAAGATCATGCCGACCGTCCCGAGGGCCAGGCCGGCGGGCAGGATGGAGAGCGCCCCGCCAATCCCCACCACCTTCATCAGCCGGGGCGCGAGGAAGAACTGGACCACGAGCGCCACCAGACTCACGCGGCCGTAGAACCGGCCCATGAAGGTTGTGAGGGCCTCCTCGCTGGCAAACGCCCGAGCGGCGACCGTCTTGAACTGAAAGTCGATGAAGGTCGTCGCCACGACCGTGATCGCGATGACGCCCACGATGTACTGGATGTGGCGGGAGCCGAAGATGATTTCGCCGGCACCGGGGACGTCGTCGGGGTCTGCTCGGGCGGCTGCGGGATCGCCGGTGCGCTGGCGGTGCCGGTAGCGGATCGTGCGCACGAGGGCGACGGAGGCGACCAGCAGCGCAGACGCCACGTAGAGGAGATGCGACGGCCGAAGACCGACCTCGTCCACCAGCAGTCCGGTGATCTCTCCTCCGGAGACGGCGCCGAGGATGGCCCCGACGCTCAGGACCGTGAAGACGCGCTTCGCCTGGGAAGCCGAGAAGATGGTGTTGGCAAAGAGCCAGAACTGCGAGGTGACGAGCAGCCCGTAGATGCTCACCCAGGCGTAGAGAACGTAGGTCGCCCAGGTCCCCTCGGCCCCCAGCAGCCAGTGGACGCCCAGAAGCGACACGGCCAGAAACAGGGACCCCCCGTCGATGAGACGACCCACCGGGACCCGACGCGCAAACCGGGTGTGGAGAACCGCCACCGGTACGACCGCCGCCGTGGTGAGGATGAACACGAGCGGCAGCTCCTCCGGTCCTCGCCCGGCCAGAAAGAGGCTGTCCCGCAGCGGCTTCAGCAGGTACAGCGTGATCAGCAGCAGGAAATGGTACAGGGCCATCCACACAGCCATCTCCCGCTCGCCGGATCGCAGGTCAAATAAGGAGGCGAGCAATTGCCCCATGAGGGTCGGTTCCGTCAATGCAGAGCGCTAATTCGCCCTTCATGAACGGCGGCGGCGGCGTTTTGATCTTGCCCCGGTGGATCTTGCCCCGAGGAATCTTGCCCCGAGGAATCTTGCCCTGGCGGGGATGCCCACGGTCCGGGGCGTTACTTCCGCTCGATCCCGACGACGCGGGGCGGTTTGCGAGAGGGCCAGGCGAGGTACACACGCGTCGGCCGGCTGACATGGCCGTCGGCCCGGTGCGTGCGGAGGTCCACGCGCACCACGCGGTCATCCGGTTGCGTGGCGCCGCGCCGATCGAGCACGTCGGCAAGGGCCGAGCCGTCGCCGCGAAGCGGAACGGCGGGTTGGCGGGTGCTTCCGGTCTGCAGCACGTCGCCGTCGTGCCGGAGGGTGTAGTGGTAGACGGTTCCGTCGCCGGAGACGAGGTCGTAGGTCACCGAGAGGTCGTCGAAGACGAGCGCCGGGACGTCTGCGGCCCGTCCCCCGGAACCAGTACCGCCCCACCTTGTCGCGCCGCTTCTGAAGCACATCGAGCAGGTAGGCCTCGGCCTCCGGACGCGGCATCTGGGCGGTTTCGACGATGGCCGCCAGGTCGTCGTCCCGAAAGCTCATCACAATTTTTGCGCCCCAGAACGCGTCGCGCCGGGTCCGCTTCTCAAACGCCGGGTTCGGATACGACATCACCCACTCGCCCGGGTCGAACACGTCGGCGCGGTAGTAGCCGACCGACGGGTACGGCGGCGATGCGTCGTAGTGCCACCAGGGGAAGCGGACGGCCCCGAGTCCGAGCAGGGCGCGGGGAATTTTTCGCTGGTCGATGATGTAGGCCTGGCCGTGGACGGGTTTCTTCGGCGAGCTGGCGTTGGCGCCCAGCGTCGACCCCATGTCGAAGATGTAGTGCCGGATGTAGCCGCCGTCGGTGTACACCCGCAGCGTGTTGGCCGCTCGGCGGTCCGTGTCGTGCAGCCAGCTGCTGATGACGCTCAGTCCCCGCAGTTCCCGCCGCTGCTCGTGCCGGACGCGGTCGTTCGGATTGTCATCTTTGGTGCCGTAGAAGTCGAACGGTCCCAGGGGCTTGCCGTCAACGAATTTGCTCGCCAGGATGCGTATCTTCCCGTCTTCCGTCCGCGGGTAGGGAGCCAGCAGCTGGGTCAGGTCGGCCCGCGTCATCGCCCGCTCCGTCGTCCCGCGGTCGATGGTCGCCTCGTCGCCGACCCGAAGCTGGTCCGGGTCGAGGAACGTGACGGTGTTTTGCGGCACGTAGTACCCGGCGGCGTGGAGGATCTTGGTCGAGATGACCTCCGCCGAGGTGGCGAGGCCCGGATACTGCGGGCCGTCCAGTTTCATCACGTACGTATCTCCCCGTGGATCCTTCATCACGAAGCCCCGGGAGGCACCCTCCGACTTGCCGCTGACGACGGTCCAGGTTCCGGAGGTATCCGGTCCGGCAGCGACGCCCACCGTATCGCGCTTGTTGGGGCCGATGGCGAGTTGGCGCTCCGTCATCTCGTTGTAGTAATGACGCCGGGTGTACCAACTCGAGTTGGGCGGCTCGTCCATCACGTTGACGTTGTCGGCTTCATCCGGCCCGGCAACGCCCAGCCACTGCCCGATGGTGCGGCCGGTCCAGTTGAGGTTCGTCGGCTTTTCGATCTGCTCGAAGACCGACAGGTTGATCCGGTCCCAGTACATGTTTTCGGCGGTTTCCTCCGGTTCGGGGATCGGCCGGCGATCCGGATCCTCGGTCTTGATCGGCCCGAGGGTGTAGGGGCGGCTGGATCCGCAGCCGAGGAGGAGGCTGCCGGCTGCAAGGAGAAGGAGGATGCGTTGCATCATCGGGAAGCCGCGGGTTCGCCAAAGAGGGTTCGCTAAAGAGTCGTTGAACGGATGCGGAGGAGCGCCGGCGCCCGTCGCCGTCCGGATCAGTCGCCAACCGGGCGGGAGCCGAATGTGGGGGTGACGGTGAGCAGCACGCGCACGCCGTCGACGCTGCGGGCCACCTCGAAGCGGGCCCCGAGTTTGCGCCCGCTGAGCAGGTGAACGCCCCCGCCGTAGCTCCACCGGAAGCGGTCGGCCGCGATGTCGCCGACGCGGGTGAAGGCCTGTCCGCTGTCGACGAAGAGCACGGCATCGAACGAATCCCAGATGGGATACCGGTACTCGGCGTTGAGCAGCAGCAGGCCGTCGTCGACGAACCGGTCGAACCGGAAGCCGCGCAGGCTTTCCTGTCCGCCCAGACCGCGCAGGTCGTAAAACGGCACCGCCTGCCCCCCCAGAAGCGGTTCGTTTTTTTCGATGCGCGCCCGCAGGGCAAGGCGGCGGCCCGGCGGCAGAAACGGAAGCGGCACGTACTGCTGCACCTCGCCGACCACCGTTGCGTAGCGGAATCGATCGCTCGCCAGGTCGTGCGTGTAGCCGAGACGGCCGAGCAGCACCGTCCCTCCCACCCGGCGATGCGTCTGGCGACGCTGGTAGGGCCGGGTGCCGTCCCAGATCGCTTCGGTGCTCACGCTCACGAAGTCGGTGACGCCGAGGCCGGGCTGCCCCACAATTCGCTCGCCCCGCTCCGGGTCTTCTTCGGAGGGACGGGTTCGCACGTGCTGGTAGCGAACCTGCGTCTCCCCGCCCCAGCGCTCGCCGAGATCGTACGCAAGCAGGGTCCGCACGTCGAGGCGGCGGCCGTAGAACTGCGCCTCGTCTGCGTCCTCGTCCGCGTTGTTTCCGCCCACGAAGAAACGCCGCTCGTCATTGACGGCATATTCGCCGAAAAACTGCAGCGTGGTGGCCCGCCCGAGCGGCGACGGCACCGCATACTGCATCTCGACTTCCCAGGACTCGCGGGCGGCCACTTCGCCGGACGCACGGACGTCGTGACCGGCCCCCCACAGGTCGTGATGAAACAGAGCCAGGCCGCCCTGCACGCCGTTGGGGCCGCCCAGTTCGATCAAGGGGCGCACGCCCCGCACGACCGGCTTCGGCCGAAACAGCGACGGGAAGTTGGTTTCCAGATAGCGCACCGTCACCCCGAGCGGATACGTTACGGCGTCGATCACGTAGGACGGGAAGGCAAGCACGTGATAGGCGAGACTCCGATCGGTGCGGTACGGCACATCGTTCGGATGGCGGGACGAGTCCGCCCGCGCGTCCCCCTCCGTCGGTTCGTCGGCCGCTTGCCGTCCCGCCCGCCGGGAGGCAGCCGGGGTTGCGTCGCCCCGAGGGCCCGCCTCCAGCGCTTAAATCCAGTCCCCCTCTTCCCCCCCGTTACCCGGACCGGCCACTGCCGGTACGGCAGTCAGCAAAAGAACCAGAATGGCAGCCGGCGCAGAGCGCATACGCATCGGGAGCATGGCGTCAGGGCAAGAGGCAGCGAACGGGAACCCGGCACGTGTACGGTCGACGCGGAACAATGCTTCCCCCACGACCGGAAGGCTTCGGATCGGGGGCCGGCGGGATGCGAATGGATCCGGGTTCGCCGAGAGACCGGCACCGGCCGTCGGGCCCCGGAGGCACGTTTGTTCGGCGCGGGCGGCGGGCGTTACGAGAGCAGGCAGCAGGCGGTACGTAGGCAGCAGGCGGTACGTAGGCGGGCGGCTGTCAGGGGCCGGGCGCGGCATGCAGCGTCCCGGTGCAGCAGGCGTCGCCCGGATTGGAGGGAAGACGCGGTTCCGGCCAGGGCGCGGTTTGCCAAAAGGTGCGGTTGGGAAGAAAAATTACACTGTTCCGACATCTATTCCCCCTTACGGTTCAGCCGTCCCTCCGTTGAATGCGGAACGGCGTTTGAGTGAGATTTCAGGGGCGCGAACGGTTCGTGCTGGACGTGGAGACGCCACTCCGCGTGCCCGGAGAGATGCGAGGGCGCGCAGGCGTCCTCGCCGACGGCCGCACAAACGATCCCGGAGACGGTTGCGTAGACGATTGCAAAGACGATTGCGTAGACGATCTCGCGGATGATCTGATTACGCCGACCGGGGCCGCCTCCGTTCATCCGCCCGATTTTTTGCCGTACCGATTCTCCGATATGAGTGACGCCTTCGATCGAGAAGCCTTTATCGACGACTTTGCCCGTTCTCGGTGGCCTACCCTGGCCAAGCATGCCTGGCGCATGTACGGGGAGCGCGGTCGCGGAGCGGTGGTGTATCCGGTGCAGGAGAAGGCGGGCAATGGAAGCGAACGCGCGCCGCTGCGATACCTCACCTTTACCGACACCGAGGCCGCCCAGTCTGGTCCGTTCTCGATGCTGCACCATTTCGTGGAAACGTACGACCCGGAAACGCAAGTCGTCCTCGTCGTCCAGTTTCCGGATGAGAGCACCGTCTTCGACGTCTACGAGAACTCCCCGCCTCCTCGTGAAGCCGAGTGACCGGACCGCGCCTCCGGGCTCTTCCCGATCCGGGCTCTTCCCGATCCGGGTCCGGGGCGGCAGGAACGGCCTGCCACCTTGACTGCGGGGCTTGGTGACGTCTGCCGCCGTGGCGGCCCCCCTGCCGATCTGCCGCCTCGCGGAGCTCTTCCGTGCCGAATTGTCCGACCCCGCTCCTCCTCAGGCTCTCTTTCCCGCCTTTGTGTGAAGTTTTGAAGGAGATAAGAACCCATCGTTTCGGGTGGTTCGTCCTTTGCTGTCGGGGCGAACAGAACCCGGGGGGCGCCCGTCACCGGCCTGTCCGTCACCGGCACGTCCCGGGGTGTCCACAGCCCACTCATTCAGACATTGACCCACGAGCGATGGCGCACTTTACCCCCCTCTCCGACCGCGTGGCCGTCCGGCCCGACCCGGTGGACGAGACCACCGAGAGCGGTCTCATTATTCCCGACTCGGCCCAGGAGAAGCCGCAGCGGGGCACCGTGATTGCCGTCGGCCCCGGACGCATCGAAAACGGGTCTCGGATCGAGATGTCCGTTCGCGAGGGCGATGCCGTCCTCTACGGCCCGTACGCAGGGACGGAGATTACCATGAACGGGGAGGACGTCTTGATCCTGCACGAGGACGACCTCTTCGGCCGGATCGAAGAGGCGTAGCGGGCCGATGGCCGCCCGGGCAGAACCCGGCGCGGCCTCGCCGGCGCCACCTCGATCGCAACCGTTTGTTTCTACGCATTTCCACCCCCCACCCATTGAAACGGAACCAAAACCACCATGGCGAAGCAAATCATTTTTGACCAGCCCGCCCGCCAGGCGCTGAAGCGCGGCGTCGACACGCTGGCCAACGCCGTTCGCGTCACCCTCGGCCCGAAGGGCCGCAACGTCATTTTGGAGAAATCCTTCGGCTCTCCGGTCATCACCAAAGACGGCGTGACCGTTGCGAAGGAGATCGAACTGCCCGACCGCATCGAAAACGTCGGCGCGCAGATGGTCAAGGAAGTTGCCACCAAGACGAGCAGCGTCGCCGGCGACGGCACCACGACGGCCACCGTGCTCGCCCAGGCCCTCATCAACCAGGGCCTGAAGAACGTCACCGCCGGCGCCAACCCGATGGAGTTGAAGCGCGGCATCGACGCGGCCGTGGCCTCCGTTGTGGAAGGCCTCCGCTCGATGAGTCGCGAGGTGGAGGGCAAGACGGAGATTGCCCAGGTCGCCACCATCTCCGCCAACAACGATGAAACGATCGGCGACTTGATCTCCGATGCCTTCGACACCGTGGGCAAGGACGGCGTCATCACGGTCGAGGAGGCGAAGGGCCTCGACACGCACCTCGACGTCGTGGAAGGCCTGCAGTTCGACCGCGGCTACCTGTCGCCGTACTTCGTCACCGACGCGGAGGACATGGAGGTCGAACTGGAGGACGTGCGCATTCTGCTGCACGACAAGAAGATCTCGCAGATGAAGGACCTGCTCCCGATTCTGGAGAAGGTCGCCCAGCTGGGCAAGCCGATGCTGCTCGTCGCTGAGAACGTGGAGGGAGAAGCCCTCGCGACCCTCGTTGTGAACCGGCTGCGCGGCACGCTGCAGGTGGCGGCCGTGAAGGCGCCCGGCTTCGGCGACCGACGCAAGGCGATGCTCGAAGACATTGCGGTCGTCACCGGCGGTACGGTTCTCTCCGAAGAGAAAGGCCACCGCCTCGAAAACGCGACGCTCAACGATCTCGGCACGGCGAAGCGCGTGGTGATCGACAAGGACACGACGACGAT
>ERZ1034543.467-NODE-467-length-10173-cov-2.554754_pt1 | contig 10173 bp, 5 predicted proteins | sample MGYA00520654_ERZ1034543 | MGnify/ENA primary metagenome ERZ1034543 (study PRJEB33760, sample SAMEA4777712) | hypersaline lake metagenome | biome: hypersaline environment; feature: brines | place: Spain | collected 2012-08 | depth 0 m ... | reverse complement strand
GGAGGTCGACGTCGCGCAGGCGGAGGTCGGCCCGGTACGACGGGACGGCATCCAAGGGGCGGGCCTTGCCGGTGAGCTGCACGGCGGCGCCGTTGACCGCGCCGCCGGCCTGCAGGGCCGCCGCCCCCTCCCGAAAGGAGGCGTCGACCGTCAGCGAGTCGGCCCGCAGTCCGCCCACGCGCGTGTCGTCGACGCGCAGGCGAACGGGGCCAGTGAGGCGACTGAGGCGCGGGCCGCGCAGGTCGGCCTCGAGCCGGGCGGTGAGACGGGGGCCGTCGTCCGTCGGCAGGCCCAGAAGACGCGTCGTCACGGCCTCGACGCTCGCGTCGACCCGGTAGCGCAGCGGGCCGGAGGTGGGAGAGGCGGTCGTTCGGGGCGTAAACGAGGCCGTGAGCGAGACGCGTCCCCGGTCCTGGACGGGGCGGTCCGGCGGAGTTCGGTTCGGCGGAGTTCGGTTCGGAGAGGAACGAGCCGCAGAGGGACGATCCGGGCGGTCCCGTTCGGACCGGTTTCGCTCGGGCCGGTTTCGCTCGGGCCGGTTTCGCTCGGGACGCCCTCGGCCCCGGAACTGGGCGGCGAGGCGGGCCTCGAGCCTGCGTTCGCTTCCCGTCACCTCCGCATCCAGGACGACCGACTCGGACGGATCGACGGCCAGGGGGGGGAGCAAGGCCTGTACGTCCCGAAACGAGAGCGGGTCGGCGCGCAGTCGGAGGGCGACGTCGTCGAGCGAGTCGGCAGGGCTGCGGGGCAGGCGGGCACTCCCCCCGGCCCGCACGTGGCTTCGCGGCGAGTCGAGGCGCAGGGTGTCAATGCGGAGCGCCGCCGGGCGCAGGGCCCCGCGGGCGGAGAGGTGCAGGTCGGTCGTGTCGCCCGGGACGCGCCCCGCCAGGCCGAGGGTGTCGAGCCGGACGGAGATCTCCGGCCCCACCCGAAGACGGTGTGCAGCGAGGCGTACGTCGAAGAGCCGGGCGGTCGAGTCGGCATTCGGGGCGAAGAAGGACGCCGCGACGGCCCCGCGCCGAACATCGATCTCGTCTACCTCCACCCGAACGGAGGAGCGAGACGGTTCGTCGGAGGCCGGGGGAAGAACGCGGGCCCAGTCCCACGTCGAGTCGGCATCCTGCCGGAGGCTCAGCGACGGCCCGTTCACGGCGACGCGCTCGACGTGCAGCCGGCTGCGCAGAAGGGGCAGGAGCTGGTAGCGGACGGCGAGGGTGTCGATGGCCGCCATCTCTACGGCGCCGCCCGAGGCCGAATCAGGGCGGGTGAGGCGAACGCCCTCGAGGCGAAGGGACCCGAGCCACGTCCCCCCCGCCCGCTCGATGGAGAGCGTCGTGCCAGGAAGCGGGTTGAATTGATCGGCGAGGAGTCGGGCGGTGGCCGTGGCGCCGGTTTCCGTCTGCAGAACGAGGAACGCGGCCGCGAGCACGAGTCCGAGGCCGCCGACGACGGCCCCGATGCGCTGTCCCCACCGGGCGGCCGGGGACGCGGACGCGGCGGCGTCTGCCTCCGCGGCATCGAAGGCATCGGCATCGGTCGAATCGGAAGAGGCGTCGGCCACGACCGGGAGAGGGGCGGTTTCGGAAGGCGGGGCGAGAAGAGGGAGAACGAAGGGGACCGTGTGATTCGTGCACGGACGGTCGGTTGCGCACGGAAACGACGGCGCGACGTCAGAATGTCCGGCCGATGCCGACGTGCAGGCGGAAGTTTCGGATGAAGCGCGTATCGGTGGCGGAGACGGGGACCGGTTCGGGGCGACCGGTCTCTCCGTCTTCCGCCTCCAGGTTGTTGCCGACGGTCACCGGGTTGCGGAGGTCGAGCCGGTCCGGCGTCAGCTTCACCGCGAGGTCGACGCGCAGGAATCCGACGGGGGTTTCGTAGCGGATGCCGGCCCCGGTGCCGACCAGGATCTGCGAGCGCTCCGTCGAAATGCGGGCGTCGACGTCGGGCGTTCCGCCGGTTCGCTCCCGGAAGGTGACCTGCGGGGCGAGGTCGTAGCCGTCGTCCGACAGGTAGGCGCCGTCGAGGAAGACGGCCGTCCGCCAGCTCGCCCCGAGCCCGGGGAAGGGGAGGCGGGCCTCCAGGTTGACGCCGATCTTCGAGGTGGCCCCTATGGCTTCGTAAGCGTACTGAACGACCCCGTCCGACTGCCGGACGAACTTCGGCCCGGCCTGCTGGGGCGGCCAGCCGCGCAGGTCCGTGCCGCCGCCCGCGGTGAAGAGGAAGTTGTCGAACCGGTTTTCGGCGGAGGCGAGGGCGAGGACGTTGTCTTCGGTCGGGGTGGTGCGGAAGGCCTCCCGGCTGTCCTGCAGCGGCCACAGGCGGCCGGCGGTGATCCGGCCGGCCAGGTCGACCGCGTCGGAGACCGGCAGGTAGCCCGACGCCTCGAAGCTCGCAGAGACGAACTGAACGTCGGAGGCCACCACCCGGCTCCCGACGATGCCGCCCACCCGAACGGTCGGCCGAATCAAGAAGCCACGGGTGGGATTGATGAAGTCATCCGTTCGCCCGAAGGTGCCGGTGAGGGTAAAGATGCTGCGGTCGAAGAGGTCGGTGCCGGTCCGAAACGGGTCGAGGAACGCATCGGGGAGGGTGCCGCTGCCGGCGCCGGCGTCCGGGCCGAACTGCTGCGTGCGGCTGAGGGTGTGCTGCAGCGAGACGGTGCGGAAGGGAAAGATTTCGTAGAGGAGGGTGGTGTTGACCCCGAACTGGCGTTCGTTCAAGCCGCCGAACCGATCGGCGGGGGCCAGGCTGGTAACCTTCTGCTCCTGGACGAAGGGAGAGACGGTGAGAGACAGGCGCGGATGGAAGAAGTACGGCTGGTTGAGCGAAACGGACGCGCGGTACAGCCGCTCGTCCTCCTGCCCGCCCGACAAAAACGTGCCCGGTAGCACGTTCGGCTGCGACAAGAGGCCGGTTTCGGCGGTAAGACCCGCGCTGAAGTTGCGCGCGTCGCCGAAGAAGTTGCGGTGCGACCACTGCGCCGTCCCGGAGAGCCCGGTGCGCACGCCGTACCCGAGCTCGCCGGTCACCGTCCGCAGCTTGCCCTCTCGCACCCGGTACCGAACCGTGACGGTGCTGTCGCGCGGCTGGTCGGGGACGTCGGCGATGGCGACGCGGAAGAGGTTGAGCCCGAAGAGCTGGCGCTGCCCGTCCTTCAGCGCCGATGCGGAGAACACGTCGCCCTCCGCGAAGGACAGCTCCCGCAGAACGACCGAGCGGCTCACCGTCGTGTTGCCGTCGACCGCGATGCGGTCGATGCGCGCCCGCGGCCCGGCGTCGACGAGAAAGCGAAGATCGGCCGTGCGGGCGGTGGTGTCGATGGAGACGAAGGAAGAGACCTGTGCGAACGCGAACCCCTCGTCGCGCAGCCACGTGCGCACCCGGTCTTCGATTTGCACGCGCTTGAACTCCGTGTAGCGCTCGCCGAGCTGAAAGGAGGTCCGGTCCCGAAACGAAATCCACCGCGAGCGCATCCCGCCCGCGAACTGCTCGACGGCGTACCCGGTGCCGTCGGCCGGCAGAAAGCGAACGTCCTGGATCACGACCGGGGGGCCTTCCCGAACGGTGAAGATGACGTGGATGGTGTTGGAGGTGGTGTCGAACTGAGACACCGGATAGTCGATGCGCGGCGACAGGAAGCCGTGCCGGTTGTAGAAGGTGCGCAGGCGGGCGACGTCTCGCTGCACCGTCAGGGGATCGAACGGAAACGTCTGCCGGGACACGGAGGGGAGGAAGGCGAACACATTCTGGACGCGCGTCAGAAACGACGGCGCCGAGGTGGCGATCTGGTTGCGCAGCCGCGACGTTTCGAAGGTCTGCGTGCCGACGAACTGAAAGGAGAGGTCGCGCACCTGGGTGGAGTCGTTCACCAGGTAGAGAGGATCCTGGGCGGCCGCCGGCCGCCCGGCCGCCACCGCGAGCAGAAGGCCGAGCACCGCTCCCCGCACCACCGTCCCCATCAGCAGGCAGATCCATCGGGGCGGCGCGTCCGCTTCGGGGGGCAAGGAACGGGGGGCAGGTCGGTGAGGAAGAACGACAGGAGGAAGCGCACGGGCGTCACGCATCGTCCGACGACGCGTCGTCCGGGTCGGGGCGCACGGACGGAAACGAAAGCAGCGACCCGTCCGGGTCGGGCGGTTGCGTCGAGCCGTCGCCCTTCTTCGAGGCATCCGCCGCGTTGGAGGCCGACGGCTCCACCGAGGCCGACACCGGCGGCGACAGCCGGTCGGACTCGGATTCGGACTCGGATTCGGACTCGGAGTCGGGGGGCGCCGGGGCAGAGACCGGCTTGCTGCGCCGCTCCGCATCCGGTGCGTCGGTCGGTGCGTCGCCGGGTGGGTCGGCCGCTTCGCCCGGCAGGGTGCCGGCGGTGACGTGGCGATGCTCCCGCAGCGATGCGATGACGGCCCCGATCATGAGCACCGCGGCCGAGAAGTAGACCCAGAAGACAAACGCGATGATGAGGCCGAACGTGTTGCCGAGGGCTCCCAGCCCTTCGCTCCCGGCCCCGTAGCGGTCGAAGTGACCGACGTAGGTGGCGTAGTAGGTGAACGCCTGTTTGGCCGCCTCCCACAGCACGGCGGCGATTACGGCGCCGGTCAACGCGCTTCGCTTTCGCGGGGAGGGCTGCGGGACGAGGTAGTAGAGCTGAAAGAACATCACGGTCGTGATGAGAAAGGGAAGCAAAAGGCTGACCGTCCGGATCACCTGCCGCCAGCCTTCCCGGATCCACGCGGCGTCGAGACCGATCGACTGAAAGAACGGCGGACTCAGCATCGACTGAGCGACGACCGACACGCTGATGGTGAGCACGAAGAGGAGGCCGACCTGCACGACCATGCGCACGTCAAAGAGATATCCGCGGAGGATCGACCGGCTTTCGTGCCAGTCCTGCTCGAAGGCGTTGGCGACGGCGATGCGCAGCGTGATGAACAAGCTCACGGCCGACAGAAACAGTCCCGCCCCCCCGACGCCGACGATGGCCCCGCTGGCGTTCTGGAGCTGATTCAAAAACTGAACGAGCTCGTTCGCCTGGCTCGGTGGAAGAAAATCGTGGATGAACCGGGCGACGGCCGCAAACGCGTCCTGCCCCTGCAGGAGGCGGCCGACGAGACCCGTGGCCAGAATGACGATCGGCACGATGGTCACCAGCACCTTGAACGCGATGGCCTGCGCCCACAGGAACAGATTCTTGGCGGCAATTTCGCGGTAGAGCCCCCGCAGGTAGTACCTCGCACTGACCTGCAGGCTCTCTGCCGCCGCCGAAATGTCGCGTCGGTTGAACATGCCTGATTGTCGCCAAACGGGCGAAAACGCCTTTCGGGGCGGACACGGGCGGTTGCCAGAGACCGAACCGCCGTGCCGGACCCGTTTCTACCTACCGCCTCCCGATGGTGATTCACTCAGGAGACGGGCAAAGATCTGGGCCCTGGGTCATCGGGCCTGGGTCATCGGGCCTGGGTCATTGGGCCGGGGTCATTCCGCATCGGTCACTGAGCACGTCCATCTGGCACTGTCGAGAAGCACGTTCCAGGGTGGAATTTGCAGTCGGTAAGCCGCAATCTGCAGTGCCCGCCGCTATGCGCTGGCTTTGCGTTCGTCGAGGAGGGGCGGGGCGTTGTCGCGAACGGTGCGGGCGGTGACGCGGCAACTCCCGACGCCGGCGTGGGCGTGGACGTCGAACATGATGTCGAGCATCACGTCCTCCATGACCGATCGCAGCCCGCGAGCCCCGGTGCCCAGGGTGCGTGCGCGGTCCACGATTGCGTCGAGTGCATCGTCGCCGAACGCGAGGTCGATCCCGTCCATCGCAAACAGCTTCTGATACTGCTTGACCAGCGCGTTGCGGGGCTCGGTGAGGATGCGCTTCATCTCGTCGTCGCTGAGCGCGTTGAGCGCCGTGACCGCCGGCAGGCGGCCGACGAGCTCCGGGATGAGTCCGAATTTGAGCAGGTCGTCCGGCTCCACGTGCTGGAAGATGGCCGGGTCGTCGGCGTCGATGCGGTCCTTATCGTCGCGGTCGGAGAAGAAGCCGATTGAGGAGGACGACAGGCGGCGCGCGATGATCTGCCCGAGCCCGTCGAAGGCGCCGCCGCAGATGAAGAGGATGTTGCGGGTGTCGACGGTGACGAGGCTCTGCTCCGGGTGCTTCCGGCCGCCCTTGGGCGGCACGCCGGCCTCGGTTCCTTCCAGCAGCTTCAGGAGGGCCTGCTGGACGCCTTCCCCGGAGACGTCCCGCGTGATGGAGGCGTTCTCGGCCTTGCGGGCGACCTTGTCCACCTCGTCGATGTAGATGATTCCGCGCTCGGCCGCGTCGACGTCGAAATCGCACGAGCGCAGCAGGTTCGACAGGATGCTCTCGACGTCCTCCCCCACGTAGCCGGCTTCCGTCAGCGCGGTTGCATCCGAGATGGAGAACGGAACGTCGAGCACGCGAGCAAGCGTCTGGGCGAGGAGCGTCTTGCCCGTCCCGGTCGGGCCGATGAGCAGAATGTTGGACTTTTCCAGCTCCACGTCCTGATAATCGGGCACGTACCGGTCGCCGTCCACCCGCTTGTAGTGGTTGTACACGGCCACGGCCATCGCCTTCTTGGCGCGGTCCTGGCCGATCACGTAGGCGTCAAGGGCCGACTTGATCTCGTGGGGGGCCATCTGGGGGGCGCCGGTGCGGTCGCGGGAAGGGGGCGACCGGTCGGTGGCCGGCGCATCGCCGCGAACGATCCCGGCGGCTTCTCGGATGCAGCGGTCGCAGATGTAAACGTCCGGCCCGGCAACCATGGAGGCGGCTTCCTGCGCGGACGAACCACAGAAGGAACAGCGGATGACGGAATCGCCGGATCGACGGTCGCTCATGGCGGAGGAGGCGGGCGAACAACGGAGCGTGGACGGAGGACAACGGCACGGGATGCGGGGCGGCCGGTCCGTGCAACCCGGCCGTTGAAGCACCGGTCAAGGTACAAGGACGGGCGGAACCGTGCAACGCCGCCCGCCCCTCCATCGAACAGCCGCCCTCAATCGAACAGCGGCCAGTGCACCCCGAACCGAAATTGCAAGGGGGGCAGGGGGTAGAGGGGACTGATGAAGGTGCCGAGCTGGGGACGGGCCGACGGAGGGTCGACGATTTGCGCCGACTGCACGTTTTCGAAGGAGAAGAACAGCTCCGCCCCCATCAGCTCCGCCTGGGCCTGGATGTCGACGGTGTAGCTGGGGCCGACGTCCTCGCCGGGAAAGCCGCGGACGGGTTCGGGGAGGGAAGGCACCACCAGCCGCCCCGTCGGCGGGTGAAAGACCCGGCTGTTCATGGCCGTCCACCCCCGCACCTGGATGAACAGATCGGTGATGAGGTCCTGAAACAGACGAAACCGCGCGCCGACCCGTCCGCGGCCGTACAGCGCTGGCAGCGCCTCGGCCGCTCGGCGATGCAGGGGCGAGTCTGCGGCGTTCAGGAACTGCAGGGCGGTGGCGTGGCCGGCGGCGTAGAGCCCGCGCCGGGCGTCGGAGCGGAGGCCGGCCGACAGCGTGGCGCCGCCGCGCAGGAACGACCCGTCGGCGACGCGGGCGGCAACGGTATCGACGCCGAGCGCGGGGTCGGAGTAGAGGTCGACCGGATCGGTGATCTGGTGGAGGAAGCCCGTGACGGAGGCCGCGACGACCCCCTGCTCGACGGACGCCTCCAGTTCGGCGCGCCGCACCTGTCCGGTGGGAACCTCCTCCACCGGCACGACGAACCCGGCGAACCCGTCGCTTGCGATCCAGGAGAGCGGCTGCCCGTCGACGGAGGCGCGGGCGCGCAGACCGATCGGGCCGATTCGCTGGCGGAGGTCGATTCGGGCAGACGGGAACGACTGCGCGTTCGTCTGATGAACCCCGCCGGCGAGAAGGAGGCCTCCGGCACCGAGTCGGAGCGAGTCGCGCAGCAGGAGGTGCGCGTTGGATCGGGGGGAGGCGTCGGCGAGGGCCGTGCCGCTGCTGCGCTGCCGGACGGTCCCGCGCGCCAAGAGGCGGAGGTGATGCCGGCCGATCTGCACGGGTTGGGTGATTGCCCCGTGGAAGCCGTTCGTTTTCACCGCCCACGAGGTATCGGGCGTCGAGAGCGTTTGCCCTCCTACTTGCGCGCCGTCGTAAGCCGTCTGGTAGTCGTAGGTATTCGACGTCCAGCCGAGGGAAATCGTAGTCGGTTGCAGCCGGGGCAGAACGGGGCCGCGAACGCGGGCGACGAGGTCGTTCCGGATCGTGTTTTGCCCCGCCCCGCGGAAGAGGGCGTCGTCGAAGGCAGCCGGCCGGTAGATGGAGGAGAGCCGGGTGCCGGGAGGATCGATGCCGCCGTGCACGTTCAGGCGGAAGCGGTTGGAGAAGTCGGTCAGCTCCAGCACCCAGTCGTCCGTGCGGTAGCGCAGGCGGCCCCACACGCCGCGCTCGCGCTCCAGATCGCTTCCTGCGTAGACGCCCGCCGTCGCCCGGCCCTTGAACCCGAACGTGCCCTGCAGGAGGCCGCTTCGGCCCAGCAGGTCGAGCCGCCGCTGCTGAGAGTGGACGACCTCGACGTTTTGCAGCCCGTTGCTATCGCGCCGGAAGCGGATCTCGGTAAGGGCCTGCTGTCGGTCCATCTCCCGCCAGTCCGTGTGCACGCCCACGGGGTGTCCACCGGGGTCCAGCCCGACGGTGGGTCCGGCGACGAAGGCGGGGGGCAACAGGTCGAACCGGGGCCGGCCGGTGACGGGATCCGTGTAGGGGAGGTCGTCCAGCCAGAGACGCGTGCGGTGCGGGGCGAGGCCCTGCACGCTCCACCCGTGCGGCCAGGCAACCGGCCCGAGGTGGTAGAGGAACGAGCCGGGCTCGTCCTCGAGGATCTGCTTGACGTCCACCACGGGCATCCGGGCGGGGAGGGAGTCGGCGACCGGGCGTCCGATGGAGCGCGAACCGAACGGGGCCGGTTCGAACGATCCGCCCCGGACGCCGGCCGGGGCGCGCGTCGTGTCGGCCGGCTGGGCGTAGGTGCCCGGTACGAGTCCGAGCACGACGATCAGGCCGGCGAGACCGGTGCACACCGACCTCCAGGCACGACGGGTTGCCGCAAAGGATGCGTTCGAACGCATGACGATCGATCCCGTGGAAGAATCAGCGGCCGGCGGTTGGCGCGGTTTGCGTCCGGCCGCGCGCTCCGTTCACTCGTCCGGACCCGTCACTCGTCTGGAAACAGGCCGAACAGGCGGCTTTCGATGCGCTGAAGCACCTCCCGACGGTCGGCATCGTCGTGAACGAAATCGAATTCGTCGACGTCGACGATCATCTTCGGGCCGAGGTCGTAGCCGTCGATCCAGGTTTCGTAGTGCTCCTGCAGGCGCTCCAGGTAGTCGATCCGGATGGTGGATTCGAAGTTGCGGCCCCGGCTCTGAATGTGATTGACGAGCGTCGGCACCGACGAGCGGAGGTAGACGAGGAGGGTTGGGGACTGGAGGTAGGACGTCATGATCGAAAACAGCTCGGTGTAGTTCGTGTAGTCCCGGCTGCTCATCAGTCCCATCTCGTGCAGGTTGCGGGCGAAGATCTCCGCATCCTCGTAGATCGAGCGGTCCTGGACGACCGAGTGGTCTCGCTCCTCGATCCGCCGCTGGTGCTTAAACCGCTGGGAGAGAAAAAAGACCTGCAGGTTGAAGGACCACCGCCGCATGTCGTTGTAGAAATCCGTCAGGTACGGATTGTCATCCACCTGCTCGTAGAAGGCTTCCCACCCGAAGTGCGTGCTTAGAAGTTCGGTGAGTGAACTCTTTCCCGCACCGATGTTGCCGGCAATGGCAACGAACTTCTTTTGCCGACTGCCTCCCGACCCGTCGGGCTCGAGGTCGTCCTGGGGCGAACCGGTGGGGTCTTGCTCGGAAGAGGAACCGGACGAGGCGTGGGAAAACAGGTCGGACACGCGGGGCAAGGGGTCGGTGAGGAAAAAGGGGCGAGGGGCGCGGCCACGCACCCAGGGCGAGGGCAGAACCCGGTCCCTGCAGGGGCCGGTACCGCCCCCGGCTGTCCGCCGGCCAACGCCACCCGGACCCGGGGCGGATCGCGGGCAGAAACGGCGCGGCGGCAGGAACGGGAGGCGGCAGGAACGGGAAGGTCCCGCTCGATGGGGCGGGGGCCGAAGGGTACTGCATCGAACCAACCTATCCAGCCGGGAGG
>ERZ1034543.464-NODE-464-length-10266-cov-11.035452_pt1 | contig 10266 bp, 8 predicted proteins | sample MGYA00520654_ERZ1034543 | MGnify/ENA primary metagenome ERZ1034543 (study PRJEB33760, sample SAMEA4777712) | hypersaline lake metagenome | biome: hypersaline environment; feature: brines | place: Spain | collected 2012-08 | depth 0 m ... | reverse complement strand
TTCCTGCCGCTTCGATACCAGAAGATGTACAATGATCTCTCGCAAATGGTATAAGAATTTGAGCACACGAGGCGAACGAAGCTACTTCCGATAAGCAAGAGCCCCCTCGCAACCGCCGATGTCTGCCGAACGGCCTCCCCTATGCGTAGTCGTAAAGACAAGCCAACGGCCACGTCAGCGCCTGTCCGATCCACTGGATAGAATTCGGAAGAGAGCGCGCCTCTGATCGCTCCGGTTCAAAGATAAATTCCCCCTGCTTTGCCATCCGATTGCCAGCCAATTTGTGCTGGATGGGAAGCGACTCGCGGTCCTCGATGGCGTCGATGACGGACGTAAGATTTAACTCTGTAAAAGCACTGATGCGCCGCAACTCTTGTGCAGGATTGGCGCACAGATCTTCGTACCGCACCCGGAGGACACGACTCGGAGCAAGCCGACTCGTGAGTTCGCATAACAGATTCCCAACCGTCCAACTGAGTGCACTAAGACCTAGAATTAGAGGTGCCAGCGTACGAGACTGGAAGCGATGTCGCAGGAAGACGAACCCTGTCCCGTCGCGTAGCCGGTGGAGGTTCGACGCCAGCATACGCCTAGGATTTCGGACAAGATGGATGACACGTGCTTCAGGAAGAAACCGCGCCAAAAAGAGGCCGCGAGAAAGCTCTTTTGAAGAGTCAACGATGCAGGAAGCCGCGCTCACATCTCGAATGGACTGCGCTACGTCCCGAATTGAGCGGCGTGTCTCTCTCACAAATTGAGAACTCTCCGACGCAGCAAGAACACGGGCGAAGTTGAAGATGTGCGCCTCGCCTGCAATCCGATTCACCATCTGTTTCCATGAGAAATCAGAGCACTTCCCAAACTGTCGGCGGACCTCTTGCCAGTATAGGCACTCGTCCACGGAGGCCCCACAACTGCACGGATGTGTCCCATCGATGCCGGCAACTACTTCTCCGATTCCTCGCGCATCATTGGCATTGCCAAGAAGCGCATCGAGAACAGTGGACCCACTGTGTCCACGCCCCATCACGTAAACGTATTTACAATCGGCCTGCATAGGCACACAACGGTCAAAACTAAAAAACGAAGAGCGTCGACTCGGAGCATAGGCCTTCGGGGGCGTAGGTCATCCCACTCTGTGTTCGCTCCGATACCTCTCTTTCTCTCTGCGAGCCACAAGAAAGCCAAGAAACGCAAATACGTAGCGGTTGAGGGGCAGATCGCCGGTAAACATCGAATTAATCAAAGCATTCGCAAACAGCATCAGTCCAAGGAGCGCCCATGGATCTTGCTCTAGATCGGCGGTCCGATGAAGGTACCGGAAGGCGTACACGAAGGGCATCGCAAAGAGGCAGAGCCCGAATATGCCAAACTCTGCTAAAACCTCTAAAATCATGTTGTGCGGGTACATTTTTCGATCACCGAACCCAGCCAGGACCGGCCAACTTCCCACTCCTCCCCCAAACACGGGATTTTCTGCCCAGATGCGGAGGGCATCCCAATACATTCGAATCCGAACTTCCGCCGAATCGCCGAGCGACTCAAAGAGAATGATGAATCGCTTAATGGTCGTTAGCACCTCACTTGAACCGAATGTAACTGCGGCAATTCCTCCAGCGACCACAAGAAGTAGAATTGGCCACACGTACCGGCGCACACGCACCGTGGCCCGGTACAGATTCAGTTCCAATCCGTAGTAAAAAAGGAGCCCCACAGGGAGGACAGCTGCGAGGAGGGGCCCCCGACCGCCGAGCAAAAGAAGCACGATCATGAATCCTCCAAAGAGGAGAACCGAAAGAAATCGCAACCACTTCCGTGTCTCAACCGCAGTGCCATAGACCAGAAGTACGATGGCGGCCGGCCCAATCACTCGTCCAAGCCCAAGATAGGTGATGCCCAGTGCTTCAATCTGCTGTCCTCGAATCGTTGAGCTAACGAACGCCAGAATTGCCTCCAGGCTGAACCAAACGGATAAAATTGTGAGCACAACGACAAAGCGCTGGAAGCGCTCCGTGCGATAGCCGATAATTACCGCACACGCCAAAAACGGCCAGAATGTGAGGATCGTCAGGTATCCCACTTTTTCAAACGCGTATACGTTTGAGGGCGTCCACCAGTAACTCAGTGCAACGTATGCCAAAAACAGACCAAACAGCCCCGTAAGCCTTAAAACCGGACGCCGAAGCGTACCTCCTCGCTTATGAAACACCCAGGCTCCTCCAACGACACTCACTAAAAGAAAAAGAGCTGTGAGATCGACTGGCACCCAATCAAATCTTGGATCGTTCTTATACTTGCCAGCAAATAGAAAAAGTACAAATACAGATTCAAAAGAGAAGACCGAGTATATAATATTTTTGATCTTATTATCGGTCATCCTCTTTTTCTTCTCTACGCTCAAGGAACGACTCTACCAAGGCCATCAAGTGGACGAAGAACAGACCTCTATTTTCCCCTAACCGACGACTGAAACCCTAGACAAAATGCACTCGGCGAACCGTTTTGGAGTTCGGTCTCGAGTGTATTCTTTCGAGCGGTCTCCAATACGGATCCCTTCGGTGACCGCTACGCGGAGGGCCCGAGCTACATCCTCATTTCGGGTGGCGTCCACTGTCATTCCGAGCTCATACCGGTCGATCAATTCACCAATGAGTCCACGGCGAGGCCCGATGACGGGGGACTGCACTTGTGCAGCATGCCCCAGCAGCCCACTCGACCCTTCCGTTCGTTGATACGGAGCCAAGATGGCGTCGCACCCAGCAAGAGCTTGATGGAGCTCGGCGTCCGATAGAAACCGGAACTCTGTGCGTACTTCAACCTCCGTCTTTTGCCGAAGATGCTCCACCCGGAGCATAACATCATCAGCCACCTCATCAACGAGCCGTCCAGCAAGCACAAGAGAGCAACGCCGCTGCTCGTCCGCTTCCAGTTTCTGGAAGGCCTTAAGGGTCTGAATGACTCCTTTCCGGCGACTGATGGTGCCCGCAAATAGAAACGCATGGCGATCCTGATCCAGTTCGTACGTTTCGCGAAAGTCGCCTGCTGTCTCGCCATTCTCAAGCGCAAAAACGGGATCTGGAAGGGATTCGACGCGGCGTGCAGACGAGTCCACGCGCTCATTGAGCCATTCTGCCGCCGTCGGATCATTCAGCACGAAGACACTCTCGATTTTAGGATTTCGCATCATCCATCCGGCGACGACCCACTTTCGAAAATATCGCGCTCCCTGGCGCAAGTATTCAATCCCCGAATGCTCTCGTGGCGTGAGACGAACGAACGGAAAAAAGTAGATGCCCGAGAGCGTAAAAGGAATTTCGTGAGCTGACGAGAACCCGAGTGCAAACTGAAACCAGTTGAGATCCAGGAGAACGCAGTGGTCTACGCCGAGCCGACGCGCATACGTCTCCGCGAGGGTCCACTCCGCAAGCGAGCGCCGCCACCGGCTCTGCTGACTATGGACGAGTTGCACTTCATCACCATCAATCACCTCTATCTGGGCACTTGCCCTCTCAACATCATCCTGAATATTTTCAGCGATCTCTGGGGGCACCACCGGGATCAATCGCGCACTCGGCCGGAACTCCTCATAGTGGCGAAGCAGGTGCTGTACATGCTCGGCATGATGGCCTGTACTCTGCGTATTGAACAGCATTATACGACAATCCGAAGTTGCTTCGGCTGACGAAGTGTTCTCCATACGTTTTGGAAAGCCGATTTCTTGGCCGCGTGAATGTGGAGAGACTCAATAGTGGCTCATTAGGTTCGTCCAGCTCGATTCTCTGATTTTATCTCGGAAAATATGATGTTCGATGATCGGCTGAAGAATCCCGAGCCCCATTCCATACAGGTCTGGAACTAGACGATCGACGGATTGAGGAACGCTTCTGAGATCATTCTCAAGTTGAGTAAACGAGTATCCCATCGTCCGGAGACGTTTCTCACCTAACCATTGCATATAACTACGAATCCACCACTTTCGCAGCGGATTGCGGAGCGTCTTTCTCCATTTCTCGATGGGGGCCTGGGAAACCCCGTCGTATTCGTCTTGATTTGGGTCGCCCATTTCCCCACCGAGCGATGGGGGAGACTTCCTCAGTTTGGCTTTATCAATCCCAAGGTAGGCACACAACCGATTCCATGCGTCCGCCTCTCCACGAACTAGATCCTCATAGCGAACTGTCACGATGTTATCCTCTTGCTGCTTCGCAAAATCAATCAACGTTGGAAGCCCATGGTATAGATCAATTCGGTAGCGATACAGATTCCACCGACCGTCCCCCCAGGTCTCAATCATCGAAGCCACGATTGAGAGCGGGTTTCGCCAAAGGATGATAGCCTTCGCATCAGGAAATATTTCTAACAGCCTCGGCGCGATTGTGTGGTATCGGGGCGTTTTATCAAGGAAATACCTCGCCTCATCACCCGATGCCCGTTCGTATAAGCGATTGACAAATTGCCGGAGTTCCTCATCAAACCCGTTTATCTTACCATCCAGACGCTCCACAAAATCATCGATTGCCCGACGGGCATACTTATGCCCATACTTTGCGTACGTCCCCTCCTGTCGCATCCCCAAAAGTGGGAGAAGCACCCACGGCTCCGGGACAGTCGCCACCTCAGGGGATGACGCCAGAACACGCTGAACTAGGGTCGATCCGGAGCGTGGGAGGGAAAAAAGGAAAAGAGGAGTCACTTCACTAAGCTATGTCGTAAAAAAACGAAAGAGTGGCAATCTCTGTAGTATTTATCTTTCACAACTCAAACAACACATACATAGATTTAGTTTTATTAATAGTGCTGCTTTTATCATAAATAAAACTTCTTTGTTTTTATTTTTTTACTTTTATTCTTAACTTATCCAAATTTCATGATATTATTGTTTTATATCAATAAATTTCTATAGTTCAATTTTAAGTATATTTTATTCTGCCTATTCGTAAGCAAAACTTCGTTCAAAACATTTCATTTTTAGACCTACTTATAGAGCTGTGTCGTACTGTGTGGACGTGAGGTAGAGTCTATCTTCGTAAACGTCGATCTCGTGGCAATGGCCCAAATATCGATTCGCGAAGGGGTCGACAAGGTCAAATGCGCAATCTAACACATAAACCTCATCACTTGCTGCGAGGTAAACGTGATCATTATAGAATGCAATTCCTCGTAACCCGTGCTCTTCTCCTCGTCCTTCCCAACTGATCGTGGGGTCGTCCCAACTGAGAAGCTGTTTCTGTTCTCCGGTAGAGAGGTCCACCAAATACAACCCCCATGACTCTCTCCTTTATGAGTGGAACGGATTACGGACGAGGCTAGAACTCTTGGAAGAGCTTCCCGACCCTCTCTCTCCGGATCCTGCACACCCCCCAGAGGCGCATTCTGGATATTGTCTGTCTTTTTGCTGGGTTCAGCCATGTTTGTAGGTGCTCCTCAACTTCGATCAAAAGATGGATCCCTTGTCGCTCTTGGAGTCTCTTCTGGAACCCCTGACGTACGGCGCTCAAGCCATTAGCCCCCAAGTGCTTTTGCCTTAATACGCTTTGCAAGCTGCCATTCTTCAGCACTGGTGTCTCGGATGACTAGGCCGACCAAAAGTCCTGTCAGGGCCATTCCGACGAGGACGCTCAGGGCAAGAGAAAACCGCCCAACCCACAAAATGAGGCTGCCTGTAAGCACAACCCCCCCGATCTGGAGTTGACTTGCCGTCACTGGATTGAATCCATGCAACCGAACCATCTGCGCAACCTGAAGTCCGTTTCGCAGAAGTCCTGAGGCAGTTGTAGCAATCGCGGCCCCCAGTACACCCGCCCAAAGAATACAGAGGTAGTTGAGCCCAATGTTAGAGATGACGAAAATCACTGTGTTGACGGACTCCAACTTGTGACCATCCGTCATTTGGAGAAATACGCCGGTAGGCCCAAGCCATGTCGCTACAAAATAGAGAAACCCAAGGATTGCTAGAGCGGCATGGACGCCCTCTGCACTGTACTCCGGCCCAAAAAGTCCAAGGATTTGCTCGCCGACCCCAACAAGCAGAAAAAAGCCAACGCCGTTAATGAGAGCCACCCACTTGGTGGACGTGCGATACGTTCGGCATGCTTCCCTCAAATTCCCTTCCGTGTAGGCCTCGGAAATGATGGGCATCAAAATTCGGCCGACGGCCTGATGCACCACCGTGAGAGTGAGCGCCAACGTTGATGCAGCCGTGTACAACCCCACACTCTCGGCCGAGTCGAGCGCGCCCAACATCAGCCGGTCCGCCTGTTGAGCGACGTAAAACCCAATCCCAACGACAAGGAGCGGAGCGGAGTATGAGACAAGGCGACGGGTAGACGTCCATAGGTCATCAAATGACGGAGTGATATCGAGGCGTGGGAGACAAGCCCCGAAGACAAGAAGCGCGCTTACATATGCCCCCACGACCGCCCACGCCCCCGCCGTAGCTGTAGCCGTAACAGTCGTAATGAACACCGCGGCGAGCCCAACCTTCATTCCCCCGAAAGCGGCATCTACACTGGCAAACGAGAGGGCATGCTCTCGAACCTGTAGCACGGCTTTAGAGACCGTAAAAACAATGCCGAGTCCTACCGTGGCAGAAAGAATCTGAAGCGGAGCAACAAGCGCCGGGTCATCAACCACTGTGTACGCAATGTACGGGGTTCCCCAATATAGGGCGGTTGCACCGATCAAGGCTAGCCCCCCGGTGATAAGCACAGTGCTTCCGTAGATTCTGCGTGTATCCGGTTCCTCGTCCCCGGAAAGAAACCGCTGTACTGTATTCGGAATTCCAAACGCAAAAACCTTTCGGGCAAGACTTGCAATGGTTAGGCCCAACGTTAGGAGACCGAATGCTCGAACATCTAAGAGACGCCCCGTGATGACAATGAACAGAAATCCACTCCCCCGCCCGACAACATTTGCGAGTAGGAAGCCAAGGCTTCCCTTCAGTGTTCGGGTAAGGAGAGACACAAATAGCCGATCGGTCGAAGAAAAATCTATCCAGGTGGTTTATTTCGTCTTCTCAGCCCTCATGCGCCCAAAATCGAAGTTTTTTTCTGAGAGATTTTTTCCAAGACTCCACGGGAAAAAGCTTGTCTTGAATTTCCTCAACTTCTTCTTGGCGTCCCATCTCGGCTTGAGCAGAGACCATGCGCTTGCCAAAGGCGAGCCCAATCCCGAGAACCCCACCGACAAAAATCCCGATAACAATGATAAACAAGCGACGGGGTCCGCTGCTCTCGATCGGTGGAACAGGCGTCTCCACAACAGTCACCACCGGTTGACGTCGCTGTAGGTCGAGTCGTGTCTGCGTGAGTTGACTCTGCAGTTCGCTATACAGTTGCTCTTTAAAACTAACTTGCCGCTGCAATCGATCTCGCCGAAACTGGAGAGTTGCCGTCGTCGGGTTCTGATTGCGCTCCAAAAACGTTGCGAGTTGATCTTCCGCACGCTCCAACTCTTGCTCCGCCTCCTGAAACCGCTGTTTTACAAATTGAAGGCGCCTCCGAACCTTCTTTGTTCGGATCTCGCGAACTCGCGTCGTAAGATTCGACACGAAGCTCTGCGTAAGGCCTGCCGCCAACCGCGGACCTTCAGCCGTTACGGAAATCGTCATCAGTCCTGTCTCCTCATCGATAGATGTCGACACCTTTCCCGAAATGACCTCCAGGGCCTTATTTTCCTCCTCGCTCGGGAGGACGGGCATTCCCGTATCCGTCGTCCCAGCGGGCGCAGGCTGTCCAGTCTCCTCCTTTGTAAGAGCCTCCACGATCGTAAATGGGAGCCTCAGGGTGTATTTCGAAATCAGGCCCAGTGCATTCGGAGGACGATTGGCGTACTCCACGAACGTCATGGGCCGCCGAAACTCCGGAAACCGAAACGTGTCCCGCACTACCGCCAAGCGCACCTCGCGGCTCTGCAGTACCCGTGGAAACGCCGCGGGGGAAAGCCCGCTGGTGGCACTTCCCAGGTTTACCCCGAGCCCCGAAAGTGCTCCTGCAGAGATTCCTCCGGGCAGATTCAAGCCTCCCCCCTCTGGTTGCGCCTCCCGCACCACCTTTGCACTCGACGTGAACTCTTCCGGTGCCAACAGCGCATACGTCACACCCAAAAGCGTAAAGACGAGCACCGTCCGCACGATGAGCGTCTTGTTCCGGGCCAGGACGAGCAGGATGTCCAGCAGCGACACCTCGTCCTCACGAGAAATAGGCCTCCGGTCCTCATGCTCGTCTGTCGACGGGTTTGGATTCATACGCGCCCGATACCAGCAACTTCAAGGAAAAACGACGGTGATCGGCTGCGGATTCAGCTGCGAGCCGTTCATGCGGTCAAAAGCCACGGCAATGCAAAGACCGACTGCTCGTTTTGGTCTCGGTGCGTCCGCATCTGCTGTTCGATCCAATTGGCCGTGCCCTCCATCCCATCTCACAGTGCCGTCGACGGCTCCCAGCCGAGTTCGTTCAGGATGATGACATTGTCCGAGTTGCGCCCTTTGCCTCTCTGCGGCTTGGTGAGGTCGTACTCCTGGTCGAGCTCCACGCCAACGGCCTCCTCGATCACTTCCACCAGCCCGTTGATCGTCGCCAGCTCGTCGATCCCAAGGTTGATCGGGGCCGCATTGACACGCGCATCCGAGTTGGCATCAATGAGGTCCGTGCGCAGTTGCGGTAGATCGCTTGGCGTCCCGTTCGTCGAAAGATCCGTGTTCTTCATCGTCGACGTCTTTCGGTATTTTAGAGCATTGAGTGAAGCGCGAGAAGAGACATACCCCCTCTGCTCTTACTGGGCGTGAATGCCTCGCATTTGCCAGGGGGGACGTCAATTAAACGCTCGCGTCACGAGCACGAGGACGGTGAGGGCGCTCGACAGGATGCTGGTAACTTCGGTCGCGATTTGCGCGATGTCTGGGCCCTCCTCCCTGCGCGAGGGCTGCTTGCGCGCCACCCGGATCACGGCCCCGTCGTCCACCTCCGGCGTGCGCCGAAACCAGCCGGTGTCCACGCGGAAGGTGGCGCCGGAGGCCTGGGTCAGGTAGATGGCCTGTGTGCTGTCCCGCGTGCCCCCCGCGCGGTCCAGGTAGTAGTCGACGCGGCGGCCGGTCTCGTGCTTGATGAGCCCTTCGTTGGCCACGTTGCCGCGCACGGCCACGGTGTTGGGCTGGCTCGGAATAATGACCTCGTCGCCGGGCTTCAGGATGACATCTTCCTCTGGGTCTCCGTTGACGGCCCGGTTCATCTCCACGATGACCTGCTCGGCCGTCCGCTGGGCCCGTACGTTTTCTTCCTCTTGGGGCTGATCGCGAAGCAGCCGCCCGCCCTTTAGGTAGCCGGTGGGCAGTACGCCTCCCGCGCGCCCGATGACGCTCGAGAGGCGCTCGTTGTCGCGCAGCAGCGTGTACTCGCCCGGATACTCCACCTCTCCGGCCACGGTAACGGTCTCCTGCGGCTGGAAGGCCGGGTCCTGGCGCACAAACACCCGGTCGCGATGCCGAAGCGAGAAGTCCGCCGCCGCCTGCAGTGCGCGCGCCGTGTCCCGCACCGAAAAGTTCACGTTCTTCGGATCGATGTCTTCTCGCACCAGCGGCACCTCAAGGGTGCGAGCCCGCGGCCCGTCTGCGCCCCGCGTTTCTACCATCCGGGTCACGGTGACCTCCCGCAAGGAGGCGCCCTCCGCGAACCCGTTGGCCTGTAGCAACAGGTCCTTCAGCGTCATGTTGTCGCGGTAGGCGTAGCGGCCGGTGTCCTGGACCGCCCCGCTGATGCGCACGAAGCGCTCCTCCAGCCGCCGCACCGTGGCGGGGTAGATGCGAATCTCGTCGCCGGGCCGCAGCGTGCGGCTTGCCATGCCCTCGCCGGCCAGCGCGTCGCCCAGGTGAAACGGAATCACCCGCTCCTCGTCCCCGTCCTCCGACACCCGAAACAGGTCGGCCCGGCCCTCAAAGACGTCCTTCAGGTACTCGTCGTCGGTCAGCCCGCCGCCCTGCAGAAGCAGGCTCCGGACCGTCATGCCCTCACGGAACCGATACGTGCCCGGGTCGCGCACCTGACCGCTGATCTCCACGGTGCGCCGTCCGCGCATTGCGCGGCGCGAGGCCACGTGCAGGCTGTCGCCCGGCTGGAGGACGACGTTGGCCTGGGGCTGGTCCTCCATCACGTCGTTCAGGTTGAGCGACCGGCTCGTTTCACTGAGCGAGTCGCCGATGCGCACGAGGGTGGCCTGCTCGCGGTAGGCCGCGCCCGTCAGGCCGTCGGCCTGCTCGATCAGGTCCTTCAC
>ERZ1034543.463-NODE-463-length-10279-cov-3.289221_pt1 | contig 10279 bp, 10 predicted proteins | sample MGYA00520654_ERZ1034543 | MGnify/ENA primary metagenome ERZ1034543 (study PRJEB33760, sample SAMEA4777712) | hypersaline lake metagenome | biome: hypersaline environment; feature: brines | place: Spain | collected 2012-08 | depth 0 m ... | reverse complement strand
CAGTTGCTGGCTGCTCGTTTTCGTCTTCGCTGTCTTCGCCTTCGATGTAATCTTCAAGGGACTCTTGAAGTTCATCTTCGGTTGGAACATCGAAAACGTCTGTAATCCGCACTTGGCTATCGTAATACCGCTTTAGCTCGCTTTCATCTTCTGCAAGCGGAGTCTTTTTCGGACTGACGTTGATCTTCGTCTTTGGGAAGTTTGTATCTGACTGAGCCCGTGGAATATACTTCAGCTTGATGTCACGTCCTTCTTGCGGGTCGGAAAGATCTCCCCAATCCGGATCAGCAAACTTTTCAAGGAGGTTTTCAAAGATTGTTTTGCCGAAGCCCCAAAACCGGACACCTTTATCTTCTTCTCCCCGAACAACAACGGGAGCGAACGTCCTGCGCTTCGGGAAAAGCGTTTTCCACATCTCGTAGCCCTCTTGACCACGGTTGCGGCGAACTTCTTCGGCAAATTCTGCAATCGGGTCACGGCGATTTACAAGCTCTTCGCTGCCGATTCCGCCCTCCTCGTCAAAAGACATTGGGCTTAGGTAATTCGGACCCGGAAGCTCGTAGTGAAAACGAAGCTCAAGAAATGGATAGTCTTTTTGCCAGCGGTAAGGGACAAGCCGAATTGTTTGCCGCCCTTCATCTGGCTTCCAAAGCTTTGAGGTGTTGTTTCCACCGCTGCTTCGGAGACTGTTCAACTTGTCTTGGATTTTGCTTTGATCTATACCCATATCAGTAATTAGTTAGTCTTTGTTATTCGTTAAGCGTAATTAGTTATTAGGTAAGTAACCTTTTTTCCGTTAGAATTTTTCTTCCCTAACGCAATACTATATATGTTTTAGATGCCGGAAACCCGTGAAGGAATTATGAACAATTTAGCTTTCAACCGTTCTTTATAAAACTTGTAACTGTTTGGTGCCCACGGGTTTACGGCGTTCATTAAAATCAAAAAAGTTTGAAAACTTCTTCTTTTCACAGGCTTTATAATCCGGCGGTGTCAATCCGAAATCCGGTACGTAATATACGCCTTGCTCATGTCGTATGGGGAAAACTTTAGCTTCACTTCGTCGCCGGGAAGCACGTCGATGTGATTTTGCTTCATTTTCCCTTTCAAGATTCCAAGCACTTCTTTTCCGTTTGACTGGACTTCAACCCTGTAACGGTTATCTGGAAGTTGCTTGAGAACTGTTCCTCGCTTTTCAATTTTGTCGTCGCTCATACGTGATGTGTGGTTTTATGAAAAAGTTTATCGGTTGTCGCCGTCGCCGTGAAGAACGTCTCTTGCCTTGCGGTCAAAAAGCTTTTCGATATTTCGCCTTGCCACTACTTTGAGGTCCCGAAGACCGAAGTGGTGAGCAGCTTTTCGCAGCTTACGGATGATGCTTGTAATCCGGCCTTTGATTTGATCTTTGCGGTTGTCTTCATCTCTAACGGACTTTTTCTGGTGCCCGTTGATGCGGGTTGCGCAAAGAAGAGCTTCATCGACCAACTTTTCACCTTGATCGGATGGGCTTATCGTCGTTTCAGACAATTCGAATTCAAAAAACGTTTGGACGTCGAATCCGAAGTGGTCGACAAGCCGAGCCGTGTACCAAAGCACGTCTCCCATTTCTTTTTCAATTTCGGTTACGTGCTTGCTTGAAAACCTTTCTTCTACAAGCCCGTTTTCTATCGGGGGGTTATCAAGCGTTTCTCGAAGCTCTCCAAGCTCGTCGACAAGTCCGTGGATGACATAATCCCGCTCGTACTCGTCGGGATACACGGCGGTTTCTCTTGTTAGCTCTACGTACTTCTGAAAGTCCATATTAGGCGTTAGAATTGTTTGCTGGTTGCTTGCAAAGGTAGATATGGGCAAGCATGTAAAACGCCTATGAAGGTCACGTGACCTTTTCTTGAAGGGACTGGATCTCTTTTGCAAGCTCGTAATCTTCTCTTTCAACTGCTTCATCTAAAAGCGACTCGAGCGCCTCTTCTTCTTCGCCTTTTTCCACGATAATGTTCATGTCTTCGATGTAATCTTCGGACTCGCACCGAACTACAACAATCGTTTCCTCATCTTCTTCTACAATTTCTCGCCAGGCTTTTAAAATGTGCCTTGAAACTTTGTCGGGGTGATCTTTTGCCCACGTTTCCATTTTGTCCAAGTCTTGAAAAACTTTTGGTTCCATACATCTACTCGAGGTTAATGATGTCTTCTAGTTGAGTATCGATCTTTTGAAACTCTCCGTCGTCTGTTACGAGAAGAGAATTCTTATATTCTTTCCACGGGATCGGAAAGCTTTTGTCAAGCTCTCCATTTAAGTGAATAATAAGCTGGTTTAAAGCGTTAATCGTGTAGAGAGTATTTGTTTCCCGCTTTCTATGAATCGAGATCGTTTTGTCGAGGTAGCTGCTATATTCGCCTTTCTCGATGTTGTAGGTGCAAAAAAGCTCTTCTGGTTCTCGAAGGTTTTGCAAAACGAAAACTCGGTTTTGAGAAACTTCGTAGTTGTCAACGATTTCAGCAATGGTGTTTTCAACCCGTGACTGGTAAGTAAACGTGCATAAAAGCTGTGTATCCGGCATTTAAATTTTGTTCATTTTGGCTTCGCCTTTATATAGAATATTATACTACTGAACCAGTTGCGTTTTTACACGTGTTTTTTTTAATCTCCAAAAACCTGAGATTTTGGTCGGCCGCTACTTTCTCCACTTACGGTAAACTGCAAAAGGTGGCCTTCGCTCCGGAGTTCGATCTTCGTGTAGGTAAGCTCTTGGGTTTCTTCATCAAACCCATCAGCAATTGCAATAAGAAACGTTCCGTACGTTCCATTATCTTGCCCAACAGACTTAAATCCTACGAGATCCATTTCTTCGACGTCCATTTCTTCCCCATCTTCGTTTTTCAAAAATGAACGTTTTTCTTCTTTAAACGAGCCGGGGTCTTGAAGAAAGTGCGTGTCTTCAGATCCAACTTTCCAAATTGGAAGCTCTGTTTTGCCGAAGTGCATTTTTGCTTGAAGATCAATAAACTTCTCAAGGGTCTTTTTCGCACTTGAAACGTCGCTGTCTCCGGACCTAAGAAGTTTTTGCATAGCAACACCTGCCTGAAAAGTGATGTATATTTTCGTTATATAACTGGAATCATCAATTTTATCTTTATAAGGTCCAAAGTCGGTACGAAAGTCTGTCGGATTGATAAGCCGAAATCCGGGTTGAGAGGCTACTTGTTCAGCTAAACTTGTGCCTGTTTTTGCAGGGTCATAAAGCGGGCTGAAAACACGTTCTCGCGTGCTACTGTCAAAATTGTTCCAATGAAATCTCATCAATTCTGCTTTTTCTGGAAGAGTTCGGCGTTCAAGCAAAACTTGCTCTTGAACCATTCCTCCCTCTTGGGCTATGTTTTTCATGACGCTATTTGCCGCTTTATTAAGGTCTTCTTTGCTACTGTCGAAAGCAGCTTTAAATCGGTCAACGTATGATGAAAACTTAGCAATTTGATTTTTAATAGCACTATACGCCATTTCTTTAAACCGTTTATAGCCCCCCTGAACTTTATTAACGAAAAGACTAGTGCTATCGGAAACGTATTGCCCAACGGATTTTACTTTGTCGATTGCTGTGTCCATCAACCCCTCTTCTAAAACTGTTTCTGAAGAAGGAACAACAACTTTGTCTAATGTGGCTTTGTCTCCTAACCCAATTGCATCTCGAAAGTCTGATTTGATTTTTCCAACTTGCGCCCCATTAGGATCAATGTTTTCTTTGTGCGAAACTTGAACAAACCGAATATTTTCGTGGTTGTCAAAATAACATATGCCGTTTTCATCAAAACTAACCGACTCTTCTGCAAATTTATTGAGAAAATCGCTCGGGTTAGTTCCCTCGATAACAACGAAGTCCGCAGTATTGTCTTTGTCTCCGTCCACATCTAAGTTTTCATTTTCAACTTCGTTTTGATAATACTTTCTAATTTGGCCGTGAATAAAACTCGGGTCCGAAAAACCCGTTTCGTTCTCGATAAAACGCACCATTCCTTCGGCAATGCTAATGAACCGCACATAATCTGTTATAGGTGCGCTTTTGTTAAACTTGCTAAGAATTTCATCAACTCCAGAGCCTTCCCAATCATATCCGCCTGAATTTAAAACTTTTTCAATTTTGTCTCTTACTTCACTCCCGATTTCTTCGGCAGACGTTGCTTCTTCTATGCTGCTTTTGATATTTTCTATGCTAACGTCGACTTGTGATCCAACCATAACGACGCCAGCGCAAGCGGCAGTTTCAAATGTGTCGGCGCCCCAATCTACAGAATCTGGATTTTTTGCCTCTTCCCAAAAGTTTTGATCTATTTGAGAAGTGCTGCTGTAAATGATTTTATATACATTTCCAGACTGGTCTTGGACATATGCTTCGCCTTCAAAAGTTCTTTGAGGACTTATAGAAACCATGTCAACTTCATACACTTCACCCTCATCGGAAGGCGGGTCTACTCTTGTAAGCAAGCCATTAGGTGCAGGAATATCGGGCGAATCCTCAATTACTTCCATAAAGTTAGAATTTCCCGAATCATTATCTACAGGTCGCGGACGAAAACGATCTTTTCCCTTATACTTGTTTTTAAAAAACGAAATTTCTTTAAGCTTGTCAGCTTCATTTATAAGTTCGGGACTAATATCGTGTTCTTTTAAAACATCTTTCAAGATAGAAATTGACTCGTCAGTAAATTCTGGCTTTCCACTTCCAGTGCGGTAACTCCACTCGCGAACTACAGACTCCAGCTTTTTTTGCGCAGGATTTGACTTGATCAAGCGTTTGGCAAGTTTTTCTTTTTTCATCGGAACTTTATTCGTTTTATTCGTCTATATGTATCTCTTCGAGATTAGAAAATCGGTCCCCCATCTCTAAGTCGACGGTCAAGTCTCCGGTTTCCATAATAGATTTGATTTTTCCGATTTCCGCTTCACCGGAAGGGTCGTAATCGATCAAAACGCTGTCGTAAAGGTAAAGCGCAATGCAACTGTTTTTGTCGGAAAGGTAGTCAAGAAGGCGGCTCATCTGGCCGCAAATGATCTCCGTTTCTGTGGCTTGCAGGAGGTAGTTGAAAGCCTTTGCCGGATTGAAGTTGTCAATCTTTGATCCGGAGATTTGCCTGTGGTACTTTCCGGTCTGGATTACTCCGTGCTCTTTATAAGCTTTCCAAATTTTTTCGGTCAAGTCTTTTACCCCTTGAAAAAACTCGAGTTGAAGAAGCTCGTCGGGGATCCCTCGTGGGTTGTAAATGAACTGGAACGTAAACTTTTTGGCTTCTTTGTAATCTTCTTCGTCGATGTCTTCCCCAAAATAAAGTTTCGCCAAGTGTTCGTGAAAAGAGCCTTCAGGGGCATCGTAACCCATAATCGATGAAACGATCCGGAGGTGGAAGGCGTCGTAGTCGACGCTTAAAAGCTTGCCGCCGTCGAACCTGCTTTCAAACACTTCCCTTTCTTTTTGTTCTAAGGCGGCGTAGTTTACACCTTTGTAAGCATTGGACGGCCTGCCAGTTTGCGTGTAAACGTTATAGTTGGAGTATGAAAGGCCCTCGCTATCGGTAAGGTCTTTCCCAAAGATTTCGGAAAAAGCTTCTGAATCGGCGTACATGCCGTTTCTCTCCACTCTAAACAAGCTTTCTGTAACCGTTTTGTTGTATTTTCGGAACGGGCGCTTTTCTACAAGATCTCCGCTGCGGTTTAATATTTCTTCGCACCTGTCAATCCGGTTTTGAGAGCGTTCGGCAAGCCGCATGATCGGGCGGTAGATATTTTTTTGCTCGAAAGGCGGGGAACCAAAATCAAAGCTGGGTGGCCTATTGTGCTTAAACCAAAACATAAGCTTGCAGTCCACCAAATTTTGAAACGGGACGAGGTGGAGCACGCGCTTTTTGTCGTAAGCGAATTTTCTTACCCCCGTGTTTAGCTTCAAAAGCTTTTTCGGGTTAATTTCGCTTGCGTCGTTGTGGCTTATCGGAAAAAGCGCCTCTCTTTTACCAGACCGGACAACAACAAAACTTACCCCGCTTCGCCTCGGGTGCAGGTGCTGGTTGGTGGGGACGGCGTCGACAAACGCCTTGTCTTTGGAAGTGTAGTGAGCTAAAAAATCTTCAAACTGGTTATCCGTTTCTATTATTTCCATCCCAATATTCTAAGGGGTCATTCAACTTATTTTGAATTCCTCGTTGATCTACGTCTTCTAAAATCCGCTTGTTCGTGTCTTCTACGCCAGTTTCTATCGGGTAGCCTGCATCATTAAATACGTCGTGGCGGGGTCCAGATATCTTCCATTTGAGTGAAAAGCGGACAAAGTATTTGCTGCCTGTAAATTTTTGGTACTCTGTTTCGGAGACTTCCGTAATTTGTGATGTTCCCCGCTTCCGGACAAAAAACCGCTCGAAAAATCCGCGGTCGTAATCTCTGCTTGTTGGTCCGGGCGGAGCTTTCCCACTTGGAAACTTTTCGTTGGGGCCATTTGGGCGCTCGTCTCCGGCTTGAAGGTACTGGCTTATGCTCATAAGGTAGTCGAACTTGCGTTTACGTTTTTGTATGGCCTATTTGAAACTCGCTTCATAAGAGCTTTTTTGCCTTCATAGTTTTCTATAACGAAACTTTCAAGCTCTAAAACGTATTGATCCAAAAATTCATCGGGCTCGGTAGCTTCTATCAAATCTCTGGTTAAAGCATCGAGCCTACCATTTCGGTTAACTTGTTCGTACTCAAGGGAGATCAAAGCTTCTTTTACTTTCCCGATAGCAACTTCGGGGGAAAACAAGATTTGAGTATCAAAGATTTTGGCGGGTGGCGTGAGCACGTCTTCGATTTTATGATAATTTCGGAACCTCCACTCTTTTTCTTCAAGCAAGTTTTCTGCTTGAGGTCGAGTCAACTGTTCTAAATCTTTATTCGGAATCCAACTGTTCCGGACTCCAAACTTCGAATACGTCCCGTCTCGGACAAGCCGTTCTACAATTCCAGAGCCCTCCTGCTCTATCATGTATCCGACCGCATACCGGAACCGCCGCTTTTGTTCGATGTCTGCCATTACTGTTGATTTTTGACTACGAATGTCGTTTTAAGCTCGGTGCTCCAATCATCTGGAGAAACGCTGTGGGAAACGCTTTCTATCGAGAACACCCCGTTGTTTTCAAAAATTTTAGGAATTTGCTTGATTTTCAACACTTGATAAGCTGAAAACCCTCCAATGCCTTTAAGCTCAAGCTGCGCCCCCATTCCAAGATAGTTGTTGGAGTTGATCGGAGATTTTGAATTGGGGTCGTTTTGAAGCTTCTCGGAAAACTTTTGAGCAAGGCTTTCTCCGCTTTCTTTGCCCTTGTATACGAGGTTTCCATACCTGTTTCCGGGCGAATCAATATATGCACTTACATTTCTTTTCTTTTTTTGAACACTTTCTTTAGTTGTTTCTGAATTTTCAAGTGAATCATTAATCATTTCCGCATGTAATATCCCCAAATTACCGGGATCTTCGGAATTGTCTTCCCCTTCAGTCTGTTTTTTGGGTCCTTTTTTAGCACGTCTTTTAAAAGGCCCAAGCGCAATGTCTTTCCCGCCGGGATACTGGCTTTTAAAAAGCTTTGCGGCAGAATCTTTTCTTGAGTTTTGAGCAGCGTCTTTGTTTGGCCCATTAAGCTTTGCGCTTCTTTGCGCAACTATTTGGCTTTTTATTTTATCATCTAAGTTTGTGTCAAAGCTAAAACCCTTCAATACAGTTTTTCTCGTGTTCGGCTTGAAAACGTACTCTTGATCTGAAGAACTCAAAATGCCTTCCACCGTATTTGAAGCCATGTTTTTATCGACCACCTTTATAATGTTCGAGTCAACTTCAAGGTTAAAGTCCCAAATGTCAAAACAGGCTGCAGAGCAATGGTCTAAAATGTACTGCAAAGCATCAAAGAGAGTTTCTTGTTTTTTAAGAGAAAGCTTCAAAAAATCTGAGTAAATGTAAAGGTTATAAAGAAATCCTTGCCGCTCTTTATCAATTTCTATTCCATCGGAAGCAGCTTTCGGATTTTCATAAACCGTACGGAACTTATTGGATTTTCCACTTGAGTCTACAACACAAACAAGCGGATCTGTAGTTCTAAGAGAAAGAGGTTTTTCTAAGGGATTACCCAAGAAGTCGTTTCCACTAAACGGTCGTCCTTTATAGTTTGAAATTATCGTGTCAGAAGAGTCAAGCTTAAAGGTTGAAGCTACACTTTTTTTTCCGCCTTTTGTTAACGTTGCATACTTGTTTACAAGCCTTTCTATTTCTCCCCACGTCAAAAAGTATCCTCTGTTTTGCTTTCCACTTTCCATATATTGAAGGTCAGATTCATCATTTTTTCCCTGCCCGATACTTACGACATCACCAGATTGAGTAGTATCTCCAGAGTTTCCTCCAAAAGCAGCCGCCTGCACTTGTTCTTTAAGATGAGACTGAAAATCTTCTTTGATGAATTCGTAAAAAGTAGGAACTCTTGGGGGGCTTTTAACTGTAGACGGTCCTTGGGTTTCTTGAATATCTGAAACCCTTAACATTTCCTGCCTTTTAGTCCGAAGTTTTCTCATCGCTTTTGACAAGCTCATAACTTCCGTCGTGCATGAAAATGTTCCGTTCTCGTCTGGAGAAAAGCTAAAATCTACAATCGCTCCAGAAACAAAGGAATATTTTCCCTGCCCTTTTCGAAGCTGGTCGTACTTTGGATGATCAAATTGCGTCTTTGCATCTGATGAAATTTCAGAATTTGCAGACTCTACATCCGTTTCTTCTTCAACGCCGGAAAGCGGCTTGAACATTTTCTTAAAATTTTGTTCGCTGCTTGCATTGATTATACCTCCGGGCGGCACGTCGCTCCATCCCCAGTCGACGATAACTGACGTTCCAAGTCCCATAAAGTGAGGAAAAAGCCGCTCGAGTTGCCCTATTGAGTTTGCCTTCCATTCTACGCTGCACTCGAAGCTTTGTAGCTTTTCGTCAACGGAGATGCTTGTAATCGTTGGTTTTGGGCGATACCGCTCGCCTGTCGTTCCCCCGCTTCCATCTCTGGCTTGAGTTTCATACAAGTTTTCGAATCCGAACTTCATCTTTTCACCTACGTCCAAGTCCCCGCCCATAAGCGCCTTCCTGCTCCCGTTTTCCGGCTTGAATCCAGAAACCATTCTCATCCAAGGAGATTTCGGTTTTTGAATATATGCAGGTTCCCCGTTTTGAACGGCTTTTCGGCGCCGATTCAGCTCTTCGTCAACAAACTTGGGAAATGTAGAAAATAGAAAAAGGCTCATCGGTTATTAATGTCTCTGGTTTCAGTTACGACAGAAGAAAGGTTCTGCGGTATTCTAAGGCGAGTTCCGGCTGGAACCGACCAGTCCCCCCGCCCAAGATTATTTGCCGCTGCTATAACCCACCACAGCTTTGCGTCGTCGTAGTAGCGGAAGGCTATCCGGTCCAACCTATCGGGATTGTCGATTGTCACAATCACGTCTTCCGGGCTGCGGTCAATGTCTGGAAGCAGTTGAGTTTCATAAAAACTTTTTCCGTTTTCGGTTTCTCTTTCACCTGCCTCTTGGTATCTTTCAATCATATTACGGTGATTCGTTTGTCAATTCAAATGCCCTGCGGTCATCGACAGAATCGTCGCTTGCCGCCGGATCTGCAGTCGGCAATTCGACTTCGCTTTGAGACTCGACGCTTTCTCTTGGCACATTTTCAATTTCGTCAAGAAACGGAGCGTCGTAAAACTTCTGCCCGGCAAGCGGCGCCCTCTTTTTGATAACTTGCCAATCAATGTCAACTTCAAGACCTTGCGGAAGCCTTCCAAGGTCCTTGTCGAGTTCATAAGGCATGTCATCGTTTACGCTAATGGTCAAGCTGTTCATATAGCCGTATACGTCGTTAAACATATCCCCGATTGTCAATCTCATAAACGGCGGCGTCATGTAGCTTCCCGTGCCCCCGCTCGGGCTGCTGTATCCAGATGGAGTCGTTAAGCCTTTAAGGTAGTTAACCTTTTTCCAAATCGCTTTGAATTCTTCCTCCGATGAAGGAACCGCTTGAAACGAAAAGCTAATCGTGTTCGAATAGCCGCCGTACGTGTGCCCTTTTTCAGGGCGCCCAGCGTAGTCTTGTTGAGACCACTCCGGAGAAAGATTGTCGGAAACCCCCTCCAAAAATGCACGGAACACGAGCAAGGCTTCGTTTTCGATGTCATAAAATTGAAACGGGATCAAGTCTTCGTGCCTCCCGTCTCCCCCATAGCTTTCCGTGTCCGGATC
>ERZ1034543.462-NODE-462-length-10280-cov-7.413007_pt1 | contig 10280 bp, 6 predicted proteins | sample MGYA00520654_ERZ1034543 | MGnify/ENA primary metagenome ERZ1034543 (study PRJEB33760, sample SAMEA4777712) | hypersaline lake metagenome | biome: hypersaline environment; feature: brines | place: Spain | collected 2012-08 | depth 0 m ... | reverse complement strand
TGAACGGTCACATCCGGGTGGAAACGGAGAAAGACGAAGGGAGCACGTTTACAGTTGAGCTCCCGCAGGCCTCGGAGGAAACGGCCGGCCAGGAGGACGACGACGAACCGTGAGCCAGAACGGGAGGACAGGTTGCGAGGAGGCCCGCCGTTCCTCCTCGCAAGGGCAGGCCGCGCCCCGAAACAGCCCCCTTTATTTGTGTCATTCGTTTCACACAACAGAGGCGACGGGGCCGGCCGCAGACGGGCCGTCGGCGGCCCGTCCCCGAAACAATTCCACGGATCTGGGGTGGAGTCTCAACCATCAGCTCACGACTCCATGCCCCTCCGCAATGGCTCTACCGAAGCGGACCGCATCCCTGCTTGCCGGAATTGGCCTCGTGCTGGTGGGCCTCCTGGCAGGCGTCCTCGTGATGATGGTGGCGGGCGAAGAGCCCGAGCCCGGATCCGTCACGCGCATCGTTGAGCGTGTGGAGGTGAGCGAGCCGCCGGGCACGACCCGAACCGCATCGGTGCCGAGCGCATGGCGGGACGGCGGTCCGCCCCCGGCAGCGCTGAACCGGCTGTTTCGCCGCGTAGCCAAGGAGGTGACGGCCGGGGTCGTTACCATCCGCGTGGAGACGGGCGGAGAGGGAGACAGCGGAGAGACCCCCTTTGGCCGCCCCGCGCAGAGCCTCGGGAGCGGCGTCTTCATCAGTCCAGACGGGCACATCGTGACCAACAGCCACGTGGTGGAGGGGGCGGAGCAGGTACGGGTGCGCCTGTCAGACAAGCGCGAGTTCAGGGCGCGCGTCCTCGGCACAGACTCGGCAACCGATCTTGCGGTGCTCAAGGTCGACGGGGACGAGGCGTTTCCGGCCCTCCCCTTCGGCAACTCCAACCGCGTACAGGTGGGAGACTGGGTGGTGGCGGTCGGCAGTCCGTTGCAGCTTACGTCCACCGTCACGGCCGGCATCGTGAGCGCACTCGGGCGCCAAATCAACATCATTGAAGACCAGTTCCGGATCGAGAATTTCATCCAGACCGACGCTGCCATCAACCCCGGCAATTCAGGGGGGCCGCTCGTCAACCTACAGGGGGAGCTCGTTGGCATCAACACCGCCATTGCGAGCCGGAGCCGTCGCACAGAGGGCTACGGCTTTGCGATCCCGTCGGCACTGGTAAAGCGGGTGGCCACGGATCTGATTGCGTACGGGGACGTGCGGCGGGGCTACCTCGGCGTGAGCATTCGGCCAGTGGACGCCGACCGGGCGGCGGACCTGGGTCTTCGCGACATCCGTGGGGTGTACATTGAAAGCGTACAGCGGGGCAGTGCGGCGGACCGGGCGGGGGTGAAAGAGGGAGACGTGGTGGTGTCGGTGGCCGGCGAAGCGGTGAACGCCCCCAACGATCTCCAGAGCCTCGTTGCGCTGCGGCGCCCGGGCGACACGGTGGCCGTGGGGGTGTGGCGGAGCGGGGCCGAGCGGGCCCTGCGCGTGAAACTGATGGGCAAGGACACGCCCGTCTACGAGAGATGGCTGAGTGATCTCCGGGCCGGCCCCGACGCCGAGTCGGAAGCGCCCCGGATGCAGCCGCCCGACGGCCAGAACGACGACGCCGTGACGGAGGTCGAGGGCTGGAGCATTGGCCTTCGTGGCCTCTCGGCCGAAGAGGCCGCTGCGTTTGGGGTGGAGACGGGGGCGTACGTGGCGTACGTAGAGAGCGGCGGCGCGGCAGCGGCCGCCGGGATTCCGCGCAACGTAGTCATTACGCACCTCGACGACAGGCGCGTGGACACGCCCGCCGACGTGGTGGACCACCTTGCCGGTAGGGAGGGCGCAGTGCTGGTGCAGGTGCGTCGCCGCGACGGCACCCCTGCCTTCTACGAAATCGAGTAGGGCGCTGGAACGTTGAACATTGGAACGTTGAACGTTCATCGTTCTGGTACGGGTGCCTGCACTCAGCAGTCCAGGGTCCACAACGTTTAACCTTCAACCTGCCAACCTGTAACCCCTATATGCTTCGATACCTCACCGCTGGCGAGTCACACGGCGAAGCCATCATTGGCATTCTCGAAGGCGCCCCGGCGCAGCTTCCCCTGGCGCCCGACGACATCAACGAGCACCTGGCCCGGCGCTGGCTTGGCTACGGCCGAGGTGGACGCTCCAAGATTGAGAACGACAAGGTGCACATCTACTCCGGCGTTCGCTTTGAGGAAACGCTGGGCAGTCCCATCGCCTTCCGCATCGACAATGGCGCCTACGAGAAAGACAAGGCGGGCTGGCCCGAAAAAATGGCCATTGAGGGCGCCCCGCCGGAGGACCTGGAGCGAGTGACGATGCCCCGCCCCGGCCACGCCGACCTGGCGGGCAAGCAGAAATACGAACACGACGACATTCGCCCGGTCATTGACCGATCCAGCGCTCGCGAAACGGCCATGCGCGTGGCCTGCTGCTCCGTGGCCCGCCGCCTTCTCAACGAGTTTGGGATGGAGGTGGGCAGCCACGTGGTGCGCATTGGCGACGTGGGGTACGAGGCACCCGAGGAATGGGCGGAGCGGCGCAACGCCCTGATTGACGACGGGGGAGCGAGCGCGCTCTACGAAGCGGCCGACGAGAGTGCCACGCGCATGCTCGACGACGACATGACCGAGCGCTGCGTAGACCACATCGACCAGGTGAAGAAAGAACGGGACTCCTTGGGCGGGGTGTACGAGGTGGTGGTCACCGGCGTGCCGCCCGGGCTGGGCTCCTACGTGCACTGGGACCGTCGCCTCGACGGGCAGCTGGTGCAGGCCATCTGCTCCATCCAGGCGCAAAAAGCGGCCGAGGTGGGCGATGGATTTTTCAATGCACAGCGCCGCGGCTCGCAGGTGCACGATCCCATTGAGCCCCGAGACAACGGCGAACAGGCCTACCCGCGCCGCAGCAATCATGCGGGCGGCACCGAAGGCGGCACGTCCACCGGCATGCCTCTCGTGGTGCGCGGCTACATGAAGCCAATCCCGACCCTCATCAAGCCGCTCGACTCGGTCGACACCGCCACGGGGGAGCCCGAGCCCACCCGGTACGAGCGGAGCGACATTACGAGCGTGCCGGCCGCCTCTACCGTGGCGGAGGCCACCGTCGCCTACACTGTGGCCAACGCCTTCCTGCGCCGGTACGGCGGCGACTCTGTGCCCGCCCTCCGGCGCCACCTGCAGGCCGACCGTACGGATTAGCCCACACGGGGGACGTGCCAGGGAAACGGCGGCGCGCCGTGGGCTTTCAACCGGAGGTACCGGAAAGGCGTTGCACGTGCCCCCTCACAGCGGGGACTCTCCGTTTCATCAACCGCAGAACGATATGCCGCACCTATCTTCGTCCTCCGCCGAAACGGAGGTCTGCACCACGGAGCCCATCGTGACGCCTCTGGAAGAGCTCACGGACGCCGTAGAGGCGATGCCCGCGCCCGTGGCCCTGCTCGACGAGGAATGGCGCATCCTTACGCACAGTCCTCAGTGGCTGGAGGTCTTCCAAACCGACAGTGCCGAGACGCGCACCCCCATCTCGCTGGACCAAATCGGCACCACCGACGTCGCGACGCCGCCCGAGGAGGCGCTCCCGCCGCCCACGGACCGGCGCTTGTTCTTCGAGGTGTTTGCCGACCCCGACGGGGCGTGGCATGAGGCCTTCGCGCAAAGCCTTGACGCCCACCAGCGGCGACAGGGCTACGAGCGAGTGCTCACACAGCCCGACGGGCCCACCTATCGGCTAGACTGGGAAGTGCGCCCGTGGCGGGCGGAAGGAGGTGCGGAGCAGGGCGTGCTGCTCTCCGTCATCGATCGCACAGAGGAGCGCCACGCCAAAAACCTTCGTCGTCAGGTGGACCACCGCTTCGACAAGCTCGTCGGTACCATCAGCGAGGGCGTCCTGCTGATGGACGACGAAGGCGTCTTCCGCGACGGCAACGAGGCGGCCCAGAACATCCTGGGGCGCTCGCTCGACGAGATTGTGGGCAGCCGCTTCGACGACGACATCTGGAACGGCATCCGGGAGGACGGCACCCCCCTGCCCAACGTCGAGTTTCCGTACTGGCGGGCGCTGATTGAGCGCGAGCCGGTGCGGGACGAGGTGATGGGCATCTACCCGCCCGACGCACCGCCCCGCTGGATCCGCGTCAACGCCCAGCCGCTGTTTCGGACGGGCGAGGACGCCCCCTACGCCGTCCTCGTCTCCTTCGACGACATTACCGCCGAGCGGCTCAAGGAAGAAGCCCTGCAGACCTCCCGCGACCTGTTGTCGAGCGTCCTCAGCAGCTCGCTCGACGGCGTGATGGTCTTCTCGGCCATCCGCGACGAGACCAACACCATTGTTGACTTCGAGTGCGCGCTGGTCAACCCGCAGGCCGAGAAGCTGATTGGGAGCAGCGCTGAGGACATGGTGGGCGTGCGCCTCCGCGAAACCATGCCGAAGCAAGAGGAGAAAGGGCTGTTTGAGGCCTACCGTCAGGTGGTGGAGACGGGCGAGCCGGCCGAAATGGAAATCCGTTACGACACCGAGACCCTCGACGCGTGGTTCCACGTGATGGCGGTGAAGGTGGAGAATGGCGTGGCCGTCACCTACCGCGACATCACCGAGCGCAAAGAGGCCGAGCGCCGCATCCGCGAGCAGGCCCAGCTTCTGGACAAGGCGCGCGACGCCATCCTGGCCCACGACATGGACGGCCGCATCGTGTACTGGAACAAGAGCGCCGAGCGGCTCACGGGATGGTCGAAGGACGAAATCCTGGGCAAGTGGGCCCACGAATGCCTCTACGATCCGGAGGAGAACGGCAAGCTGCAGGAGTGCCACGAGACGATGATGGCCGAGGGGGAGTGGACCGGTGAGCTCCGCATGCAGACCAAGGACGGGGAGGAGCGCATCGTGGAGAGCCGCTGGACCCTGGTGCGCGACAGTGCTGGGGCGCCCAAGCACGTTCTCGTCATCAACACCGACATTACCGAGCGAAAGCAGCTGGAGAGCCAGATGCTCCGCTCCCAGCGCATGGAGAGCATCGGCCGGCTAGTGGGCGGCATCGCACACGACCTGGGCAACCTGCTGGTGCCCATCACGCTGGGGGTAAAGGTGCTGCGGCGCCGCGTGGAGCAGGACGACGCAAAGGTGGAGCGGACGCTCTCGATGATCCAGAAGAGCGCGGAGCGGGGCTCGGACATGGTGGAGCAGGTACTGGCCTTTGCCCGGGGCGTAGAGGGGGAGCGGGTGGCCCTACGACCGGAGCTGGTCATCGAAGAGGTGGAGGAGATGACCGAAGAGACGTTCCCGGAAGACATTGAAGTGCAGACGCGGACCGCCGACGACCTGCGCCCGATTGTGGGCGATGCGACGCAAATCCAGCAGGTGCTCATGAACCTGTGCGTCAACGCCCGCGACGCCATGCCCGACGGCGGTACCCTGTCCATCGACGCGCGCACCGTGCACTTCAGCGAGAGCGACGCCCGCCGCAACATTGAGGCGGAGCCGGGGCCCTACGTTCGCATCGCCGTGCGCGACACCGGAATCGGCATGCCCGATGATGTGGTCGACAAGATCTTCGAGCCGTTCTTCTCCACCAAGGAGGAGGGCGAAGGCACGGGCCTGGGGCTGTCGACGGCCTACAGCATCATCCAGAGCCACGATGGCTTCCTGGATGTGGAAAGCGAAAAGGGGATGGGCACCACATTCTGGATGTATCTGCCGGTGGCGGAGGAGGACGTGACGCCGGACACGCACGAAAACGGCACGTCCGCGCCGGAGCGGGCGCCGTACGAGGGCGACGGGAAGCGCATTCTCGTGGTGGACGACGAGGAGTTTGTGTTGGAGTCGGCCCAGCAAACGCTGGAGGCCGTGGGCTATGAGGTGGTGACGGCGCTCGACGCTGCCGCGGGCCTCCGGCGGGTGGAGAAGGAAGGAGACGCCATCGACGGCGTCGTGACCGACCTTCGGATGCCGGGCATGGGCGGGCTTGAGCTCATCCGCACCCTCCACGCGCAGCATCCGACCCTCCCCATTGTGGCGGCCAGCGGGGTGGCCGACGGGTGCACGGAGGAGGCGCTGGACGCCGGGGCGCAGGCCTTCCTCGCCAAGCCGTTTACGGCGGAAAAGCTGGAGGGGGCGTTGCAAGAAGCCCTCCGCGACGCCGAAGAGGCACCGGCGTAAGACGCGACGTCCCGCCCGTGTGTTTGGGGCACCGCGCGGCTCAGCTCCCGAAGAGCACACTGAGGCCAAGACGAAGCAGCCCTACGAAGAGAAAGTCGATTCGCAGGAGAAAGTCGATTCGCAGAGATCGAATCACGAGGCCCCCTGAGAATGCAGACGACACGGGGGAGAACGGGCCGCGCAAGGGCACGGAAGCGAAACGGCGAGGGGCCTGGAGCGCAACGGCGAGGGGCCTGGAGCGCGGGTCTTCTTCACGGGTCCCGCGTGCCGAGACGGGCAGGCGGAGGACGACTTTTCACACGTAACCAAACTGTGGTGATGCGGGGCGAACTCCCTCTGTCGTAGCCCCGTTCCGCCATTCCGTATTCCATTCGTCTCTTCCACGTGAACGCATGAGCTGGCTCACCCGCCTCGCCCACCGCGACGATGCTTCCCTGAACACGCGCACTGCTCCCCAGCCGGCGGGGCCCGATGCGCCCCACGCCGTGGTTGTGGGGGCCGGCTTCGGGGGCCTCGCCTCGGCCGTTCGGCTGCGGGCGCGCGGCTTTCGGGTCACGCTCGTCGACCGCCTCGACCAGCCGGGCGGCCGGGCCCGCGTCTTCGAACAGGACGGATTTACGTTCGATGCCGGGCCCACCGTCATTACCGCGCCGTTTCTCTTTGAGGAGCTCTGGTCGCTCTGCGGGCGCGACCTGGCGGACGACGTGGAGCTCGTGCCGGTCGATCCCTTCTACCGCATCCGCTTCGACGACGGGACCGCCTTCAACTACACGGGCGACACCGACGAAATGGTGGAGGAAATCCGCCGCTTCGCGCCGGAGGACGTAGATGGGTACCGCCGCTTCCTCAAGAAGAGCGAAGAGATTTTCGAGGTCGGGTTCGAAGAGCTGGGGCACGTCCCGTTCGGCAACCTGTCCGACATGTTGCGCATCGTGCCGGCGATGATGAAGCTGGAGAGCCACCGCACGGTGCACAGCCTCGTCTCCAAGTACATCTCCCACCCGAAAATTCGGAAGGTGCTGTCCTTTCACCCGCTCCTCGTGGGGGGCAATCCCTTCAGCACCACTTCCATCTACACCCTCATCGCGCACCTGGAGCGCAAGTGGGGCGTGTGGTACGCGATGGGCGGCACCGGATCGCTCGTACAGGGCCTGTCGGATCTCCTCGCGGACCTCGACGTCACGCAGCGCTACGGCGCGGAGGTCGACCAGATTCTGGTGGAGAACGAGACGGCCAGCGGGGTGCGCCTCCAGTCTGGGGAGACGATTCCCGCCGACCTCGTGGTCTCGAACGCCGATGTGGGGTGGACCTACCGCCACCTCGTGGCGCCCGAGCACCGCACCACGTGGACGGACCGCAAGGTCGAGAACATGGACTACTCCATGAGCCTGTTCGTCTGGTATTTTGGGACGGACCGAACCTACGAGGACGTGGAGCACCACACGATTCTGCTTGGGCCCCGGTACAAGGGGCTGCTCGACGACATCTTCGATCACAAGGACCTGGCCGACGACTTCAGCCTCTACCTGCACCGTCCCACGAAGACGGATCCCTCGATGGCACCCGCGGGGCAGGATGCGTTCTACGTCCTGTCGCCGGTGCCGCACCTCGAGAGCGGCGTCGACTGGCGCCAGCAGGCCGAGCCCTACCGGCAGGCCGTGGAGAACTACCTGGCCGACACGATCCTTCCGGACCTCGGCGAGCACCTCGTGAGCAGCCGCATGCTCACGCCCCGCGAGTTCAAGACGGACTACAAGAGCCTCAAGGGAGCGGCCTTCAGCGTGGAGCCGAAGCTGACGCAGAGTGCCTGGTTTCGCCCGCACAACAAGAGCGAGGACGTCGAGCACCTTTACTTTGCAGGGGCCGGGACGCATCCCGGCGCCGGCATCCCCGGCGTGCTCTCGTCGGCGCGCGTGCTCGACACCATTGTGCCCGCCCCGGAACGCTTTGACGTCCGCACGCCCGCAGAGGTCGTGGCCTGATCCTGCTCCGCGCTGGAAGGACGTGCGGAGAGGGAAAAAGCGTGGTGGGGCATTGGGGGGCGGACCGGCCCCTCCCGTACTCCCACACGCCTGCGCACCGATCGGGAACGGCAGAACGAGCCAGATTCGCCGCCCCGCCCTGGTATGAGCAACTCCCCTGATGCCTCCGCCGTGGACCATTACGCGCGGCTCGGGGTGCGTCCGTCGGCGTCGGCCGAAGAAATTCGATCGGCGTACCGCAAGAAAGCACGAGCAACCCATCCAGACCACAACCCGGATGATCCGAAGGCCGCGGAACGGTTCCAGAAGATAAAACAGGCCTATCAGGTTCTCCGCGACCCGGAGCGCCGCGCGCGATACGACGACGTGCGGGCGGCCCGGAGACGTGTGCCAGACGGCCTCACGATCAACCAGCAGGCACCGGCGGGGTGTGGGGGGTATCTCTGGCGAGTGCTGGCGGGAATGGTAGCAGTGGGGCTGTTCCTAGTGCTTGAGGTGCTGGACGTATGGGCGGCCTCCAGCGGCTGGACCCTCGCGCTGGGCGTCGGGGGCGCGTCGCTCGTGGCCGGGGGAATCGCCGTCCTTTTAGCCCGGCAGTTCCCGGACGAAGCGACCGACGTCATGGTTCGTCTCACCCAGTCTCGCATCGTCATGCGGGCCGACGGCCACACAGCGTTTCGGGTGTCCTGGGCCGACGTAAAGGCCGTCCGTCTTCTGAACGAAGGACGGACGATTGAACTCGTGGCAGATCGGGCGGCCGCACAGCACCTCCAACCAACGCCTCCCGTTCTGACGGCTGTTACCCACGAAAGCGACCGGGCGACGCTCCGCCTCGATCTTTCCGAGACAGACGTGCCGAGAGACGTGTTGCTTGCGTTCCTGCGCAGAACATCCGCCATTCCGGACCTGGAGCCTGCAGTTTCAGAGCCGGGCAGCCCATAGAGCACTTCTGCGCAGTGCCCTCAACAGAGCGGGCAGCGGATCGCTGCTCGGCGAAGACCCCTCCTGCGAACAGGTCAAGACTGCCTCCCGTACGCCTTGCCGTCGCTCTTCCGTCACGCATCCTCCCGGCCAGACATGTCTTCCTCGATCCTCCCGTCCGACAAAACGAAAGGACAGGTTGAGGCCGCGGTGACCGAGGCCCTCACACAGTTCGAGCGCGATCAATTGGGACGGGGGCCGAAGGAAGCGAAGTCGTTTATCGTCGAAAACCTCGTCGTGGTCAAGCTCCAGGGCATCCTGAGCCCGGCCGAGCGCCAACTCAGCCACGAGGACGACGGCGTCGAACTCATCAAACAGATGCGGCGGCGAGTCATTGAGAGCTGCAGCGGCGACCTCAACGGGCTCGTCGAGGAGGAAACTGGCACCGAGGTGGTGAGCATGCACGCCGACATCAGCGCTCGAACGGGCGAGCGCGTCTTTGTCTTTACCCTCGGTGAAGATTTGGAAGCCGCCCTAAAACGCTGATAGGAACGAAGCTTGAACTTTCGGTAAGGGGAGGCGTACTCCCTTGTGCCCGCTAAGGGCGGTCCCTACATTGCAGAATGCTGTTGAAACGGAGCGCCGTCCCGGCGAGCCGGTTCCGCAGCCACACATTGTCCGGCACGCAAGCCGCGCACACGTTCCGCCGATCCCAGATCGACACGAGCGGGTGCAACGACTGTAGGCCGACATTCAGCGCCCCAGCCGGCGCTGCGTGTCGGTCTTTTTTGTTTGTCGGACCGAGTTTCTCCGACCGGGACGGGCCGAGCCCTGTCGACGGGACATGCATTGCCTCCTGTACGAACCGATTTGCTCTCGCCATATGCCAACTGTGCTCACGCGCCTCACCTGGGGGCTTTTTGCGCTCAGCCTCGGCCTGCTTGTCTGGCCCCCCGATCCGGGCTGGGCCGGGGACACGTTCCTGCGGATTGATGGCCTCACCCGCCTCATGGCGGTCGTCACGACGTTTGTGAGCGGCATCGTGCACAGCTTTTCGCGCCGCTACATGGCGGGTGCCAGGCACCTGGACCGTTTCTACGCTCGCCTCTTCGGCCTCACGCTCATCGTGCTGTTGCTGACGGCGGCCAACCATCTGGTGCTCTTCGTACTGGCGTGGACGGCGATGGGCTGGGTGCTGGCCGACCTGATCGGGCACGTCCGGG
>ERZ1034543.458-NODE-458-length-10346-cov-3.923623_pt1 | contig 10346 bp, 7 predicted proteins | sample MGYA00520654_ERZ1034543 | MGnify/ENA primary metagenome ERZ1034543 (study PRJEB33760, sample SAMEA4777712) | hypersaline lake metagenome | biome: hypersaline environment; feature: brines | place: Spain | collected 2012-08 | depth 0 m ... | reverse complement strand
GTCGAGGGGGCGGGCGAGAGCAGTGGAGAGGGGGCGCCCCAGGCATTGCGTGTGTCGTACGGCGGACTGTTTGGTTTCCTTCTTCGCGCACCGCGCGATGCTGCGCGCCACGCAACACAAAACCCGCACGACGAGTGTCCGGTGCAGGGCTGGGGCCCGCGCTGCACCGGCGGGACGCTGGCGTTCTAGCTCGCGGCCGGCGTGCCCAGCAGCTGGGCGTGCCACGACTCGCGGGCGGGCGCCTCGAACGCCCCCTCGCGGAGGGCACCCAGCGTGGTGAGGCTCGGGTCGAACACAGGCGTGTCCGCCGTCACGGCGCCGTCGCCGGCACGCTGTTGAAAGGTGCGGCGGGAGACGGCGGCGACGCCCCCGTCGGCGGTGCGGTACAGCACGTGCAGCGAGGGGACCCAGTCGACGTCCAGGGCCGACGCCGCGTCGTCGATCGCGTGGGCCAGGTCGTCTATGCCGCACCCAGAAATGTCGCCCCCTCCAACCGGGGCGGCGGCGACAACCAGAAACCGGTCGTCGAGAATGGTCGCGGCCCCCTCTACGGGCTGTTGGTGAGAGGTCCACCCGTCCATAAACGCCGAGAGCCGGTCGAGCAGGGCCGATTGTGTGGCGTCGTCGAGCGGCGCGGCGGTCGCGTGGATCCAGAGGCGCGCGTCGTCCGGAAGGGCGGAGAAGGCGGGCGGGTCGGCCATGGGGCACAGAGGGGACGGGGAAAAGAAGCGGGCGTGTCGTTCTTGTAAGCTGGACCCGGTCAGTTGTTTGTGGGGGGCACGGGGCCCCACAGGGCCGGGGGAACGAGGACGGGCCGCTCCCGTCATGTTTCTGTGAAGAAAAAGAAAAGTGAAACGCAGATGGAGGGCCGCTCACAAACACCCTCCGAGTGACGATCTGTTCGCGCCCTGCGTAAAATGCACCGTTCCAGCCATGTCTCGCTATCGTGACGTCGTCGACTGGATCAACGAGCACCGGACGGTCGCACTTGATCTCGTCCGCGTCTATCTCGGCATCGGGCTCTTCGTCCGCGGGGTGCTGTTTGCGTACGAGAGTCAGGGCGTAGGGGCCCTCGTGGACCTGTCGGCGTTTTCGTTCGCCTCGGCGGCGCTTGCCCACTACGTGACGTTCGCGCATCTGGTGGGGGGGCTCCTGCTGGCCGCGGGACTGCTCACCCGCCTTGCGGCGCTCGTGCAGATTCCCATCCTGGCCGGGGCCGTTTTTCTGGTCCACCTGGAGCAGGGCCTCCTGTCGGCCAACCAGTCCCTTGAGTTTTCGGCCCTCGTATTCGTTTTGCTTCTGATTGTGTTCGTCTTCGGGCCCGGCGAGTGGTCGGCCGACCGGTACGTTTTTGAGCGGGAGCCGGAGCTGCAGGATGAAGCCCCGGAGCTTTGGTGGCGCGACGAAGACTTTGAGCGGAAGCCCGGTCCCGAGCCCACGGAAAATGGGGGCGGGGTGGCCGTGGCCTCGGCGTCGGCGACGAGCACGAAGGAGGTCCTCGCCGAGCGTGTGGACGAGGAGCCGTGTGCGTGCGGCCACGACCTGACCCATCCCCGCGTGGCCGTGGAGCCCCAGTACGGATGGAGCGCGGGCTTCTTCTTCATGCTCGGGGTCTCGGCGCCCCTGCGGGAGGTCGTGTTCTACTGTGAGGAGTGCGGCACGGTGATGAAGCGCACGCGGGACCCCGAGGTCCTGCGTCGGTATCGATGGCACACCTCCTGAACCCGAAGGCCGGTCGGGCGTGGGAGGAAACGCAACGCCGTGGACACCACCCGCGGTAGACCTGGTGCCTCAACGCAAGCTCGCATCCCCCTTCCCTTCCATGAGCGACGAATCGTCCGACGGGACCGTGGATCCGGACCCCAACGGCTCGGCGGAGGCGCCCGCGGCGCTCGTGCTGGGCGGGGGCGGAGCCCGGGCCGCCTACCAGACCGGTGTCCTTCACTACGTGGGGGAGGCGTTCCCGGACGCGTCGATGCCGCTCATGACGGGCGTGTCGGCGGGGTCCATCAACGCGGCCCACCTCGCGGCCGACCCCGGGCCGTGGAAGGCCCGCACCGCACGGCTCGTGCGCTACTGGGAGGGCCTGACGGCGGACGATGTATTTGCGCCGCGCTCCCCCTGGGCGATTGCGCGGTCGATGCTGTGGGGGAGGCCGAGCAAAACACAAACCCTTCTGGACACATCCCCCCTCCGCGCCTACCTCGACCGGCGCCTGCCGACGGACGACGCGGGGCGGCTCACGGGCGTGGCCGACAACCTGGAGGCGGGGCGCCTCAAGGGCCTTGCCATCTCCACCTCCAACTACGCCACCCTCCAGACGGTAACGTGGGTGCAGGGCTGCTCGATGCACGACTGGGAGCGGCCCAACCGGGTTGGGCGCCGGGCACGCCTCGGCCTCGACCACGTGATGGCCTCCACGGCCCTGCCCATGGTGTTTCCGGCGGTGCGCCTCGACGACGCCTGGTACGGCGACGGGGGGCTTCGCATGCTCGATCCCCTCGCGCCGGCCGTCCACCTGGGGGCGGATCGCCTCTTCGTCGTCTCGACCCGCTACGAGCGGTCCCAGGCCGAGGCCAACCGGTCGGCCCGCACGCCGGCCTACCCGTCGCTCTTCCAGATGATGGGCATTCTTGCCAACGTGCTCATGCTCGACGTGCTGGAGCACGACGCCGCCGTGCTGCGCCGCATCAACCGCCTCGTGCGGAAGCTGCGCCCCGGGACGCACGAGCCGCTGCGGCCCATCGACCTGCTCGTCCTGCGGCCGTCGGTCGACCTCGGGGCCCTGGCGGGCGACTACCAGATGGACCTCGGCGGCGCCATGGGGACGCTTCTGTCTTCCGTCCAGTGGCGCACCGATCCCCCGCCCGACTGGTGGAGCATGCTGCTCTTTCAGCCCGACTATCTGGACCGCCTCCTCGAGATCGGATACAACGACGCGCGGCGCCAGCACGACCGCATCGAGGCCTTCTTCGCGCGGGAGCCGGTCGATCAGTCCGCGTCCACGTTCTTCCGCTCGTAGGTGACGAAGCGGAAGCCGTCCCGGGCGTCCACGGCGGTCTCCTCAAACACGTCCCCGATGAGGTGCTCGAACGGGGGGAAGAAGGTGTCGCCCTCGTACGCGCCCTCCACCAGGGTGAGCTCGAGCCGGTCGGCGTGCGGGAGAAACTGTTCGTAGACGGACTCGCCCCCGCCGATGAAGACGGTGGCGTCGTCGGGCAGGGCCGCCAGGGCCGCGTCGACGGACGCGTAGGTGTCGACCTCGGGGTACGCCTCGTAGTCGTCCTGCGTGGTGAGGACCACCATCTTTCGGTCGGGCAGCGGGCCGCCGAACTGGTGCACGATGGACTCGAACGTGCGGCGGCCCATCAAGAGGGGGTGCCCGGTGGTGAGTTGCTTGAAGCGCTTCAGGTCCTCCGGGATGTGCCAGGGCAGGTCTTTGTCCTGACCGATGACCCGGTTGTCTTCGGCGACGGCGGCGATGATGACGAGCTCGGGCATGAGGGCAGCGGCAAGATCAAAGGTTGGAAGAGAAGCGGAAGAGAACGCCGTTCAGGCGCTGTCGTCGGTACGGGGCGCCTCGGCGAGGGACGCAGGGGCCGGGTCACAGCCTAGTACTGCTTCCAGGCGTCGGCCCGCCGCGAGAAGTGTTGCGTCCGCTCCGTGGCGGGCGTGCACCTGGAGGCCGATGGGCCGCCCGGTCGGCGTGCGTCCGGCGGGCAGGGTGAGGATGGGGTGGCCCAGGACGGCGGTCGGGCAGTTGTAGGGGGCGATGGGGAGGGCGTAGGGCACCGAGACGCCCTCAAGGGTTCGGGCGGCCCCGGTGGGGCGGTGCGTGAAGGTGGGGGTGGCGGCCACGGGCGTCACCCACAGGTCCCAGTCGTCGAAGAAGGCGTCGAGGCCGTCGGCGAGGGCGGCCCTGCGGTCGAGGGCCCGAAAGTAGCCGCGGGGGCCGAGCGAGGCGCCCTTCGCCATGCGTCCGGCGAGCGAGCCGAACTTGGACCGGACGTAGCCCTGCCACACGAGCTGCTTCAACGGCGGGGTGCGTAGGGGGGCGGGCAGGCCGGCCGTGAGCTCGAAGCCCTGGATGCGGGCCCAGGTGTCGAACGCGTCCTCCACGTCGAACGGAGCGGGCCGGCGCTTGACCTCGCACCCGGCGGCGCCCCAGGCGGTGGTGGCGTCGCGGAGCACACGCTGGGTGTCGGTGTCAGCGGGGACGCCGCCCAGCTCCGGCGTCACGGCGATGCGGAGGGCATCGGGGGACGGCGTCGCCGGTACGGACGCTGCCGGGTCGGCCCCACAGAGCGCCGCCCACTCCAGCTGCAGGTCCTCTACCGTGCGGGCCATGGGCCCAGCGACGGCAATGTGGCGCACGGTGGCCGGGCGGTCGGGCGGGCGGATGCCCCGGAGGGGCCCGTCCTCGGTTGGACGCAGGCCCGCCACGCCGCAGAAGTGGGACGGAATGCGGATCGAGCCGGCCACGTCCGCCCCCAGCTCCAGCGGCGTGAGGCCCGCCGCGAGGGCCGCCGCGGAGCCGCCCGAGCTGCCACCGGGCGTACAGTCGAGCGCCCATGGGTTGTTGGCACGGCCAAAATTTGGATGGTCGCACTGCCAGTCGTAGGCCGCCAGGGGCAGGTTCGTCTTGCCCATCAGGACGCCCCCGGCCTCCTTCAAGCAGGCCACCTGCGGGGCGTCCGCGGCGGGCACAAAGTCGGCGTAGTGGGGCAGGGCGTACGTGGTGCGCAGGCCGGCCGTCGAGAACTGGTCCTTGACGGTGAACGGGACGCCGTGGAGGGGGCCCCACACCTCGTCCCGGGCCAGGGCCGCGTCGGCGGCGTTCGCCCGGGCGCGGGCCCGCTCCGCGTCGAGGGTCACCACGGCGTTGACGGCCGGATTTTGGCGCTCGATGCGGTCCAGGTGCGCCTCCAGTACCTCGACGGCGGAGACCTCGCGGGCACGAATGCGACGGGCCAACTCAACGGCGGAGCAGGATGTGAGGTCGGGCACGTTGCGGGACACGGGGAGGCAAAAACCGACGAACCCCTGCTCGTACGGGGGGACGGGCCGCGAGATTCCGTTCGGCCTCCGAACTGCCGGCCCGGACCCAAAAAATAAGGACCCGAAGTCCCCGGTCAACCGTCGACCGGGGCACTTCGGGGCCCCACCGCTCGAAAAGTCTGTGTGGATGCGTACAGCCGTCCTCGATGAACGTTGGGCCGCCGGACGCCCGGGGACACCGCAGAAGCTGGATCCATAAGCATACGTGCCATTTTCGGCCAGCGCAAGGAGGCTTCGACGAATGGGGACTGCGGTCGATGAGCGGAGGAATGGCCCGACGAACGATGATGCCCGGACGCAGTCGCGTCTCGTCTTTTGATCTTCCCTCGTGGTCGAGGGCGGGACGACGGACGGCCCCGGCCGTGACGCCTACCCAGCGAAGCCTCGCCCCGCTCATTGAAGGGGGCCATCTCCCCGTCGGTGCCGGCATGCTGACCCCGTCACGTGGTGCCGACGCCCCTCCGAACCTGACGGCCCACTCGACCCGTTTGTGGACATCCTCGTTCGAGCCGACACCCTCCCGACGATCCCCCCGACGATGTCTCGGAGACACGCCTACTGGATTTGTCAGCTCGGCGGGTGGACCGGATACTCGGTGATGCGCCTCACCCTGTACTCGTTCTTCCAGACCATTACCTGGAAGTGGGGCGTGTCGTACGCCGTGTTCATTGCGGCAGGGGTGCTGTACACCCATCTTTACCGGCGCCTCGCGAAGCGCCGCGAGTGGACGCAGATGTCGCTGGGCCAGTTGGCGCCACGCGTCGTAGGGGCGACCCTCACGGTTGCCCTCCTGTTGCACCTCACGATGGACGGCGTGGGGCGCTACGTGCTGGAGCTGGACTTCTACGAGGAGGTCCAATCGGAAATCGGGATGCTGTTGGCCTCCGTCGTAAACATGTGGATTCTGTTGATGCTGTGGTCGCTCATCTACTTCGGCGTCCACTACTTCTGGAGCTACCGGCAGGCCGAGGTGGACAAGTGGAAGCTGGAGGCCCAGGCCGAGACGGCCCGGCTCAAGGCCCTGAAGCTGCAGCTGAACCCCCACTTCTTCTTCAACAGCCTCAATAGCGTCCGGGCCCTAATCGCCGAAGATCCGGACGGCGCACAGCGCATGGTGACGCGTCTGGCCCGCCTGCTCCGGAGCACCCTTCAGGCCGACGACATGAAAACCGTACCGCTGGAGGAGGAGCTGTCGACCGTGCGCACGTACCTGAAGCTCGAGAAGGTGCGCTTCGAGGACCGGCTCCGTCACCGAATTGAGGTGGACGACGAGGCACGCTCGCACCCGGTCCCGTTCATGCTGGTGCAGACGCTCGTGGAGAACGGGATCAAGCACGGGGTGGCGTGCTGCCAGGAGGGCGGCGTCATCACGGTCCGGGGCAGGGTGGTGGACGGGGCCCTTCACATCCGCGTGACCAATCCCGGGACCCTCGACACGGAGGAGGGCGGAACTGGGCTGGACAATGCCCGCGAGCGCCTGCGGTTGCTCTTCGGGACGGAGGCGTCGCTGACCGTAGAAAATACGGACGCCGAGACCGTCTCCGCGACCGCGGTGCTTCCGGTCCGGGCCGTCCCCGAATCGCCCGTGGTGCAGGGGGAGGTCTCCCTTGCGGCCCGCGACTGACCAGAGAACGAAGCCCAGTTCCGACATGCTATACGACCGCACAACCCCGTAGCATCCGGCATGGCGTCTCCCCCTGTGCTCCGTACCCTCATCGTGGACGACGAGCGCCTGGCGCGCCGAGAGCTTCGGCGCCTGCTGGAGCCCCACGAGGCCGTGACGGTGGCCGGCGAGGCCGCCAACGCCGACGCGGCAGAGGCCGCCGTCCACGAGAAGAATCCCGACCTGCTGCTGCTCGACGTGCAGATGCCGGGCGACAGCGGGTTCGACCTGCTGACGCGGCTCGATGCGGTGCCGCACGTTGTGTTCGTAACCGCCTACGACGAGTACGCCATCCGCGCCTTCAAGGTCAACGCGCTGGACTACCTCGTGAAGCCGGTGGAGCCGGAGCGCCTGGCGCAGGCGATCGAGACGGTGCAGGCGCGGGCCGCCGAGGACGGGCCGCAGGCCGCAGGCGCGGGCGACGAGGAGTCCCGATCTCCCCTCACGGCCGAAGACCAGGTGTTCGTGAAGGACGGGGAGCGGTGCTGGTTCGTGCGGCTGGCGGACGTGCGCCTGTTTGAGGCGGCGGGGAACTACACGCGGCTCTACTTCGACGGGGAGGAGCCGCTCACCCATCGCTCCCTCAGCTACCTCGAAGAACGACTCGACCCCGACCGCTTCTTTCGGGCCAGCCGCCAGCACATCCTCAACCTGCGGTGGGTCGCCGACGTGACGCCGTGGGCGACGGATAAGCTGAAGGCCACGCTGGAGGACGGGACCGAGGTGGAGCTGTCGCGCCGCCGGTCCCGTGCGTTCCGCGAGCAGCTCAGTCTGTGAGCCCGCTTCTGTCCCGAAGAAGGGGCGGGCCGCCCAGCCCGTCTGCTCATGCCGAAAGAGGGGGCAGGCCCCGACGACGCCCACGCGGACGGCTGGGGGCTTGACCGCTGCGGGGGCGGCCGGGAAAACGGATCGGTCGTCCTCCCAAAATGGCCCAAACGCCGACACGTAAACGCGCAATGATGCCCCGCTACGCCCTCTGTGTCCTCCTGCTCTGTGGAGCGATCAGCCTCCCGGTGCAGGCCCAGAGCTTCAGCACGGTGACCGGCCGCAATCACCCCGAGATCGACTGGCGTGTGGCGACGACGGAGCACTTCGAGGTCGTCCACCCCGCCCGCCTCGGCGACATCGCCGCCGAGGCCGCGCCGATCGCGGAGGCGACCTACGACACGCTCTCGGCCACCCTGGACGTGGCGTTCGATGAGCGGATCCGTGTCTATCTGAGCGACCAGGATGCCATCGTCAATGGCTTTGCGGTCCCGTTCGGCACCGGCTATACCGACATCTGGGTCAATACCAACGACTGGGCCGCCTCTTTCTCTGGGGCGTCCACGTGGCTCCGTCTCGTGCTCGCCCACGAGCTGACCCACATCTTCCACTACGAGGCGGCGCGGTCGGGCCTGGGCGTCTGGGCGCTCGCGCTCGGCGGCTCGTTTCCGCGCGTCTGGACGGAGGGCCTCGCGCAGTACCAGGCGGAGACGTGGAACGCGCAACGGGGCGAGCGCTGGCTCCGCGCCGCCGTCCTCGACGACGCCCTCGCCTACGACGACGGCCGGTCGCTCTGGAACGGGCGCCTCCTCTACGCCTCCGGCCACAGCCAGGTGCGCTACTTCGCCCAGCAGCACGGCGACTCGACGCTCACGGACCTGCTCCACCACAAGACGGACGTGCTGTTCGGGCTCGCCGAGGTGCACGACTTCGAGGCGGCGTTTCGGGCGACCGCCGGGCAGTCCTACGAGACGTTCTACGAGCAGTGGCGGCGCGACGTGAACGTCTACTACAACACGCTCGCGAGCCAGCTCGAAACCCTCGACTCGCTCCAGACCGACACGCTTGCGGTGCCGGGGCGGTACGTGGACGGCCTGGCATACAGCCCCGACACGTCGCGCATCGCCGCGCTCACCCAGCATTCGCCGGCCCGGCCGGTGCGCCGCCTGCACGTGATCGACCGGTCGACCGGCGCCGTGACGAGGGGGGCGGAAGGCGCGATCGAGCCGCCCGTGGCGTGGCATCCCAGCGGCGAGCGGATCGCGTTTAGTCGGCGGACGCGGGCCGCGCACGGCTCGCTCGTGGACGATGTGTTCGTGGTCGATGCGGACGGGACCGACGAGCGCCGCCTCACACACGGCCGCCGCACCTCGGCCCCCACGTTTGGGCCGGACGGGGACCGCCTCGCGTTCGTGGCAACCGAGGGCGGCACGGCCAACGTCCACCTGCGGGCCCTGAAGACGGGCGGGACGACGCGGGTGACGGACTACGAGGGCGACGTGCAGATCACGGCGCTCCGGTGGCACCCCACGCAGGACACCCTGGCCTTCGCCCGCGTTTCCGAGGCCGAGCGTGAACTGGTCCTCTACGACCTGGATACGGGGGCGTCGACCGCCCTCACCGATCCCGCGACCGACGACCGGCGGCCCGTGTGGAGCCCCGACGGCTCGCAGCTGGCCTACACCTCCCTCCGCGACGGCGTCCCCAACGCCTTCGTCTACGACCTGTCAACCCACACGCACCGCCGCGCCACCCACCTCGTCCGCGGCGCCACGGTGCACGACTGGGTGCCCGCCGACTCGGCCTTCGGGGCCGAGTCGAGCCGTGCCGCTCCGGAGGGGGCGCTCGTGACCTCTACGGCCCTCTCGAAGGCGCGCGACGGGGCCTTCCGCCTTCCTGCCCACCGCACGGCGCGGTCGGTCGCCCCCGCGGTGCCGGGGCAGTACGACGACTGGACGACGACCCGGCCGCCCCGCACCATCCCGCAGCAATTGGCCCCCGATCCGTCGCTGATCGAGACCCGAAGCGACTACGACGCCCTCTCCAACCTCACGCACCGGGCGTCGGGGGCGCTGCCGTACTACACGTCCCCCGACAATTTTGGCATTGCGGGGGTGACGTCCTGGACCGAGCCGCTGGGCACACATACGTTCAATGCGGTGGGCAGCGTCTCCTTCACCGACCCGGACGAGAAGAGCGAGGTCGTGGCGACGTACCTGAACCGGCAGCTACGCCCCACGATTGGCCTCAGCCTGTTTAGCGCCTCCTCGTCGGGCCGCATCTACGGGAACGACCTGCTCGTGGAGGACCGAACGGGGGGCGCCCTCACGGTGCGGTGGCCGCTCGACTGGCGCGTGGCGCCCTACGTCTCGACCTCGTTTTCCACCCGACTGCGCTACGCCGACCTTGACCCGCTCGACCCGGACGATTTTACGGCCCTCGGGCCCCTCTCCCCTCCTCAGGCCGGGCAGCAAGCGAGCGTGCGTCTCCAGGTTCTGCGCCGCAAGAAACCGCCGTCCCGGCACACCCTCGTGCACCCGCTGGACGGATGGGGCCTCCGGCTCCGGGCCACCGGCGCGGCCGAGGTGCTGGGCGGCGACCGCTCGTTCCTGCGCGGGGACGTGGCGGGATACGCCGTGTATCCGAGCATCGGAGACCACCGGGTTTTCCTCTACGGGCGGCTGCAGGCCCAGACCGGAGCGTCGTTCCCGCAAGACTACATTGGCTTCTCGCGCTACGACGCGATCGACCTGCCCCTGCCCGGCGCTGTGCCGGTCTCGTTGGGCGACGCCGAGCGGGTGCGCGGCTACCGGCGGTACGTGCTGGGCACCCGGGTGGCCTTCGGGCGCGCCGAGTACCG
>ERZ1034543.455-NODE-455-length-10391-cov-9.922504_pt1 | contig 10391 bp, 8 predicted proteins | sample MGYA00520654_ERZ1034543 | MGnify/ENA primary metagenome ERZ1034543 (study PRJEB33760, sample SAMEA4777712) | hypersaline lake metagenome | biome: hypersaline environment; feature: brines | place: Spain | collected 2012-08 | depth 0 m ... | reverse complement strand
CATCACGTCGGCCTCGGCGCGGGCGCGGTCGAACACCTTCTTCAGTTCCTCGCCGACGTACTGGTCGCCGGCACTGGCGCCCGTCACCGTGGGCAGCGCCTCCATGGCCTCCGTGGCCTGATTGCGAAGGCGGTCCACGCTCGCCCCCACGCGCCGCAGGATCGACACCGCCACGCTGTCGGGGGCGCTCAGAAAGGCCTCTAGCAGGTGCGGTGGCTCAATGCCCTGATGGTTCTTAGAGGCCGCCAGTTCCATCGCTTTTTGGACAGCTTCCTGGGCCTTGACCGTAAATTTTTGCAGGTTCATGTCGTGCAGTTGGGGTTGGTGCAACGGATGGGAAGCGGCGAGGCGACGCTCTCAACACCGTCATCTCCGCGTCGCTCACCCGTTATCCCGTCGAAAACTATACCAACCTGTAACGACCTGACAGGATGACAGGAAGACGCGTGACTCTTGAAGATGGGGGAAGGCGGGAAGCGTGAAGAGGGTCTGGGGTCTACAAATCATGCCTCCCTCCCTCAAGAGGGTAACGCGCTGCGTCATTTTTGGGAACCGATGACGCGCTGCGTTATTTACGTTACCGCATCGTAGCAACTGCTGTACATGCACGGTGCATTCGCAGGCTCATCCACCCATTCCCCGGAGGACTGCCATGACAGCCACGAACGACGACCCCACAAACGGGAGCCGCACAGACTTTGCCCTAAAGACCCTGCCCGACGAGGTAACGGGCCGGGCCCGTGAGATCTGGCTTGCCGGCCTCGGGGCCCTGCAGCGCCTGGAGGACGAGGGCGACAAGGTATTCGAGACGCTGGTGGAGCGTGGCAAGCGCTACGAGGACACGCGCCGCGACCAGATTGAAGACGCCACCGAGCACCTGCGCGATCGGCAGCAGGCGATGACGCAGAACGTCGCCGAGCGCCTCGACACCGCCACGAGATCGGTGGGGAAGGCCGTGTCGGACACGCTAAGCGGGACCCTCGGGCAGATTGGCGTGCCCACGCGCACTGAGGTGCGAGACCTGTCGCGCCGCGTGGGCGAATTGTCCGAGAAGCTGGAGGCACTCTCCGAAATGCTGGAGGCGCAGCACCAGGCGGTGGACGCACGGGTGTTCCACGTCGTGCCCGGCGACGAGGGCTGGATCGTGACGATGGAAGGGGACCCGGACCCCGTGAGCACGCACGGCACCAAGAAGGACGCCGTGAGCACCGCCCGCGAGACTGCCAAGGCACAGGCCCCCAGCACGCTCGTCCTTCACAAACAGGACCGCTCGGTGCAGGAGAGCTTCTCGTACGACGAAGACGCCGAGTAGGCGACCGGGGGACTCGCATCGATCCCGAAGCGGTCCATCTCTCATCTCGGGTGGGCCGCTCTTTCTATGCCACTCTTTTTGCGCGGCCCTGCCGGTCCGGGGGGCCTCATTCCGCGCGGTACGGGTCGACTGCAAAGGTGCCCGCCTCTACGTCAACCCGGTAGGCCATGTCGAGGGGCCGCTCGTCGAGCCCGTATGTGTCTCCGTCCGCGAGCCGCACGACCTGCAGGTCCGTGAAGGTAAGCGGCGTGTTGGGCGCCAGCGTTTCGGGCGGGTGGTCGGCGTGCACGAGATAGGCCGCGTCGCCGTACACGGTGGCGGTTTGCCGCGGCCCCACCACAACGGCCGTCGCCTCGTTGATGCCCAGCCCGTAGAAGGCATCGGCCCCGCGCTCGTCGACCTGCCGGGCCACAAACGCGATCAGCCGCCCCATCCGGTCGCGCTCGGCGAAGTGGCTGTCGGGGACGACGCGGCGCAGCGACGGCCACGCAAACATCCCGTCGGCAACGCGAATCCGGGCGTCGTAGGGGTTGGCGAGGGCCTCCTCGGAGCGGACGCTGCCCGTGCACCCGTTGTATACCGCCCCGCCCTGAATGGCGAGCCCGGCGCTCCCGCCCCCGACGCCTCCGCCCCGCTCGTACACGTCGATCACGGCTGCGTGGACCGCCTGCCCGTCCCAGCCGACGTACTCGCACTGGTTGCCGCCCGCAAAGTAGACGCTCTCGGCGCGCCGCACCGTGGCCGCCACCGTATCGGCGTCTGCCGTGCGCGAGTCGGGGAGCGTGATGGTGGTACAGGAGTGCACGCGGGCCTGCCCGATCAGGCGGTCGCACTCCGGCGTCTCGCTCCCGCCGGCGGGGAACGAGGCGGCCAGCACGACCACGTCGACAGGCCGGGACGAGAGGTGCCGAAGATGTGCCTGCACGGCCGTGTCGAGGGGCGGGCCGTCGCCCTGCAACAGGAGCGAGGGGCCGCGCAGGGCGGGCCGCACATCTGTTGCGGGCCCGAGGCGCGTAATCTCTCCCCGAAACGAACGCTCGGGGGGCGGCGGCGCATCGCTCGGAGACGCGTCGCAGCCGAGCAGCAGGGCGGCCCCGAGAAGAAGGCCCCCGACGAGACAACTGGGGGAAGACGTCACCGGACGGCACACTGGACGATTGGAGAACCGGCTCGCGAACGCTACGGGGCGGTGCGCATACGCCCTGCACGCATCTACACCGCCTCACACCCCTGCCCCTCCACGTAGTTTCTTCACGCACTTCTTCACGTAGTTTCCCGGCGCCATGATCCACCAGGACGTCTTGATGCGGCAACTCCACCAGTTCACCCAGGCACTCGCGTCGCTCATTCACCAGGCCCCTCGCGAGCAGCCCGACGATGTGCTCCGCGCCATCGACGAGGCGTGCCAGGCCCACCTCGACGGCCGGGCGGACGACCTGCGCACCCTCCCGCCCGATGCGCTCTTGGAGCTGTGCCGCGACGGGGAGCACGTTGTGGCCGACGCGGCGCAGTCGATGGCGCAGGCCCTGCAGCAGATGGGCGACGCGTACGCGGCCCAAGACGCCCCCGAGAAGGCCGGTGCCTGCTTTGGTCGGGCTCTGCTGTTGTACCGCCACCTCTTGCAGGATCCCGACGCGCCGGTGTCGTGGCAGTTCGGCACCACGGTCGCGGCGCTTGCGGAGCGGGTGGAGGTGCTGCCGGTGGACGACGCCACGACGGAGGCACTGGCGGCACTGCGCAACGAGTCCACACGGTAGCCTTCATCGAGGAAGCGGACGGCACTGGGAGGGCCGCAGCGGCAGGGACGCTGTCGGTTCGCACGGGGGACGTTCCGGGCTCTTTCGTCGTCGAGCGGCTGCGCGAGGGCGCCATGGCTTTCACGCCGATGCTCCCTCAGCCGCTACTCCCTCGCATCTCGTCAAGTGCCTACTGCTCTTTCACGGGTCTGGCTCGGCGGTATTCGTCTACAGGCATTTGTCGGACCAGCCTCGCCTCCAGGTCCCCCAGCAATCTGTCAACGCCTTCCCATGCCGGAGCGTCCGGCACCTGTGCGACGGCCGTGTGCTCGCCAACCGTCAGGATCACCACCGGATTCTCCTCCACATCCAGCCCAAGCATGACCTCTGCGCGCACAAACTCGGGGGTCACCCCGAATTTTTCCTCCACGGCCGTACAGATCCATTCGTAGTAGTCTGGGTTCATGGGACGTCGCTGTTCCGAGTGGGAATTGTTCGGGAGGCCGCCTGCCTTCGCCCCGATTTTTTGTGCGACGGGCGGTGCCTGTGCGCCTCCCTCACTTTGTCTCGGCCGAGGGCGTCTTCCTCCTGCCTCGCTGAGACCGCCGCCCTTCAATGCCGTCGTTTGAGCTCGATGCCCTCCACATTTTTGAGCTCCAATGCCCAGAGCTCCGCGCCCCGCTCGATCCGTCCCCACACGGGAGCCCTCCCATCGCAGACAAAACAAAAATTCTGCCCCCTCAAGGTGGTCCACTTCTCGAAGACCACGATGCGGTCGAGGGAGATCGTCTCGCTCACAGGCCCCCACCAGGTCCAGCCCGAAATCACAACAGTGTTCTCGTAGAGCTCAATGGTGCCGAACCACAGGGTGCGGTCTTCAAGGTCAAGGGGCGAGGACAGCCTGGGCGTTGCCATACGGCATCGAGCAAAAGGGTGGGAATAGTCTGGGGGCCGACGGGACTGTTCGCGCCCAGTGGCCCCCGGCGGAAACCGTGGTGGGGAGAGTGGTCTCCGCGCCGGGCCTGTTCTACTCAGCTTCGGCGTCGTCCGGCTCAGGCAGGTCTATGGCAATTTCCGTTACCTTTTCCACGGCTCCCTCCGGGCCAAAAACCGGATAGTAGGTGGCTTGGAGCCACACATCCGTTCCTTCTCTGGAGATCCGCCGAAACTGACCGGTATGCGATCCTCCCTGTCGCAGCGTTTCCCAAAAGACGCGGTACTCCTCCGACCACGCGTGTTGCTCCTCCACAAAGAGCCGATGGTGCTCGCCCAAAACCTCGTCGCGACTGTAGCCCATTGTCTCGAGAAACCCAGCGTTGGCGCCCAGGATACACCCGCCAGGCGTGTACTCAGCGACGCTCCGTGTCTGGTGGATAGACTTGACTGGAAGTGCGCCGCCCCCGGCCCTCCTGCGCGCAGGAGGGCGGCGAGACGCGTTGCTACTCAACACGCCGAGGAGCTGCAGCTGCGTCTGGGGAGTCGAGTCGAGGGGAAACAGCGAATCGAACAACGCTTGGGCTGTGTTAAACATGACGGGCGAAGAAGATGAGCGATGGGAAACTGGCGAAGCTGATTCGGCCTCATCAGAGGCACATCAAGACGGCCGTGCCTCTGGAAGGCTGTGTGGCGACTCTCTGGTGGCCACCCTGGCGGGGACTCGGTTCCTGGCGCCCAGCGCTGCGGCGCCGTGGATCTCGCGCACTGCGCACACTCGGCGGAGCGTCAATCCGCGAAAGCGCTTCTGCGGCGATCAGCGGTGGAAGGTGGCGTTCACCAAATCGCTTCCCAATGGAGGAAACGGGACGCAGAGATGCTTTTCATCTCCGTTCAAATCCTTTGCAGAAGCGTTCAGTCCGCCTCATCCCACAGGTTCGTGACATTTCCTCGATAAATCGGCGGCCGCGATCCCACGGCGAACAACACGGAGGGCTTGGGGGAGAGGCTAGCTTGGCGGCCGGAGCGGTTTCGTTTGCAGGGACGTGCTCGTTGGAAACGACGCCCCCTCAGGGCAGGCCGAACCCCGGACGTGAGCCTCGGACGTGAGCCTCGGACGCCGGCCCCCGGCCGGAGCAGAGGGCCGAAAGCGGGCGAAAAGGGCTCCGCCAACGTGGGTCCTGCGAGTCGCGGTTTCGTGGCGCCTCGTCCGCGGGAACTACTCCGACGCGACGGAGCTGGGAGACTGGCCGGTATGACGGTGGAAGGCGCGGCTAAAGCTGGAGAGCCGCTCGTACCCGACGGCGTACGCGACCTGCGTGACCGGCTCGCCCCGCTCGAGAAGCCGCCGGGCCTGTTGCATGCGGACGTCTGTAATCAGGGAAGAGGGGGAGAGCCCCGCCGTCTCTTGAAGCCGACGATAGAGCGTTGAGCGGCTGGCCCCCACTGCGTTGGCCAGGTCATGCGCCCCAAAGTCCGGATCGCTCAGGTGGCTCCGGACTGCGGCGCGCGCCTCCTGCTCGGCCTTGGAGCGCCCGGCCTTGGAGCGCCCGGCAGCCGCGGCGGACGAAGGCGCATCGGTTGACGCATCGCTCTCCAGTTCCGCACGGACCCGGCGGCGCAGGCGCTGCTGGAAGGCCACAACCCCCTCCACCCGCTGCCGAAGCACCGCCGCGTCAAAGGGCTTGGTGACATAGTCGTCCGCCCCCTCCCGGAGCCCCGCCACCTCATCCTGCGTGGTGGCCCGGGCGGTTACTATAATGATGGGAATGGCCCTCGTCTCGGGGGTGTCTCGGAGGCGCCGCGTCAGTTCCCGTCCGTCGACCGCGGGCATCATCACGTCTGCCAGGATGACGTCCGGTAGGTGCCGACGGGCGGCCTCAAACCCAACGGCCCCGTCCGCAGCCCCAACCACCTCGAACCCAGGCGTCAGGATGGACTCCACAAACCGGCGCACATCGGCATTGTCGTCAACCACAAGAACACGTTTGTCGCCCGTCGTCGCGTCGGGGAGATCTGCACGTACAGGAGCGGGATCCTCGGGCGCCGGGTCTTCGGAGGCCGGGTCTTCGGAGGCCGGGTCTTCGGAGGCCGGGTCTTCGGGGGCTTGCCCCTTCGCTGATGGCAACGCGGAGCGAGGGGGCGCCTCGGACGCGTCCTCCACCCTCTGCTCCTCTGCAAGATGGGCTGTGCCCCGCGGGAACCAAGCGGTGAACGTCGTGCCCTCCCCGACGGCACTCTCCACCGAAATCGTTCCCCCGTGTAGCTCGACGAGGTCCTGCACGAGCGCCAGGCCAATGCCGACGCCCTCCTGGCCGTGGGGACTCGGATCGGACAACTGCCGGGCCTGGACAAACCGGTCGAAAATTGTGTCTTGATCGGCCTCGGGGATGCCGACGCCGGTGTCGCGCACAAGGATCTCGACCGCATCGGCGTGCGCCCGCACCACGACCGACACGCGTCCTCCCTCGGGGGTAAACTTGAGGGCGTTCGAAAGCAGATTGCCGAGAATTTGCTCGAAGGCCTCGGGATCGACATGGACCGCAGCCGCGTCTGCGGGGCGGTCGCCCGCGTCGGAATCCGCCTCGATTGCGAGGGCCAGCCCCTGCCGCTCGGCCCTTGGCCCAAACGATTGCACAACGCGCCGAGCCTCCTCTGCAAGGTCGACCGGGCGGGCGGCCAGGACGTGGCGGTCGGTCTCCAGATCGGCGAGGCCCAGGAGCCGATCCACCAGCCGCCGGAGCCGCGACGCGTTGCGCTCAATGAACTCGACCTGCTGAGCCGCCTCCTCCGAAAGGCGCTGATTGACGCGCTCGCCCAGGCGCTGGACGGGGCCCTGAATGAGCGTGAGGGGCGTACGGAGCTCGTGGCTGATGTTGGCAAAAAAGCGGCTTTTTGCGTCATCCAGCTCCTTGAGCTGCGCCGCCTGCTCCTCCAGCCGGTCGCGCTGCACACGCACCTTTTGAGTCCGCTGGTCGACGGCCTGCTTCAGCACTTTTTGGTGTTGGCGCAAGCGCCATATGCGCCACCGGTACGCGGCGCCCCCGAGACCCAACAGCCCCAGGGCGCAGAGCCCGTAGAACCACCCCGTCTCCCACCAGTGCGGCGCGACGCTCACCGTCAGGCGAGCGGGCGTGGAGCTCCACGGGCCGAGGTGGGTCCGCGCCGCCACTTCGAAGGTGTAGCGCCCCGGCGGCACCTCCGTGAAGAAGGCCCGGCGGCGCTCGTGCGTGTGCACCCACCCGCGTTGCAGGTCGGCAAGGCGGTACCGGTAGGTGACGTCCGTGGGGTCGCCCAGGCGTAGGTTGTTGTACGCCACCTCAAAGGTGCGCTGCGCGGCCCCCAGCATGACGCTCCCCGTTGTGTCGGTGGAGACGACCCGATCGTCGCTCACGACTGCCTCGATTTGAATCGGCGGGGGCGCCGGATTCGTGGGAGTGTCGGCCGGATCCACGCTCACAGCCCCGCCCTGCGTGGGAAACCAGAGCCGCCCGTCCTGGGCAACAATGCCTGCCGGCTGTGCGCCCCCGTTCGCTTCACGGCTGCGCAGCCCATCGCGAGTCGTGTAGGAGACCGCGTGCACCCGACGGGCCTCTCCCCGCGCCAGTGCCTCCAGCTCGTGCGTCCATACCCAGAAGAGGCCGCGGTTGCTGCTCATCCATAGGCGCCCCTGGCCGTCCCGGAGAATCTGGCCGAGGGCATTGTCGTACAGCCCCTCCTCTTCCCGATAGGCGGTTGTTGAGGCCACAAGGGCCGTGTCGGAGGAGATCAGTTCCACCCGGTTGAGGCCGGCATTCGACGTTGCTACCCAGAGCACGTCCGTCCCAGTAGACGCCTGGTAAATATCGCTGACAAAGTTGGATGAGAGCCCATCCGAGGCCGCCACGGTCTCGAACGCGCCGTCGGCGTAGCGGGCAATTCCGCCTCCGCGGGTCCCCACCCAGATCGTGCCCGCGGGCGTTTCGTGGATCGTTCTGACGTCGCTATGGGGAAGGCCGCTGTTCGTGGGGGTGAACCGGGTCCAGTCGCTGTCCGGGGCCATGCACGCGCGGTCGCACCGGTACAGGCCCTTGTCCTCCGAGGCGGCCCAGAGGCGGCCCCGGCGGTCTTCGTGGAGGGCGCGGACGCGCGCCCGGATCGGGCTCTCGGTGGTAGGGCGGGCACAGCCGCCCGCCTCAAACTGGCACAGCCGCCCCGCCGCCCCACTCATCAGGAGCCGCCCGGAGCGGTCTTCGTGCAACGCCCAAACGTTGACGAGCGGGTTCCCATTCTTCACCGGGCGATAATTGGTAATAGCCCCGGAGCCCCCAAGTCGGGTCACGCCTCCGCCGAGCGTTCCCAGCCAGATGCTGCCGTCCTCGCGCTGCTCGATGGGATAGACATTGCTGCTGGCCAGCCCCTCCGGCGCGCCGTAGACCGCAAACCGGGACGGACGAAGCCGAAAGAGCCCGTGCCGGGCCGTTCCCACCCAGACCGTCCCCCTCCGGCCGAAGAACAGACTTTTCACACTCGATTCTGTATCGAACACAGGAGTACGGCCCCGATACACCGTCGTGCCCGTGAGGCCCCATACCTCCCCGTCCGGGCCGCGATCGATCAGGCTGCGGGCGCGCGTAGGGGCCGTTACCGACCGCCGCGTTACCGGCACGAGGCGCCCCGCTTCACACCGAAACATTCCGTCCTGGGCGACGGCCACGCACGAGCCTGCGCCCTTGTCTCCCGTGTGGGGCGTGGGCTCTACGTCAAACACCGAGCGAGAGCCACCCTTCATTCGCGGAACGTCTACCAGACGCCCCCTGCTCCACCGCTGAAGTCCTCCCGGCATTCCAATCCAGATCTGATTGCTCCGGCCTTCTGCAAGCGCCCAGACGTGCCGCCCGGCAAGCCCATCGTCGGTCGTCAGGTGCCGGACGCGCCCATTCGGGCTTCGGAAATACACCCCTTCGTCCTTCGTGCCCGCCCACAGTGTCCCGTCCTCCGTCACCAGCAGCGCCCGCACGTGTGCTGACAAGACCCCGGGAGACACCCGCCGAAGCGCGCCCTCCCGGTAGATGGACACGCCAGTTTGCGTTCCGAGCCAGAGGTGCCCGTCGCGATCCTCCCGAAGCACATTGACGCCTTCGGCGACTGTGGTGAACCTGCCGTCTCGGACCCGGACGAGGTGGCGCGATTCGGTCTGCACCCAGAGGCCGTCCGCCCGCGCACGGAGAGACAACACTCGGTTGTTCGGGAGCCCCTCATGCTGTGCAGATCGAAAAACCGTCACCTCCGTGCCGTCGAACCGGACGAGGCCATCGTAGGTGGCAAGCCAGAGATGGCCGTCCTCCGTCTGTGCAATGTCGTTGATTGCATTGACCGGAAGTCCATCCTTGGTCGTCCACTGTGTCTGTACGTACCGAAGAGGCGTGTTGCTAAGGGCCGCCCCAGCAGTGTCCGTCTCCGCAGGCTCCTGTCCGCAGGCATCCGCACGTCCCCCGAATACACAGAGCCATACCCCCATCACAGCCCCGAGCATGCCTGCAAGGTTCGCGCGTGCAGCGCGTCTGAGAAGCCGCCCAAACGGGTCGGCGAACCGAGTCATGGCAAAAGGGGAGTGTCGGGGTGGGGGTAGAAGCGGCTCCTGTGTAGAGCCCGTTTCCATGCTGTCATTTCCGCTGGGTTCGGGAAAATTTTTTCGTCTGTCGCTTCGGACTCCCGAACGCGGTCGGGATTGCTCCGCTGCGCCCTGTTAATGCTACAGGAAGAACCCTCGGAAGGGATCGTACTTTTCGATCAACAGAATGGATTTAGTCATGTTTTAAAGTACGGTGTCGGCGTGCCACCAAGTCAAAGCAGCTCCCGATCTCTTACGTTCTCTTCAATTTTTTGAGTGTCCTTAGTGCACGATCAAGGAATTCTTTAGGCCTATAGGGAGCGCGTCATTCAGAGGGAGCCGGTAGGCGCCCGAAGCGCCCTGAGCGTAGCGAAGAAGTGCTTTTAGAGTGAATCTCTTCGAATCTGGCGTTTCCGCCGCATTTAGAGAGATCCCTTAGAGAGATCCCTCCACTTCGCTTTGCACCCCGGGAGTACTCGTTCCCTTCGGTCACAGCGCTCTACTCGGGATGACTCCTGTGCAAAGGGGATTGCTTGAAACTGCATTAGAAGCTGGGCGGGAGAAGTCAGCCCCCATAGAAAATACGTCGTCCCGACTGCTGCCGGGGAGGAGCAGAGAGACCCCCACGGAGCCATCGGTCCCGACCGTGTTGGCAGGTTCGTGGAGGTGTCTCGACTCCGCTGGTACTTCGCTCGACGCGACCTGTTGCGGGCGGGGGAGCCCCCCTACGAAACCACATCGTCTCGACCAGAATCGTGGTGGTTGGTGCTACTTTTCCTCGAAGTCCCCTTTCTCCTCCCTGGACCACCTTCGCGAA
>ERZ1034543.451-NODE-451-length-10413-cov-2.866770_pt1 | contig 10413 bp, 9 predicted proteins | sample MGYA00520654_ERZ1034543 | MGnify/ENA primary metagenome ERZ1034543 (study PRJEB33760, sample SAMEA4777712) | hypersaline lake metagenome | biome: hypersaline environment; feature: brines | place: Spain | collected 2012-08 | depth 0 m ... | reverse complement strand
GAGAAGAAGCCCGACAAATTCAAGTGCGCCTTCTGCAAGTATAGCCATCAACACGGGGAAGAGGGATACCGGGTTTGCGATCAAGGAGGAAAGCGATATCTTGACTATCCATCGTCGATGAAACCGTATATTGACAGCAAGTATGTTGGACCTCAACCTGAGCAAAACTAGAATATGCCACTTTTAACAAGCTTTGAAATCGATTATATTTACCAAAATTCAAAAATTGAAAAACAAGATCAAACCGTCGTAAGCACTTATAACAAAATCAAGAATATAGACGAAGACCTGTTATACGACTACAAAATTTGCAGCGTCCAGAAAATGGGGCGCACGAAAATTGGCATCGTTCCTGAACCTACCACCAAGTCTTTATATTACGAAAATGAAACCGAGCTTTTTATAGACGAAAGAGACGGGGGAGAAATTTTGCTTGAATCCGGTTTTTATTCGGGAAAGCCGAACCCTGCAGATTAATTATTAACAAACAGATCTTGTCTTATATGTAAAAGAGAACGAAGGTCAGATTATAAAATCCAAATCAAACTATAATGCCGCTAAAACTTGTATCTGAAAACAAGCAACGAGCCGCTGATGTCACAGAACTAAAAAATGACATTACGCCGACAGATAGTCGTGTCGTTTTTGTTGAAAACATCGACGGCGCTTCTACTTTTTTCTATTGGAACCCTGACGGAAATGCTGCCGATGCAGACGGAGAAACAGTTATCGCTTCTGCCGTCGACGGCTTCACCGAAGGAGACGGAAATGAAGGGACTTGGGAACAAGGAATCCTTCCAGTTGACCGGGCGAACACCGATCAACTTGCAGAAGGTGCAGAAAACCAATACTTCGAGTCTTCAAGAGCCCGTCAAGCCGTGGAGCCTGACATTTACGAAAGCTCTACACGGCTTTTCGTAGACGGAGAAACCGGAGAAGATCCTCCGATCAACTACGACCCGAACAACTACGACGTGCAGCCGGGACGAAGCGAAGCGCGAGCATTTGAAACTATTGAGAGGGCAATTGCAGAAATCAAACAAAACATCCGGCAAACAAATTACAACACGACGACGAAATACGTCACGAACACGCCGGAACCAGTTGCGGTTTTTGTAGCGGCAGGAACGTATACGGTTGATAACCCGATTGCGCTTCCAAAACGGATGAGCCTTCAAGGAGACGACCTCCGGACGACGCTTATCTTTCCTCAAAACCCGAAGGCAGACCTTTTTCACGTCCAAAGCCGAAACTTTGTTCAACTCTTTCGGTACAAAGACATCCAGCACCCTTCCTTTGCTTTTGCATTTCCATCTGCAGTTGTAGAAACAGACAATGTAGGTGGTTCTCTTTCCGACGCAAGAATCGAGTATTCGCCGGAAGGATACGACCCGATGATGGCAGGGCAGCTTATCTCCGTTGATGACCCCAACTCCGACCAGATTACGATTTATGAATCCGTAGCTGATGGAAGCGGGGGGTACGAGTGGGCGCTTTTTGCAAGCACCGAGTCTTCTACCGACCCGATCAACGACAACAACGTAATTGAGCCTCTCAAGCCGGAAGTAAAAATTTCTGACCCGAGGGGCGAAGACGTGACCGGAGATAAAAATAGGGCGCAAGCAAGCATTACGATAGCCAACGGAAAAATCGATTCAATCACAATTGACGATCCGGGCTCTGGATACACGTTTAACCCGATGGTTTCGATTGCTGCTCCAGTGCGGCAACAGCCATATGTAATCGGAAGTCCGTATCTTTACAACGCAAGCACAATTACCGGACCGTTCACCGAACGAGATCCGGACACCGGAGAACGGAAAAAGATTCCTGAAACGATGCCGCTTCCGTACGATTTGGAAGCGCCGGGAGAAGACCCGATTAGCGGAGTAGAAATTACAAGGTCTGTTGACAAAGACGGTTCCGGTGGTGGAACAAAGATTGACGGGCGCGTGACGTTTGGCTCGAACAAGATTAGCGAAAACCACCCTGCCTACAGGCGGCTTCCGCAAAGCCCGCTCAAGTCTATGGTTGCCGCACAGTTTACGCAGGTTAACCAAGGTGGGCCGGGACACCTTCTTATGAACGACGCCTTCGGGCAGTACGTGTCTTGCTTTACGACCTTCTCCAACTACTCTTACCGTTGCCAAAGCGGAGGATTTGCGCTTCTTTCCAACTCCGTGTCTGACTTCGGTGAAGAAGGGCTTGTGGCGGAAGGGAAGCTTGATACCCCTTATACAACCGGAGACATAACGACAGACGACACAAGTTTTGTTTCAAAGATTGATATTTTGGAGCCGGGAACCGGATTTGAAGAAGGAGACACGATTGAGATTGACCCGCCAGCGGACCCAGATGGAGAAACCGCGCGGGCAAGCTTAACGATTGACGCTACTGGAGGAATTTCGGAAGTGTCGGTCGATAATCCAGATGAGGTTTCCCGAATTGACGTAACAAACGGAGGCTCTGGTTACGACACCGCTGATACAATCGACATCGATCCCCCGAGCGGAAACGGAACGGCTGCAGAAGCTACGCTTGTCGTCGAAAGCGGGTCCGTTAGCCAAGTTATTGTAGATAAGCAAGGAGAAGGGTATGAAAATCCGCCCGGATTCACGATTAACACTTCCAGCGGATCCGGCGCAAGCCTTGACGTTTTGCTTGGTGGGCAAGGGCAAGGATACCAAGGAGTTCCGGACTTCACCCTTGTTAGCGATAACGGCTCTGGAGCAGAGCTTAACATCGACATGGACAGGGTTGCCACCGTTAACGTCGAAAACCTTGACGTAACGACAAACGGAAATCAAACCTTGGAGAAAAAGCCTATTCAGGGAACGGCGATTGAAGTTGCAGGGCGGACAAGAGACGTTGCCGGATGGACCGAGCGAGGCGACGGAACATACGACATTACGTTTGCTCCGGGCGTATTTGCGGTAAACGCCGGAAATACCGTCGAGCTTTACCAATCCTCGAGGATCAACTCAAGCGGACACGCATTTGAGTTTCCGGGATCGGGAACCACGTACAACGCTCTTCCAGAATACGGTGGAGTCACTGACGCTTCTCAAAAAACCATTGAAGTTGGAGCCGGAAACGTGTTCTTAACTGCAAGTGACCAGCGCGGAAACTTCATTGTCGGAAGCTCCTTTAGGGTAAACCAAACGACCGGAACCGTAACCCTCGATACCGACCAGTTTAGCCTATCAGGACTTCAAGCAATCGGTCCATTTAAGTTTGCAGGAAACGAAGTCGGAGTCCAGCTTCAAGAGGTATCGAACCGAAGTGACTTGACTTCCGAAAGCTCTAGTCCGGGCAACACGGTTCCAACCGTTTTGGCAGTCCGAGAAGCGTTCCCACGCGAGGTGTTCAACGTGCTTCAAGATGACGTGATTGGAGGAGACGGAATTTCAATTCAAGAGCTTACCGGAAACCGTCTCGAAATCAATTTTGCAGGAACCGACATTAAAGATTCCGGCGACGGAACTACAACCAATAAAAACTCCGCACGGATCATTGACTTCGGGGAAAACCTTTCGGTAACAGACGAGCAAGACTCGAACGGAGATCCGTTTAGGGTTTTGGTTGAAAACGATATCGTAAACACCAACGACTTGCCTGAAGGAAGTGGGGAAACGAATAATAACTTGTACTACAGCGACACGCGAGTTTACAACGCAAACGACTCGCAGTTTAATAGCGGATCTGAGATTAGCATTACCAGAGACGCCACAAACCAAACCTTCACATTTGAGTTTGCAGGTGATACCGGAGCAAATCTTCGGGTTCAAGACGGAACTCCAAGTGATACTCTTGGAGAAAATGGAGAAATCTACATTGATCAATTTATAACCCGAGGTGCAGAGCTTAACCGCAGAGAGCTTCGCAAGGCGCTTCAAGACGTGATTCAAACTCCGGGCAAGTACCTATCAACCAACATTGATTACGAAAACGACGTAATCGAAATCACATTGAATAGCGATCAAGTTACCCAAGACCTTTAAAGTTAAAAATAAATAGATATGGCATTTTACGGAAAAGTCGGCGGAGAGTGGCAAGAGCTTTCAAATTTTGAAACTTACAAAAGTTTCTCTCTCGTCGCTTGCGACACAGACACCGAAGTTAAAAAAATCGTCGAAGACGGAAGCGGGGAAGCTTGGACGTTTTCCAACCACACGAATACCGTTAGCGACATCGTTTTAAATGAAGATGAAGAAGCGTTTACGGCTTCAACTGACGGAACAATTCGAAAAATTGATCAAAACGGCCAAGAGGTTTGGCAGTTTGATCCCGGCACAAGCCAAAACTTTGCTTCGGTCGCGACAGGCCCAAACGGATACGTTTATTCAGGAGACGCCGACGGCATTTTGAGAAAAATTTCTGCAGACGGAACAACTGAAGTTTGGACTTTTGCTGCAGCCGGAAACGTTAACGGAATTGACGTCGACCAAAGCGGATATATCTACATAGCCGCCGGAGACGCGGTGCAAAAAGTTAATCCGGAAGGAACCAAAGTTTGGGACTTTCTTGGGCACACACGGCCGATCAACGGAATTCGCGTTGGAGATGACGGCGCCGTTTATACCGCAGCTTTCGGAAGCAACGGGGAAGCCAAAAAAATAAAACCAAATGGGCAAGAAGAGTGGTTCTTTGATTCCTTTGGTTCAACTGCAAACGACGTGGCAGTAAATGAAACTACGGGCGAAGTGTATGTGGTTGCTGGCGGCGAACTCCGGAAGTTTGACGATAAAGGAAATCAGCAATTCGAGTACACGACAATTACAGGAACAATGAATACCGCCGCCGTAGACAAAAACGGGCTTTTGTACGTTGGAGATAACAACAACAACCTTTACAAACTTGAAGATACTGGAAGCGGGTTCAACCAAGTATTTACTTTTCAAGGATTTACAGGATCAATTCAAGGAAACGACGTAATAATCACGACATAAACAATGAACCTTTTTGATTTTACAGAAGAAGATTTTGCTTACCAGTGGAACCCCGAAGACGACGCCGTTATGGGCGGGAAGTCCGATAGCAGGTTTCGAGACGGAGACGAGGAAGCGGTCTTCGAAGGGGACGTGACGACAAAAAACTTCGGGGGCTTTTGCTACGTTCACGGGCCGGACACGGAAACTGACCTAAAGGGGTTTGAAAAGTTTGAAATTGAAACCCGCTCGAGCGGAACGGCGTTTCGGCTTTTGGTTTACACTTCCGACCGAGACAAAAGTTATAGGTCCCCACTTATCCGCCCGGCAGAAGAGTACGAAAAAAAGACCGTTTCTTTCGGGGACTTGTACCCTTATGTTTGGGGATGGAAGAATCCTTTTGCTACCGGATTTAAGCCGGAAAACTTCGAAGCCATCGGTTTTCAAACCGAATACAAAAGCTCCGGAGAGTTTGAAATTGGAATTAAAAAAGTTGATGTCAAATGACAAATCCGTACGACAAAGTTCCAAAACACGTGGCAGGGCCGCTTCACTTTTCTGTTTCAACCATTTCTGCCTTGCTATACGGGCTCTGCGCTTTTTCTGTCCTTCCGTTAATAGCTCTTCCTTTCATAGCGATTTTTGACCTTAGCACCGCTTATTTTGTTATTGGAGGTTGTCTTTCAGACAGGTATAAAAACGGGCTTCCAAACCCAAAGCGTTTCTTTCTTCTTCACGTCGTTCCCGGCGTTTTGGGGTACTTGCTTCTCCCTACCGTCTTTTTGTTCGAGCCGATGTTTTGGGTTTTTCTTGTGCTTTGGACGCAAGCCTACGTCACCGGAGCTTGGGCTTTCTTTAAGCTTCGGGAGTGAACAGGTTTTGAATCGCCCGGACGTGGTTTTCTGCAGAAATTCCGTTTTGTTTTTCAATTTCTCGCAATCGCTTGGCGGGGATGGCGGTGATTTTGTCTATGATCGAGTCTGTTAACCGCTTCACTTCTTTTTTCTCCATTTCCGATTTTGCGTGGTCTTCGATTTGATCAAGCCGGACTTTTTCTATTGTCTTGTTGAACGACGTGATAGCTGGCTTGATGTTTTTGTAGTGGTCATACCAACTCATAAACTCGTCTGTTTTTCGGCGGCATATCTTTTTTGCACGGGGAAGTCCCTCTTTTCTTTTTGTCACAAGATCATCAATTCTTGTCGCTTTGCCTTCGACGTTTGGCGGGTTTGAAAGGTCATACACGTCCGTAGAGCCGTTTGATTCGTAAACCGGAGTGTCGGCTCCTGTTGTTACAAAAACCGTTTCTACCTGCTTAGAGAAGCTTTGTCGGCGGTCCCAACTGATTGTTTCCGGCGGCAGCTTTTCGGCGCGGCTTCGGGTCCGGTTTGTCACGTAAGTTTTGCAGTTGAGCTTCGAGATCACGTCTTTTGCCATTTGCCCAGCGCCGATTACAAGGGCGCTTTGGGTAGGCTCTGCTTGCCTGACTGCTCTTGCGGGAACCGAATCGTTCATTTGGACTGCCTTCGCCGCTTGAAATCCGGTTTGAATAAGTTCGTGAATCGGTTCTTGAACGTTTGCCTTGTCGTAAGCCTCTTTCATCTGGTGAAACACGTGGCGGTCCCCCAAAACCATAGACTTGACTCCACAAGCGACTTCGATGATGTGCCGAGCGGCGACCCTTCCTTTGTAGCGAAACGAAGGAAAATGTTCTACGTCGTATAGGTCCAAATAGTCGTCTTCTTCCCCGTAGTAGTAAACTTCCGCGCGATTGCAAGTAAGAAGAAGCAGGGCATCTGTTTCTACTCTTGGAAAGCTTACTTCTTCAACCGGGTGTTGGTTGTAGTTAACTCCTATTGCGTGTATGTCCATATCAGGGTTTATCAGTTGCGTAGCATATATATTATTGAAAGAATAAATATAAAAAAATATGGACTTAAATTACAAATTCGGAGATGTCCGAGAACGTTTCAAATCTGTAATCAGCCAGTTTGCAGATGAAAGACGCGTCCCTGAAGATTACTACTGGCACAACAGTATTTATAAAGGCCCGAAATTCCGAATGGGGCACGTAGAGCACTACACCGGAAACCCCGTCGAAGTGCTTCACGTCGTTATCGTTCCGTACGACGAAACTCCGATCTTCGGTTTTGACTTGGTTTCTATTGCCGGAAACACGACGATGGCGTGCGGAGACCTTTCCCCAACCGTTGAAGAAATCGGTTGGGACCACCCTTTTGAAAACAATAGAGAAGTGCCGGATTGGGCAGATTTCTTCTCTGAAAACGTCGTGTTCACCACGCCGGAAGAAGATGGAAAAGACGTCGCCGCTTGGTTTGCAGGCAAAGCTGGAAGCTACATCGAAGGCTTAACCGAAACTGAGCCCACCGAAGAAGTCTTGAGGGCACAAAACAAGTACATGGAAAATCAACGACAAAACACGAAAACGTTTAAATCTCTTGCCGCCGACGTAGGAGAAGAAAAGGCAACGAGGTATATGCACGAGGTTATGTTCCCCAAAGTCAAAATAAATGAATAAATGTCTGTAACTCTTTTAGAAAAAATTCAAGGTTCGGAAGGAACCCGCCGTGGGCAAGTCTTTCGGAACAACTTAAACCTCAAAACGCTTACTCCGTCGACAATTAGCGAGAACAGCGCCACTCTTCGGGGGGTCGTTTCAAATTTTTTTGCTCCCGCTTTCTTCGATGATAGCGTCGACGTGTATTTCGCGTATTACCCGACCGGAGAAGAATTTCTTGCGACCGAACAGTTTGTGGGAACCTTTTCTGAAAACGTAACCAAAGAAGTCGTTTCGCTTGAGATTTCCGGGCTTACAAGAAATACGGCCTACGAGTTTTACCTTTTTGGGGAAATCGATAGCACCCGAGTAACATCGAAAGAGCGGATTTTCCGGACCGGAGCATTTTCTATTGAAACTGTTGAAGTAAACGGAATTCAAGAGGAACAAGCGACGTTTGTTGGAGAACTTGCAGAGTTTCGTAGCCTCGTTTTTGAAAACTCCGGACCTTTTGACGTAATCTCAGATGAAAATAGCGGACTCATAACTTTTGCAAACCAGCAAGAATCCGAGTCTCCTTTGTTTGTTCTCGACGGGTTTTCAAATAACGACGTGCGGACGACCGTAAATACCGATGACCAGATTTTGGACATCGTTACGACAACCGATTCGTCGATTTCCCTCACCGAAACCCTTAACTTTGACATACAAAATAGCAAAGGGTTTGCAAGCTTTTCGCAAAACTCTTTTGACATAGAAACGCAAATTTCAAGAGAGATTACCTCCGGATTTGAATACAAGAAAACGAATGAAAACGGGCTTAAAGACGTTATTGCAACTCCCCCGCCAACGGATGCAGGGGACCTTTTTGAAGCTACGGTAACGCTTGACCCCAATTCCGAATACGAATTCAGGGCATTTGGAACGATTGGTTCGTTTGAGAGAGTCCGAGGAGATTTTCAAACCTTTTCTACACTTGAAAAAGAAATCGTTGGGCTCAAAACTCAAGACGTGCAAAACATTGGCGTAACCGAAGCGACGTTAAACGGCGAAGTGCTTAACATCGAGCCCGAAGGAAGAAACGTCGACGTCGGGTTTCAATACGGAGTTGCGGCGGCCGATGAAAACACAAGCGGGCTTCAAGAAACCGGAAGTCTTATTGAATACAACCAGACCGTTACAGGCTTAGACGCTGGCACGACATACGTTTACAGGGCTTATGCGGAAGGAGACACCGGATCCTTTAGCGGGGAAACCGATACTTTCCAGACGAAAGCTCTCGTTATAGAAACGCTTCCGCAACCCCCAGAAAGCGAAGAGCCATCGAAGCAACCGACTGAAGGATCTGCTTATCTTTTCGGGCGGATCAACGACTTGAATCCAGAATCTTCAAGTGCGGCAGTTTCATTTCAATTCGGCAAAGAAGAGCCGCTTACCCAAACGGTCAATGCAGGTGTAGAAACTGTCGATCCGAACGGATTTGACGTAAACGTTACCGGACTCGATGCAGGAGAAGAGTACAAGTATAAGCTAATTGCATCGGACCCTACAACCGGAATTACAGAAGAAGGCGAAATCAAAACATTTGAAACCGTCGATCTTGAAGTTGCGACCGAAGAAGCAGATCCGGGGCGAACAGAAGCCACGTTGAACGGGTTTATCACGACTCTCGAATCAAGCGGCTCTCACAACGTTTCTTTCGAGTACAGGCAAAAAGGAAGCGGGAATCCATTTACCCAAACTACCCCGCAAGAGCTTACCACGCAAACCGGATTTGACGCAACTATTACCGGGCTGTTGGAAGGGACCGTTTACGAATACCGTGCGGTGATAGAGAAAAACACGGCGAAAGAAGTTGGGGAAACCTTGGAGTTTCAAACAGACGCAGTTGAAATCAGCACTTTAAGCGCAAGTGCCGTCGGCGCCGGAAGCGCAATCTTAAACGGAGAACTTACTTTTGTCGGAAGCGAAATCAGCGATATCGACATTTACTTTTACTACAGAGAGCAAGGGGAAAGCGCAAGGATTGAAGTTCCTGCAAGCGAAACCCCAACTTCTTCTACAGGGGACTTTACCGCATTTATCTCCGGACTTGACCCGAACAAAACTTACGAATTTCAAGCTGCGGCCGACCCTTCAATTAAAAGAGAGCAAACCGGAAGCTTCAACACCTTCACCACGAAAAAGCTTTCGGTCGAAACCGCAAACATTCCAATTCGGAGAACGACAACCAGCTTGCTCGTGGAAGGAAACCTCACCGAGTACGGAGGCTCTTTCTCCAACTCCGACGACAAAGTTTTGGCACACCAGTCTATCGGAGACATTTCCGGCGGCGAAGCGACGGTTGGAATCCAATACGTTCGAGCAGGATCACAGGACATAGACAACGGAGAATTTATCGTTTCCCCCGATTCTCCGCTTACAAGCTTGCAAACTTTTCAAACGAGAATCGAAGAGTTGCTTGAAGGGACAAAGTATGACGTGAGGGTGTTTGTAGAAATCGGCGGCGCGCGGACATTTGGAAAAGTCCAAAGAGTTTCTACGAAGCTTAACGATTAATTCAAACGGTTGGAGAAACAAACGGTGGCTGCAAGCGTGTAAGCCTATGCGCTATCACAGAAAGCCAACCAACCGACATTATGCTCGAGCTTATCGCTTCTTTCATTATCGGTATCGGTGGAGCCAGTTCTTACGCCTCGACCGCGCTGCTTACCGCTTGGTTCGCCGCCGCTGACGTGAGGGCAAGCGGATCCGACTGGATTTGGATTTCGCTATATTCGGCGTTTTGGATCGTGACTGTTCCGGTTCATTTTGCCGGATCGTTGATTTACGCTTTCTACGCTGATGCTTAAAGCGATCTTCACATAGCTAGCGGAACCGAAGGCGCCCGTGCCCGTGTAAGCTACTGCATTATAAGCGAAACCAACCAACCAACCTTATGTCGACCAAAACGAGAATACTTTTGAG